>Ga0247727_10005222_pt1 | contig 26639 bp, 20 predicted proteins | sample WisWelCaveWW1625_FD_202498 | JGI IMG/M metagenome (GOLD analysis project Ga0247727, IMG submission 202498) | Biofilm microbial communities from Wishing Well Cave, Virginia, United States - WW16-25 | ecosystem: Environmental > Aquatic > Deep subsurface > Groundwater > Cave microbial mat | place...
ATGACGCATCGCGTTGCGACACGAACGCATGTTTGAAGGCGCTATCCAAAACCGAGAACATGTTCAGCGACACCGGCACGTAGATGTTCGCCTCCGCCGGATGAAACCGATACCACACATTTCGATACCCCCACACTTCGATGTCGCTTCGACTCTCTAGTTTCTCGTATTGCTTCAAGGCCTCGGTGATCGCCTGCATCACTTTGTAATGCGTATCGGGTCCCGCGCCTTCCGGATCAAGCGTGGTGCTGACGATGGACGGCTTGGTGCTCTTGAGCACTTGCAAAATCGGCCGCACGTCGCGTTCAATCGTCGGCTCTTCGCTAAAAATTTCGCCTTGATAGAATCCCAAGCGAACGTGCATCACCGAATTTGAGTCGAATCCGAAGTAACCCCACAGACACTCCGCCTCCCATTCGCGCATCATGCCCTTAAGCAACTGAATGTAAGGAAGGTCTTTCTTCCCCGGATATTGCGTTTCAAAATAACTGATTAATTCGTCGATGCGGTCGCGCAGATTGTCGAGGCTGCTCTCTTCAAAAATTTCTATGAGATTTCGCAACAAGCGCCGCGCTTCGCCCTCTTCGCTCTTGATCGGATCATTGGCGGCGAGGCCGTCGAGATATTGCCAGATGTCGCGATTGCGACCGAGGCGATTGGCCGGATCGAAATAGCCGTCGTGCACCATCGGCGCAAAAATGCTGCGGTCGAGAAATTTTTTCAGGTTACGAAGATGCCGCACCATGAACGCATTGGTCACCGCGGTGAATCCGCCGGTCAATGTCGCGAAGTAATGTGAGTTGGAGGCGTCGCGAATGTTGCGCACCATTGCCGGCAGGTAGCCGAGCATCAAGTCGTCATGATGCGGCTCGGTGTGCAAAAATATCTGGCCGGTGCGTGTCGTCGCGCCGCGCTCGATGCGCTCGATAAGCTGTGATTGCACGAGCATGGCCAGATCGCGAAAACTTTCAGGCCGCTTCTTCAAAAGCTCGGCGGCAAAACGGTTCGTTTGAAAATCCGCCTCGGTCAAGTCTTTCAGTCGCTTGTTGAGTGCAACAGCGAGATCGATGATAATTCGCTCCATGTGCGCATCTTCGACCGTGCCCGACACGCTCATGAGGAGAAACTGGCGCTCTTGCAAAAGTTCGGCGGCGCTGCTGGTCAAATAGAAACGTGCGTTCGGCAAATTGTGCAGCGCGGTGGCGGGATAGCGATTGTTCCGCTCGTTCTGAATCGCATCGGCGACAACTTTCGCCTTTGACCCTCCCGCTGCCATGATGATCGCCACGCACGCCGGATTGCGGCGAATCGTCTGCAAGCCGATGGTGATCACCAACCGGCGTCGCGAAACTTCGATGCCGCCGAGGTCGGTGGCCGAGGCGGCTTGCGTTTCGTAGTTCGTTGGCATGAGCCGCGTCGTCGAATGAAAGTCCGACCCCATGACGTTGAAGCCGATGTGCCCGTCCGGGCCGATGCCGCCGAGAAAAAATCCGATGCCGCCGAGCCGGCTGAGGCGATTTTCATACTCCGTGCAAAACTGATCGACATTCTCAAGAACGTGCTTTTGCAATCGCTCCTGATCGTTGCGTGGTCCGCGCGTCCGTAGAGAGAGGTCAACGCGGTTGTCCGGCCAGACTTCTTCAAGCGTGACTCCCGAAGGCAGGCCGATTTCCGCGCAGTTGATCAACAGCGCTTTGTTGCGATCAAAGCCGAACCCGTTCAAATAAAAATGATTGACGTAATGATAAAAGCTGTTAGTTTGATGCGGCAAGATCGGATAGAACTCATCAATCTGCACGAAATACAAACCGCGCATTTCGGGTTTTCGAGCGAGATCGATACCGCCTTCTTCCAATTCTTTTTGCACGCGCTTGTCCTGCCAATTTCGCAAGAAGCGTGTAACGTGCTTGATGAAAAACTCCGGCGTCTTGCCGGTCGGCAGCGCCACCACGCCTTCGGGATTCTGTTGCACCCATTCTAAAAATCGCAACGCCGTCAATTTTCCCAATGCCGGAAAATTATCGACAACGATTGTTTTTATTTTTTCGCTGGATTGATCGATAAGTGGTTGGCCGGATTTCTCAAGGGCAACAGTTTCGACGCTTGATGAGTTTTCAGGCGAGGGGGCGCTGCTCATTTAACTTCCTTAATCTTAATCAACACGATGAATGCGCTGAACAATTCTGTATCGAAAGACCTATCCAAGATTTCAGGCGAGTGAAAACTCGAAACTCTTCGAGTAGCGTAAAAAAGCTCCGCTCACAGAAGTAGGACTCCCACAGAAATGAAAGACAAATTTAAAAACCCTTCTGTGGGATTTCACTTCTGTGGGCTGGAAAACTTTCAGAATTTCATTCTGAAGCTTTAGTGCCACATAGTTTGCGTGACATGCTTCGCGCCATGCTCTCTGCTCTGTGCGCTCCGCCCGGTCACTTTGCCAGAACCATTCTTTTCGTCTCTTTGAAATCGCCGGCCTCGAGCCGGTAAAAATAGACGGCGCTTGATTGATTCGAAGCGTCCCATGCCACCACGTGCCTCCCCGGCGCCATCTTGGAGTTGATGAGTACTGCCACCGATTCTCCGATAATATTGTAGATCGTGAGCTTCACCGGCGTCTCGCGGTCGAGATGAAAGGCGATGGTGGTCGAAGCATTGAACGGATTCGGATAGTTGTTGAACAATTCGAAACTCGTTGCAGCAGTAGATCGATCATCTTCAATCGCCGTTGGTGTCGACATCGCGATGCCGACGGCTTGAAGCAACGGCTGGGTATTGTTGATCACATCCTGCCCGAGCGCCCAGATCATCATCCCTCCCAAGCCGTTCTGTTTGATATAGTCAAACTTTATGCTCAACGAAAGAGAATCATCAAAAGTGACAAATCTATTGTTCGATCCATTCATCAGGTAGGGGACTTTTGCAACATTATCCCAATAGCGCGTCCACCCTGTGGACATTCGCGGCGCTATCGAGTTGTACTCCAACTGTGTGCCACCGGTACTTGGGCCATACAGACGAGTTGCGTTAAATTCTTTTCCATAGAACGGCGCGCCCAAATGTAGCTTCGCCTTTGGAATTCCCCGCGAGCCATACAAATACTGCACGCCTTGATGCCCCGATCCGTCAAAGTCGGTTGCCGGCGCATACAATGGCGCGTTGTGACCGGAATGCGTCGTCCACGTGCCGTGAAAATCGTAAGCCATCAAGTTGAACCAATCGACATACGCAGAGAGCTTTGCATAATCGTGCCACTTGCCATTCCAATCTCCGGCAACCGCAACCATCGTCACTAACAAAGATGGGTTCGCCAGATTGAAGGCTTCGCGTGTTTCTTTAACAAGCGCCGTGAGATTGGCGCGGTCAGCAGTGGTTGCTGGAAATTCCCAATCGAAGTCAGCGCCATCGTAGCCGCGCGTCTGGCAGAAGTTGAGAAGATTCTGCACGAATAATTTTCGTTTAGTCGTGTCCGCTGCTATCGGCGCAAAACCGTCGGAATTTCCCCAGCCGCCGAGCGAGATCAAGATTTTTCTTCCGGCTTGATGCGTGGCAATTATCAACTCGGGATGACTAATCTCAGAGTAGCTGCTGATGCTGCCATCCGCGTTGGGCCAGGCAAAAGCGTGATTGATGTGCGTGAGATACTGGAACAGGACCTTATTGGCCGGTAGCGTGGATTTCATCCAACCCGGGTAATAGCCAACAACTCGATATTGCGTCAGCGCCGAAGAAACCGCACAGAAAAACACTGTGATAAAAATCCAGCACGCGGTGAGCAGCCTTGACTGTGCCTTCATGAAATGAACATGTGGTTTGTGCATTTTAGTTCTCCATAACCTGGACTGCTCCGCCCGCAACCAACAAGAAAATCATCAACTGATAGAAACGGCCCCACCGAATAAAGCAGTTTTTCCATCAGTTGGGTTGTTTCAATCCGTTGGACAAACTTTGCTCTTTTGCAAGACTCTATTCAGGTCGCTTCATGGATTTCAAACCTGCGTTGGCGATAACCTCTTGATACGTCGTCAACGTGACATTATTCTTTTCAACAAGCTCGTGAAACTCCTTCGAGCACAGCGCCTGCAATTCCGCATGTCGATGCTTGCTCACCAGAGACGCGCCTTCGGCGGTGCGCATCAAGACGCTGTCCATGTCGAACAGAGCGTTCATCTCTGGATCTTCAAAAGCAAGATGCACCACCATTAAATTTACTTTGTCGGGTCGAAGGCTCGTCACCGCGGCGAGCAGGGTGTCCTTCTTGCCCTCAATCGGAATATGCCAAATCGTTTGATACGCTTCATCAAAATAACCCGACAAGCCGAGGTTGTTCTCTTTCGCCAGTTTCTCGACAATCGCCCGGAACTCCGGCCGTGAAACCGCCGTGCCCATGTGGTAATCGAGATAATCGATCTTGAGGCCGGATTGCATCGCTCTGGCAATTTGGGCGCGCAATTCTTTTTCAACTTCTTCGGTCTTGATCTCGTGGGCGTTGAACTCTGCATGTGAGGAGAAAAAATAACCGTTGCCGTCAACGAGGCTGGGAACAGCCTCTCTTCCTAAAATCGGGCCCCACCTGTAATTTTTCCATTCGGAGTTCAACGTCAAATGCACGCCAACGGAAATCTCAGGGTGAGTTTTTAAAATTTCCACCGCCTCCAAATACCACGGACAGGCGAACATCACCGACGTGGAAAAACGAACGCCGGTTTCGGCGAGTTGCTTCATCGCCATGTTTACGGAATGGCACATGCCGATGTCATCGACGCGCAGAAGCAGTTTTGATTTGTCCTGGCTGAGTGTGACTTGAGAAAACATGAGAACGAGCCAGATGATTAAAGCGCGATTTCTCTTCATCATTCATCTCCCGTCATGCACATTGAAAGATGCTCTCATAACATTTTTATACATACTTCTTGCGTTCCGTTGCGGTGATTTCAAACACCTGCTTCAACATTTTCTCCTGCGCCGCAGAGAGCGACATCTTCCTTCGGGCCATCACCCGGCGCGCCACTTCCAAGCCTTTCTCAAGTGCGTAGGATTCCATCTTCTCAACGCCGCCCCAGGTAAAAGAGGGAATAAATTTATCCAGATAGCCGACGCCAAAGACGTTGCTCATCACCCCGACGACCGTGCCGGTGTTGAACATGGTGTTGATGCCGCTCTTCGAATGATCGCCCATCGTCAAGCCCACAAAGAGTGAGCCACTATCCACCATTTCGCCATCGACGTAAACTTTCACGGCGCTATAATTATTTTTCAAATCGCTGTTGTTGGTGCCGGCGCCAAGATTGACCCATTGCCCGAGGTAAGCATGTCCGAGAAATCCTTCGTGCTGTTTATTGCTGTAGCTGTGGATGATCGACCCATCGACTTCGCCACCGACTTTGCACAGCTCACCGATGGAAGTGCCTTCATAAATCTTTGCGCCCATTTTGATTGTCGAATTAGCGCCCACGAACACCGGGCCTTGCAAACAGGCATTCGCCATAATCGTCACGCCCTCCTCAATAAAGATCGGCCCATCTTCGGCGTCGAGCACCACGCCGGGTTTTATTTTCGCGCCAGCGCCAACGTGAATTTTTTCCTCCTCCAAGAGCGTGACATGAGGATAAATCTTTCCCAAAATTTGACCACCGCGATTGAAAGAAGCAAAGTCGCTATTGATCTGGGAAGGATTATGATGGATCAAGTCCCACGGATATCGAATGAACGCACCATCGATTTCTTCGCTCGGCACACCATCGAACCACGCAGTTGGAATAATACCATCTTTGTTTTGTGCAAGTAAGGCGATGCGGGAATCGCTGATCCACGCCGCCGCTATTTCGCCGTTGTTTTTCCAAATCATGTCGCCCGAGGCGATTCCTGGAAGTTTTTCTCCAAAAATAAAACGACCGTTGATGAAAAGACATTGTTTCGAATCAATTTTATTAACCGGCGCATTCTGAACGATTTCGCGCACTACATCGGCAAGATATTCTCGGCACATCAGATGGAGGCGATGATCGGGAAATCGCCGCGAGATTTTTTCCCGCAACAGCGAAATGCCACAGCGCAGCTCGAACCCAGGGCGCGTCAACGTCAACGGGTAGAGCCGGTTGAAATGCTCGTCTTCGAAGATGCAAAAATCGAGTGGCATGATGGTTTTTCTATATTCTTGTTCTTTTTATTAACCGCGTGCTGTTCAATCAAAAAAGAGTCGGACTTCCGCCTCGCAGCGGAAGCCCGATCTCACCCTTACCTATGGAGGCTCACACTTAGAATAACGTCATCTTTCTATTCAATGATTGGCCGTTTCGTTGATGGCGTCATCGATGGCATCCAACAAACCATCTTCATATTTGTCCCCGCCTAATTGCCAGAACATAATGCCGCCTAGTTTATTCTTCAAGGCATATTTGGTTTTCAACTTGATCGATTCGGCGTTATCGAATGTTGCAAAGAGTTTCTTTGTTGGGCTGTAGCGATAGTACGCCTCGGTCGTTCGATCAAAATATTCGTGGAATCCTTCGTTCTCCGCAAAATAGGTTTCAAAATTTTTGTACTCGACAAAATCTTTGAAGGAACCCGATTGATACAGGCCATTGTTTTTGTCGTCCACGTTCTCCCACACTCGCGCATAGAAAGCTGCGCCGATGGCAATCTTGTTCAACGGTACTTTTAGAAAGTCAAGAAACTCGACCGCAGTGCGAACCGATTCTTTTTGATCTTGGGAAAAACTCAAGGCCGTATGATGCCCGGTGACTTTGCTGTAGCCGTTGACCAGATCGTAGCTCATCAAGTTGATATAATTCACCAGAGGCGCAACTTTTTCCCATTCAATCGATTTCTGGAGATACTCGACAAATCCACCCGCGGCGAAACTTAGTTCGTACTTGTCGCCAAAAGCATTTCTCAGCTCGCGAACCAGCGCCGTGAAATTCTGTTTGTCTTCGAGTGAATACTTGTGTCCGGGATAACCTTCGATGACAGGATATTCCCAATCCAAGTCGATGCCGTCGGCGTGATATTTAACCAAAAGCTCTTTCGCGGATTGCACAAATTCGTTTCGACCTTGCGCGCTGGAAAATACCTCAGAGCAAGGTTCGCATCCGCCCCAGCCGCCCAAAGAGAGCATGACTTTCAGCCGCGGATATTTTTTCTTCAAAAAAACAAGATGCTGGATCGTCGAATCATCACGCGCATTATCGACCGCGAGCCGGTTGCCCTGCAAATGAACAAAGCTGAAGATGATGTGCGTCAACTTCTCAAGAGGATATTTTTCAGCTTCGCTGCCGTTGTCGCTAAAATATGCAATGACGGCAAAATCACTTTTCTTTGGAAGCTCCGCTGCGGAGCTTGTCGATCCGGCAATGGCCGCGACAATGACAACTAACCAAAGATAAAAACGCGCTGATCCCATGCTTCAATCTTCCTTAGCCTGTCACATATCAAATCTTTGCCCAAAAGCAAAATTTCAACTCACCCCCTCAATCCCCCTCTCTTTTCAAGAGAGGGGGACTTTTAAAACCTTATGCTCTCCGCCTTCTCTTGGGAAGAGAAGGGGCGGGGGGATGAGTTGCAGTAATGCAAAAAGAACTAATTCGACACCAATCTTCCCATCATCTTCTCGGACTCACTTCGCGAGCAACATTTTGCGCGTTTGTGCGAAGCTGTCTGCCTGCAATTTGTACAAATATACGCCGGTCGCGACGGTTCTACCGAATTGATCCTTTCCATCCCATTGGACCCGGTAGCTGCCGACACCCTGTCTTTCATTCACAAGCGTGCGAACCTTCTGCCCTTGCACGTTGTAGATGTACAATTTCACATCGGCAGGTCGCGCTATTTTGTAGGCAATCGAGGTTGTGGGGTTGAATGGATTAGGATAGGCCGCAGATAAAGCGAATCCGGTTGGTGCCGACGTTGGCGTCGTTTCCACTCCAACCGTGCCCCCAAACCAATTCGGATCTCCAATCGGACCTCCATCAGTTGCACCCGTCATCAACGCTGCGTTGCTGTACTGCATGTCGTTGGTTTCGGGCAGTGGCCAAGGCGGCGTCCAGTCTGCAGCGGTCCCAACTTGAGTGAACTGGTAGCCATAGGTTTCGGTTGTGCCGGTTCCTGACCTCACTGCCGTGAACCAGTTAAGAAGTCCGACACCGTTAGCATTGCCCACACCTGCATCCAGCACACCGGGAATGGATGCGCCGAATGACGGATCGACATTCTGATTCCCCGACTCGACGAAGCCCGGCCATTTATTCTTGTCGGTGAACATATTGATGCTTTGTTGGTTCATAAACACCGGCGTGTAGATCGAATCGACATGGGCGGTATCATTCCAGGCAGCCCAGAATGAAGTAAGACCGGAAGGCCAGTAATAGACATTATTCTTGACCTCAACTTTTCTCAGTAATTCGGCGGCTGGATCTCCGGGGCCCGCTGACGCATGGCCGAGCAGATCGGCAGCCGTTGTTGAGTCGAGAGGTCCCATGGTGATAATCGAGGCGACCGTGCGAGCCGTAAATGAATCCCATCCTCCGTTGTACTCCGTCTTATTTTGGCCGCCTGCATAGACACCATAGAAGACGTTGTCATTGAATTTCGCATTGACCATGCGATCGAGAAAGAAAGGATTCTTAAACGTGTAGACAATGTTATTGTGTGAGAACTCATAGTAATTGACAATGCCACCGGTAGCGGCGGTAGCATATCCACTCACACAAAGCATTGTATTGTTCCTTATCACGATTGAATCTGTCTTGAAGGCGCCAATGTAGTTCTCTTTACGGAGGAGTTCTCCGACATACCACTGGTTCGGCTGGGTGGTCATGTTCCTAAATTTGGAGTTCGTAATGAAGAACTTATCCCAATTTCCACTGTAGCCGATGGCGAACTGCGACCATTGTTCAAATACACAGTTGTCCACGGCGAGCCGCATATTGTCAGAGGATACCTGTATGGCTTGTCCACCGCCGTAGTTTACGGTATTGTTGATTGCGATTCCGAGAAGATAGAGATTCTTGAGCGTGTAGCTTGTCCCGTCTCCGCTGAATGTGAACAGTACACCGGGTATTGAGCCATCTCCAAGAACGTCTGGTTGGATACAAGGGAGTCTGCTCGTTCCGGGGTCGGGCACACCCTCAATGGTCACACTGGAATTCAGCGTGATTGTCCCGTCAAAGAGGTACGTCGTATCCAGTGAGACAAGTTGATAGACATTGTGCGCCCTTTCACCGGATGCTGTGGTGTCCGCCTGTATGACCTGGTCCAAGGTAGGTCCGTTGGCATACACCACAAGAGTCTGCGAAAGCACCTGGCCCGATGCCAGGGAGAGCACGACAATGGCTCCACAAAGTGCTGCGGCATGTAGCTTTTTCATAACTGTTCTCCTGTTGAGGTTTGCGTAGAATAATGGTTGTACATCCTGCAACTCTCTGTTTAGATCAGTTTGGTCACCTCCTTTTGTGTTGAATAATGGTCATACATCCCGCAACTCTCTGTTTAGATCGGGTTGACCACCTCCTTTTGTAGGGAAGATATGGATAGTGATAGTTTGAGCTCCAACGATTAGAAAATGGAAAATCCAGTTGTCCGATTTGGAAATTCCTCCTGAGTCTGTTTTTCGTACATGCTCAACCTTCCCCCTGCACACGAGATCAAAACTGGAAGCGAAGCCCTAGATTTCCGGTTAAACCATAAGATTGTTCCCTTTGCGGAATACTCGTCGATGCTTGAATCACGCTAATATCACTGACACCATTGAGGTTGTTGAGAGCTCCGTACACTTGGAGCCCGAGCCACGGCAAATCTTGCTTAACCGAAAGGTCCCATCGCTTGTATGAGGAAGTGTTACTTCTCAGTTGTTCCCAATAATTCGGGCCAGTGAAAATCTTGCCCTGATAGAGCAGGGATAACCTGACGGAGAAGCCTCCGTAGTCATATCCAAGGGAAAGATTGACGATATTATCCGGCTGGTAGAGAAGTCGGTCTGTAAAGGATGTATCAACATACGTTATAACACGTCCTACCCTCCTCGCATCAGTGTAGGGATACTGTGCCTTCGAGAAAACATGCGTGTAGTTAACATTGAAAACCAATCCGTTTAAGGGGCGCGGCAAGTACCAGAATTGCGTCTGCCATTCAAGTTCCAACCCGTAGTCCTTGATCCGATAAGGGTCGTTGACAAACGTGGTAATATTATACACGCCTTGAGGATTTTGATTTCCTGTGAGACCAAGCGGGTAGTAGGGCAAGGCGTCAGCGCCCGACTTATAGAAGCTCCAAGAGTATATCAGGTTGTCGATATGCTTCAAAAAACCACCGATGGTGAACAAGCCGATCTTGTTGCCATAGAAGGAGAAATAGACATCATAGTTTCTCGAACGCGACGGAATTAATTTGTAGTTGTTCCACGCAATCGAACCGCCGGTGGACACATCGATTCTCGGTATGATGGCATTGTAGTCCGGATACGCCAGCGTGTTAGTATATGAAAGACGCACGTCGAACCACGGCAGTGGCTTATACCGAAGAATCACGTCTGGCAACCAATAGGAATGACTAACAGTCAGAGTCGTATCATAGTGGAAATAGGCGCCACCAACACCAGATGCAGTATTTTGTAGTCCACGAGCTGCGGTGTATGTTGTCCGCAGGTCCTGATATCGGACCCCGGGAATGATCGTGAGTTGAGGGCCAATCTTGATGGTAGCCATCACGTAGAAAGCACTTTGATTCTCATGCCCGGAATAATTGTTGGTGGTCGATGCAAAGTTGTCGTGAAAATAGGCGATGGCATCCCTTTGAGCGATGATGGCGGCGTTTGCTTTCAAGAGCCTGGCTATCTCCGATAACATCGCGAAGTTCAACGGCGCGCCCAGTGTGTAGTCGCCGTCGAGAAACTTGCCGTAATCGAAAGTAGGATCGATGAAAGGCGTAATAGGTATGCTCGTGGTGTTCACATAGGGAGTCGTCGATGGAAAATGAGCGGCAATCAGGCTGTCAACGAATTTTGCACTTTCGAGGCCCAAGCCCTGTCCGCTGAACTGATCATAGTCGTAGGACCTTTTCTGATACCGGTACTTGCCTCCTATTTTTATGACAGCGGCAATAAGATCCGATATGTTCATGGGCTTCTCGAGGTCCAGAGATGCGGTCAATGCGCGCTCCTTGGAAAAGCTACTGCTGGGCACCACACTCCCCAAGAAGGTTGATGAGAGATTGTTAGTGGCGGCCTTTGGAATGTTCCGAGGATTCAAGTTTGCAGCGTTGAGAAACTGGCTAAGACCTGCTGATGCCTGCTGGAAGCTGACGGTCCAGTCGTCGGGATTTTTGGTCTCAGAGTAAGTATGGGAAAGTCTCAGGTTCGCTCGAAAGATGGGTAGCTGTTGCTCAACGCTGAGGAGATTGGTGATCGTATTCAATGTGCTCTTTGAATGTGCCAGCGAATAATAGTGCAAATTATTTTGGATATCATATCTTTCTCCTCGGTTGTCAACGACCGTCCTCCCGGAGCTCAGAAAATTCATCAGACCAATTTTCCCTTCAGGCAGCTTATAATCTAACACCAGGGTTCCATTGGCTCGCCGCCGATCTCTCGGGATATAGTTAAGGTTAAGACCCGTGGTGATGTATTCGGTTCTGCTGCTCCCTAAGTGATTATATGAACCTCCGAAATCATTGGAAGTCAGATTCCGTCTTTCCAAATCTGCTTGTGCAAAAACACCCAAACGGCTTTCGAGGAATCTCCCCTCACCGCTGGCAACGTACTTATAATTGTTATACTTGTTATCAGCATTTGACAACCCGTTATACCCGCCTTCAGCAAGCAGATTAAATCCAAAGCCTACTTTCCCTGCTCCTGCCTCCCGGATCTTGAAGTTCACGGTCCCTCCAATGGCGTCCGCATCCAAATCTGGAGTGACGGCTTTTATGACCTCAATCCCTTCAAGCATGTACGGCGAAATCATACTCAAGTCAGCGCTTCGATTATTGGAATTTGATGAAGCCATTCGAACTCCGTCAACCGTGATGGCATTATATTTCGGCTGAAGACCACGAATGACAATTTCGGTTCCCTCACCTCCATTTCTCAGAATTGACACGCCCGGGAGTCGCCCTACGGATTCAGCAGCATTGGCATCTGGAAGTTCTTGGATGCGTGCCGAAGACACAATATTCGCAATGGACGGCGCGGAAAGCTGCTGGTTGATGGCATTCATTTGGCCTTCCGCCTGAGCAGTAACAACGACCTCGCCAACATTCACGCCCACATACTTGAGCTTGAAATCCTGTTTGATCTTCTCGTTAGCCACAACTTTGATGGCAACCTCGAGCTGTTCATAACCGATATAACTGGCGCGTAATGTATAATCTCCAACCGGAACTTTTGGCAGGATGAATTCGCCTTTCAGATTCGAAGCGGCGCCCTTGCTGGTTCCAACAATAACGACGTTCGCGCCGGCAAGAGGCTCGCCGCTCTGGGCATCTCTTACCGTGCCTTCAATCGTGCCATGGTCTGCCGCTGAAACCACCAGGCCGGGCAGCACCGAAAAGAAACACGCCCAAATTGAGATGATCGTTCTCTTAAACATGATCCCACTCCTTTCACATCAAAGATTTTTCATTCCAGCAATTTCGACATCGAGTTGATACAGGGCGTTGGTTTCCACCTCTGTCAGAAAGAGCGTTTTCAACTCATCGCCGCCAAACTCGAGGTTCGTCGGCTTCATGCCCGGAGTCGAAATTTTTTGTTTGAGGCCTCCATGCGGCCCAATGACATAAACCGTTCCGCCGCCGAAATGCGCCACGTAGAGATTTCCGGCGCTGTCGAAATCGATTCCATCCGGATCGCCGCCGGGCAAGGTGACAAAGACTTCCCTGCCGGTCAATTGGCCATCCTCGGCGATCGTGTAGCGCAGAATCCTCTCAAAGGCCGACTCACAGACATAGAGCATCCTGCTGTTGCCGGAGATGGCAATGCCATTCGGAAAACCGAGGCTGTCGGCAAGCACCTTGACCGATTTATCCTGAGCGTTGATGCGAAAGACTCTGCCATCCAACACCTCGCGGCTGTGGGTTTTCGGATCGGTGAAATAAAGATTGCCTTCGGCATCGAATCGCAAATCGTTCGGCCGGTTGAAGGCGACTCCATGAAAGTCATTGACATAAACCTCCGCCGCGCCGTCAGTCGTGAATCGCAGAATGGCACCAACCCCAAAATCACACGCATACAGATGACCCTTGTGGAAAGTCATGCCGTTGGTCTGCTGAAACGTAAATGGCGCTTTGGCCGCGGTCACGAAGGTATCGGACGTTCCGGACGCCAGGCGGGTCACCCAGCCGCCGTAGCAATTCGAGACATAGAGCGTGCTGTGTCCGTCCCAGGCAGGACCTTCCGGAAAATTCAGCCCGTCGACAACTTTCTGCCAGACTGCATCCGCCGGAATGGGCAGCGCGTCCGCATCGTTCGTGCTTGACGGTTGTTCTGATTTCTTTGCGCAACTCGAAAGCACAAGGGCCATCAAACAAAAAGCTGAGAGTGTCGTTCTTTTCAAATTCATCCTTCAACCATCTTTCGTGTTTTTCGTGTGCTTAGCGGGCAAAGAGTTTTCTGATTTGAATCAGACGCGACATGAATGTCGCGCCACTTTAAATTTTGATGAAAATCTTTTTCTTGTAAAATATGCTCATGATGCCGAGCCAGAACACAACATAGGCAATCGCATAGGCGAGCGAGCCATTCATATTGCCAAGCCACGAAGCAAAGAGGTTTTGATAAATCCATCTTTGCAGGCTCTCGCCTTCGGCGGTGACTTTGATGAGACCGGTTACACGCGCGGCGGTCTCGGCAAACATGTACAGCGCGATGGAGTTCATGCCAAAAATTACAAACGGTTTGATCCAGGCTGTGCGCTTTTTCAAATCTATCAAATAATGACACGACGCCAGAAACACGAGCGCCATGCCGGCCATGAAGATGACATAGGAAGGCGACCACAGCCATTTGTTGATCGGAAAACCCAAATCCAGAATGCTGCCCAGTGACAATCCAACTGCCCCGGCGAAAAACATTCCGGCGTTCATTTCATAACCCGGTTTGCCGGATCTGAGCCAGTAGCCGGTGAACACGCCAAGCAGCGCCGTGGCAATCGCGGGAAGCGTGCTTAAAAATCCTTCGGGATCGTGATGGAAGAACGGCCCTTCATGCCAGGTGTGTCCGCGCAAAAAGTAGTTGTCGAAAAAGGCGGCGAGATTTTTTTCTTTTTCCAAAATGCCGGTGTAAGGTTGCGCCACACCGTTTTCAATCACCGTGAACGGAACGAGCTTCATCAGCAGCCAGAAGAAAACGAGAAGGCCGATGATCCAGTATGCCTGTGCGCGAGGTTTGAAGTTGAGGACGATCAGCGAGGCAAAAAAATAAACCACGGCGATGCGCTGCAAAACTCCCGGGATGCGAACGTTGGCGAGCGTGTCGGTGAACCAGTTGTAGCCGTCGGGAGTGTAGCTGGGAATCAATTGCAGGAACAAACCCAAGCCGAAGATGATGAGCGTGCGGCGGATGACTTTCCAGTAAACGCCTTTTGGTCGCTCGTTCGTCTGAAAGACATTACCAAAAGAATAGGCCATCGCCACGCCGACGATAAAAAGAAAGAATGGGAAAACGAAATCGGTCGGCGTCCAGCCGTGCCACTCTGCGTGGCGCAGCGGCGGATAGATGTAAGACCAACTGCCGGGGTTGTTGACGAGAATCATTCCGGCAATGGTCATTCCTCGAAACACATCGAGCGAAAGCAGACGATCCTTTGGAAATTCCGACACCGCCTCTTCTCCTTCAATTCTGCTGCTCGGGTTTATTGCGGCGGAGGGAAGCAATCTCTCCCCCTAAACGAGACTGCTTCGTTGCTCCGCCTCACGCCAATTCAGAAAATGCCTACCGTTCTTCACTCGCCGAGGCCACCAGCTTTTCGGCGGCGCTTACCACCACCAACTCGGTTTGGCCGCGCGGCTCTTTTGCTTTGGTCAATAGACCAAGCTTTTCTTGCTTCCAAGTGTCGGGCGCTTTTTGCCCGCCTTCGATCATCTTCAATGCTTCGAGGCCGATGACGGCGATTTCGGACAAGTCTTTCGACAACGATTCTATTTCCGTCAACATCGGCGAGGCTTTGATGGCTGGTAGTAGCGCTTGATGATTTTCTTGCCAACGCGTGAGCCACGACTTTATTTGTGCGCCATCAACCCCGTCTTTCTTTTCAAGAAAATTGTCAACCATCTTGCGGAATTTTCTGGCAACCGGCGCATCGGGCCGCGCGGCATCGACGACGCGGGTCAATGGCGAATACGATGTGTGCGGTCGCAGGCGATTCCGATTGTATCCCTTCACCGGCTCGATTACGCCTACAAGATTTTCAAGCGCGGCAACATCGTAACCCTGTGTCAATCGCCGCAACATCATGCCGACGTTTTTTTCATGCGTCAGGCCATGCTCTTCAAGCTGAAGGCTGATTTTTTCCAAACGACGATACATGTCATCAACATCGTTAACTTCGCGCGGCGACCAGAAGCGCTCGGCAATCGCGGCGCTGCGCGGCCAAATGCGCGAGTCAACGGTTTCAGGCGTGACGAATTCCGCCCACATCGTTGTTTCGCCGCCGAGAATTTTCTTTTGTTGTTCCGAAGTAAGAGGGGAATCTGCTGGAAGTGGATCGTTGAGATAATGTGTATCCGTGGGGTGAATCAGATCGATGTAGTAACCGTTAGAGAGAATGCTTTGATAACCTTCTTGTGCGGCTTTGACCATCGCCTCCCGCCCGCGCCACGATTGAATGACGATGTTGGTCGGCATGGTTTCGTGCAAAATTTCATCCCAGCCGACCATGATCTTGCCGTGTTTGGTGAGAATTTTCAGCACGCGGCTGTTGAAGTAAGCCTGCAATCCGGCATTGTCTTTAATATTGTTTTTCTTCTTGAAAGCTTGAATCTCAGGATTGCTGTTCCATTCTTTGGCTTCATGATAATCGCCATGCTCGATTTCATCGCCGCCGATGTGAAAGTAAGGATCAGGGAAGAGCGCGGCCATCTCGCCGAAGAATTTATCCAAGAATGTATAGGTAAATTCCTTGACCGGATTCAGCACGGGGTAGAAGATGCCCCAATTTCTTTCGATGGAATAAGGCCCCGAGCCACTGCCCAATTCAGGATAAGCAACGACCCATGAGGTCGCGTGGCCGGGAACATCAAACTCCGGCACGACGCGAATGCCACGCTCGTGCGCGTAAGTGATCACATCTTTGATTTGTTCTTGCGTATAATACAAACCGTCTGATCCCAACTCTTGAAGCTTGGGGAAGATTTTGCTTTCGACGCGGAAGCCCTGATCTTCGCTCAAATGCCAGTGCAGGACATTCATCTTGACGGCGGCGATGCCGTCGATATTGCGTTTCACAACTTCCACGGGCATGAAATGGCGCGAGGCGTCGATCATCAAACCGCGCCAGGGAAAGCGCGGTGTGTCTTGGATTTTTATCGCAGGGAAAAAATAGCCTTGTTCATCGATGGAAAGCAATTGCAGCAGAGTTTCCAAACCATGTCGAGCGCCGAGATCGGTTGGCGCGGTTAAGACAATTTCAGAAGAAGAAATCGTCAGCGTGTAAGATTCGTCTTCGCCAAGCTGGATTTTACCCGGGCGCGCGCAGGTAATCGTCATCGCTGCGGAATCGACTTTGACATCGGGGCGGAGAACATCTTGCGGCAAAAACAATCCGGTTCTGCCGGCAAGACGGCGCAAGGCGCGCGTCGCGTTAGGATAAATTCTTTTATCGGAGTTTCCGGCGACGGTGATCTTGAATTTGTCGGTCAAACGAAATTTGCCTTCTTGAACCTCAACCTTGGAAGGCGCCGGCATCAGCGCGAGCGCTGATTGTTGTTGCGCGTGTAGAGGAGAAATCATCAGAAGTGCCAACCCAAAAAGAGAAGCTGTGAGGCATTTATTTGCAAGCATTGCGGCTCCATTTTGTTTGTTGATCAAACAAACTCACGACAAAATTAAAGGACTTTCATACTTTTCTAAAAGGAACTCCCAAAAAAGTTTTGATGAACGTGATTCTTATCGAGAATCTCCTGGTGGCGATTGGATATTTTGACTATTCTCGAAAGCTGATGCTTTTTAGATTATGTCGAATGAGCAAAACGGCGAGCGTTGCCATCGCCAGAAAGGAAAATCCCGCGGCGTATTTTGCAAAAAGAATATTCCCCACGCCGAAGAGCACGCCATAAATCAAACCCACGCCGCTGATCCAACTCACAAACAACTTGCCAAAACCAGAGTCGCTCTTGACATCGGGCAGCTTTTGCGCGATCAACTTCCAGCCAATGCCGCCGGGGTGTGTTTTTCTGTAAAAATTCAAAAGCACTTTTTCTTGAACCGGCGGAGTGATAAATGTGGCGAACAGCCAGACAACCGTTGTGCCGCCGACAACAGGGTAAAGCGTCAGGGGAGATTCAAAGCCATAAGCTTTTGCAAGAGGATAAATGACCAGCGGCGCGATCATCGCGGCGATCTCGGACCAGGCATTGATGCGCCACCAGAACCAGCGGAGGATCAACACCGCGCCCATGCCGGCGCTGGCGTTGATGATGAATTCCCACGCGCCGGAAATCGTGGTCAAAAAATTCGTGACGAAGAGAGAAACGATCAGCATCAGCGCGATGCCGAAGCGGGAAATCAAAACGTAATGTTTTTCATTCGCGTCTTTCTTGATGAATCGCCGATAGAAGTCATTGATGAGATAAGACGTTCCCCAACTGATTTGAGAGGAAATCGTTGACATGTAAGCGGCAAGAAAAACAGCGATGAGCAATCCCAACAAACCAGAAGGCAGATAACGCAACATGAGTTTCGGATACATCACGCCGGGATCGACGGTGTTTTCATACTTCTCATAAAAATCCAAAAACTCTCTGGACTGATATTGTCCATCGCCAGTTTGCAACAGCGCGGGATTTTTGAAGACGTGCTCAACCTGTTCATACAGGGCGGGATTTTCAGCTTTCAAAACGTCGGTGTTTTCGGCGCGCGGGAGAAGAACCAAAGCAGCCAACGCTACAAGAATCCACGGCCACGGACGGAGCGTGTAATGCGCGATGTTGAACCACAGCGTCGCGAACAAACTTTGCTTTTCATCCTTGCACGCCATCATGCGTTGCGCGATGTAACCACCGCCGCCGGGGTCGGCGCCGGGATACCAGCTCGACCACCATTGCATGCCGACATAAGCGAGGAACGCGCCGGCAGTCAAACTGAGCACGCCGCTGGTGATGCCTGTGGCGCTCACCTCACCGACGCGAGGGAAGAAATCTAAAACTTCGGAAGAGAGCTTGCTGCTCAGGCCGATCAATCCGCCGACCTGCTGCAACCGGACGACGATAATCGCCAGAATGATGCAGCCGAGCATTGCAAAAATAAATTGAAAGCTGTCGGTGCGGGCGGTGCCGAGCAGACCAGAAGCCGCGGCATAAATCGCTATGAGGCCGCCAACGATGACAACCAGCAAAAACGGATCGACGCCGGGGATCGTGACTTTGAAAATCTTCTCCATCGCCTTGTGCACCCACCCCATGACGATGGCATTCATGAACAAGCCGAGATAGATGGCGCGAAATCCCCGTAACACCGCCGCCGCTTTGCCGGAATAGCGCAGCTCGACGAACTCGACATCAGTCATGATACCGGCGCGGCGCCAGAGCTTCGCGAAAAAGAAAACCGTCAACATGCCGCCGATGGCCATGTTCCACCAGAGCCAATTGCCGGCGATGCCGTTGCGCGCTACCAATTCAGTGACAGCGAGGGGAGTATCTGCAGCAAACGTCGTGGCGACCATCGCCGTGCCGGCCAGGTACCAGGGCAGGTCGCGTCCCGAGAGAAAAAAAGTCTCTGTACTTTTTCCTGCTCGCCGCGAATAGTACGCCGCGATGCCAAAACTTGCCGCCAGCATGGCGGCGATAACCGCGAGATCCAACCAATGGAGTGTCGACATTGATTCCTTCTCTCCGAGCCCGGCTTGTTAGATTTCTAAATTTCCTGCCTGCGATTTTTTCCAAATTCTTTTTGGATAAAGACGCTTGCTCCTAGCACCGCTGCGCTGCCTTTGGGCGTACTGGGCGTACGAGACAGTACGATTTTGATTTTGCCTCTGTAAACGTTAAGCAAATTCGCTTCGAAGTTTTTTTGTGTCGGCGACAAGAGCAGATCTCCCGCATTTGCCAATCCGCCAAAAATGATGATCGCCTGTGGGCTGAAATAGGCTGCGGCGTTGGCAAGAGCGCATCCTAAAATCTTTCCAGTGTATTCAAACGCATCAAGCGCCAAAGAGTCACCCGCAATCGCGGCTTCATAAACCTTCTTTGCAGTAAGCTCGCTAAAGCTCATCTGCCTGAACTTGCTGTCATCGCGGCGGCTCGACAAAAATTCAAAAACCGTCCGGCACAGCCCTCTTGAAGAAACATACATTTCGAGACAACCCTCTCGGCCGCAACCGCACTGCCGCCCTCTCGGCTCGATAATCGTGTGTCCCAGCTCTCCGGCGTGGCCGTCATGCCCATAGAGCAGCTCGCCATTGACGACGATGCCGCTGCCCAATCCTGTACCGAGCGTAACCACCATGAAATCTCGCATGCCTTTAGCTTCGCCGTAAATCATCTCGCCGAGAGCCGCAGCCTTGGCGTCATTCGTAATCGCCACCGGCACATGGAAATGCTTTTGAAGCTGCTTAACGATTTCAACTCTTCCCCACTTGAAATTTGAAGGCGTTTCGATGGTGCCGTGAAAATAATTTGCATTTGGAGCGGCAACGCCGATTCCGGCTAGTCGACACGCATGAGAAAAGCGAACGACCAACTTCTCGATCCTCTCAGATAAGTTGGCAATAAAACGATTGAAGTCTTCTTGAGCGCATGTCGGAAATGTATCGTCACTCAGACAATTGCCCAATTCATCAATAAGCCCTAAAGCGGTTTTTGTCCCGCCAATATCGATACCGATCGTCACGGATTTCAGCATTTCAGTTGCTTATTTGGTGAATGCCAAAGAGATAACGCTCATCTTAAAGATCTGAGTTTGTTGTTTAAACAAACTATATATTTATTTGTTTTTTTAATCCTGCCAGAAGAGCAAAAAAATTAACGCGTAATTTTGAAATCGTTAAAAAACTCCCGAATAGCAAACGTGGCGGCGCCAATCAACGTTGAATCTGACGGCAATGAGGTCGGAAAGATATTTATTTTCTTGCCGGAAAAAGCCCGTCTCGACAGGGCTTGCATGATTTCGGGATAGATGATAGGCCATGCGTTGGTGATATGTCCACCGATGATTACAGCTTCCGGATCCAAAACTTTTATAATACTCGCGATACCCATTCCTAAATAGTACCCAGTCTGCAACAGAATGTCTCTCGCAATCGCATCATCGGCTTTAGCTTCATCGATAATTTCTTGCAGAATAGCGTCGTTAAAAACAGCTTGATCCTGCTGGCGTTTGGCTAAATAGCGACGCACCGTGGCGCGATCCGATGCATAAGCTTCCCAACATCCATGATTGCCACAAGTACACAGTTCCCCACCCTCGAAAAGCGTCATGTGTCCAAACTCGCCGGCAGCGTATGAGCTTCCATAAATCAGGTTCTTGTTCATAACGATGCCGGTACCGATACCCGGGCCGACGGAGAGGAACACGAAGTTCGTCAAATCAAGTTTGTGATTTCCGTACCAAAGTTCGGCAAGCGCCGAGGCTCGAGCATCATTATCAATGTTTATGGTTCCTTCATCCGGACAGAGCGCCTTAACTGCCTTCCCAAGTTCGAAGTTTTCCCAACCCAAGCGTGGGGCGTAGAGAACCCTTGCGGTGGTCGGGTCAGCGATTCCGGCGACGCTCAAACCAATGCCCTCGAGATGGCGTATTTGCATCTTGTCACGCAAGAAGAACAGTTTCTCAACACAGCGGCTGACAAAAAGCTCAGGGTTAGCAGATTCGGTTTCTAATATCGTTGATTCTTTGATACTTCCATTAAGCTCGACTATGGCGATTTTAGTTGTTGGAGAATCAATGTTCACTGCGCCTACGAACCGCGTCCCCAGCTTCAAGCAAAGATTGATAGGGTTGCGCCCCATCAACTGATTGACATGGGTTTCTTGATAGATCAGACCATCATCCAACAAGACAGCAACAATGCTTGAGACGGTGCTTTTATTTAGACCACTTAGTTTGGAGATTTTAATGCGTGATATAGGTTGTTTTTCGCGTATAAGATTAAGAATAACAGCACGATTAATATTACGAACGACTTTGGCGTTTCCGCTTATGAGAGTACCATTGTCGAGCTTTGTGCCGATCTCTTTTCGCATTCAATCGATGGAGGGAAGTAAGAATAGCAATTTAATAAGCACTTTGTTGGTTGATCAAACCAACGCGGGGAAGTATAGAAAAATAGTTTCCCTTTGTCAAGAGGTTTTTTACAGATCTTAAAAATATTTTTAAAAGACTGGTGATGAAGTGAGCCGTGTTGTGAAATCTACGCAGCACAGGACCAGCGGAAGAAAAAAATGCCGGTCAACATCCAAAGAGGAGGGAATGAGTACAGGCGTAACGAAAGAATCTGAAGAAAGCTAAACTTCCATAACTTCCGCTTCTTTGTGCTTTAAGAACTCGTCAATCTGGCCGATGTGCTTGTCGGTAATTTTCTGCAATTCCTTTTCAAAACCTTTTTCATCGTCCTCTGCCAAGGTGCCATCCTTCTTGGCCTTCTTCAACTGTTCCATGGCGTCACGGCGAACGTTGCGCGTGGCAATCCGTCCTTCCTCGCCAAGCTTTTTACAGGTGCGCACCAAGTCCTGCCTCCGCTCCTGCGTCAGGGGCGGAATGGGCAAGCGAATCACCGTCCCGTCGTTCTGCGGATTCAAGCCGAGGTCAGCCTTCTGGATGGCTTTTTCGATTTCTTGCAACATGGTTTTTTCCCAGGGCTGAACGGTAATCAACTTCGGCTCCGGCGTGTTCACGGTTGCAACCTGTTTCAGAGGCACCAGCGAGCCGTAGTAGTTCACTCGCACTGCATCAAGAATGGCGGGAGAGGCTTTGCCGGTGCGGATTTTCGCCAGTTCAGACCGCGCGCTTTCCACGGCTTTGCGCATACGCTCTTCAGCATCTTTGATAATCGTATTTGACATGTTAATCACCAATCACTTTGGTTCCGATATTTTCACCGAGCAGAACTTTCTTCAAGTTTCCCGGCTTGGTCAAATTAAAAACCACGATTGGCAAATTGTTGTCCATGCAGAGCGTGACCGCCGTCGTGTCCATGACGCCCAGGCCACGGTTGACGACATCAAGGTAGGTGAGACGCTCGAACATTTTGGCGTTCGGATTTTTGACTGGATCGTCGTCATAAACGCCATCGACTTTGGTTCCCTTCAAGACGGCGTCCGCTTCGATTTCTATTGCGCGCAAGGATGCGGCGGTGTCGGTTGTAAAGTAGGGATTTCCCGTGCCGCCGGCGAATATCACAACCCGGCCTTTTTCGAGGTGGCGAATAGCGCGGCGGCGAATGAACGGCTCGGCAAGCTGCTCCATTTTTATCGCCGTCTGAACGCGGGTAAAAACGTTGTTGCGCTCCAGATAATCCTGCAAGGCCATGGCGTTGATGACGGTTGCGAGCATGCCCATGTAATCGGCTTGCACGCGATCCATCCCGCGCGCACTGGCGGAAAGCCCTCTAAAAATATTTCCGCCGCCAATGACTATGCCCAATTGTACACCAAGCTCCTTGCAGGCCTTGAGCTCGATGGCAATCGTTTCGACTACTTCGGGATCAATACCCAGTCCCTGTGCGCCCACGAGGGCTTCGCCGCTGAGTTTAATCAAAACTCGCTTATACACTGGCGTTGGCATACCTGCCGATTTGACTAAAGAAAAAACTTATTCACCGAGCTGAAAACGAATGAAGCGGCGCACGGTGATGTTTTCCCCAAGCTTGGCAATAACGTCGGTGATGAGCTGCTTGATGGTGCGATTGGGGTCTTTGATGAAGCTCTGTTCGATCAGGCAATTTTCCTGATAAAATTTTTCAAGTTTGCCCTGGGCGATGCGATCAACGAGGTTATCCGGTTTCTTCTCGTTGCGCGCCTGTGATCGGTAAATCTCCATTTCGCGCTCGATGGTCGTCGGATCGATTTCTTCGCGAGTCAGCGACCGGGGATTCGTTGCGGCCACTTGCATGGCAAGGTCTTTGGCCAGTTGTTTGAAGTCGGCGGTCTTGGCTACGAAATCCGTTTCGCAATTCAACTCCACCAGCACGCCCAGACGGCTGCCCGGATGAATATAAGCTTCGATGATCCCCTCGTTCGTGGTGCGACCGACTTTCTTTGCCGCCGCAGCCGCGCCCCTTTTGCGCAGCCATTCAATCGCTTTATCAATATCGCCGTTGGTCTCCGCCAGCGCCGCCTTGCAATCCATAATACCGGCGCCGGTTCGCTCCCGGAGAAGTTTTACGCTATCTGCTGTTACTGCCATTTTTTCAAAACCTCCACTACCGCTGTTTTTAGGTTATATCACGATGTCGCTGTTTCTTCTTCAACCTCTGCTTCGCGATCCTTGTATGATTGATCTTCGTCTCCCCGATCTTTGTCCTTGGCATCGATCCGATTCGGCATCGAACTGAGGCCTTCGAGAATTGCGTCCGCCATGGCATGTGTAATGACGTTGATCGACTTGAAAGCGTCGTCATTGCCGGGAATAGGATAATCGACTTCGTCGGGATCGGAATTGGTATCGACGATGGCATAAATCGGAATATCCAGCTTTGTCGCCTCGGCCACCGCAATCGCCTCTTTTTTTGTATCAACGATAAACATGGCGCCCGGCAGGCGGGTCATCTCGCGGATGCCGCCCAGCACTTTTTCCAACTTATCGCGTTCTTTTTCAAACCCCATGATCTCTTTCTTGGTGAGCTTATCATAGGTGCCATCGCCGCTCATTTTTTCGATGTTCTTGAGGCGCTTGATGCTCTTTTTGATCGTGCTGTAGTTGGTCAGCATGCCGCCCAGCCAGCGCTCGTTCACGTAGTACATATTGCAGCGCTCGGCTTCGGATTTGATGATGTCCTTGGCCTGCTTCTTGGTTCCGACAAAAAGCACTTTGTCGCCGTTGCGCACCACCTGAAGCAACGCGGCAGCAGCCGTTTGCAAACATTCGAGAGATTTTTTCAGGTCAATAATATAAATGCCGTTGCGCTCCATGAAGATGTATTTTTTCATCTTCGGATTCCAACGGCGGGTGAGGTGACCGAAATGAGTGCCTGCCATGAGCAGGTCTTGTAATGCAACATTTACCATGATAGCAGACTCCGAGTTTTGGGTTTTTCCGCCATTCGCCTGTTTGACTGCTCCCGCTTCCATTTTGGAAGACCCTCGGGCGCAGACGAATGTGTGTGATGGTTGATGCGTTTATTTATGGGAATCATTACTTCCGTTATGCGATCACTGCTTCGACTTTTACGTCTTTGTTTCGGATTTCATCCACGCAGGCAAAGGTTCACCCGTAGCTTTGCTGTACAGCGTTTCAGGCGCAATGTCCAAATCATCCGGCCAGCATAAAACCCCGAGTTCTGGATCAACATACGCCTACTTGAAATATTCAATATCTGCAAAACGACTAAACACACCGCCTTTGTCGATGTAGTCAACGAAATCAACAACCCCCTTCTTGTCGTCCTCGAAGGTGATTTCTAATTTATGACCTTCGAGGTAATGAACCTGAACAGCATTATAGTACATCAGAATTCTCACTATTCAAGCGGCATATTGCTATTGCTGCTTAACGCTTCGAGAACTGGAATCGTTTCCGCGCGCCTTTTTGCCCGTACTTCTTGCGCTCTTTCATGCGAGGATCCCGCGTCAGAAAACCGGCTTTTTTGAGCTTTGCGCGATACTCGGCATTCGCTTTCAGCAACGCGCGCGAAATGCCCAGCAGAACTGCGCCTGCCTGCCCGGCTAGTCCGCCGCCGTTCACATTCGCATAAACATCGTACTTGCCAAGCGTCTCGGTAAGCACCATGGGTTGCTCGATAATCATCTTCAAGGTTTCGCGTTTGAAGTAATCAAGCAAGGGCTTCTTGTTAATCTGAAATTGTCCTTGCCCTGGAATCAAGCGAACACGCGCCACCGAAAGCTTACGACGTCCGGTGCCGTAAAATGCGTCTAACTTCATGAACACTCCTCACCAATAGTGGATAACTGGATTCATCGGTAATCGGATTCATGGATTATTGGATTGATGGATTGATGGATTATTGGAATTTGCTTTATCCCAACTTTCCAGTAATCCATCAATCCAACAATCCATCAGCTCATTTTCAACTCTTGCGGCTTCTGTGCCACATGTGGATGCTCAGCGCCGGCGTACACTTTCAGCTTGCGGATCAGTCGTTTGCCGAGGCGGTTGTGCGGCAGCATTCCCCACACCGCTTGTTCGATAATTCGTTCCGGCATTCGTTCCATCAAATCTGAGTACTTGGTAGTCACCAGACCGCCGGGGTAGCCCGTGTAATGATAGTATTCGCGCCAGCCAGCTTTCTTGCCGGTTAAAATAATCTTCGAGGCATTGATCACCACGACGTGATCGCCAAGATCGAGATGTGGAGTATACTGTGCCTTGGTCTTGCCACGAAGTATGGCGGCAATGCGGCTCGCCAGCCGGCCAAGAACCATGTTACTTGCGTCAACAATGTGCCAGCTTTGCGGCACTTCTTTTCGCTTCGGAATGTAAGTTTTCACTACTGTATTGCCTCCAAAAAATAAAATCAGGACGCTAATATTAGAAATTTTCGCCCTCAGAGTCAAGTTCTTTTTGGCTTGATTTTTGTCGCAGTTTTCATGAAAGAGAATATATTTGCGTAAAAGCACCAGAGCTTATCGATTTGACATACGTGGCCTTCATGCACTCAGCCTCTCTCACTTTCATCCTGCTCGTCAGATAATCAGCACCGCCCCCGTGATCACCGTCGTCCACAAGCCGTTCTTGTCGCCAATGGCAGTTTGAGTAATATTGCGCGTGCTGACGATCTTGTCGCTGATTTTCCACAGCTCTTTCTTTTTATCCCACGAGGCATCCGGGTCGAATTCAACGCCAACGATTGTCGCCAGCATCGAAGCTGCAAGATCTTCGGCGTAATCACCCGCATAATCTTCCTTCTGGCCGTAGGCATGATGCTCAGAAAGATAGCCGTAAAGATTGCGATCGCGCGGTATCGCCACGCCGACCGACGCAGCGATCAGGCGGTGCGGCTCGTTCGTCTCGCACTGGCTGATGACGACATGCAGAATTTGGCCAAAATGAAGATACTTTAGCCCTTCCGCCCTGGTGATGATTTTGCACTGCGGCGGGAAAATACTCGAAACCCGAACCAAATTGTATTCAGCTATTCCGGCATCGCGCAGCGCCATTTCGAAGCTGGTCAGCTTCTCTTTGTGCTTGCCGGCGCCTTTAACCAAAAAAATTTTGCTCGGCATCATGGTCTTGGTTTCCTCCAGAAATCAGAAATCATTATTAATCCACAATTGGCGCTTGGTGTAAACGCCGTAAACTTTACCAAACAACTCCCAACCGTTAAAAG
>Ga0247727_10005223_pt1 | contig 26629 bp, 22 predicted proteins | sample WisWelCaveWW1625_FD_202498 | JGI IMG/M metagenome (GOLD analysis project Ga0247727, IMG submission 202498) | Biofilm microbial communities from Wishing Well Cave, Virginia, United States - WW16-25 | ecosystem: Environmental > Aquatic > Deep subsurface > Groundwater > Cave microbial mat | place...
GCCGGAACCAGTGGTCAATCGGCACGCCGAACCCCATTTTTGGGCGATGGATTATCTCGCGCGGTAAATAGGGCTCGACAGCCTTTTTGAATATATATTTACTTTCGACTCCGTCTTTCAATTTTAATTCGGGAGGAATACTCGCTGCAAATTCAAGAAATTCATGATCGAGCAGGGGCGCGCGCGCCTCGAGCGAATGCGCCATCGAGGCAATATCGGTCTTGGTCATAAGCGTGTCCGGCAGGTACAGCCTCAAGTCGAGATCGAGCGTGGCGTCCAGGAAGTTGCGCGCGTCGGACTGCCGGTAAATGTCCAGCATCCAATCCACTGTTGACATGCCATTTAACCTTTTCCAAAAATCATGCGTGTATAACTTTGATTGATATTGTTCATGAAAATGAGTAATGCGATAGTAGTACAAAAGTTTTTGTTGATCCAGGTCTTTCAGGCGATTAAAAGCCTTATACATTCCGCCGCCGTGTTTTGCAAAACCCTGCATCATTCCATTGAGACGGAACAGACGATGAAACAGCGACCGGTAATTTCCATTCAGCGAGTAATCGCCGGTGTTTTGATAACGCGGATACCCCGCAAAGTTTTCATCGCCGCCATCCCCGCTCAAGATGACGGTAACATATTCACGCGCCATCTTGGAAACGTAATAAGTGGGGATTGCGGAGGAATCAGCAAACGGCTCGTTATAGTGCCATACCAGTTCTGGAAAAATCGCTTGCGCGTCCGGCGTGACGACGAACTCGTGGTGCTCAGTCCCATACCGTTCAGCCACCTGACGGGCATAGGGCAGTTCGTTGTATTCATCATGGGTAAAACCAATGGAGAATGTCTTCACCGGCTGATCCATTAATCCCGCCATCAAAGCGACAATGATGGAGGAATCAATCCCGCCGGAGAGAAAGGCGCCCAGCGGAACGTCGCTCATTAAACGGATTTTGACCGCCTCGCGCAGGCGTTCGATAATTTCCTCCTGCAAAGCGATTTCATCCTGCGGGGTCTTAATGACGCGTTTTTCTGTATAGGATAACTTCCAATAACGGCGCAAGGCGACCTGCCCGTTCTTATATAACAGGGTGTGCGCGGGAGGGAGTTTCTTTATGCCTTTGAACGCGCTGTATGGGGCGGGGACTGATTGATAAGCAAGGTACAGGTGGATCGCTTCCAGATCAGGGGATGGACGAAAATCGGGATCTTGCAAAATGGTTTTGATTTCAGAGCCGAAGAGCAGCCGGTCTTGAAGTTGGGCGTAAAAGAGCGGCTTTTTTCCCTCCCGATCACGCGCCAGGAACAGGGTCTGTTGGTTTGAATCCCAAATCGCAAGGGCAAACATGCCGCGCAGTCTTTCCACACAGCGTTCGCCCTCCTCCTCCCACAGGTGGATGATGGTTTCGGAATCGGTCCGCGAACGGTAGGCATGTCCCTTTTTGAGGAGCTCCTCCCGCAGTTCGAGATGGTTGTATATCTCGCCATTAAAGACAATCCATACGGAACCATCCTCATTCGTCATGGGCTGGTGGCCGGCAGGCGAGAGGTCAATGATGGCCAGCCGCCGAAAACCCAGCGCGACATTGTTATTAATCCATACGCCGTCGTCATCCGGGCCGCGATGGCGGATAATGTCGTTCATACGTTGAATCTGACGCCCGGTTACCGGTTGCGCCGGATCATGATGGACAATTCCGCAAATACCGCACATATCAGCCGTTCCTACTGGAGTTGTAACGCATAATAAAAGTAGTGATAATATTCTCCAAAAAGCCGCACTTTTTCAACAATTGAAAAATGCGCGCGAACCGTTTCCTCAAACCATTTCTCGTCAAAATTAAAGAGATGATATTTGTCAATCAACTCGGCCGACTTCTCCGCCGGGTTATAAGGCTCGGCATGATCTCCAAACCATTCCCAGACCAGAAATATTCCGCCGGGTTTCAGGACCCTTTTTATCTCCGATAACGCAAGATTTAGATCAAGGGTATGGTCCAGCGACGTCGCCGCGATGGCGACGTCGAACGTTTTATCTTCCCAGGGCAGGAACTCTGCAAAACCTTGAACGAATTCAAATGGATGGTTTTGAAAAGGTTCCAGAGGATCTATGCCGGAAATATATTCAACTGGATAGTTCTTCAAGTACACAGGCGTCCCATGCGGGCCGCAACCGACATCCAGCGCCCTGCCTTTAAGATAGGGCGCTATAAACCCCGAAAACAACCTGGCGTCGGGGCGCTGATCGACCGCGCAACTAAATTCCGGGCGGCGCCTGTATTCATCCACATTTCTATTGAGATTCGCGGAAGCCCATATATCGTACAAGTGCGGATGCAAATTCTTGAACTTCTCCAGATAAACGTCGAATGAACTTGATTTAACGCCGGAGGCCGGGGCGATACTTGCCTGCCGTTGATAATGTTCTCTGGAATACAGTAAATGCCTTGTTTGCATGGCGGAAGCCACAGCGTAGGTCCCGATTTGGTCAAGTTTGCCGTCGTTTTTAAGATCCAGGATAATTCGTTTTGAAATGATTTTGACAAACGGGGTCAAGAGCCATTCCAAAAACTTCAGCAAAGGGCGGGCAATGGATTTCATAACGACCTTTCTTCTATGCGTCGCCGATTTCCGAAAGCGAGCTGTGCCTTAGCGCGTAGGCGCGGCCATTCGTTCGCGGGTTGGTGTTGTCGCTGGTTGAAAAATACAACTTTGTTCCCCAATGAGAGTACGCGCCGTTCCCGTAATTGCGAATATTATCGTGCAAAGAATGCGGAGAGGCGAGTTTTACATTATCCTCATAGAGGATGTATTTTGAGCCGGTGAAATTTTCGAGCGTATCTCCATATATATCGGAATCGGCAAGATCCACCAGCCAGGCATATCCCGTTTCCTGTATCATTCTGGACGAATCAAGCGTCAACTCGATCTGGACGCGATCAAGGGATGAAAGGTAGTGAGCGAACGCCTCTTTCGTGGAACCATCCCATGTCAATTTGCCGGATTCGAGCAGGATTGCCCGTTGACACAAACGAACAACCGCCTCCTGGTTGTGGCTTACAAACAGGACGGTGCGACCTCCTCCCGCGATCTGGTTCATTTTGCCCAGACATTTTTTCTGAAACTCCGCGTCCCCCACAGCCAGCACCTCGTCAATGATTAAAATTTCCGGCTCCAGATGCGCGGCGACAGAAAACGCCAGCCTGACGTGCATGCCGCTTGAATAATGTTTTACGGGAGTATCCAAAAATTTTTCAACGCCTGAAAAATCCACGATCTCGTCGAATTTCCGGTCAATTTCCTGGCGGGACATGCCAAGGATCGCGCCGTTCAAGTAAATGTTTTCCCTTCCTGTTAACTCAGTGTGGAATCCAGTCCCAACCTCCAGAAGCGATCCAATGCGCCCAAACATTTCCGCCCGTCCGCGGGTGGGTTTTGTAATTCGCGAAAGGATTTTGAGCATTGTGCTCTTCCCGGCGCCATTACGACCTATGATCCCGATCGCCTCGCCATGCTTTATTTCAAAGGAAACATCGTTTAGCGCCCAGAACTTGTTTTCTTCCGACTTTGATTTGGCGTCAAACCATCCGAGCGGCGCGCGCAGAGTGGAGACAAGGGCCTCGCGCAAAGTCGAGTTGGCGACGCGGGCGCCGATGGCATATTGCTTCGAAAGATTTTCAACGCGAACGGCAATGTCGCTCATCAGATCACATCCGCGAAATTATTTTCCATCTGGCGGAAGTAATAAAGTCCGCTGATGAACATTGCCAGCGCGACGACAGCTGAAACCGCGATCATCAGTCCGCTCCTCATTTCCATTCCAAGCAGGGCCCAGCGGAATCCTTCGACCACGCCAGTCATTGGGTTTAATCCATACAGCAGGCGCCATTTTTCCGGGATGAGCGAACTGGCATAGGCGATCGGCGTGGCGTACATCCAAAACTGCGTCAGGAACGGCACAATGTAACGCACGTCGCGGTACTCCACACTGAGCGCCGAGAGCCAGATCCCCACGGCCAACGCGCTAAACAAAGCCAGTAACAGAAAAAAAGGAAGATACAAAGTAGCCAGTGTGGGAACGACGCGATAATATGCCATCATGCCAAGCAGGACAAGGAACGCTACGGCAAAATCCATCACGCCAGCCAGCGTGGATGAAAGGGGAATAATCAAACGCGGAAAATACACTTTGCTGATCAGGTTTTGGCTGTTGATCAGACTGTTGCTGGAATTGGACAGGGCGAACGCGAACAACTGCCAGGGTAGCAGCGCTGTGAACGTGAAAATTGGATAGGGTATTCCTTCCGATGGAAGGTTCGCCAGTTGGCCAAAGATAACGCTGAAAACGACCATTGTCATAAAGGGTTGCAAAATCGCCCACGCCGCGCCAAGCGCGGTCTGTTTATAGCGCAATTTGATATCGCGCCAGGCGAGGAAAAACAGCAGTTCCCGATATGTCCATAATTCCTTGAGGTCCAGCGCCGTCCATTTGTTTGGCGGCTCGATCACGATATGCGCTTCGGAAGAAACCGCCAGGGCAGACGAGCTTGTGGATATATTTTCCATAAAGATTAACCCTGGCGCTTGATCGCCTTGTAATCCTGTCCCTTATATGTCAGAGTCACGCCATTAGGCGAATCGGCAGGCGCGATTCCATTTTCTATACAGGTCAGGCGCAGGATATCCATGGTCTCATCGTCTCCATCCAGATATACCGTCTTGACGCCGTCCTGTTTGAGATCCGTAACAAGCGACGTGGCTTTATCGCGCAAGGATTTATATACCTTCAAAGAATCCTTCGCGTACATCAAAGCGCGTTGGGAGAATACCTTCATCCCTTCGGATGTGAGATCGTATTTCAGGCGCGTACGGTCCAGGCGCGAGACTTTGATCCAGCCGCGATGGATAAGCCGCTTGATATACCAGTTCACGCTTCCGACCGCGATCCCAAGCCTGCTCGAAAGACTAGACTGGGTCACCAGGGAATCCTGGGCGATCTCATTCAAAAGGGAGTATTCGTGTTGTTTGATTTCGGGCATGGTTCAGAATTCAGTTTCTGAATTCTCACACAGAAACCCCCGCTTGTCAAGCATTATGTCATTGCGAGGACGGTTTTCCCGAAGCAATTTCCCGGCTTTATCAGGAGGCTGCTTCGCTAGGGGCTCGCAGCGACATGTTCAGTTCGCCCACAAAGCCAGCATCGCCAGCGCGTAGATACGTTTGCCGTGATCGGCGCGCCCGGCGCGGTGTTCTTCGAGCAAAGTATTCATTGCGTTTTTATCGAACCACTGCTTCAACGGACTTCCATTGGATGACAGCAATTCCCTCGCCCATTTATGCAACGGACCACGAAACCATGCGCCGACCGGAATCCCAAACCCCTGCTTGCGATGCTTGCGGACGTTTTCAGGAAGATAATTTGCGAAGGCTTTCTTCAGGAGATACTTCCCGCTTCTTCCTTTGACTTTGAACTGATCCGGCAACCGAGCCGACCACTCCACCATTTTATGATCGAGGAACGGCGAACGCGCTTCAATGGACGCCGCCATCGCCATGCGATCCGCTTTGACGAGCAGATCGCCGGGGAGATAAGTATGCAGATCGGCGTAGAGAGTCTTATCGAGGAATGAGCCTGCGGCGGAATCAAATTTTTCCGCGAGCAGGGATTGCGCGTTATCGGCTTTGAATTGGAATTCGGGTTTCCACAAGCGCGCGCGTTGAAGCGGCGAGAAATACGATCCCCAGCGCAGGATGCTGGCGCGCGCATCTATTTCAGGGAGTTGATGCAATCGTTTGAGTCCATTGACGAGACTCTGCCCAACAGGACGGTCGGATGAATCGGGGAGGAGACGCGTCATGGACGGGATCAGGCTGCGGGTCAGGAATTGAGGCGAAAGTCGAAGGTATTGATTGGCAAGCGGGTCGAGCCAGTAACGTTGATAGCCCGCGAAGTCCTCGTCGCCGCCGTCGCCGTTGATGACGACAGTCACATGTTCGCGCGTCATCTTCGAGATGTGATAGAGCGGGATGGCGGACGGGTCTGCAAACGGCTCGCCGAAGTGATACGTGATTTTTTCGAGCGTGGACGGGATGTCGCCGTATTTGAGGATGAACTCGTGATGATCGGTGGAATATCTTCGCGCGACGGCGCGGGCGTATTCGAGTTCTGAGAACGACTCTTCTTCAAAGCCGACCGAAAAAGTTTTGACGGGCGCGTCGCTGAGTTCCGCCATGAGCGCGACGATAACGCTCGAATCAATACCGCCGCTGAGGTGCGCGCCGAGCGGAACTTCGCTGATGAGGCGCATCTTGACGGACTCTTTGAGGAGGGCGCGCAGTTCTTCGATAAGTTCGTCTTCGGTTCTATTGTGCTTGGGTTGGTATCTGTAATCCCAATAACGTTCCAGTTTTGCCGCGCCATTCTGCCATATCAAGCGATGCGCGGGCGGAAGTTTATAAACGCCCTGATACGCCGTGAGCGGATCGGGAATGTATTGCAGACTCAAATAGAGGTCAATGGCTTCGAGATTGATTTCAGGTTTGCGCGGAAGCGAGACAAGCAACGCGCTCAACTCGGACGCGAAATGCAGCGCGCCGTTTTGAATGGCGTAATACAACGGCTTCTTGCCCAGGCGGTCGCGGGCTAATAAAAGTTTTTTGTTTTTGCGATCCCACAACGCGAACGCGGCCTGACCGCGCAAATGATTCACGCAATCGTCGCCGTATTCCTCGTACAGATGCAGGATACATTCAGTATCCGAACGCGTGCGGAATTCGTGCCCTTTTTTGATCAAGTCTGCATATAGATCGGGGAAGTTGTGCGATTCGCCGTTGAAGACGATCCATAAAGATTCATCTTCGTTGGGGATGGGTTGATCGCCGCCTTCAACGTCAATGATGGCGAGACGCCTCATGCCCAAGCCGACGCCTGAATCTGTGTAGAAGCCGTCGCTGTCGGGTCCGCGATGCGCGATGGCTTGAGTCATCTTTTCGAGGAGGCTTCGTTCGGGCGTTCGATGGTCTGAAGGGGATATTCCGCAGATGCCGCACATGCTGTTATTTTACCTTTTCCAGCAATAATGCGTATTGCTTTGCCGTGTTTTCCCAACTATATTTTTCCTCCACGCGGCGGCGGGAGAGGACCCCCATTTTTTGGCGCAATGCTGAATCATTCAGCAGCCTTTTCAACGCAACGCGCAACAGATTTTCATCTTCGCTTGGGAACAATAGACCCGTTTCGCCGTCCACGACCAGTTCCTCGTTGCCGGCGATGCGCGAGGCGACGACGGGCAGTCCGCTTGCCATGGCTTCGAGGACGGCGTTGGGCATGCCTTCGTGACGAGATGGGAATAGAAACAGGTTGGATTGTTGATAGCATTTAATCAAGTCTTCGCGCGCCTGCCAGCCGATGAATTTGACGCGTTCTGAAATGCCAAGTTCGTTGGCGAGGGTCTTCAGCGCGTCCATTTGCGGACCGTCGCCCGCGACGATCCATTCCCATTCCATATCCTTCAAATCGGCGAGCGCGCGCAGGGCAAGGTCGAGTCCTTTTTGGTGGACGAGGCGTCCAACCGAGAAGAGGCGCGGCGGCGACCAATCGCGTTCATCGGTTCGATAAAGTTCAAGGTCAACGCCGTTGGGGATGATGGGAATCTCGAAACGCGCGTCGAATTGAAGAGCGAGGTCGCGCAGTCCCTGGCTGTTGGCGACGATGGCGGAAGCGTTCTTCCATATAACGCGCAGGAATGGGGCGATCAATTTGTGATACACGCGGAAATCATAAGGGCGGAAGCCCGGCACGTCGCCGCCGCGCAGGGAAATAATGTACGGAATGTTGAAAACCCTTTTGATGAAATAAGCGACCGCGCCGGAGGGGACTCCGAAAAAGGCTAGGGCGGCGGTCGGTTTGAGTTGGCGGATCAGGTTGAACGTCGAGAAAGAAGCGGAGAGGATGAAGATGATTTGTTCCAGCGCGTTGGAGCGATCCTGTTTGCGTCGTAACGAGGGGATGCGGTGAATTGTCAGATTGTTGAATTGTTCGCGATGCGTTAAATTCCCAAAGCGGGATGTGACGACGACAACCCGATGCCCGGACATTGCAAACTGTCGCGCGTTATTCGCGCTGGCATTCCCGGCGCCGCCGCCAACGGGAGGGTATTCGCTATTGATGATAAGGATACGCATCGCTGAATTAATCGGGCTTACGTTTACGGACAATTGCCGCCCGCTTTGGCAGGGACGAGGATCAATGTGTTCGATGATTCCAAAAGTAATTTTCTCTCGTAGTAACATACGAGAGGTTTGGTCACGGCGTCAATCCATACGTTGTTTTCTTCGGCAAAGGGCTCGTTTTCTTTTTTGACCGCGCGCTGGTTGCGAGTGACGATCATCGAGAAACGATGGCTGGCGAGGTCCTGGTGGAATCGATCGAGGTAGGCTTGATCCCCGGACATCGCCATCTCCATCAGGGTAACGACCTCGTACTCGGGCGTTAATGAGACGTCATCCACCATCTGAAATGTGATCAGGTGTCGTTCGCTGATGAAAAGAATTTCGCCGTCCTGTTTTGTCGAGTCGGCGATCATGGCTTGCAGCGCGGTGAAGTCTTTTTGCGCCTGTACATGGTCATACGTGAAACGCAGCCGCGCGCCTTGTATCGAAAACAGGATGGGGATGAGCGCGGCAAGCAGAATGGTCCAATTTGGGACGACGCCCCAAGCCGCGCCGGGTTTTTCAACGACGACTTGATTCGCAAAGAAACCGGATACGACGACGGCGAGCAGCGCCATGAAGGCGTCCATATTGTGAATGTCGCCGCCGCCGCCAATCTTTGTGCTGACCACAAGCCCACCGAGGAAGAGCGTCAATAACATGGCGAGTAATCCCAGAGGGCGGACAACATGCCAGTTTGAATGACGTCCGTTCAGGAAATAAACCAGCATGATCAATAACGGCGCGGAAACGATCAGGATGCCCGGCAAAACCCCGGGAGGATATGTGATATTGGGAAGAAGGCGACTCCAAATCAGATCGGATGTGAATGACGAGGCGAAGTCGCTTGCGTTGTTTACATTCCCCGACCAGAAAACATACAGGGTCTGGCTTGCGAGCGCGGAGGCGAGTCCGGCTATTGTCCATGCGACGGGTTGACGCAGATATTCCCAAAGATTTCTGGAGGATGAGACCGGCTCTTCCAGCAAATAGATGGCGATGGCAAGCATGGCGGGAACGGGGAACCAGTTCACGCGGCTGATCCCCGCCCAAAGAGACGACAGGACGACCGCGAGTAAAGTTTGCATCGGTCGTTTGGTGGAAACTCCCAACAGGAGGATGATGACGCAGACCTGCAAATGGTAATACACCGATCCCTGGAGGAAATATACAAATCCCCACGCGGCGACGAGGGCGGTTAAATATTTGTTACGAAGATTCATGCGGCGTCCCAGCAACAGGGCGGAAACGCCGGTCAGTATGATCCACAACAACGCCTGCCAGAGACGATGCGCCCAAAGCGGGAGGTCGGGAATCATAAAGGGTATGGCTTGCAGGAGATAACGGCTGGGGTGTAACGTTGAAAGCGGCAAGTCCATGCCGTAGATGGATTGGCTGAAGACAAGCGATCCATAATAGAAGCGGCTGGTTTCAGAATATTCGAGCGTGAAGGGGAAATCCGTCACAACGTTGAGGATGGACCAGCAGCGGAATATCACACCTTGAAACAGGATGACCGCCGCCAGGGATGCAGTCAACGCGGAGTTTGTGAGCGCCTTGAGCGCGAGGGCTGAAAGCAGGCTGAGCCAGATGAAAATCCATAAGGCGGGAAACAATTGAGGGAGAATGGAACCAAGGATTTCGAGACGGATAAACCAGAATAAGGCCGGGGCGGCGAAAAAGATCAGGATGGCTGAGGCAGGTAAAAGTCGGGAGGTTGAGGCGGGTTCGAGCCTCTCCGTCAGGGCGTCCAACATCCCGCGTTTCAATCCGATCAGCAGAATGATTCCCAGGATGACGTTTAGGATGAATGAGGCGAGCAGGAGCGTCCATTTCGAGCGCCAGATGTTGATGTCCTGCGCGATGAGTTGCGGGATGGATTGATACAGCGCGGCGATACCGGCGATTACGCTGATCAAGAGGAAGGCAGACCAAAAGGAGCGACGCGTGTCCTGGATTTTGATCATAATGAATCTAACCCGCAGGGGTATGCGGCGGTGGCGTCGTTATTTTTTGTTCGGTGATTGCCGCGAGGATGGACGGCAGAAAGACCGCGCCCGGCAGACTGGAAAGTATGAAATACGCGCGGATGAGAATCGCCACAGTGAGACTCACAGCCGGGGTAAGCCCGGCGACATTCGACATTAAATAAGTGAAGGATAATTCCTGGAGTCCGTATCCATTAATGGAGATGGGCAGAAGCGTTATGAAATAAGTGAGACTCCACAAGCCCGCGATCATCCAGAAGGAGATGTGGGTCCCAAGATCGTCCACAAAAACATATATGGAACCGAAAAGACACAGCATGTGGACCCAGGTGAAAAACAGGGAAGCCAGCAACGCGCCCGGTTTTTTGAACCAGATGGAAAACGCGGCGAACGCGCGCCGGATAAACCCCAAAGGTTTTTGAACGAGGGCGATAAACGATTGGACTCCCAATGCGGTTTGCAACATACTCCATGAATAAGCCAGGCCGATCGGGACCGCCATGCTCATGCCCAACATGCCGATCAACCTGTCGGCGGCGATGGAGGCGAGGCAGACCGCGCGGTCAAACCCCATTTGCATGGCTCCGGCAAGACGCACAACATCCCCTCCGATGGTTGTAGGCAGGAAATTGGACGCGAACAAACCGGTGAAGGTGAGCCCCGCGCTTTCCTTGAAATGGATCGGGACGCCGCCTGAACGCAAAAGAATATGCCAGCGCGCCGTAACGGCAAAACGGGAGATCAAAAACAGGAGCGCGACCCACAACAAATCCAGCAGTTTGATTTTCAGCATGGCGCCTGCAATTTCGTCCCAGCCCTCCTCCCTGAGCAAAAGGAACAACAGCGCGATTGCCGCCATTGTTCCGATCAATCGCATGATGTTCCGGCGATTACTAGACTGCCACGCGGGCATGGTTTTATTTCTTCCTTCCCAATATCGTCCGCACGGTATAGGTCGGTTTTTTTTGCGATTCGTGGTAGGTGCGCGCCAGCAGTTCGGCGATCAAGCCCATGAGGATGGATTGGAATCCCAGAATGAAGAACATCACGCCCAGTTGAAAAAGCGGCGAACCCAGCACGGAAACGTTTTCCAACGCGCGGCGGATGAACAGGTAAAAAAGCAAAACGCCGCTGCCAGCGATAAGGATCATGCCCGCGCCGCCGAAGAGACGCATCGGCTTGTGGGAATAATCGAGCAGGAATTTCACCGTGAACAGATCGAGGACGACCTTCAGGGTCCTATCCAAACCGTATTTTGTCCTGCCGAATTTTCTTGGGTAGTGGCGGACGGGGAGTTCCGTTATCTTCGCCCCCACCGAATGCGCGAACACCGGGATAAAACGGTGCATCTCGCCGTACAAGCGGAAGCCCTCCAGCGCTTCGCGGCGATAGGCTTTGAGCGTGCAGCCATAATCGTGCAGATGGACGCCCGTCGCCCACGAGATCAAACCGTTGGCAACGTTGGATGGAAGCGTGCGCGTGAGGAGATGATCCTGGCGATCCTTGCGCCAGCCGCTGACAAGATCGTAGCCTTCGTCCAGTTTTGCAAGCAGTAATGGAATATCCTGCGGGTCGTTTTGCAAGTCGGCGTCGAGCAGGACGATGATCTCCCCTTCGGCATGATCCACACCGGCTGTGATCGCGGCGGTCTGTCCAAAGTTGCGGCGGAAGACCACCACGCGGACGTGCGCCGGGTCTTTTTCAACGAGAGCCTCCAACGCCTGCAGGCTTTTGTCCGCGCTGCCGTCGTCCACGAAGACGACTTCCCACGAATAGGCGAGGGGTTGAAGCGCGCGCTGAATGGAATCAAACAGCAGGGGAAGGTTTTTCTCCTCGTTATATACGGGAATGATGAGGGAAAGATTCATTGTTCCATATCCAGGCGTTTACACGCGGCCTATTTTTTCGGCCAGCGCCACAGGTGTTCGTCGCCAAACAAGCCGACATATTCAAGCGCGTCGTTTTTGGGGAAGGATTCAAACGGCAAGGCGATAAACCGGTCAATCCAGATTTTATCGAGAACGATCCAGCCGGAATCGTGCCGGGCGATAATGGAGGAAAATTTTTCGAGCTCCGTATCGAGACGGACGATATAGGTTGCGGAAAACGCAGGCTCATCCGTCCAGGTTACGTACCCTGAATATATATAGGTGGAAATTAATACGTCTTCCTTCCGCGAGGCGGCGAGCAAAAACTCGTGCAGTTCGCCCAGCTGGGGATGATAATGTCCGGTGATCGGCACATAGGGATCATGCGAAGTAAGCGGCGACAGGATCTGCCGGATGTTAATGGACAACGCGATCAGTACAAACACGGTTAAGGTTTTGGTTGATACTTTACCAAAGAAAGGGAAGGTCTGCAAAAAGAGCCAAAAGACGTATAAACCGAAAGCAATCAGTATGACATACCAGAGATGCGCCGCGTTGAGATGCCGGGGTTCGGAATGACCGACTGAAGAAAAGACGAAAAAACCGAGGAAACAGGCGTACAGGGCCGTCACAAAGAGCGGCACAAAATTCCGGCGCAGCATCAGGAGACTCGCGACCGTCGCCCCCAACAATAATATTGCCGGAATGACAACCAGCCGATTGTAATACCATTGCTGGGGCGGGTTGGGAAAGAAATAATTAATTGGGGAAGAATCGAAATTCAGCGACAATGATGATCTCGCCGACCAGGTATACGCGCCGACCAGGGCGACGCCCGCCGCGACAACCGTCAGGACGATCGTGTTCCAATTTTTCAAATCCATCACAAAAGGAAGAAATATGCCCAGCGCCACGTATGCGATCAGGATCAACCGCAGCGTTGAAAAGGTATCAATATAGAGCGCGTGGATCGGGAGAACGACAAGACCCAATCCCAACAAGATTTGGGACGGCATAAAGAAGGCCTGCCAGGCTTGACCAATGCGAAAACGCTCCCGGATGCGCTCCAGCAACACGATCATCCCATAGACGGTCCAGTAAAAATAAAAGGGATAATACGCGTATTCGCGCGCGTCGCGGGATAAGGCGATAACCAGCGGGCTGGTCGCGTAAAGCAGGGTTGAAAGGACGGCGACGGGGCGGTTAATCCTCCTGCCGATAAGGTATAAAGGCACGATCGCCAAAACGTTGAAGATGACTCCCGTCAATCTGGCCGCCCAGATTTCATATCCAAAGACCCTTAAGGCAAGGGAAATCGGCAGCGTGACCAGCCAAAAACTGCGCGGATATACATCCGCCCAGGGAGCGCCCAGAGCGATCTGTTTGGCGGCGATAATTTGCTGATACTCGTCAATGGTCGGGAACAAACTCCCCAGGTTTGGAACCCGTAACGCCAACGCAAGCAGGATCGCCAGTACAAGCGTTCCCGCTTCATATACAGTAAACCTTTGCGGCGCCTCTGATATTGCGCGGCGGAGAGCCTGGAGAGTTTCCGAACGCCTTTCCCATACCGCAAGACTCAAAGGAAAAGCCAGGGTTGTAAAATTGAGCGCGCCCAGCAAAAGTATCCAGCCCTTGGACGCGTAAAAGGGAATCGTAAACGCGCGCGCGAAGTTGTTTTTCCTCTCCAGGAGCGGGCGCGTCTCTGCCCGCCCATCCCATGCAACGATCGCGTCTCCGTTATCGGAAGAAGATTGAAAAACGATCTGCGCCTCCGCGCCTGTTTTTCCCGTCCAGCGGATCCGGTTGTCGGAAAAATTTGTGAGAACGAAGCGTTCGTTTTCCCGCTTCCAGCCCTCGTAATCGAGATCGTCGAAGGAAACGTCTCCCAACGAAGTATTGAACCAGAGCAAATGTATCTCGCCCGATGGTTGCGTTGGGCGGATCGAGATCTGCAGTGTATGGTCTGGCAATAACAGGGAGGCGTACCGGACAGGTTTTTGCCAGCGATCCGTTACGGTAAAAAACAAGAAAGTTCCAGCCAATAGACTCAACCCGGTCAGCCCCAGAAGTCCCTGCCTGGGGAAACCCGCCAGGCGACTCCGCGCCCATCGAAAAAATAGGGCATATCCCGCCATGCCGAGAAGCCCTGACAGTATCGTGGAATAGAATAACCGCCTGCCATCAACGGGAAACAGATCAACCAGCCAATAACCATGCGCGAAAACCCCAAAGCCCGCGCCAAAGATTATCGCAAGCGCGGAAAAGAGGGTTATCTCAAAAGAAGAAAGGGAACGCTTCATCTATTTTTTTGGGCTCATTGGGATTAAGCGAGGTTCCTTAGCCACAGAGCGCATAGAGACCGTTGAGTAAAAGCATTTAAACTCATTTTCTCTGTGATCTCTGTGGCTTACGCCGTCAAAAACCAGAGCGCCGATTTTTGTTGATTTGGCGGGCTGGCGTTCAAATGTTTTTGCAAAGCGGCATGGTTAGCGCGCCAGCCTCTTCAAGTCCGCGTCCACCATCGTGACGACAAGTTCCCTGAAGTTGACCGCCGGTTCCCAGCCCAAAATGGAACGCGCCCGCGATGGATCCGAGATCAGCAAATCCACTTCGGCGGGACGGTAGAAGCGTTCATCCTGCACGACAAATTCCCGATAGTCCAAACCGGCATGATTGAACGCAACTTCGCAAAATTCGCGCACTGAATGAGTCTCGCCCATGCCGATCACATAACTATCGGGCGCGTCCTGTTGCAACATGCGCCACATGGCCTCCACGTAATCTCCGGCGAAGCCCCAGTCGCGTTGCGCTTCCAGATTGCCGAGCCGCAACTCCCGCGCGAGTCCGAGTTTTATCTTCGCCACGCCGTCTGAAATCTTGCGCGTCACGAATTCGAGACCGCGGCGCGGGCTTTCATGGTTGAACAAAATTCCCGAAGCCGCAAACATGTCGAACGATTCGCGATAGTTCACCGTGATCCAGTGGGCGTATACCTTTGCCACGCCATACGGACTGCGCGGATAGAACGGCGTGGTTTCCCTTTGCGGCACCTCCAACACTTTGCCGAACATCTCGCTCGAAGAAGCCTGGTAAAAACGGATCTTCGGGTTCACAAAACGGATCGCCTCCAACAGGCGCGTGACGCCCAGCGCGGTGATGTCGCCCGTCAACGCGGGCTGGTTCCACGATGTCGGCACGAACGATTGCGCCGCAAGGTTATACACTTCGGCGGGTTTGTATTCCTCAAGCAAAGCCAGCAACGATCCCTGGTCGTGCAGATCGCCTTGGACCAGCGTCATGCGATCCAATAAGTGTTCGATGCGTTCATGGGTCACGGTGCTGGAACGACGCGCCACGCCGATCACGCGATAGCCCTTTGCCAGCAGCAACTCAGCCAGGTACGATCCGTCCTGTCCCGTGATCCCGGTTATTAAAGCGGTAGGCATTTGATCTCCTCAATTCAAAATTCAGTCGCTGAATTATAACCCACAATTTTAACTTACATGCGCTCACGATCCCTCCACCACCCCATTCCCACAATCGCCGCCCACAACCCGAAGATCAAAGCCGCCATCCCGGCGAACGGCAACTGCCCGCCCCAATGAAAATAACGGCTGGCATACCATTGCGTAAACACGATCAAAAACGCCGCCTCGCACAGGATCACGCGCGCGAACCACGCCGAACGCGTCTCGCGTTGCCAGACCCAGACCGCGCCTGCAAGGATCGCCTGCCACAAAAACAGGATCGTCCGATAGCGCGGATTGTCCCACTGATCGCCGCCGCCGCGTAAAGAAGCCAGCAGGATCCAGGTCCACGAAAACAACGCCAGCCATAGGATGACGCTTCGACTCTTCGACACGGATTCGCCGGTTGGGATGGCGCTTCGCTCAACTCGCCTCTTTCCGACGTTGAAGCCTGATCCCGCTCCGAAAGACAGGATCAACGCTGGAAGCGTCGCGTACCAACCCAACGCGCGCAGGATGTAGACGATCTTCCAGATCGGTTTCGTGGGCGCGATCAACGCGGCGGGCAGGACCGGCTGTAAAATTCCGTAGACGGCGACAAACGGCAGGCGCATCCATTCGGGCATTTCATCGAAAAGTTTTTGCACCCAGCCCGAATCGCGTTCGATGTTATACACGTTCCAATTCACCGCCAGCCGCAGCCAGTCATTAACCACGCTCAACGGCGACGAAGCGTCGAACTCGCCCGAACGGTTCAGCGACGCGGAAAGAAACAACAGCCCCGCAAAAAAAACGAGCGCGAAAACAAGGATGACTTTCCAGGAAAGCGCGCGCGGGTCGCTGGCGAAAAATATCCAGCCCGCGAAGACGATCAATGTGGCAATCGCCACCGCAGGCGAGACCAGCAACATGCCGAGCAAGCCAACACCCATCCAGAGACTCGCGTTGAGCGGAGCGGAACGCGTAGACGAAACTCCGCGCCATTGGACAAATCCCCACAATGACAGCGCGCTGAATGTCAACAGATACGGCTCGCGCATCACGGTTGAACCGAGCAATATGCTTTCGGGATACAACGCGAAAATCCACGCCGAAGCCCAAGCGACCTTCCCGCCGAATATCTGATTCACCGCCCTCCACAAAAACGGAATCCCCAACGCGGCGACAACGGCCGACATCAACGCCAACATCAACGGACGATGCGCGTCCGGCGACAAATATCTATAAACCAACGCGCTGAACGCCAGCAAACCGCCGTATTGATCATAAGCGAATTTTTTACTGAACGCGTCGAAGATGGGACGGCCCGAACTCGCCAGCTCCCAAGCCTCATCGTCGCGGCGATGCGCGTCGGTGAAGACGAAGCCCGCTTTATCGTCCGCGTCGTCATATCCGTAGATCGGGAGAAACGCGTACAGCGAAACGCCGGCGAGCAGGCGCAATGCAAAAGTAAGCGCGAGGATATAGGCCAGGGTTTTTCCCGCGCCTGCCCATCTCAATAAAATAGTAAAGAGGGAAAAGGAAAGCAGAAAGAGGAAAGAGAAGGACGCCAAGCCGATCAAGCGGTTGCCCGATTGCAGGGACGACAATCCCGCCCCCAGCATAAGCGCGAGAGGGATGATCCAGAAAAGGTCGTTTTTCTTGAGGTTCATGCGGGAATGATTCTACACCAGTCGCGCTTCATTCTGCGCGCGATTTTAGAACATACGTGCTATAATCAAGGCATAGCGTTGGGCTTCCAACAAATACGGCGACCCGATTCACGCTCGCCCAACGTCCATCTTACATTTTTAGAGAGTACGACGATGAATAAAACAAGGTTTCAGCGGTTCATGTTATTGATCTTGTTGACACACGCTTGCGAGACCACTGACCCCGCCTCCCTTCCCAACCGACCATTCATTGGTCCATCTTCACCAGATACCGCGCTCCACGTACTGCCCCCCGCCAACGCGACCTCAATTTCACATCCGCTTCAAATCGACGCGCTGCGCGTGCGCGACTATCCCGGCAGCGAGATTGTGATCGAAGCCGTCCTCGACCCCGGCGCGAACTATAACCGCTATTACGTTTCCTACCTCTCGGACGGCCTGAAAATTTACGCCTTGATGACGGTCCCTGCCGGGCAAAAACCGTCCACAGGCTGGCCCGCCATTGTCTTCAACCATGGCTACATCCCGCCCAATGTCTATCGTACAACCGAAAGATATATTGCCTATGTGGATCAGATTGCGAGCAGCGGCTACATTGTCTTCAAGTCCGATTATCGCGGGCATGACCGGTCTGAAGGCGCGGCGGGAGGCGCGTACACGCAGCCGAATTACAGCATAGACGTGCTCAATGCGGTCGCGTCCGTGAAACGATTTCCAGAGGCCGACCCGCAGCGCATCGGCATGTGGGGACATTCCATGGGCGGTTATATCACCCTGCGTTGCATGGTCGCTACGCGGGACGTCAAGGCGGGCGTAATCTGGGCGGGGGTGGTGGCGCCTTATCCAGACCTGTTTACGCGCTGGAACGCGGGCGCAAGGATCACGGCGCCCTCCCTCGATTCGTGGGTGTATTCGCTACAACAATCGTACGGTTCCGTTGAAGCCAACCCCGAATTTTGGAATTCCATTTCGGCGAACGCCCATGTAAGCGATCTCAACCGGCCTATTCAGTTACATCACGGGACCGCGGATCATGATGTGCCGTGGGGGTTCTCGCAAATGCTTTACGAGGAGATGCAGTCGGCCAACCAGGTTGTGGAGTTTTATACCTACGAGGGAGATAACCACAACCTCTCGAATTATTTCAACCAGGCGATGCAACGCACAATCGAATTTTTTGACCTCTATCTTAAGACAGATTGACGCCGCCTCCCAATTTTTGTCGGAGCGCGAAGCGTAATCCTCGGCCTATTGCCAATCGCCAATTACCTGATCATCCCCCACAACGCCAGCGCGCCGAACACAAACGCCACCGCCGCCGCGCCGACGATCACATCGCGCGCCGGTCGTTTATCCACGAGAGAATAACCAAGCATGTTTTCCTCCACCCTCCACAACGGACCCGCCAGCGACGTGAACATCAAGCCGCCTATCAGCCCGCCGATGTGCCCCCAATTGTCAATGAACGGCAATGAACCGATGACAAACAAATTGATCGCCGCGACGAAGATCACGTTCCCGATGGCGCGCCGGGCCTCGTCGCCGAATAGTTTGCGGTTCTGATACAGAAAGATTCCCTCCGCGCCGATCAAGCCAAAGACCGCGGTCGACGCGCCCACGGAATATCCATCCGTGAATAAAAAGGAAGCCACATTTCCCGCAAACGCGCCCAGCGCATACAACAGCAAAAATCTTGTACGCCCGAAATAGCGTTCAAGGCTCGCGCCCAGCGAGAACAGCGCGTACATATTGAAGAAAATATGCATGACGGAGCCGTGCAACAAGGCGGGCGTCAACAGGCGCCAGAGTTGTCCCGCCTGGATAAACTCATTGATGCGCGCGCCGAACAGCTCCAGCCAGTCGAGATTGCCGACTCGGGTTGGATAGCCAAATACAACGACGCTCGCCACCTGCAATACATAAAAAGCGACCGTGACGCCGATCAAAGCATACGTCACATACGGGGCGGATTGCGGCAAACGCACGCGTACCGATTGTTGAGGAGGGCTGGGTTCAGATGTAGCGGGAAGAGGCTCTTGATTCACAGCGTCACCTTGCGCGGCTTCACGCGGTGATGCTCCGCCTCGATGATGGCGCGGATGATATCCACCGTTTCATCCAGGTGAAAGTCGCGGTTCACGATCATATAATCGAACGCCTGCACGCGTTTCAACTCCTTGCGCGCGGTCGCAATACGGATGGCAAGCGAATCGGCGGTCTCGGTCTTGCGCGTCTGAAGGCGCTGCACCAATTCAGCCTCGCTCTCGGTGCTGATGAAGATCATCAGCGCTTCGGGCGCCATCTTCCGCACCGTCTCCGCGCCCTGCACGTCAATCCGCATCACCACATCCTTGCCGCTTTCCAGCGCCTCGCGCACCTGTTGTTTCGGAATCCCCTTGTAATCGCCGTAGACAATCGCGTGCTCGATCAACTCGTCCTCGTTGATCATGCGCGCGAACTCCTCCTTCGACACGAAGAAGTAATCCCTGCCGTTTACCTCGCCGGGCCGCATTGGGCGCGTGGTCGCGGTGACGACAAAAAGGAACGGCAGGCCGCGCTCCTGCATCCGCTGCATCACCGTGTCTTTGCCCGCGCCCGAAGGACCGGAGATCACGATCAGCAACGGCTGTGGATCATGGATGTCGAATTCAGCATCAGAACCTGGAGACATGGACAAATTTTACCAGAGGGGTTGCAACAAGACCTCGGAGGTTTTGAAAATGCCGCCACGGCGACGCCTCCGAGGTCCGATCACAACACATTTTCCACCAATGAGATTGCCTCTGCGCCTCTCTCCCCAACTGACGCCTGACTCAGCCACACGAGAAACTCCGCATTGCCCTTCGGTCCCAGCAACGGACTCTTGATCAACCCGCGGAGCGCGAATCCCTGCTGTTGCGCGAACGACAACACATCGAGCAACACCTGCCTGTGAATCTGCGGATCGCGGATCACCCCATCGCCGCGCGACACATCCTTTTTACCAGCCTCGAATTGGGGCTTGATGAGGGCTATGATGTTTTCTTCTTTCCTCTCTCCTCTTTCATTCGGGAAAGAAGAAAGAGGAAAGAGAGCGAACCATTTTCGAATCACCGGCAGTAAAATCTTCAATGAAATAAACGACGCGTCCACCGTGATTAAATCAATCTTCTCCGGCAATGACTCGACAAAGCGCGCGTTGGTCTCCTCCATCACGACCACGCGCGGGTCGTTGCGAAGTTTCCAATGCAGAATCCCTTTGCCCACGTCAATCGCGTAGACTTTCGCCGCGCCGCGTTGTAACAGGCAATCGGTGAAGCCGCCCGTTGACGCGCCGACATCCGCGCAGATAAAATCCGTCACGTCCAGGGCGAAAGATTCGAGCGCCGCGTCCAGTTTTTCGCCGCCGCGTGAGACGAAGCGCGGACCGGGATCAACCGTCAGCGTGGATTCGCTATCCACCGTTGTAGCAGGCTTGATGGTCGTCTGACCCGCCACGCGCACCTGTCCCGCCATGATCATGGCCTGCGCCTTGGCGCGCGATTCGGCGAGTCCGCGTTCCGTCAATAAAACATCCAATCGTACTTTGGGCATGAGTAAATTATACGCTCAGTCTCCAATCTCCAGTCTCAAATTCTCTCCCCCTCTGTTATCATTAACCCATGTTCCTCCCCCTGCTCAAAGCCATGCGCCCGCGCCAATGGACAAAGAACGGCTTCGTCTTTTTCGCGTTGATCTTCGACAAGCAATTGTTCATGCGCGAACCATTCCTCAGGACGTTGGCGGGCTTCCTGTTATTCTGCCTGATATCGAGCGCGGTCTACCTGTTCAACGATATCGCCGATGTCGAAGCCGACCGCCAACACCCCAAAAAGAAAAACCGCCCGCTGGCTTCGGGCAAACTGTCTGTCGGCGTTGCGGCGCTCGCCGCCATTGCCCTTGCGCTGGTTTCAGTCGCGGCGGGTTATCTGTTCAGCCCCATATTTGCGGGTATCCTCGCCCTGTATTTCGTCATCAACCTGCTCTATTCATACTGGCTCAAGCACGCGCCGATCCTCGACGTGTTGATCATATCGTCGGGCTTTGTGTTGCGCGTGGCGGCGGGCGTGGCGCTCATCACGGTCGAACGGTTCTCGCCCTGGCTGTATATGATCACCGTTTTGTTCTCGCTGTATATCGGCCTGGGCAAACGCCGCGCCGAAATGAACCTGCTGGCGCATGGGGCCGGCGCGCATCGCAAAGTGCTGGACGGCTACACCATCCCTCTGCTCGATCAATACATTACGATCGTTTCGGGCATGACCATTGTCGCGTATTCGCTGTACACTTTTTCCGCGCCCAACCTGCCGGAGAACCACAGCATGATGCTGACGATACCGTTCGTGGTGTATGGCATCTTCCGCTACTTGCAACTCATCCAAACGGGACACGAGGCGGGCGCGCCCGATCAAGTGGCGCTCAAGGATCGCCCGTTGCAGGCCACGATGATCTTGTGGGGCCTGGCTGTGCTGGCGGTTTTTTATCTTTCGTAAGGCGGATTGCCAATCCGCCCCACGACAAATGACCACAGCCTCCGCCCCCGGCAAGATCATTCTCTTCGGCGAACACGCCGTCGTATACGGACGCCCCGCGTTGGCTGTGCCCGTCATACAAGTCCATGCGGATGCGGAGGTCTCCGACTCAGACTCCACAGGGATCATGATCCACGCCCCGGACATTGATCTGCACGCCGATCTGAACACGCTTCCCTCCGACCATCCAATTGCTTCGGTCATCCATAACCTTTTCTTCCTCGCGCGCACATCCCCCTCTCCCTCTGGGAGAGGGGTTAGGGGTGAGGGGAAATTTCCGAATCTCGACATAAAGATCGCTTCGACGATTCCCGTCGCATCCGGTCTCGGTTCCGGCGCGGCTGTGACGGTTGCTCTCACGCGCGCGTTATCGTCTCACATCAACTATCCGATGACCGATGAAGAAATTAATTCATTCGCTTATGAGATCGAAAAACTGTATCACGGCGCTCCGTCCGGGATTGATAACACGGTCGTTACGTATGCCAAGCCGGTTTACTTCATCAAGCGTCCCCCCTCGCCTGACAGGAGAGGGTCCGGGGGTGAGGTCGAGACGTTCAAAGTTGGTCAGCCTTTTACAATTGTCATCGGCGATACGGGCATCTCCGCGCCGACGAGGGAATCGGTGAGCGCTGTGAGGAAGTTATGGGAAGCGGATAAAGTGAAATGGGAAAAGGCGTTTGACAAGGTCGGGGAGCTGGCAAAAGAAGCGCGCGACTCAATTGAAAGAGGAAAGAGGAAAGAACTGGGCGGCTTGATGAATCAGAATCACGCGCTCTTACAAGAACTGACAGTCTCTTCAGCGGAACTTGATAACCTTGTTTCAGCCGCGCGGAAGGCGGGCGCGCTTGGCGCAAAGATGAGCGGCGGCGGACGCGGCGGCAACATGATCGCGCTGATCGAACCGGATCAAGCAGAGGCAGTTGCGAAGTCTCTGATGGAAGCGGGCGCAACGAACATCATCGTCACACAGGTTGCATGAAATGGATCGCGCCGACTCTGGCGTATCTCGCGGTGGGACTCGGACTCTTCGTTTTTCATAGCGCGTGGGGCGCGTTGCTGGGGTTCCACATTGCCATCGTCGTTTCGGTTTTGATCGCCAGACCAAATATCCCCGTTTCGATTCTTGTCAAAAACAAAAACATCCAATGGATCGCGTTGAACGTCCTGCTGTGCGGGAGTAGCGGCGTGACGCTATATCTGCTGTGGGATACGTTTGGCTTTGTCCCTGATCTTTCACAACAAGTTGAAACGCTGGGATTGAATTCCCAAACATGGATTCCCTTCCTCGCGTACTTCGCGCTGGTCAACCCATTTATTGAAGAATATTTCTGGCGCGGCTGGCTGGGGAGCGCGTCGAATCGCCTCCACATTTCAGATTTTGTATACGCGGGTTTTCATGGGTTGGTTCTGATCGGCAAAGTTCAGGCGGGATCGATCTTATTCGGTTTAACCGCGCTTGTGGCGGCGGGCTGGCTCTGGCGGCAGATTGTACGTGAAGACGAGGGATTGCTTGCGCCGGCGTTGGGTCATGCGGCGGCGGATTTCACGATCCTGATGACGATCCATCGCATGGTTTCATAAAACAGTTTTGCTCTCCGCCTTGCGCCCAAACCACCATGAGGCGGCCGGGTTGTACCGAATGAACAATTCATGGATGAGGATCGATCCGCCCACGCCCATGATGAAGCCGGCCAAAATCGAAAGAGGCGCGGCTTGTGTCACAGCCAGCGTTTTCTCTCCCCAAAAATCCTGAATGGGAAGGTGAAAGATCAGGATGATCAGCGAAATGCGCCCGATATAACCGAAAAACGCCGCCAGCCTGCCCGTCCGCAGTTCGATCTGGCGCGCCAAGGCGAGGACAAAGAATATGCCCAGGATCGCCTCGAGAGTGTTGATCAAAATGGATTGGTAGACGCGCGCGCTGAGATCAGTCCGGTAGTCGAAAAAGTAATTCAACAGGAGCGCGCCGATCCCCGCGCCAGCCAGCAGGATTGGATTTTCAAAAGCGCTCTCCGACATCGTCCGCCTGACCTCGCCTCCCAAAATAAAGAAGAAGCAACTCAAAAGCAGGACATCCAGGCTGAAGGGCAGGCCGAATAATTCATACGTCTTTCCAAAAACGTTCAACGAATAGGGATGGAACCTCGAGAGGAGAAAAACGCCGCCCGCCAGGATTGCGATCAGGATCAGCCATTTTGCAAACCGGTTATTGATCTTTCCCATCACGACGAGGAGGAAGTACGCGCACACGCTCACCGCGAATAAATGCGGCAGGAACCAGAGCTGTCCCCAGTCAATATAATAACCGCTCCCATACAACGACTTGGCGATGCGCGTGAGGGCTGTTTGAAAACTCATTTTCTCGAAGGACACCGACACAAAATAGATCATGAAGATCGTGAACAGGTACGGTTTCAGAACGGCGTTGAATCTTTTTTGGACGAATTCCCCAAACCCAATGGACGCGTCCGTAAAATACCCGGAGAGAAAAAAGAACAGGGGCACATGGAAGGAATACACGACTTGATAGGCAAACGGAGAGAGCTGCGCGAAATCGCTGTGCCCCAGCGCGACGAGCAGAATGCCGATGCCCCTGGCAATATCAATGTACTCAATCCGTTTGGACATGAACAGACAGCCTGTGTTGGATTTTACCCCGCGAATGCAAACGTCGGCATTCCTTCGACGTTTGTCTGCAAACGGAACACGCCTCCCGTAAGCGGATACTGTTTCAACGCGGCTTCGTCCAATCCTTTGCGCGCGGAGGTGATGAAGAGTTCGTTCATGTCCCTGCCGCCGAATACGCATGAGGATACGTTCACCGCCGGGATGGGAATCTGATCGATCAATTGACCCGTGTGTGGATTCCATTGGGTCATTTTTGCGCCGCCCCACATCGCGATCCATAGATTGCCCTGCGTGTCGGAGGTCATGCCGTCGGGCCAGCCGAGGGATTCGGGCACATGGATTGCCGCGCGCGGGTTTGCGATCGCGCCTGAGTCAAGATCGTAGTCGAAGGCGCGGACTGCGCGCGTGGGCGTGTCAATGTAGTAGAAAATCTTGTGGTCGGGACTCCACGTCATGCCGTTTGAGATGGTGATGCCGCTCAACAGTTTCGTCACGGACCTGCCGTCGAATGAATATAGCGAACCTGTGGGATCGGTCTCGTTCAGGTTCATTGTCCCGGCGATGAAGCGTCCGCGTGGATCGCATTTGCCGTCGTTGAAGCGGTTGTCGGCGGGTTCGCCGGTCAGGGATGAGATCAAAGTTGTTCGGACGGGATCAGCCTCAAAGGTCCAGAAAGAAGATCGCTGCGTGAAGATAAGTCCGCCGTTTTGGCGCGGGGCCATACATCCAACCAATTCATCCAGTTCAATGAGCAAGTCAGAACCGGCGTAAATTTTTTTATCGAAGATGTCGAGCCAGTACAGGGTCTGTGTTTTTGAATCCCATACGGGACCTTCGCCAAGATGGGTTTTTGCGTCGAAGAGGAGTTCGGGTTTCATTTTGTTTCCTATAGAGAGACCCTAAAGGTTTTTAAAACCTTTAGAGGCTGTCTGAAAAGTTCAAAAATCCATCTCGTTATGTCATTCTGAGTGGCGCATTGCGCCACGAAGAATCTCTCGCCCCGCTTGGAGTCTTCCCGACAGATCAGAGATTCTTCGCCCCCGAAGTTTACCCTGAGTGTATCGAAGGGGTCGCTCAGAATGACATGAACATAGTTTTCAGACAATCTCTTAGGGTCTGCGTTTCATTAGAACCAATCGCGTTTGTAGAAGATGAACGTGGCGACGGCGGTGAGGACGAGCGCGATGCCGAAGACCGCGATGAACGCAATCGGGTTTGCATCGGATAGAGGCAGCATGACGTTCATGCCGAAGAAGCCCGCCACCGTGCCTGGCAGGCTGACAATGATCGTGAGCGCGGCAAGCGCCTTCATCACGCCGTTCAAATTGTTGGAAATGATCGAGGCGAAGGCGTCCATCATGGAGGAGAGAATCTCGGCGTTGATGCTGGTCATCTGGATGGCTTGCTGGTTTTCGGTCAGCACGTCTTCGAGCAGTTCCTGGTCGTCCTCGTAGTAATTGAAGATCTGCATCCGCTGGACGCGCTCCATCATCACTTCGTTGGAGCGGAGCGCGGTGGCGAAATAGGTGAGGCTCTTCTGGTATTTGAGCAGTTCCAGCACCTCGCGGTTGCGCGTGGACTTTTGCAGTTGATCCTCCAGCGATTCGGTGATGCGGTTGATCTCGCGCAGGTGCGTGAGGTAACGCGTGGCGGTCTCGAGGAAGATATATAACGCGAAGCGATAGCGTTTGCCCGTTTTCAACAAGCGATACTTCCCCTGCGCCAACACCTTGAACATGTCCTTCTCGTAGCGGCAGATCGTTACGATCATGTTGCCCTTGATCAGAATGCCAAGCGGAATGGTGGTATAGGGGATGTCCTGGTCGGGCTGGCGGTGTGGAATGCGGATCAGGATGAAGGCGTAATCCTCGTTGCGTTCGATACGCGGCATTTCGTCCAGGTCGAGCGAATAATTGACGTAATCGGTATCCACCCCCAGATCGGCGAGTTTTTGAATTTCCTCGGCGCTTGGGTCAACCACTTTTACCCAACTGCCGTTCGCCACGGAATCGAGTTGTTCGATCCCCTGTTCGGCGGTTCTATAGATGGCGATCATGACAGCCTCCTTTGCATGAATTCATCACGCAGGAGGCAAGCCTTCCTCCGTGACGTTATTGATTCGACATGGCAACACAATCTCCGCCGGTACGCGGACCCGTACTGGGCGGCTGACTCTCGTTATTGCCTGAATTATTATCCTTGTTCATCATAAATCCTTGCCGCGGACGCGCGGCGCGCGTCCGACACGCGAATTGTACGCCC
>Ga0247727_10005224_pt1 | contig 26629 bp, 29 predicted proteins | sample WisWelCaveWW1625_FD_202498 | JGI IMG/M metagenome (GOLD analysis project Ga0247727, IMG submission 202498) | Biofilm microbial communities from Wishing Well Cave, Virginia, United States - WW16-25 | ecosystem: Environmental > Aquatic > Deep subsurface > Groundwater > Cave microbial mat | place...
TGCCCGCCATCGACCGGCCGGCAATCGCGACTGTCCTGCCCAACATGCGCGGCGGGTACACCTACGTGCTGGACCTGGGGGCCAACGTCGACTGCACGCCCGAACAGCTGATGCAGTTCGGCATCATGGGCGCGATGCTGGTGGCCGCCGTGGAGCACAAGGAGCGCCCGACGGTGGGGTTGCTGAACATCGGCATTGAGGACATCAAAGGCAACGATACGGTGAAGGAGGCCGCCGAACTGCTGCGTGCGAGCGGCCTCAATTTTCACGGCAATGTCGAAGGCGACGACATCTACAAGGGCACCGTGGACGTGGTGGTGTGCGACGGCTTCGTCGGCAACTCGGTGCTCAAGGCATCCGAGGGCGTCGCGACCATGATCGTCGCCTTCCTGCGCCAGGAGTTCTCGCGCAATCCCTGGCGCAAGCTCTCAGCGCTGATCGCCATGCCGGTGCTGAAGGCGCTGCGCGCGCGCATGGATCCGGGCCGCTACAACGGCGCCAGCCTGCTCGGGCTGAAGGGCGTCGTCATCAAGAGCCACGGCTCGGCCGACCGCTATGCGTTCGGCCAAGCGTTGCGGCGCGCCGCGGAGGAGGTGCGCAACGACGTCGTGCGCCGGATCAGCGAGCGCATGGCCGGAGTCGGCGCGTGATCCATTCCCGCATCGTTGGCACCGGCGGCTACCTGCCGCCGACCATCGTCACCAACGACGAGCTGGCAAAGCGCGTCGACACCAGCGATGCCTGGATCCAGGCGCGCACCGGCATCCGCCAGCGGCACATCGCCGACAAGTCGCAGGCCTCGAGCGACCTCGCGCTGGAGGCGAGCCGGCGCGCGCTCGATGCCGCCGGCATAAAGGCGGAGCAGATCGACCTGATCGTGGTCGCAACCTCGACGCCGGATTTCGTGTTTCCGAGCACCGCTTGCCTGCTGCAGGCGAAGCTCGGGGTGAAAGGCTGCGCTGCCTTCGATGTGCAGGCGGTCTGCAGCGGCTTCGTCTACGGCCTCGCCACGGCGGACAGTTTCATCCGCGCCGGCACGCACCGGAGCGCGCTGGTCATCGGCGCGGAAGTGTTCTCGCGGATCCTGGACTGGAACGACCGCGGCACCTGCGTGCTGTTCGGCGACGGCGCGGGTGCGGTGGTGCTCGCGGCAGCCTCGCGACCCGGCGTGCATGCCTCGATTCTGCATGCCGACGGCAGCCAGGCCGGAATCCTGTCGGTTCCGGGCAACGTCAGCGGCGGCGGCATCGTCGGCTCGCCGTTCCTGCAGATGCAGGGCAATCAGGTATTCAAGATCGCGGTCAAGGTGCTGGACGAGGTGACGCGCGAAACGGTCGCTGTGGCCGGCATGAAACTGGCGGACGTCGACTGGCTGATCCCGCACCAGGCGAATCTGCGCATCCTGGAGGCGACCGCGAAGCGGCTCGGTCTGCCGCGCGAGCGGCTGGTAGTCACCGTCAATCATCATGCGAACACTTCGGCCGCGTCGATTCCGCTCGCGCTCGATGAGTACGTCCGCGCGGGCATCATCAAGGCAGGCCACAAGGTGATGATGCAGGGCGTCGGCGGCGGCTTCACCTGGGGCGCGTCGCTGGTGACCATGTGAAGGCCGAAGGCTAGGAATCGGATGAAACTCGGAATGGTGTTTCCCGGCCAGGGCTCGCAATCGGTCGGCATGCTGAAGGGCTACGCGGGTTTCCCCGAAGTCGATGCGGTGCGCGCCGAAGCCGCCGCGGCACTCGGCGCCGGATTCCTCCAGCTGCTCGACGAAGGCCCGGCGGCGCGGCTGACCCTCACTGTCAATACGCAGCCCGCGATGGTCACCGCGGCGATCGCGGCGTACCGCGCCTGGCTCGCCTGCGGCGGGCCTGCGCCGGCGATCGTCGCGGGGCACAGCCTCGGAGAGTATTCCGCGCTGGTGGCTGCGGATGCGCTGCACTTCGGCGACGCGCTGCTGCTCGTGCGGTTTCGCGCCCAAGCGATGCAGGAGGCGGTGCCGGAGGGGCAGGGCGCTATGGCGGTGATCCTCGGATTGGACGACGAAGCCGCGCGAGCGGCGTGCGATGACGCGGAACGAGGAGGAACTGCGGGGGAAGTCGTTCAGGCCGTCAACTTCAATGCGCCGGGGCAGGTAGTGATCGCCGGGCACAAGAGCGCGGTTGCGCGCGCCGTGGAGGCGTGCAAGGCGCGCGGCGCAAAGCGGGCGATGCCGCTGCCGGTCAGCGCGCCCTTTCATTCGAGTTTGATGAAACCGGCGGGTGGGAAATTGCGCCTTTACCTTGAAAAATGTTCTCTCCTGGAAACGAGAATTCCAGTCATCAACAACGTGGACGTGAAGGAAGAGAAAGATCCGGTCAAAATCAAGGATGCACTGGTGCGCCAGGCGGCGTCGCCCGTGCGCTGGGCGGAAACCATCCGCCACATGGCGGCGCGCGGCGTTACTCACGTGGTCGAGTGCGGGCCCGGCAAGGTGCTCGCGGGCCTGGTCAAACGCATTGAGCCGAAGCTGCAGGGGTTTGCGGCCGCGGACCGGGCCACGCTCGAGCAGGCGCTCGCCGCGATCAAAGGGGGCTGAGCATGCTGGACGGGAAAGTCGCTTTGGTAACCGGCGCTACACGCGGCATCGGGCGCGCCATCGCGCTTGCACTGGCAAAGCGCGGCGCGAAGGTGGTGGGCACTGCGACGACCGAGGAGGGCGTCAGGTCGATCGCGGAGAACGGGCTGACCGGCAGGGTCCTCGACGTGCGCGATGCCGCGCAGAGCGATGCGCTGATCGTTGCAATCCAGCAGGAGCTCGGCGACATCGCGGTGCTGGTGAACAATGCCGGAGTCACGCGGGACAACCTCGCGCTGCGCATGAAGGACGCGGACTGGGATGAAGTGATGGATACCAACCTTAAGTCGGTGTTCAGGCTGTCGCGCGCCGTGATGCGCGGCATGATGAAGGCGCGCTGGGGCAGGATCATCAACATCACCTCGGTGGTCGGCGCGTCCGGCAATCCCGGCCAGGCGAACTACGCCGCGGCCAAGGCCGGTGTCGTCGGCATGTCGAAGTCGCTCGCGCGCGAACTGGGCAGCCGCAACATCACGGTGAACTGCGTTGCGCCCGGCTTCATCGACACCGACATGACGCGCGCGCTGCCCGAGGAGCAGAAACAGGCGCTGCTCGCCCGGATTCCGCTCGGCCGCCTCGGGCAGCCGGAAGACGTCGCGGCGGCGGTCGCGTATCTGGCCTCGCCGGCAGCCGGCTACATCACCGGAGCGGTATTGCACGTGAACGGCGGAATGTATCTGTCTTGATTCCGGTAAAATAGCGCTTGCGAATAGGGAAGGAGTACGGCATGGAAAACATCGAACAGCGGGTAAAGAAGATCATTGCCGAGCAGCTCGGCGTCAACGAGGCCGAGATCAAGACCGAATCGTCGTTCGTCGACGACCTGGGTGCCGATTCGCTCGACACGGTCGAACTGGTAATGGCCCTTGAAGAGGAATTCGAGACCGAGATCCCGGACGAGGACGCCGAGAAGATCACCACCGTGCAGCAGGCCATCGACTACGTGAAGTCGCGCGCCAAGGCCTGACCACCCCGCACAGTGCAGCGCCGCAGAGTCGTCGTCACCGGGCTGGGTATCCTAAGCCCGGTGGGGAACACGGTCCCGCAAGCCTGGGACAGCATTCTTGCCGGCAAGTCCGGCATCACCCGCGTCACCCGTTTCGATCCGTCGCGCCTGGCCAGCCGGATCGCCGGCGAGGTGAAGGATTTCGATGTCGCGACATACCTGTCGGCGAAGGAAGCGCGCCGCATGGATCGCTTCATCCATTTCGGCATGGCCGCCGGGTTGCAGGCCTGGCAGGACTCGGGCAACGCGGTGACGCCGGCAACGGCCGAGCGTTTCGGCATCAATTTCGGTTCGGGGATGGGCGGCCTGCCGCTGATAGAAGCGATGCACGACGAGCTGAAAAAGAGCGGGCCGCGGCGCATCTCGCCGTTCTTCATCCCCGGCACCATCATCAACATGATCGCGGGAAACCTGTCGATCATGCTCGGCGCCAAGGGGCCGAACCTTGCGATCGTCACCGCCTGCAGCACCTCCACGCATTGCATCGGCGAAGCGGCAAAGTCGATCCGCTACGGCGATGCCGAGGTGATGATCGCGGGCGGCGCGGAAGCGACCGTCACCGAACTGGCGATGGGCGGTTTCGCCTCGGCGCGCGCGCTGTCCACGCGCAACGACGACCCGTCGGGCGCGAGCCGCCCCTGGGACAGGGACCGCGACGGATTCGTGCTGGGCGAGGGCGCCGGCGCGGTGGTGCTGGAAGAGTACGAGCACGCGAAACAACGCGGCGCGCGGGTCTACTGCGAGCTTGCCGGCTACGGCGTGTCGTCGGATGCCTACCACATGACTGCGCCTGCCGAGGACGGCGAAGGCGCGTTCCGGTGCATGCGCAACGCCATGCGCGATGCCGGCCTCGGGATCGAGAGCGTCGACTACATCAACGCGCACGGCACCTCGACCCAGTTGGGCGACATTGCCGAGACGGTGGCGGTGAAACGCCTGCTTGGGGAGCGCGCTCAGAGGGTGGCGGTCAATTCCACCAAGTCCATGACCGGCCACCTGCTCGGCGCCGCAGGGGGAGTGGAAGCAGTGTTCAGCATCCTTGCGCTGGTCAATCAGGTTTCTCCGCCGACCATCAACCTGCAGACGCCGGACCCGAAGTGCGACCTGGATTACGTCCCGAACGCGGCGCGCAGAATGCCGATTCGGACCGCGCTCTCCAATTCGTTCGGTTTCGGCGGCACCAACGGCACGCTGGTTTTCAAGCGGATCTAGGAAACATCGCGGTGCGCAGCGGCTTGCCCCTCCGGCTGGAGTTCTCGCCGTGCAGAGGGTTCGCCGGGTTGCTCCTGCTCGCGCATGCCGCCGCTGCCGCCTGCCTACTGACCGCTTCGACAGATTGGGCCGGCATTGCTTTGGCGTTGCTGGTGCTCGCATTGGGGTTCGCTGCGGCGTGGGATCGCGCGCTGCTGAGGGGAACGCGTTCACCGCGCGCGATAGAGATCCGGCCCTCGGGCCTAGCCTTTTGCATCCTTGCCAGCGGCGAATCGGCCGTGCTGGAGCCCCTGGGCGGCAGCGGGGTCACGCGCTACTGGGTAGCGCTCCGAATGCGCTCGCCCCTCCGGAGGGCCGTTTTCGTCCCAACGGGCATGCTGAGCGCCGAATCCGCCCGTTTGCTGAGGCTCTGGGCGCTCTGGGGAAAGCTGCCGGGCGTGGCGCCGGGGCAACTTCCGGCATGATCCGGGACCCGGGGATACGCCGAACTATTTGCAAGCCACACTGTCTGTGGCACATAGGCATGGCGGGCAAGGGGTCCGGCCGCCGTGTCTGAGCGCGAGATCGACCAGCAGCTGGTAGAGCGCGCGCAGCGCGGCGACAAGCGGGCCTTCGAACTGCTGGTGGAAAAGTACCAGCGCAAGCTCGCGCGGTTGCTGTCGCGCCTGATCCGGGATCCGGGCGAAGTCGAGGACGTGACGCAGGAGGCATTCATCAAGGCCTACCGGGCGTTGCCTTCGTTCCGCGGCGATAGCGCGTTTTATACATGGCTCTACCGGATCGGGATCAACACCGCCAAGAACTACCTGGTGGCGATGGGGAGGCGGGCGCCGACCTCGACCGAAATGGAGGCCGGGGATGCAGAAGGGCATGAAAGCGGCGAGTTGTTGCGCGACATCAATACGCCGGAGAGCCTGCTGCTGTCGAAGGAGATCGGCAACACGGTGAACGCGGCGATCGAGGCCCTGCCCGAAGAACTGCGCAGCGCGATCCAGTTGCGCGAACTGGAAGGCATGAGCTACGAGGAGATCGCGAAATTGATGGACTGCCCGATCGGCACGGTGCGCTCCCGGATCTTCCGGGCGCGCGAAGCGATCGCGGAGCGCTTGAAGCCGCTGCTGGATTCAGCCAAGGACAAGAGGTGGTAATGAAATCGAAGATCTCGGCACTGGTGGACGGCGAACTGGAGCGGCACGAGGCCGAAGAAGCCCTGGAGGCGCTTGGGACCGAGGGCCTCGCGCGCGACACCTGGCGCGCCTACCACCTGATCAACGATTCGATGCGCGACACGCGCCTGCTGTCGAGCGGGTTTGCGGCCCGGATCGCGGCGAAGCTGGCCGACGAACCCACGGTCCTCGCGCCGCGCGCAAGGCCGATCCTGCAACGGCGCAGCTGGCAGGCCCTGTCGGTCGCGGCGAGCCTTGCGGCAGTGGCATTCGTCGTTTCGGTCGCCTTCTATCCGCAGGATGGCCCGGTTGCCGTCGCGCCGGTCGCACCACAGGCGCTCAACACGGCGCCGCAGGCTGAAACGGCCCAAGTGGCTCCGCCCGAGGCGGCGGACGACTACCTGCTGGCGCACCAGGGTTACTCGCCGCGCAATTCGCTGCAGGGCATGGCGCCGTACGTGCGCACGGTCTCCAGCGAGGCCCGCGCGGGCAGGCGATGATCCGGGCCCTCGGCATCGCGCTCGTGTTCTGGGGAGGGCTGTCCCAGGCGCAGGCCCCGTCCGATGGCATGGCATTGCTGCGCAAGATCTACCTGGCGACGGAAAAACTGTCGTATACCGGGACCTTCGTCTACCAGCAGGGCGACCGTACCGAGACTTCGCGCATCACCCGCGTGACCGGTCCCGGCGGCGACATCGAGCGGGTGGAAGTGCTCGACGGGATGCCGCGGGAAATTGTCCGCACGCGCGATACAGTCCGCTGCTACCTGCCCGAGAGCCAGACGGTGAAAGTGGAACGCCGCGTCGATCAGCGCGCCTTTCCGGGGCTGCTGCCGGAGCAGATATCGGATCTGATGCGCAACTACGACATTACCCGCGGCAAGACGCTGCGCATCGCCGGCTACGATTGCGAGTCCGTGGTGCTGACCCCGAAGGACGACCTTCGCTACGGCTACAAGCTGTGGGCCGACGCGAACAGCGGCATGCTGCTCAAGGCGCGGACCTTCAATCGCAAGGGCGAGATCGTCGAACAGTTCACCTTTGCCCAGTTCGCGATCGGCAACGTGTCGCGCGATCAGGCGCGGACGCGGCATTCGGTGCAGAGCTGGCGCATCGAGGACGCTGCGGTCGCGCCTGCGAACCTGGCGCGCGCGGGCTGGTCGGTCAACCCCGCACTGCCGGGCTTCCGTAGAGTCGCCGAGGTCACGCGCATGCTCGGCGAGGCGCGGCCGGTAGGGCAGATGGTCTACTCGGACGGCATGGCGGCGGTATCGGTGTTCATCGAACCGGTGGCCGGGCGGGCCGAGACCGTTCGTCCGGGTCTTTCCAGCCTCGGCGCGTTCCATATCTACACCCGCGAAGTCGCGAACCACATCGTGACGGTGGTCGGCGAGGCGCCAGCGGCGAGCGTGCAGCGCATCGCGAACACGGTCGAATTCAGGCAGCCGCAATAGCCGGTGACGGTACCCAGCAACATCAAGGAGAGCAACCGCATGAACTGGATCAAGGCTCGATTCGCCCTGCTGGCGCTCACATTTGCCGCGCAGGCTGCTGCGCAAACGCGCGAACTGCCGGATTTCACGCGCCTGGTCGAGGACCAGGGGGCCGCTGTCGTCAACATCAGCACCACCCAGGCCGCGCGGCGGCCGCTGGCGCTGCCGCGCCTGCCGGGCGTCGAGAGCGAGGAAGGCCAAGAATTCTTCCGCCGCTTCCTGCCGCGCCCGCAGCCAGGGCCGGAGCAGGGCCCTCGCCAGGAGGGCCGCTCGCTCGGCTCCGGTTTCATCATCAGCAAGGACGGCTACATCCTCACCAACGAGCACGTCGTCGAAGGCGCGGACGAGATCACCGTCAAGCTGACCGACAAGCGCGAGTACAGGGCGAAGGTTATCGGCAGCGACAAGCGCACCGATATCGCACTGATCAAGATCGAACCGACCGGCGCACTGCCGGCGGTGAAGTTCGGCGATCCAGCCAGGCTCAAGGTCGGCGAATGGGTGGTCGCGATCGGCTCGCCGTTCGGGTTCGAGAACACGGTGACGGCGGGCATCGTGTCGGGCAAGGGGCGCTTCATGCAGGATGCGAACCTGGTGCCATTCATCCAGACCGACGTCGCGATCAACGTCGGCAACTCCGGCGGGCCGCTGTTCAATATGCGGGGCGAGGTGGTCGGCATCAATTCGCGGCTGTTCAGCCCGACGGGCACCTACCTCGGCATCGCGTTCGCCATCCCGATCGACGTTGCGCTCGACGTGCAGACGCAGCTGCAGGCCAAGGGGCGGGTTTCGCGCGGCAGGATCGGCGTCGCGATTCAGGAAGTCTCCAAGGACCTGGCGACGTCCTTCGGGCTGGACCGGCCGCGCGGCGCGCTGGTGGTGTCGGTGGAGAAAGGCAGCCCGGCGGAACGCGCGGGCCTCGAAGCCAGCGACATCATCACCAGGGTCGACGGAAAACCGGTCGATTCCCAGAGCGACCTGCCACGCTTCGTGGCGGCCATCCGGCCCGGCACCCGGGCCGAGCTGGAGGTCTGGCGCAAGGGCGGCAGCCGTGCGCTTGGCATCACGGTCGGCGAATGGGAAGAGGAGCGGATCGCGGGCCGCGACGCGCCGAAATCGCAGCCGCAAGCGGCGGCGGCGGCAAACCGCCTCGGAGTCGTGGTGAGCGAGCTCACCGCCAAGCAGAAAGAGGAGCAGAAGGTCCCGCACGGCGTGCTGGTGACCGAAGTCCGGCCGGATGCGCGCGCCGACGTGCGGCGCGGCGACATCCTGATCAGCCTGGTGCACAAAGGCCAGCACACGGCGTTGCGCAGCGTGGAACAGCTCAACAAGGTCCTCGCCGGCCTGGACAAGAACGCCGTAATCACGCTGCAGCTGCGGCGCGGCGAGTCGATGGCTTTCGTGACCGTCAACGGCCTTACCGACAAGGGTTGAGCAGCCCGCGGCGTTGCCGGTTTTTGCTGTAGAATCGCGGCTTTACGGAGGGTGCTGCGGCACCCTCTTTGCATATGGAACAGAGCCGCATCCGCAATTTCTCCATCATCGCGCACATCGACCACGGCAAGTCGACGCTGGCGGATCGCTTCATCCAGATCTGCGGCGGCCTCCCGGAGCGGGAAATGGCGGACCAGGTGCTAGATTCGATGGACCTGGAACGCGAGCGCGGCATCACCATCAAGGCGCAGACCGCGGCGCTCGAGTACCACGCCAGGAACGGCGCGACCTACCTGCTCAACCTGATCGATACGCCCGGCCACGTGGACTTTTCCTACGAGGTTAGCCGCTCGCTGTCGGCTTGCGAGGGCGCGATCCTGGTGGTTGATGCCTCGCAGGGCGTCGAGGCGCAGACCGTCGCCAACTGCTATGCGGCCACGGAACTGGGTGTTGAGGTGATTCCGGTGCTCAACAAGATCGACCTGCCCTCGGCCGATCTTGCCAACGCCATCCAGGAGATCGAGGACGTCATCGGCATCCGTGCCCAGGATGCGCTGCGCGTCAGCGCCAAGACCGGCGAAGGCGTCGCCGAGATCCTCGAGACGGTGATCGCGCGCGTGCCCGCGCCGCGCGGCGACGTGCAGGCGAACCTAAAGGCGCTGATCATCGACTCCTGGTTCGACAACTACGTCGGCGTGGTGATGCTGGTGCGGGTCGTCGACGGCGTGCTGCGGCCGAAGGACAAGCTCGAGCTGATGAGCACGGGGGCGGGTTACCACTGCGAACAGGTCGGCGTATTCACGCCCAAGTCGAAGCCGAAAGAGTGCCTTTCGGCGGGGGAGGTCGGCTTCGTCGTTGCCGGCATCAAGGAGCTGCGCGCGGCCAAGGTCGGCGACACCCTCACGAAAGCGGACCAACGCGCGGCCGCGCCGCTGCCGGGGTTGAAGGAAATCAAGCCGCAGGTATTTGCGGGCCTCTATCCGGTGGAATCGAACCAGTACGAGGCGATGCGCGAGGCGCTCGAGAAGCTGCACCTGAACGATTCTTCGCTTCACTTCGAGCCGGAAGTGTCGCAGGCGCTCGGCTTCGGCTTCCGCTGCGGCTTCCTCGGGCTGCTGCACATGGACATCGTGCAGGAGCGCCTGGAGCGCGAGCACCAGGTGGCGCTGGTCACAACCGCGCCCTCGGTGGTCTACCAGGTGCGGTTGCGCGACGGCAGCATCGAGCAGGTCTCGAATCCGGCCAAGCTGCCCGATCCCTCCAAGATCGAGGAGATCCGGGAGCCGATCATCTCGACCACCATCTTCCTGCCGCAGGAGTATATCGGGCCGGTGATGACCTTATGCCTGCACAAGCGCGGCGTGCAGACCAGCATGCACTACGCCGCCCGGCACGTGGTCCTGTCCTACGACCTGCCGCTGTCCGAGGTAGTAATGGATTTCTTTGACCGTCTGAAGTCGCTCACCCGCGGCTACGGCTCGCTCGACTACGAGTTCAAGGAATACCGCGCCGCCGACGTGATCCGGCTCGACGTGCTGGTCAACGGCGAGCGGGTGGATGCGCTCTCGGCGATGGTGCATCGCGAGACCGCGCAGCACCGCGGCCGCGAACTGGCGTCGCGGCTGCGCAGCCTGATTCCGCGGCAGATGTTCGACGTCGCGATCCAGGCGGCCATCGGCTCCAACATCATCGCGCGCGAGAACGTCAAGGCGCTGCGCAAGAACGTGATCGCCAAGTGCTACGGCGGCGACATCACGCGCAAGCGCAAGCTGCTGGAGAAGCAGAAGGAAGGCAAGAAGCGCATGAAGCAGGTGGGCGCGGTGGAGATCCCGCAGGAAGCGTTCCTCGCGGTACTGCAGAGGGGCGAGAAATAGGGATGGGAAACCCGTGAGTTTCGCGCTGTTCCTGTTCCTGCTGCTGGCGGTCACCGGTCTGGTTTGGTTTTTTGACAGGTATTATTTGCGAAATAGAAGGCCAGAAGACGCCAAACAACCCTGGTGGGTCGAATACTCGGTCAGCTTCTTCCCAGTGATCCTGATCGTGTTCCTGCTGCGCTCGTTCCTGGTGGAGCCGTTCAAGATCCCGTCCGGCTCCATGATTCCGACCTTGCTGATCGGCGATTTCATCCTGGTGAACAAGTACACCTACGGCATCCGCCTGCCGGTGCTCAACGTGAAGGTCGTAGAGGTCGACCGCCCGCAGCGCGGCGACGTGATGGTGTTCCGGTATCCGGCCGACCCGGCGCTCGATTACATCAAGCGGGTGGTCGCCCTGCCGGGCGACCGGATCGAATACCGGGACAAGGTCCTGACGTTGAACGGCAGGGCAATGCCGCGCAGGCAAATCGGCGATTACGAGTCCAGGGAGCGGCTGCAGTACTTTCCGCGCTTCGTCGAGAGCTTCGAGACGGCCGCGCATGAGATCATCCTGGAGAGGGAAACGCCGGGCTACGTAATCCGCAGCATGGAGTTCAAGCATTCCGGGAACTGCGACTACAATAGCGGGGGCATGGCCTGTACCGTGCCGGCGGGGCATTATTTCGTGATGGGCGACAACAGGGACAATTCGAGCGACAGCCGGGTGTGGGGCTTTGTCCCGGACGAGAACGTGGTCGGCAAGGCGTTTTTCATCTGGTTCAACCTGAATGAGCTGGGTCGATTCGGCACGTTCCGATGACGGGAGGGTTCCGCTGATGGGTAACCTGGGAGAGACAAACATGCGCAGACAGCAGCTCGGCATTGGCCTGGGCGGCCTCATGGTCGGAGCGGTGATCTTCATCGTGCTGGCGATGATCGGACTGAAGCTCGCCCCGTCGTACTTGGAGTTCTTCGCCATCAAGAAAGCGGTCAATGCCCTCGCCAGCGAAACCCGCGGCGGCGCGACGGTCGCGGAGATCCGCAAATCCTTCGACCAGCGGGCGATGATCGACGACATCAGCACGATCAAGGGCTCGGACCTCGGAGTCACCAAGGACAGCGGCGGCCTGGTGATCTCGGCGGGCTACCGCAAGGAAATCCCGCTGTTCGCCAATATCGGCGTCTACATCGAGTTCAAAGCGAGTTCGAAAGAATAGCCGCCGCGGGGCGCAACGGTGGCCCGCCACCCGGTACTCGAGCGGCGCATCGGCCACCGCTTCAAGGCACCCGCGCTGCTCGCGCAGGCCCTCACGCACCGCAGTTTCGGCTCACCGCACAATGAGCGGCTGGAATTCCTTGGCGACGGCGTGATCGGCTGCGTGATCGCGGAAGAACTCTACTCGCGGTTTCCGGACATCGCCGAAGGGGAGCTGTCGCGGCTGCGCGCCAGCCTGGTGCGCGAAGCCGCGCTGGCGGCGGTGGCGCGCTCGATCGGCCTGTCCGCGTTTCTCCGCATGGGAGAGGGCGAGCTATCCAGCGGCGGCGCGCAACGGTCTTCGATCCTCGCCGACGCGCTTGAAGCGACCTATGGCGCGGTATTCCTGGACGGCGATTACGCAGCGGTGCGGGTTGCGGTACGCCGCACCTTCGCTGAGGCGCTTGAACAACTCGACCCGCGCCAACCCGCAAAAGACGCCAAGACGCGGCTGCAGGAGTTGCTGCAGGGCCGGCGGCAGAAACTGCCCGATTACCGCGTCGTCGCAACCGCGGGCGCGGCCCACCAACAGGTGTTCGAGGTGGAATGCATCGCCACGGGCCTCGGCCTGCGCGCCTCCGGCAGCGGCAGCTCGCGGCGCGCTGCAGAGCAGCAGGCCGCCGCGAACCTTCTCAAGCAACTCGAGCCGTGAGCGCCTTCCGCTGCGGCACGGTGGCGATCGCGGGCCGCCCGAACACCGGCAAGTCCAGCCTGCTCAACAAGCTGGTCGGGGCGAAGATTGCCATCGTTTCGGCCAAAGCCCAGACCACGCGCCGCACGCTGAGCGGCATCCTGACCAGCGCGGACTGCCAGTACGTCTTCGTGGACCTGCCGGGCTACCAAACCAAGCACGTCAACGTGTTGAACCGTGCCCTGAATCGCCAGGCGAACGACGGCGCCCGCGACTGCGACGCGGTCGTGTTCGTGGTGGAGGCGTCGCGCCTTTCAGCCGACGACCGTGAGGTGCTCGCGCACATCCCGGTGGAGCAGAAAGTCGTCGCAGCCGTGAACAAGATCGACCTGGTGAAGAACCAGCTCGAGTTGCTGCCATTCATTGAAAGGCTGCGGAAGGAACGTCCGTTCGAAGCGATCGTTCCGGTGTCGGCGCGCAGCGGCAAGAACCTGCAGGAGCTCCTTAAGGTGATCGCGGTGCTGCTTCCAAGAGGGCCTGCCGCCTATCCGGCGGACCAGCTGACCGACAAGGACGAACGCTTCTTCGCCGCGGAGATCCTGCGCGAGAAGCTGTTCCAGCTGCTGGGCGAGGAATTGCCGTACCGCTGCGACGTGGCCTTGGAGAGCTTCAGGGAGGAGGGGCAGGGGAGGAGGGGACCGAGCTTGCGGCGCATCGAAGCGACCATCTGGGTCGAGCGCAACAGCCAGAAGGCGATCGTGATCGGCGCCGGGGGCGGGCTCCTGAAACGCATCTCGACCGCCGCGCGCAAGGACATGGAGCGGTTGTTCGGCGGCAAGGTTTACCTGGGGGCCTGGGTGAAAGTGAAACGCGACTGGACCGGCGACGCCCGACTGCTGCGGCAACTGGGATTCGGCTAGGCCGGCGATGAAGCGCAGAGCCGAGCTGGAACCGGGTTTCGTCCTGCATGCCTACCCGTACAAGGAGACCAGCCTCATCGTCGAGGCGTTCACGCGGCGCTACGGCCGCGTCGGCCTGCTCGCGCGCGGTGCGCGCCGCCCGCGTTCGACGATGCGCGGCGTGCTGCTCGCCTTCCATCCGCTGCGCATGACCTGGTCCGCGTCCGCGGAACTGGGCACGCTGAGGTCGGCGGAGTGGGGCGGCGGGCAGAAGGCGTTGGCCGGGATCGGACTGATGTGCGGCTTTTACATCAACGAACTGCTGCTGCGGCTGCTGCCGCGCGACGACCCGCACGAGGCGCTGTTCGATGCGTATGGGGAGGCGCTTGCGCGCCTGGCTGCAGGCGCCTCGCTCGCGCGCCCCAACGCGGGCGCGGCACAAGCGGCGATCCTGCGCGGCTTCGAGCGCAGGATGCTGGCGGAACTCGGGTATGCTCCCGTGCTCGACCGCGACGCGGCGAACGGCGCCGCGATCGAGCCGGCCAGGCATTACCGGTACGAGGCTGAACGCGGACCGGTGGAAACCGGCAGGGCGAACGGCGATTCGGTGATCAGCGGCAGGACCTTGCTCGACATGGCAGCAGACAATTACGATGATTCGCGCACGCGCGAGGAAGCGCGGCGCCTGATGCGCGCGCTCATCGCCGAGCGGCTCGGCGGCCAGATGCTGCATACGCGCGCCGTGCTTAGCGAACTCCAGGACCTGTGATCGAGCTCGGCGTCAACGTCGACCACGTCGCCACCGTGCGACAGGCGCGGCGCACCTATGAGCCGGACCCGGTCTGGGCCGCGGTCGAGGCGCACCTGGGCGGCGCCGACGGCATCACCGTGCACTTGCGCGAGGACCGGCGCCACATCCAGGACCGGGATGTCAGCCGGCTGAGGGAACTCACCCACATCAAGCTGAACCTCGAGATGGCGGCGACCGCCGAGATGGTCGCGATCGCGCGCCGCATCAAGCCCGAAATGGCGATGCTGGTCCCCGAAGGGCGGCATGAAGTCACGACGGAAGGTGGCTTAAATGTTTCTTCTCAAGAAAAAAAACTTGCCAATGCGGTCGCGCGCCTCGCCGGCGCCGGGATCGTGGTTTCCGTGTTTATCGATCCGGACCCGAAGCAGGTCGAGGCGGCCAGGCGCATCGGCGCTTCGGTTTGCGAAGTACATACCGGCCCCTACGCGCACGCATTCCACGCCAAGGGCAGGGACGCCGAATCGCCCGCAGTGGTGCGAGAGCTGGAAAAAATCCGCAGAGCGGGCGAGCGGATCCAGGCGCTGGGCATGCGCTTCAATGCGGGACATGCGCTCAATTACTTCAACGTCGGGCCCGTCGCGCGCCTGCCCGGGGTCAGGGAACTGCACATCGGGCATGCCATCGTATCGCGCGCGCTGTTCGTCGGGATGCGCGAAGCGGTCCGGGAAATAAAGCGGTTGATGACCGAAGCCGCGCGATGATCTACGGCGTCGGCACCGACCTGATCGAGATCCGGCGCGTGGAAAAGGTGCTGAAGCGCTTCGGCGAACGGTTCGCGAAGCGCATCCTGTGCGAACCGGAGTTGCAGCGATTCCGATCACACAGACAACCTGTCGCCTATCTCGCCAAGCGCTTCGCCGCCAAGGAAGCCTTCAGCAAGGCCCTGGGCACCGGCATCCATGCGCCGGCAAACTGGCATGGCGTATGGGTCGTCAACCTGGAATCAGGCAAACCACAGCTCGAATTTTCGAGTGAGCTGAAAAAGCTGCTGAAAGCGAAACACATTCAACGCTCCCATCTCTCCCTTGCCGATGAACGCGAGATCGCCTGCGCCACGGTGATCCTGGAGACAGGAGAATGAGAAAGCGGCTGCCGCTCGGTCCGGTGGTGCTGGATCCGACGGGGCTCGCGCTCACCGAGGACGACCGCCGACGACTGCAGCATCCGGCGGCGGGCGGCGTGGTCCTGTTCGCGCACAACTTCCAGTCCTGCGAACAGCTCGCCGCACTCAGCGCCGAAATCCGGGGGCTGCGCACGCCCGAATTGTTCATCTGCGTCGACCACGAGGGCGGGCGTGTGCAACGCTTTCGCGACGGATTCACCGCGCTGCCGCCGATGCGCAGCCTGGGCGTGCTCTGGGAGCGCGACCGGGATGCGGGGCGGCGGTGCGCGCGTGCGGCTGCCTACGTCGCCGCAGCGGAGCTCGCGGCGCACGGACTGGACTTCAGCTTCGCGCCGGTGCTCGATCTCGATTACGGCTCGAGCTCGGTGATTGGCGACCGGGCTTTGCACTACGACCCGCACGCTGTCGGCGCGCTCGGCGCGGAACTGGTCGGGGGTTTCAGCGCCGGCGGCATGCGGGCGGTCGGCAAGCATTTCCCGGGACACGGCTTCGCGGCGCTCGATTCGCACGTCGGTGTGCCGCTCGACGAGCGCGAGGTCGCCGCGGTCATGAAGAAGGACGTCGCGCCATACCGCGCGGCGATCGAAGCCGGCCTGGGCGGCGTGATGCCGGCGCACGTCATCTACCCAAAGGCCGACCGCGAGCCGGCCGGCTACTCGAAGTACTGGTTGCAGGAGGTGCTGCGCGGCAAGCTCGGTTTCCAGGGCCTGATTTTCAGCGACGATCTGGCCATGGAGGGCGCGAGCACTGCGGGCGGTATCCCGGAGCGGGCAAGGGCAGCGCTTGCCGCGGGCTGCGACATGCTGCTCCTGTGCCAGAACCCGGAAGCGCAGGACCAGCTGCTCGAATCGCTGGCTTCGGTCCCTGTTTCTTTTCCTGAAAGAATCGAAAATATGCGGCACCGCGGCGGACGCGATCTCAGGAAGAGCGTCGCCTACCGGGAAGCTCTCGCGACCCTGCAGGAAATTTCTTAGGCGCGTTCCATGTAACTGCCGTCGTTGGTGCTGACCTTGATTTTCTCGCCCTGATTGATGAACGGCGGAACCTGCACGATGAGCCCCGTTTCGGTGGTCGCCGGCTTGAAGGTGTTGGTCGCGGTAGCGTTCTTGATGCCAGGTTCGGTGTCGGTGACCGTGAGCACCACCGACGGCGGCAGCTCGATGCCGATGGGCCGGTTGTTGTAGAGATTGACCTGCACGTCCGAGCTGGGCAGCAGGTAGCCCGACTGGCCCTCGAGGAACTCGGCCGACAGCCGCAATTCCTCGAAGTTTTCCTTGTCCATGAAGACGTAGTTGTCGCCCTCCTGGTAGGAGAAGGTCATGTCGCGCGGATCGACAAAGGCGCGTTCGATCTTGTCCTCGGTGCGGAAGCGCTGGTTGGTCTTGGTGCCGGCTTCGATGTCCTTCATCTCGACCTGCATGAAGGCGCCGCCGCGGCCCCCGACGTGCACGTGGTAGCACTTGAGCACGCGCCAGACGCGCTTGTCCCACTCGAGCAGATTGCCGACACGAAGTTCGACCGCGGACACCTTAGCCATGACGCAAGCCCCTGAAAAGGGGGCGAATTATAATCCAGGAATCGTGTTCGAATCAGAGCCGTTCGTCGCTGGATTGCCCAATCTGCCGGGCGTGTACCGGATGCTCGGCGCCGCCGGCGAGCTGCTCTACGTCGGCAAGGCCGGCGACCTGAAAAAGCGCGTCTCGTCGTACTTCCAGAAGCAGGGACTGAGCCCGCGCATCCGGATGATGGTGGCGCAGGTGGCGGCGATCGAGGTGACCGCGACGCGTTCCGAAGGCGAGGCGCTGCTGCTCGAGAACAATCTCATCAAGAGCCTCGCGCCGCGCTACAACATCCTTTTTCGCGACGACAAGTCCTATCCGTACCTGATGCTCACGGGACACGAGTTCCCGCGCCTCGGCTTTCATCGCGGTGCCAAGGACAAGTGCAACCGGCATTTCGGGCCGTTCCCGCATGCGCATGCGGTGCGCGAGAGCATCCAGCTGCTGCAACGCGTGTTCCGGCTGCGGACCTGCGAAGATTCGGTGTTCCAGAACCGCTCGCGGCCCTGCCTGCTGCACCAGATCCGGCGCTGCACCGCGCCCTGCACCGGATTGATCTCGGCCGGGCGCTACGCCGAGGACGTGCGCAGCGCCGCACTGTTCCTCGAAGGGCGCGAAGACGACGTGACCCGCCTGCTGACCGAGCGCATGGAAAGCGCTTCCGTCGGGCGGCACTACGAGGAAGCAGCGCTGTTCCGCGACCAGATCCGCGCGCTGTCGCGCGTCCAGGCGCGGCAGTACGTCGAATCGGACCGGGGCGTGGACGCCGACGTGGTGGCCTGCGTGACCGACGGCGGCATGGCTTGTGTCAACCTGACCATGATCCGCAGCGGCCGGCACGTCGGCGACCGCAGCTTTTTTCCGCAGAACGCCGCAGCAGCAACGACAGAGGAGATCGTCGAAGCATTTCTTGAACAGCACTACGTCGAACAACCCCGACCGTCGCTCGTTATTTTCGGATCGCCGGCGCGCGGCGAGCGCAAGATCTGGGTTGAAATGGCCAGGAAGAACGCACGGCTGGCGCTCGCCCAGCGGGCGCGCGAGAAAACCACTCAAGAAAGCCGCACCGTCGCGCTGCGGGAGGCGCTGGGGTTGCCCGAAACGGCGCAGCGCATCGAATGTTTCGACATCAGCCATACCATGGGAGAGGCGGCGGTCGCCTCCTGCGTGGTATACGACAGGCATGGAATGCAGAAATCCGAATACCGTCGCTTCAACATGCGCGGTGTGACGCCGGGCGACGATTGCGCCGCCATGCGCCAGGCGCTCACGCGGCGCTACGGGCGCGTGTCGGCCGGGGAGGGCAAGGTGCCGGACCTGATTCTGATCGACGGGGGCCGCGGCCAGTTGAATGCCGCGCGCTCTGCGCTCGCCGAGCTGGGCCTGAACGACCTCACGGTGGTTGGCGTGGCCAAAGGACCCGAGCGCAAGGCCGGCCTGGAAGAACTGGTGCTGGAGGCCGAGGGACAGTCGCTGTCGCTGCCGCCTCAGCATCCCGGGTTGCACCTCATCCAGAGCATCCGCGATGAAGCGCACCGCTTTGCCATCGTCGGGCACCGCGCCAAGCGTGGCAAGACCCGCACCAGCTCGACGCTGACCGAGATTCCGGGCATCGGCGCCAGGCGCCGGCAGAAGCTGCTGGCCCATTTCGGCGGCCTGCAGGGCGTGCAGGCCGCTGCCGTGGATGAACTGGCCAAGGTCGATGGCGTCAGCCGGTCGCTGGCCGAGAAGATCTACCGCCACCTGCACGCCTGATGACCGCGTCGCGTGCCGCTTAACCTTCCCAACGTCGTCACACTACTGCGGATCATGCTGATTCCGCTGATCGTCGGCGTTTTCTACCTGCCGGATGCATGGCTCTCCGACGAGGGCAAGAACGTTGCCGCCGCCACCATCTTCATCGTCGCCGCGGCGACCGACTGGCTGGATGGCTACCTGGCCCGCAGGCTGAATCAGATGTCCGCTTTCGGCGCATTCCTCGACCCGGTGGCCGACAAGCTGGTGGTCGTCGGGGCCTTGATCGTTCTGCTGTACTTGAACAGAGTTGACATGGTGGTCGCGTTGATCATCATCGGCCGCGAGATTGCCATCTCAGCGCTTCGGGAATGGATGGCAAGGGTGGGTCATGCCAGGAGTGTCGCGGTGGCCTTTATCGGCAAACTCAAGACCGTGCTTCAGATGGTGGCAATCCCGCTGCTGCTGTTCGAGGACAGGCTGTTCGGGATCATCGAAGGTCACGCGCTGGGAACCGTGCTGATCTACATCGCGGCAGTCCTGACCGTCGTATCGATGCTGTATTACCTGCGCCGTGCGCTGCCCCTGACGCGGGGTTGAGGTATAATCCGCCTCCCCATCAGCGCGGGAGTAGCTCAGTTGGTAGAGCGTAACCTTGCCAAGGTTAAGGTCGCGAGTTCGAGACTCGTCTCCCGCTCCACATTAGCGTAGGGAAGGCCGGCCGGCTTACCCGCGTTTCTCCAAGCGAGTTTCCTCCGGCCCGCGGCGGGGTGGCAGAGTGGTCATGCAGCGGCCTGCAAAGCCGTGGACGCCGGTTCGATTCCGACCCCCGCCTCCAAGATCCCGCGATCGCCCGGGTGGCGAAACTGGTAGACGCAGGGGACTTAAAATCCCTAGGCCGCAAGGCCGTGCTGGTTCGACTCCGGCCCCGGGCACCAAAACAATCAATAAGTTGCAGGCCATTCAGGTGCGCCGTTCGGGATCACCGGCAGCTGCGCCCGCCTTCCGGTTGCAGTAGCGATGTAGTAGATGTAGTAACTCCGATGCCTCGCGGACGTGCGAGGAGGGCGCTTGTGAGGCGTTCCCTTCTGGGTTTCGACTTCGCTGCCTACAACGAGGGCAATAGAAAACTCGTCTTCCTTTTTCCGATTCGGACGTAGTCGAGCAATGGGATCGTCGCTCGGGTATAACTTTGACAAAGTCCACATTCGCAAGAGCATCTATTCGCCACAAGGGCACGGGCGCTTGGAAAATGAGAACGAGATCATGAGGCGAGGAGTCCTGGCTGTGTTGACTGGAGAGACTGCGATCAAGAAAAGCCGACCTTCCAGTCCGTTTGGTTCGTGGCGATGAGAAACCGAAGGGATAGCACAGCCCACACCGCAACGAAGCTCAGGTCAGGCCCATTGCCTTGGCGTTGAAACGGCGTGGGATGGCGTGAGCGGCACTCAAAATCCTAGACCGCAAGGCCGTGCTGGTTCGAGTCCGGCCCCGGGCAACAGGCCCAGTCAGCGCAGCTTTTTCTTCTGCTTGCGGTCGGCCATGATCTTCTCGAAGCACTCGGCGCAGACCTCGCGCTTGTTCTTCACCCCGGGCAGAGTGCGGAAGGTTGCGCGCGGCCTCGAGTGTTGCCCGTGGAAGCAGTACTTGAGCGGGTTCAGGTTTGCCATGCCGTTCCCCAATACTGTGCCAACTCCGTGCTTTGCGCAATGAGTAAAATGCCGGCATGGCGTTGGCAGCCTTCAACTTCGCGCAGTGGATCGACCGGTACGCCCACCTGCTCAAACCGCCGGTGGGCAACCGGCAGGTATTCATGGAGGCGGACGACCTGATCGTGATGGTGGTTGGCGGCCCGAATGCGCGCAGCGACTACCACGACGATCCCTACGAGGAATTCTTCTACCAGCTGCGCGGCAACATGGTGCTGCGGATCCTCGAAGGCGGCCGGCCGCGTGACCTGCCGATCCGCGAAGGCGAGATCCTTCTGCTGCCGGGGCGCGTCAGGCACTCGCCGCAGCGCCCCGAGCCGGGTTCGGTCGGACTGGTGGTGGAGAAGATCCGGCCGAAGGACGTTGATGACGGGTTCGAGTGGTATTGTCCGGAATGCTGGGCGCGGATCCATCGCGTCGAAGTCAACGTGAAGAACATCGTCCAGGACCTGCCGCCGCTGTTCGACGCGTTTTACGCCGGGCCGCGGCGATGCCCGGCCTGCGGCCAGGTCCATCCCGGCGAGGCGGCGTGAAGACCATCGACATGCATTCCCATTTCTTCCCCCGCGAGTGGGAAGACCTGGGCAAGCGCTTCGGCACCAGCGAGTGGCCGTGGATCAAGCACCTGAGCGACGGCAAGGCGATGGTAATGGTGGGGCCAAAGGAATTCCGGCCGGTCACCTCGGCATGCTGGGACGCCGGCAAGCGTCTCGAAGAGATGGATCGCGACGGCGTCGACCTGCAGGTCATGTGCTCGACGCCCGTGCTGTTTGCCTACGCACGCCCGGTGGACCAGGCGCTCTACTGCGCGCAGACCTTCAACGATGCCGGCCTGGAGCTGGCCGCGCGCGGCAAGGGGCGCCTCAAGACGCTCTGCCAGGTGCCGCTCCAGGACACCGACGCAGCCTGCCGGGAACTGACGCGCGCCATGCGCTCCGGTCACCTGGGCGTGCAGATCGGCAACCACGTCGGCGACCGCGATCTCGACGATCAGGGCATCGTCGCGTTCCTCCAGCACTGCGCCGCCGAAGGTGCCGCGGTATTGGTTCATCCCTGGGACATGATGGGCGGGGAGCGCACGGCGCGCTGGATGATGGGCTGGACCGTATCCATGCCGGCGGAAACGCAGCTTTCGATCGTGTCGTTGATCCTCGGCGGCGCTTTCGACGATCTCGCCGCCAACCTGCGACTGTGCTTCGCGCACGGCGGCGGCAGCTTCACCTTCCTGCTCGGGCGGTTGGAAAACGCCTGGCACAACCGCGATCTTGCGCGCGGCAAGTCCCGGCACCCGCCGAGCCATTATCTCGACCGGTTCTACGTCGACAGCGCCGTGTTCGATGCGCGCGCGCTGCGGCTGCTGGTAGAGGTCATGGGCGAGGACCGCGTGATGCTCGGCTCGGACTATCCGTTCCCGCTTGGCGAGTTGCGCGCCGGCAAGCTGATCCGCGACATGCAGGGCTTGAGCGAGGGCGCGCGTGGCAAGCTCCTGGCCGGTAACGCGAGCAGATTCTTAGGCCTGCCATGAGGCGAAGACCCAAGGCCGCGGAATCGCGCCTCGAGCGCGCGGGGAAATGGTTGTACGAGGCGCATCGGACGCGCCAGCGCTTCGAGCCGCTGCCGGCCGGTCTGGCGCCGCGCAGCGTCAGCGAGGCGTATTCGATCCAGAGCGAATACGTCGGCATGAGGGCGGCGTCGCTCGGCCAGGTGACGGGGTACAAGATTGCTCTCACCACGCCGGCCATGCGCGCGATGGTCGGGCTGGACGACCCGATCGCCGGAGACATGCTGGACAAGAACATCCGGCGGGGCAATGCGCGGGTGCGCGCCGCCGATTACGTCCGGCTGCTGGTGGAGTTCGAGATTGCGGTCGAGTTGGCCGACGATCTTCCCGCCATCGGCGCGCCCTATGACCGCATGCGCGTCGCGAATGCGGTGGCGGCGCTGATGCCCGCGCTGGAACTCGCCGACGACCGCAATGCCGACTATTCGTCGCTGCCGGAAAACGCCCTTTTGCTCATCGCCGACAACGCCTGGAACGAGGGGGCGGTGCTGGGGGAGCCGGCGCGCAATTGGCAAGGCATGGACCTCGCGGGCCTGCTTGGCGTTGCGATGATCAACGGCACCAATGTAGGGCAGGGCCATGGCCACGACGTCATGGGCCACCCGCTGGATGCGCTGGCGTGGCTCGCCAACCACCTGGCTTCGCGTGGACTCGGCCTGTGGCGCGGCGACGTGGTCGTCACGGGCAGTCTGGTGAGCTCGAAATTCCCCAAGGCCGGCGACCGGATCCGGTTCGAAGCCGGCGCACTGGGGCCGGTGGAAATGCACGTCGACTGACTTAGGGTCCGTAACCCTCAGGCGGGATACTGGACTATCGTCGGTGCTACTATCTGCGCCGGTACGAACCGAATCTGCTGCTCTTGGGAAGGAAAAGAAATGACGACCGCCTGGGCGCTCAACACGGTTGGGCTCTATGTCACGACAGTTGGCGCTCTCCTGATCTTCTTGTATCTTTGGAAATCTCCCCGGTTCGCGGATGAATGGCTTTCGCCCGAGGGCAAGCGCGCCTACACGAAACATCGACGCCTATTGGTTGCCGGCGTGGGGCTCCTGGCCGCCTGGCTGGTGATCCAGTTCCTGTCGCTTATCTTGTAGCCGCGTGGCGTGGCCGCGGCGGATACCGGCGGCAAATACCAGCCGTTTGAGCTCGAATTTCTGCACTTTGCCCATGGCGTTCCTGGGCAGGCTGTCGAGGAACACGACGCACCGCGGATGCTTGAATTTCGCGAGCCGATTGCTGAAGAGATTAAGAATTTCAGTTTCTTCGATAGCGTTTCCTTGCCCGCGGACAACGCAAGCGCAAGCGGCTTCCCCCCACTTCGGATCGTCCACGCCAATGACTGCAGCTTCGGCGATCGCTGAACAATCGGCGAGTACGTTCTCCAGTTCGGCCGGGTAGATGTTCTCGCCGCCCGAAATGATTACGTCGTTCGAGCGGCCGATGATCCAGTAGTAACCTTCCTCGTCCACGCGCGCGAGATCCCCGGTCCTGAACCAGCCCTCGGGGGTGAGCGCGGCGGCGGTGGCGGTGAGATCGTTCCAGTAGCCGCGCATCACGTTCGGCCCGCGCACCCAGACTTCGTTGTCCACCAGTTTCACTTCGCAGTGCGGCGCGGGCTTGCCGGCGCTGCCGAGCTTGCGGATGGCGTCCTCCTTGAGAAGCACGGTGGCGATCGGCGCAGTCTCGGTGCAGCCGTAGATCTGGCCGACCGGAATGCCGCGCGCGTGGAAGGCGCGGATCATCGAGTCGGGCACCATCATTGAGCCGGCGTTCAGCATCCTGAGCGAGGAAAGGTCGGTGTTCGCCCATGCCGGATGGGAAATCACCGCCTGAAGCGTCGCCGGGACGAGCAGCGAAATTGTCGGGCGGCGGCGCGCGACGTCCGCCAGCCATAGCGCCGGATCGAAGCGGCGGTGCAGGGTCACGGTCGCGCCTGCCTGCAGCGCCGGCAGCGTCTGGATGTTGAGCCCTCCGACATGAAACATCGGTAACGCGGTCAACACGTGGTCTGACTGCGACAGATCGTGCGCGTGGATCGAGTTGAAGCCGTTCCACAGCAGCGCCGATTGGCTCAGGACCGCGCCCTTGGGTTTGCCTGTCGTGCCGGAGGTGTGGACGATCAGGACATCGTCATTGTCAGAGCCTTCAATGTTGCGGGATTCACCGCTTGGTTCGATTCGATCAATCGGAATCCCAAGACTTTCACAATGAACTTGGAACTCAGAATCACAAAAAACCCATTTCGGTGAACAATCGGCCAGAATGGTCCTGTGCTCGGCCGCGGTCAGGCGCCAGTTCAGCGGTACGAGCATCGCTCCAAGCCTGGCGAGCGCGAACAGCAGCACCAGCATTGCGGGGCTGTTGTAGCCGAGATAGGCTACCCGGTCGCCTTTTTGGACCTGAAGTGATTGTGTCGCCCACTCGATGCGCTGCCACAGGTCGTGATAGGTGACATCGGTTCCCTGAAAATGCAGTGCAACCTTGTCGGGAAACTGTCCTGCCCAGTTCTGGACGATGCGCGAGAGATTCATGCGCGCTTCAGTCCTTGAGCTTGTACAGGCGCAACGCGTTCTCGTAGCCGATCTTGCGTGCTGCCTTGGGTGGGAGCAGCGACAGGAAAATTGCCTGCTGCTGGCGCTGGATCGGCGCAAAGCGCGAGAACTCGATGCCGGGCCCGCTGCCGGGCAGGTCCGCTGCAAAGAACTGATCGCCACCGAGCACGAAGCGGTCCGGAAACTCTTCCAGCACTGCGCGCCACCGCGGATCGAGGTCGCCGGCCCGCAGCATGAGATTCTGCATGCGCGCTTGCCCGCCGCTCATGCGGATGCTCATGTACAGGTTCGAGTGACGGGCGAGCAGTTCGCGGCTGAGCTGCGGCGTCCAATGCCCGAGCGGATCCGCCCCGGCGTGCGCCCAGACGATACGTGCGCCGCGATTGTGCGCGAGGAGGCGCTCGAATTCCTCGAGGTTCGCGCGCAGCGTGGCCGCATTGAGCGCCGTGCTGAAGACCGCTGGCAGCGTCATTTCCTTTGCGACCAGATCGAAATGCAGGTCGATGACCGCACCGTGCTCGGCCGCAATGTCGGCAAGGAGCAGGAACAAGGGATGGTCGGCCGGCACCGACTCGTAGGGATGCCCGGGTCTGGCGGCGAGATGATGCGGCGACATCTCGCCGAATCCGGCCGCGCCATCGGCGAGAATCTTCCGGGCGCGCGCGGCGAACCGGTCACGCAGCGAAGCGTCCACCCGCTCCGCGGCGGATTCGTGGATCATCGGATTGAGCGAGCCTCCGCCGCCGAGGAAGGCAAATCGTCCGGGCTGCTCCCGCGCGGCGACGGCGAAGGCTTCGTGGTCCCAGATGCGCCGCATCCCGGCTACCTGCGGCGGGGGCATGAGAACCATCGCCCGGATTCCCGATTGCTCCATGACGGCGCGCGGCTCTTCGAGCGAACCCGCCAACGGGTGGACATGCGCGTCTACGTAGCGCACGGGATCGGCGGACAGCGCCTGCGGCCAGGCGAATGCTGCCACCAGCAGCAGTCTAAATCGCCAGTTCAATCGTCGCTTTCGCCAGGCTCGTAAAGCGCCTCGCGCCCGATCCGGTCGAGGCACAGCTCCGCCGTCCACGGCAGCATCAGCGCGCCGCAGCGTGAGTCGCGGTACAGACGCTCCAGCGACAGGCTCTTCAGCATGGACTGCCCGCCGCAGGTGCGGATCGCCAGCGCGCAAAGGGCGTTGGCGTTCTCCATGACGGTGTACTGGGTCGCATACGCGCGCAGGCGTGCGTCCTTGGGCGGGTCCACGCGCGCTTCCTGCAGCATGCGCAGGAACAGGGCGCGCGTCTGCTCGAGCTTGACCCACATTTCCGCGACCGCAATCTGCTTGGTCGGGTACATGCGCCGTTTCACGCGCGGCATTCCTTCCAGCTCGCCGCGCAGGAACTTGACGGTGAACTCGCAGGCGGCGATCGCGATGCCCATGTAGGTCGGCGACAAGGTCGTGAACATGTGCGGCCAGCGGCCCGCCGCCTGGAAATACACGCCGCGCGGCATCATCTGCGCGCCGTCCGGCACGAACACGTCCTTGAACACGAGCGTGCGCGATACAGTGCCGCGCATACCGAGCGGGTCCCAATTGCCAGTGATGCTGAATCCCGGTGCGCCCGCCGGCACCGCCACGTACAGCGTGTCCCGCATGGAAGGGTCCGGCTTGTCCTCCGTACACAGCACCCCGTAGTAGTGCGCAGCGCCGGAAAGTGAAGCGAAGATTTTCTTGCCGTTGATACGCCAGCCTCCGCTCACCTTGGCGGCGCGGGTTCCGAAGGGCGCCTTGCCGGCCGCGGCTGCGCTGCCTTCGGAGAATGGCTGTGCATAGATCGCGCCTTCCTTCACCACGCGATTGAAATGGACGCTGCGGTAGCGTTCATGCTCCCGCTTCTGCGCGGAGGTCATGTCGAGGTCGTCGGCGAGCAGGCCCGGCCAAAGGGTCGAGCAGGCGTGCATGTTGAAGGTCAAGGCAGTGGTGCCGCAGTACTTGCCGAGCGTGGCCGATACCAGTGCGTAGGTTC
>Ga0247727_10005225_pt1 | contig 26625 bp, 29 predicted proteins | sample WisWelCaveWW1625_FD_202498 | JGI IMG/M metagenome (GOLD analysis project Ga0247727, IMG submission 202498) | Biofilm microbial communities from Wishing Well Cave, Virginia, United States - WW16-25 | ecosystem: Environmental > Aquatic > Deep subsurface > Groundwater > Cave microbial mat | place...
ATAAATGTAAACGGGCGGAAGGTAGCATACCGCCGCCACACCCGTCCACAATGGTTGCGCGGACACCCGAACCTGCCGTCACCCGATCCCGCGCACCGAATCGACAGGTCTCAATTGACAGGTTTTGTGGGTGGGAATAGACTGCCTACCTTTCGATCCTGGGGCTGATGGGCAGCATCGCCGCGAATATCATCGACAAGGCGCAACTGCTGGAACATGCCATGCGAACCTCCGTCACCGACGACCTTAGCGGCCTTTATAACCACCGCCACTTCGCCCGCCAGTTTGAGGCGACGCTCAAGCAGGTATAACGCTACCACCGTGGGATCGCGCTCGTGATGATCGACATCGACGACTTCAAGCACTACAACGACACGCAGGGACATCCGCGTGGCAACGAGGTGCTCCGGCAGATGGGTGCCCTTTTGAAGAAGAACTGTCGGGATGTCGATATTGTCGCCCGCTACGGCGGGGAGGAGTTCGCAATCATCATGCCGGAGACCTCGGCCGAGCAAGCGACGCGCGTTCTCAACCGTTTTAGAAAGGCGGTTGCCGACTACCCGTTTAAGGGTGGGAAACGGCAGCAGGGAAAAGCGGTCACATTAAGCATGGGGGTCGCCACGCACGAAGGCGGCCCCGGCGCCCAAAAATTGCTCGACTGGGCCGACGCCGCGCTCTACGAGGCAAAGCGACAAGGGGAAAATCGGATTGTCTTTCATTCAGACACCGCCACCGACGGCCCGGCCACCCAGCCGACCGGTCGCAAGATAACCGGGTTACCCCGCCGAAAGCCCCGTCCGCCATCTGAAAAAACGCCGTAAGAGATGAACCCCTCCCGACCTCCTCTTTGAATAAAGTGGCGGCGCGGATCAAATGGAAGAACCCCCTCTTTATCTAAAGAGGGGGCAGGGGGAGTTGCCCCTATCACGCGACCTCGCCATGATTCGATACCTCGTCCGACGACTCCTTTATACCGCGCCGATCCTCATCGGCGTGAATCTGATCACGTTCATTCTCTTCTTCGTCGTCAATCGTCCGGACGATATCGCCCGGCTCCACCTGGGCGGGAAACGGGTGACGCCTGCGGCGATTGAAAAGTGGAAGGCCGAACATGGCTACGATCAACCGTTGGTTTACAACGACAGGGCGACGGGATCAGGCCGGTTGACGAAGACGATCTTTTTTACAAAGTCGGTCCCGCTGTTTGTCTTTCAGTTCGGACGCGCGGATGACGGCCGCGACATCGGCCACGACATCCGCGAGCGAATGTGGCCGTCGCTCGCCATCGCCGTGCCGGGGATGATCGTCGGACTCCTGCTCTACATCACCATCGCGATGGGGGTCGCCTTCTTTCGCGGCAGCTACATCGACCGCTGGGGAACGGTCGCGGCCGTAATCCTCCTGTCGGTCTCCCCGATTTTCTACATCATCGCCGGCCAGTTTCTCATCAGCAAATTACTCCGGCTCACGCCGATTTCAGGCTACGAAGAGGGTGTCGGCGCGTTGCGGTTTCTGATCTTGCCCGTCCTCATCGGCGTGGTCTCCGGCATCGGCGGCAGCCTCCGCTGGTACCGCACCCTTTTTCTGGAGGAGATGGGGAAAGATTACGTCCGGACGGCGCGCGCGATGGGGCTGTCGGAGTCGCGCGTCCTGTTCGTACACCTCCTGCGAAACGCGATGATCCCGATCCTCACCGGCGTGGTCGTCGTCATCCCCACGCTCTTCATGGGAAGCCTGTTGACGGAGTCGTTCTTCGGCATTCCCGGTCTCGGCAGCTACACGATTGACGCCATCAACAGCCAGGATTTCGGCATCGTCCGCGCGATGGTCTTCCTCGGCGCCGTCCTCTACATCGTCGGCCTCATCCTCACCGACCTCTCCTACACCTGGGTCGATCCCCGCGTCCGCCTGCAATAAGCGCATCCACGGGGCGATGCCGCGCCCACCTGACAGGACGTATCTTGTAACGCCTTGCCAGTGTTCAGATGGCGTCCGGTGGCCGATGGATCTCCGCCCGGAGGGGTGGCGGTGGGTGGACTGTTAGAAGCAAATAGACTTGTCCGGTTTTGTAGCACAGGATCTGTCCGGTTTTTCTCCCCGGATTTCTCCCTGGAAATCGGTGATCGGGTTTTTCGTGCCGCTCGATAAAAAGCGGCTTCGCAGGATTCATCGCTATACCTCCAAGGCGCAGTATGAAAACCGGACAGATCCTGTACTCCCAACAGGCTGCGCTCGGATGTTTGACAGGGTTTTTGGGATCATCTACCATGCCCGCGTTTGGTTTGACTGAGTCATTGACCCTGTCCTGATCGTCCTGTTCACCACCCTGACCCTACCTTATGATCCCCTTTTCGCCAGGGCTTGCGGGCGTGCCCGCCGCCAGGTCTAAAATTAGTTACCTGGATGGCGTCAAGGGCGTTCTGGAGTACCGTGGTATCCCGATCACGCTTTTGGCCGAGGGGAGTCACTTCATTGAGACGGCCCATCTCCTACTCTTCGGGCAACTGCCGACCGCAGCACAGCTCGCCCAGTTCGACCGCGATTTACGGGCGCATCGGCGGATCAAATACCGCATTATCGACCTGATGAAATGCCTGCCGGAGCAGGGCCATCCGATGGACGCCTTGCAGGCGGCGGTGGCGGCGCTGGGGATGTTTTATCCCGTGAAGGACGTTCGCAATCCAGAGACGCAGCGCCTCTGCGCCGTACGGCTGATCGCAAAAGTGCCGACGATTATCGCGGCCTATGCCCGTCTGCGGCGGGGGGATGACGCCGTGGCGCCGCGCGACGATCTGGATCATACGAGTAATTTTCTCTACATGCTCACGGAGCGCGTCCCCGATCATGCGGTCGCGCAGATTCTCGATACCTGCCTCGTTCTGCACGCCGAGCATACGATGAACGCCTCCACGTTTAGCGGTCTGGTGACGGCCTCGACGCTCGCCGACCCCTACACGGTTGTCTCGTCGGCGATCGGCACCCTCAAAGGCCCGCTGCATGGCGGGGCCAATGAAAAGGTGTTGCAGATGCTCGCAGTCATCGGCACGCCAGAAAATGCGCGGTCTTACGTCGAGGCAAAAATCGCGGCGAAGGAAAAGGTCATGGGGCTGGGACACCGCGAATATCGGGTGAAAGACCCGCGCGCGACGATCTTGCAGGAGCTGGCAAAAAGGCTCTTTGCGCAACGGGGCGCGTCGCCGCTCTACGAGGTGGCGGTGGCGGTGGAACGGATCTGCGAGGAGCGGCTTGCCCACAAGGGGGTCTACGCCAACGTCGATTTTTACTCCGGTCTGGTCTATCAAAAGATGGGGATCGAAGCGGATTTCTTCACGCCGATCTTCGCCATGGCGCGCGTGGCCGGCTGGCTTGCGCATTGGATCGAGCAGGTGGCCGACAACGTCATCTTTCGTCCCTCCGAAATCTACGCGGGCGAACGCGACCGCCCCTACATCCCGCTAACCCAGCGGGGGGCCTAATGTTGAGTTGCGCCAGCACCCCCATGACAAGGGGGGTAGGGGGGTTGTCCCTAAAACATCCAGTCAACCCCCTCAATCCCCCTGATCATGGTGAGGAGGAAGCACCAAGTTCCCGTATCGCAACCACCCCAGAGAGATGGCGCCCCGATGGCGAGTGAGACGGCCCTCCGCGGGATTCTCCTCTGTAAATCCTACGCCCACTATCCGGTGCTGACGCAGGTGTCGCTTTCGGTGTATGCCGGCGAATGCTATGCGCTCTTCGGCGCGAACGGCGCGGGCAAGACGACCCTCATGAAAATCCTCTCGACCCTCCTTTCCCCCACCTCCGGCCACGTCGAGATTCTCGGATGCCACGGCGCAAACCAGAAGGCCGAGGCGCGGGCGTCGCTCTTTCTCCTCGGCCACGGCACGCAACTGTATGACGACCTGACGGCGCTGGAAAATCTACAATTCGCCCTAGGGCTGCGCGGCCTCTCCCCGTCCATGTCCGAGATGAAATCGGCGTTGGATCGGGTCGGCATCGGCCCCTTCGCCCGCTATCGAAGCCGCGATCTCTCTGCGGGGATGAAACGCCGCCTGGCCATCGCCAAGGTCTGGCTGGCACGTCCGAAAGTCCTCCTGATGGATGAACCGTATGCCGCGCTGGATGTCGCCGGAATTGAGATGACCCACGACCTGATCCGCGACGCACGGCGACGTGAGGCCGCCGTCCTTTTCACCTCGCATGATGTCGATCGGGCCGCCAGGGTGGCCGATCGCGCGGGGACGCTGCAAAACGGTCGGTTGGAAGAGACACCTTCTCCCGCGCCACGGAGCAAGACCGATGCGCGAGTTAATTAACGTCATCTACTGGATCACCTGGAAGGACCTGCGATGCGAACTGCGCAACCGCGAGAATCTTGCCGCGATGCTCTTCTTCGCGCTCAATATTCTCCTGGTGTTCAGCTTCAGTTTCGCGATGGACGACCTGACCGCCATCCTGCCGGGGCTGATCTGGACCGCCTTCGGCTTCACCAGCATCGTCGGCCTCGGTCGTTCGTTCGTGCCGGAGGTGCAAAACGACTGCGTGGAGTATTACCAAATCCTGCCCGTCCACAAGGGGGCGATTTATCTCGGCAAGCTGGTCGGCAATCTGGTCTTCATGACGCTGGTGGGGTTGGCGCTGGTGCCGCTTCTGGTCCTGTTTTTCAACATCGACCTGGGAGGAGCGACGTGGATTCTGCTGCTCATCTTTCTTGCGGGCATGGCGGGGCTTGCGATTCTCGGCACGCTCTTCTCGGCGCTCACCTCCCGCATTCGCGCGCGCGAGGTGATGTTTCCGCTGCTGCTGCTCCCGCTATCGGTGCCGGTCTTCATTGGGGCCGTCGAGGCGACGCGCGGGGCGCTCGCAGGCGATCCGCTGCCGCTCTATCGACACTGGATTGACCTGCTGCTGATCTTCGACGGCATCTTTGTCATCGTCGCCTTCTGGATATCGGAGTTAATCCTCGATGACTGACCTTTCCCGTCTGATCAACCGACTGCGCCGCTGGGAGCGAGGAATCGGCATCGCCGCGTTCGTCTTCCTCTCCGCCGGACTCTATCTGGGACTGGTCACCTCACCCCCCGACTACTATCAGGGCGAGGTGGTGCGGATCATGTACATTCACGTCCCTTTTGCGAAAAGCGCGCTGCTCGCCTACACGATCCTCTTTGCCGGCAGCCTCTGGTATCTCTGGAAACGCGATCCGGTCGTCGACAACCTCTGCCACGCCACCGCCGGCATCGGCCTCTTTTTCACGTCGGTCGCGCTGGTGACCGGGTCGATCTGGGCGAAGCCGACCTGGAACACCTGGTGGACGTGGGACCCCAAGCTCACCGCCTTCGCCGTGCTGCTCCTCATTCAGGTGGGTTATCTGATGTTGCGGTCATTTGTGGATGCCCCCGACCGGGAGGCGCGCTACGCGGCGGCGGTCGCGATTGTCGGCTTTGCCGATCTGCCCATCGTCTACCTGGCCGCAGAATGGTGGCGAACGCTCCACCAGCCGCTGTCAATCTCAGTCCGCGGTTTAAGCCTCTCCCGCGAGATATTCATCCCGCTCATCGTCATGTCGATCGGCACCTCGTTGCTCTTGGCCTACCTCCTCGCGGTGCGCACGCAGATGCTCTACCTTGAGCGGCTGCTTATTGCCAAACGCGGCCGCATGTTGGCCCAATCGACCACCACCTCACCGCTGCCTCCCCCACCGTCGGGGTAAAACTTCAAAGGTTCTATTGGCCCCAGAAAGAATGGCATTGAATCTTTCGGGTCCCGAAACGCGACACCTGGACCCGCCCCATCAAAACGCGCTATTCCCCCATTTTTTCGTAGGAGGAGACGACGAACTGGACGTCCAGTAGCGACGGATCGGCGAAACGGGTTTTCATGGAGAGGCGTTTGATTCGGTAGGGAAAGCGCTCAACGGCGCCCAGGAACGGGACGATCTGGCCGAGCCGAACCCCATCCATTTTCACCTCGGCGGCCACCTCGCGGTATGGGGGATGCTCCGCAGGCGCGAGTGGCCGGATGAAGACGATGTGACGGCGCAACTGATTTTTCTCCGCATGTCCTTCCAGAAATGAAAATGGCGCGCCGCCCCCTTTGATCCGACCCTCAAGTGATGCGATCCGGACCGCAAGCGTCGCGTACTGCGCCTGTTCCTTCTCAAACGCGGCGATCTCCTCCGCCTTGCGCGGGATCAGTCGTGTCAGCGTCGCCATTCGCTCCCACGCCGGCTCAAGCCAGAACATGTAGACCAACAGCGTCGCGGCAATGACCACGCCGCCGCCGAGAGCCACCCGCTCGCGCGTCGATAACCCGGAAAGAAACGCCCCGCCATTCATCGAATATCTCCCCGTGTCGTGGTTTCGGAAGCCGCCGTCATCTGCATGAGGAACCCGATCTTCGCGCCATCGGCTGACGCCTTGGCGTCGCTCACCGACACCGCCGAGAAACGCCGGTCACCGGCGAGGGCCGCCCGGATCAGGTCGACCGACAGGAACGAATCGGTTGCGGCCTCGATCCGAACTTTGTTGCCGTCCACCGTCATCTCCTGCACGTCAATCGACAGCCCGGAAGGAATGCCGGTCGTCACCGCCGATAGAATCGTCAGCGCCCCGATCCGTTCCAGCGACAGGTCGGTCGCCGTCTTGTTTAATTTCGTCATCCCGCTGCGCAGATACTCCAGCTCGCGACCCGCCGCGTTTTTCGCCTGGGGGAAGTGGGCGGCAAACCGGTCGTGCAGTTGTTGTTTTAATGTTTGATAGCGACTTTCTTGTTGTCGGTAGGCAAGGGTGAAATCGGTCGCAGCGAGTCCCGCAACGAGCAATAACGCCGCAGCGGCACGCACCGGATGGAGCGTTTGCGTCTCCGTGGCACGTCGGGCGGGGTCAACGAAGTTCACCCCACCCGGTGCCAGCGCCTGTCGCCCGACCGCCTCCGCCTGTGCGAACGAAGTCATCCCGATCGGGGTGTTCATCGCCGGAAAACCCCAACGCGCGGCAAGCCAGACCGACAGGCCGCGCATCTGCGCCCCGCCACCGACAAGGCAGAAGGCGCGGGGGTCGGTCAGCGATAGCGATCCCATCCATTTCTCAATCTCTCTCGCCCAGCCGGTGATCGCCTCACGAACGATCTGCGCACGCCGATCATCTCCGCGTGGATCGACCGAATACTTTTCCTGCTCCGCCTGCGGCCAGGGCTGCTTGAACTCACCTTGCAACGCGGCGGTTACGGCGTCGCCGCCGATGGGGATCACCCGCACCGCCTGTAACGCGCCCTCTTTTAGATGGCAGAGGATACTCTTTGAGGCGCCAATGTCGATGAGAAAAAGATCGCCAGCTGCGGGAACCCCCGTCCGGCGAAACGCGAGATCGAGCGCCAGCGCATCGACACCCACGGCCCCGCACGACAGGCCGGTCGCGCGCAGCCGATCGCGCCCATTTTCAATGACCGCCTTCGGCGCGGCGAAGACGAGGAGGTCGATTCCACCGACGACGTTCGGGCCGAGCGGAGAGTCGGCGATCACCACGTCATCCAGGCCAAACGGGAGGCGCTCCTCCATCTCAAAGGGAAGCACCTGCCGCATCTTCTTCGCGTCCGCAAACGGCAGAACGATCCGGCGCGTGGAAATCTGATGCCCAGGAAGGGCGAAGGCGACCGAATCGTTCTTGCCGATTTTGCCTTGCGCCACCAGCGTTCGAATCGCCTCGATCTGTCCATCGGAGAGCAGCACAAACGGATCGGCCGCCTCGCGGCGCTCGATCTTCTGTTCAAAGGTCGTGACCACCTTCGGCCGCAGCAGGCCGGTGGCAAGCCGCACGCCACGCACCGCCGTCTGCCCGATATCTAGTCCGATCATCCGAATCTCCTGAGACTCCTTGTGGTGCAGGCTTCCAGCCTGCAATCCAAAACAAAAATGCGCTATCCCGGCGTCTACATCGACGGTGGCGGACGCAATGACCTGCCATTCACAAGAACCCCGGGATTCGAGATGGCGCCGGACAGGGTGACCGCAATCGGCCCCGTGCCGGAATATCCCGGAATCAGGGCCGGCGCAAGCGACTTGAAATCCCCCTTCGGCGTCACCTGAAGCGTCATGAAAAGATGGCTCTGGTCGAACGGTTCGCGCGCCAGGAGTCGTCCCTCCGTCGATTCAATCTCCACCTGATTTCCGTAGGCCACGATCCGGTCGAGCGTGATCGTGTCGCCACGCCACGAAATCCGGCTATCGACGCGTTGCAGTGAAACGGCCCCGATCGGCAAACCCGCCGCCCCGAGCCGGTCGATCTTCAACCCATTCACCGTTAACGCCAGATGCCCCTGCCCGAAACGCTCTCCGCCTAACGAACGCCACTCTCCTTTACTTTCCAACCGCCCCTCGGCGCCGACCTGTTTCAAATCAACCGCGTGGGCTTGATGCGACAGGGAGAGTGCGACCAAGTCGTTCGTCTGCGTCATCGTGGCGCGACCGACAATTCTCCCTTCCGCCGCCAGCACGATGCGGAAATCGACGGCAGCCTCGCCCCCCCAGAGGAGCGGGAGCGGCGCGACGTCGGCGTCAATCGTGGCAATGGCATAGGGCGACCCAGGCGTGGGACAGTCGGCCCGCACCCCTTCCCAGGTCATCCGAAAGGGAAAGCGAACGGCCTGTTTTTGCACCTCGATCGCGCAGCCGCTCCGCGCCGCAACATGTGAAACGAGGGCGGTCTGCAGACGATCAAACGGAAAGGTGAGATACAGCGAGACCGCAGCCGCGATCAGAAAAAGACTTAAAACTCCGACCACTGGCCCAAATCGGACACCGCGCTCCGATGGCCCAACCACTCCGTTACCTGTGAAGAGATCCGGTATCATCATCGACTCATCTTGCGTGACAATTTAATAAAGACGGCGGTTCGGCAGCCGCGCACCAGCACTCTAGATAGAGCAAACGACCGAAAAGTGCAACCCCACCGCGTGGGTCGTATCGGCCGAATCGCGCGTTTTGACTTCCCCAAAGTGGGGCACCTATAATCCCCGCCCAGATAGATCAGACGGGTGAGGACGCAGGGTGACACAGGGCAAAATGACAGAGCGGGCGAAACAGTGGATGGTTTTGCTGGTGTGGGCGATCCTCTTCGGCTGCGTGGCCGCCTCGCCGCCACTGTCGGTGGTGGTCGAAAGTCCGGCCACGGCCGGTCGGCTCTGGGTGCAGGTGAAGCCGGTCGTTACGAGCCTCTTCTCCGAAGACCGGAAGACCTTCGGCATGGACCTCTCGGCACACTACACCACGGTCGACATCCAGGTAAAAAACCAGACTCAGCGAGCCGTCCGTTTCGACCCCGCGCGTGCAACCCTCACCGACCGGCGCGGGAGAGACTCTTCTCCGCTCAGCGGAAAAGAGAGCGTGGAATATTACATGACGGGCGGTCGGCGATCGGTCTGGACGTTATTGCCCAGATCGTCGGCAAGGGAGGCGAGAGAGACGCGGACCATTATGATGAATCGGATGGTGGCGGGAGAACTTGAGACGGGGGAGACGGGCGGCGGGCTGCTTTATTTCAAGAAGATTCATCCGAAATACTGCGGGGAGATGACGCTGGTACTGCCGTTTACCGTCGTGGGCACCGGGGAGGCGAAGACCGTGACGTTTCGCCTGTCGTGCGCACCGTAACCTGACGGAAACGCCGCTTTGCGCCGGGCGGCGCAAAGCGTTGGGGCCATTCAGGTACAAACAGGCGCGCTGCGGACGCGCACGGGCAGACTCGCCTTATGCACCCTGGCGTGGTTGATCATGATGATTCGGTCGATCAGGGCGCCGCAGTTGATGCACTTCCATCCGTATGAAATATCGCCAATGTCGCAGAGTCGCTCCAAGTACATCAACCCATGGCATCTTGGACAGTCCATTTTAGCCTCCGATTTCCGGTCGTCTTGCATTCCGGTCATGCCAGAAGAAAGCAACATTCAGGCCATGAAAATATCCATTCTACTCACTGATATTATGTGATATTTTTTTAGTGTCGGCATTCCATCTAGTCGCGGGTCGGGCGATCCAACCCAAAAAGTGTCAGTCGATTCTCAAACGTACCGCTCTCAAACGTACCGCGCAGGTTTATTGATCCCATGAACCCTTTACTCACCCTCTGGCTTTTGGTCCTGGGCAGCGCGGTGGCGCTCTCCGGTATCTTTTATCTCGCCGAAAACTACGCCCATATCTTCGGCAATTTTTGGGTCCTCCTCGGCATCCTCCTCAGTGGGTATCTCATTTCCGGTCTGGTCGACTGGATCAGGCGGCGCGGCCAGGGGAAATCCCCCTCGTAGCCGCACCACTGTCCCAATCGACCCCACGGATCACCCCCATGGCGCCGAACTTCGCTTCTGCCCGAAAAATCCTTCTGGTCGTTCTGTTCGCCAACCTGGCGGTCGCCGCCGCAAAAATCTTCTGGGGGAACGCGGCCCACTCGCTCAGTATGCAGGCCGACGGCGTCCACTCCCTGCTGGATGCGGCCGCGAGCGCCGTGGCCTGGATCGGCCTCTTTCTCGCCGCCCGCCCGCCGGATGACGCCTACCCATACGGCCGATGGAAGTACGAAACCTTCGCGTCGTTCTGCATTTCGGTCTTTCTGTTTTTGAGCTGTTTTGAGATTGTGAAACATGCCGTCGTCCGGTTTCAAACCGGCGCGACGCCGGACATTACCCACGCAAGTTTCATCGTGATGCTCCTGACGATGGCGGTGAACGGAGTCGTCAGCCGCTGGGAACGGGTGGAGGGACAACGGTATAAAAGCGAGGTGCTCGTCAACGATGGTCTGCATACCCAGAGCGACCTGCTCGCCTCATTTTCGGTGATCGTCGGTCTGGGGGCGGGTTGGGCGGGGTATCCGATGGTCGATCCGGTGGTGGCGTTGGTGATTGCCGCCATCATCGGCAAGGTCGGCTGGCAGATTTTGGCCGAGAGTTCGCGGGTACTCGCCGACTCCTCACGAATCGATCCGGCGCGCATCAAGCCAATCGTGCTGCAGATCGACGGCGTGCTGGCCTGTCACAATGTACGAACGCGCGGAAACATTGGGCAGGTTTACGTCGATTTACACATCCACGTCCCGCCGGAGATGTCGATCGCAGCGGCCCACATCGTCGCCCACCAGGCCGAAGCGGCGGTGATGCAATCCTTCTCCGAAGTGGCCGAGGTGGTCGTCCACCTGGAACCCCACCTGCCCGAACTGGAAAACGACTAGCAGCCTGTCGGACTTAAGCGTTCGTAGCGAGGGAAAGTCCGGTTTGAGACAGATTTTACGCATTTTTGAGGCGAATAGCCTGCTATTTAACGAGGAAATGCGTGAAATATGGCCAAATCCGGCTTTTCCGCAGCAGAACAGTCTTAAGTCCGACAGGCTGCTAGGGCATTTTTGTTTATTTTTAGAAAATAGAAACAGTCGGTTACGTGGTTGCCTCAAGCCTGCGTGGGTGCGCCGGACGACACCGCGGCTTCGGCGGGGGTTAGCGCCTGAACTGACATGGCGTGGATGGAGGCTCCCATCTCTTCCGACAACGCCGCAAAGACCATCCGGTTGCGATTGAGGCGCGACACCCCCTCAAAGCGCGGCGAGACAACCCGTAAAACAAAGTGCCCCGTGGTGCCGTGGCCCGCATGTTTCCAGCCTTCGTCGACGATCGTAACCTCCTGCGCGGCCAGCAGCGCGCGCATCTTCTGATCGATCTTCTCCTCCGTAGATAACGTCTCCATTTTGGTTTTCCTCTCTGTTGAGTTTGCTTTACAAAGCCGCCCTTCATCCTTCGACAGGCTCAGGATGAACGGTTATCATGCTTCCGCTCGTGCTGAGCCTGTCGAAGCACAACCCATTGTTTTGGCAATCCGCAGGCGCGGCATCCCGTTCCAAATCCAAAGTGTCACAACCACCGCGGCAGGTCGGCGAGTGGGCAGGCGTCACAGTTGGGTTTCCGCTTTTTGCAGTAGTCCTTCGCGGTGCGAACGATCAGCGCGTGGTACTCGTTGAACAGGGCCGCATCGTGCGGCAGGGACTTCATGAAAATGTGCTGGACGGCGGCATCGTCGTCCGACGCGGCGATGAACCCGTGCCGCAGGAAGATGCGCCGCGTGTAGGCGTCGATCACGAAGATCGGTTTCTGTCCGGCGTAAAGCAGGATCGAGTCGACCGTCTCCGGCCCGATCCCCTTCACGCCCAATAACTCCCCCCGCAGCGCCGCCGTCTCTTCGGAAAACATTCGTTTAATTGATCCGCCGTGTCGCTCTATGATCCAGCCGACCAGTGCCTTGAGCCGCAGGGTTTTCAAGTTAAAAAAGCCGCTGGGACGAATCGCGGCCGCAAGGTCGGCATCGGCAATGTTGTGCAGGGCAACGAGATTGAGCAGGTTCGCGGCGCGCAGATTGGCGATCGCCTTCTCGACATTCCTCCATGCCGTGTTTTGTGTCAGCACCGCACCGACGATCATTTCGCAGGCGGTCTCGGCCGGCCACCAGCGCTGGGGGCCGAAGCGTGCGAAGAGGCGGTTGTAGATGGAAAGAAGACGGGTCGGATTTGCGGCGCGGCGGCGGGGTGGCGGGATGTCGGTTAGCGTGGTTGAATGCTTTCGTTGAGCCACTTTAGGTAGGCCGGCGTCCCATCCACGATGGGCAGGGCGATCATTTCGGGTACGGAATAACTGTGCGCCGCCGACACGGCGGCAGACAGATCGGCGAATCGCTCCCGCGACGTTTTAACGATCATGAGCACTTCCGATTCGGCAGCGACGCACCCCTCCCACCAGAAGATCGAGGTGACGGCCGGAACAATATTCACGCAGGCCGCCAGTCGACGCGTGACGAGCACCCGCCCAATCCGCAGGGCCTCTTCATGAGAGGCAGTGGTGATGAAAACAACGATAGCCTCCATGCCGCTTTATATCCGGCCTGCTGACCTGAATCAACCCGTGGTCGCCCGCGCCCGGACAGGCGTTCATCCGGAGAATCTCGCTGACGATCTGGCCAATCTCCCCGATCTAACTGGGATACCCAGCAGGTCGAGCACGGCGATTAGCGTTGGCTGGGTGATGTTACAGGGGGCTTGGGCGCGGACGTTTGGCTTGGCGCAGAAGGCGATGCCGAGGCCCGCCCGTTGGATCATCGGCAGGTCGTTGGCCCCGTCTCCGATCGCAATCGTTTCGGTAAACGAGACCCCCTCCCGTCGGACGATCGCCTTCATCATGGCGAGTTTCTTCTTTCCATCGACGATGTCGCCCACCACCTCCCCCGTCAGACGGCCGTTTGAAACGGCCAGTTGATTGGCGTAGCCGCCGTCCAAACCCAGTCGCTTTTGAACGCGGGAGACAAAATAGTCGAACCCGCCGGAGAGAACGAACACTTTACAGCCGCGCGCCTTCAGGCCACGGACCAATTCGCGCGCGCCGGGGGTGAGCGATGTTCGCCGCCAGACCGTCGCCAGCGCCGAGACCGGCAGCCCCGAAAGCAGCCCCACCCGCGCCCGCAGCGCCGCTTTGAACGACAACTCGCCGTTCATCGCCCGATGGGTAATGTCGACCACCCGCGCCCCAACCCCCGCCTCCTTCGCCAGTTCATCAATCCCCTCCACCTGCACCAGCGTGGAGTCCATGTCGATAAAAAGGAGCCGCTTCGGCGCGCGATGGGCGGCTGCCGTCTGCAGGACAACATCCGCCTGCCACGGACGAAGTGCGGTGGCGAGCAGATCGGTGGCCTGCCGCGTGTCAATCCATTCGCGGGCCGAAAGGGAGACCTCTATGGTTCGCCCAGGAATCGGAGTGGTGATCTGTTCGATGTCGAACGCCTCGTTCGCCAGCACAGAGAAGAAGACGGCAATGGCCGCAGGCGGAAGCGATGGCGCGACCACGGAGAGGACATCGTGTTGACGGCGGGATTGGTTGGGCTGTTTTGGCTTCATTTTTTTCTCTTCACATCCCCCACTAGCCCTTTCCGTGAACGTGGAGGTGACGTACCCACTGGAAAGTTTGAAGTCCCTCATTTTTTAGAGGAGAAAGCGGACACCGTTTCGATGAGTGAAAATGGATCGACGCGGGCGCCACCGAGGCGTGCGCCCCAGTGGAGATGCGGGCCGGTGGCGCGCCCCGATTGCCCCACATGCCCAACGACGGCCCCGCGCGCCACCGATTCGCCCGAGGATACGGTAACGGCGCGGAGGTGGAAGTACATGCTGAAGAGTCCCGCGCCGTGATCGATGACGACCGAGTGGCCGTTAAAATAAAACTCGCCGGTGAGGACGACGACGCCAGCGTTTGCGGCCACCACCGGCGTGCCCGACGGCGCCGGAATATCTTCGCCGGTGTGAGGATTGCGGGGGAGACCGTTGATGATCCGCCGTCGGCCAAATGTGCCGGATGACTTTCCATCGACCGGCGCGATGAAGGGTGCCACCCAAAGCGGCGGCGCGCTCCGTCGATCCCCATCCCAAAGTGCGGCGAACTGCGCCGCTTCGTTCTCAATCCGCGCCAGTGTTGTGGCGGAAAGATCGTCTTTATCCTTCGACAGCGTGAGGGTCTGTACGCCAAACGACGCCGGTCGTACCGCGATCTGATAGGTCAGGAGACCCGCAGCCTTTCCCGCCTGCCACGCCACCCGCAGCGGCGTCGCCCCGACCGGATGGTCGAGATCGACACCGATCCACGCCACCCAGCCGGTCTCCGTCTGAAAGCAGGCGACCGGTTTTTCGACCCAGAGACACCTTGCGGCATCCATCGGCTGCGCGAGCGGACTTGGAAGAGAGATCGGAATCCGCACCACCTCTCCCTGCCGGGCGAGAATCGGGGTTTCGGCGTCGGGTGCCGCGATCGCGGCGACGGAGGTCGAAAAACCCAGAATCAAACAAGCCATGATACGAAATCGGCAGCGCAACATCACGGTCTCCATGAGCGATTTCATGTTGCTATTCACTTTTTTTTAGAGGTGGTGCGGGGAGCCAGAGGGAGGCGGCGATGGCGATGGCCAGGGTGCCGGCGATGACGCCGAGCGAGACGCCGATGGGGATGTGGTAGACGCCAGAGAGGAGCATTTTCGTCCCGACGAAGACGAGGATGGCGGCCAGGCCGTAGTTGAGATAGTGGAACATCTGCATCATCCCCGCCAGGGCAAAGTAGAGGGCGCGCAGGCCGAGGATGGCAAAGATGTTTGACGTGTAGACAATGAAGAAATCGTTGGAGATCGCAAGCACCGCCGGAATAGAATCGACGGCAAAGATCAGGTCGGTCGTCTCCAGCGTCAGCAACACAATGAACAGCGGCGTGGCGACCCACCGTCCCCCCTCCCGGACAAAAAATCGCTCGCCGTGATACTCCGGCGTGCTCGGAAGCCACCCTCGAACCCACCGTAGCGCCGGGTTCTTCTCTGGATCGACCTCGGCGTCTTTCCCCGTGACCATTTTGGCCCCGGTATAAATCAGAAAAAACCCAAACAGGTAGAGGATCCAGTGGAATCGCTCGATGAGCGCGACGCCTGCGAAGATGAAGATCGTTCGCATCACAATCGCGCCGAGGATGCCAAAAAACAGGACGCGGTGTTGATAAGCGGCCGGAACCTTAAAATAGGCGAAGAGCATCATGAAGACGAATAAATTGTCGACGCTAAGCGACTTTTCGATGAGATAGGCTGCGGCAAATTGCAGTGCGTCTTCCGGACCCATAAAGAAATAGACCCCGACGCCGAACGCCGCCGCGAGACCGATCCATGCCGCCGATCGGACAAGGGCCGCCTTCACCGAAAGGGCCTGCCCACTTTTCCCGCTGATTTTCGTGTCGAGGAGGAGCAGGAGGAAGATCACTACATTAAACAGAAGCCAAAAGAGCGTCATCGACAAACCTCCAATTATTCACAAGTGAGACGGGAATGGGCGCCAATCAACCTGCGGGCACGCGGGAAACGGCATCCCCCACGTCGGGGCGCTGCTTGCCGCGCCATATCCGGGGCGGGTGACATCCAACCGCAGCGGAAGATGGCAATCTACTGGGTGAGAATATTGGCGGGCAGAGCGCTTTTTTTTAGGTGACGTTTAATCTGATCGAGCGTGGCAAGCGGAGTGGCGCGACCTGAAACGACCGTAACCGCTGTCGCGGGGAATCCGCCACGGCGAACGCGGCGGACATCTACGGCACATCCCGGAAGATGGAGTTGCCGGACGGTCCGGTGAAGATGATCGGCAGGCAGACCCGCGTCGATCATCGCCCCCAGGATCATATCGCCACTTGCGCCGGAGAAGCAGTCAAAATAGGCAATCTTCATTCGGCGGAAACCACGGCGGCGTTTATGAAGGACTGCATGAAAGTGGTGGAATCAATCCTGAAATGATCGTGACAACTATATCAAGATGGGATGGATAAGAGCGAGAGGGATGACCGCTGCGGTTTGTACGGGAGAATGTCGCCGGGTCGAGAGGGATCAAGAAAGCGTCTGTTCTAAATATCGCGTCAGAAAGCAGAACTCCCCGATACCTCCAAAAACCGCGCAGCCGCAGCCCCACCCGCGACCGCTCCGACAAAACCTCCGCCAGCCCATGCCCCCACTGCACCACCGACACCGCCCGAAGGGCCGCCGATGACGGCGCCGGTGAGCACCGCTTCGGAGTCCCAACCACTCTGCACCCAGGCGGAGACCGCACCAATCATTGCGCCCACAACAATACAGATCGGACAGTGGCCGGATGGGTCGGTTAGCAGGATGGGATTATTGAAAACGTAACTGTAGCGGTTCAGTGCCTATGGATCGAAGACACCGGGAACGATTGTGTCGGGTTGGGTGAAGCGGGCGAGGCGGGCGTCGTAGTAACTGGCCCCGTTTCGCCCTCTCGCTCTCGTAGCGCTCGACGGTGTAGCGCTGCCCAGTTTCCGGATCAGTGGCATCGCGAAGCTGGACGAGAACGGTCTTACATTGGCGCGTGCCTTCGACCGGTGCCCGGAAGAGACACCAGGCGCCGTCAGGAATGGCAGGCTCCATCGACCGGTCGACAACCTGTGCGACGAACATCCCGGGGCGCAGGCGGTGGCTCGACTCGACCGCGACCCACTCGAAGCCCCCATCCTCGATGTGCTGCGGATCGCCGAAAGCACCTGCGGCGGCCTTGAGCGGGACGAGCGGCACGCACGTCTTGTAGCGCTCCGCCGGCGTCCCCGCGACGATGCGCAATCATGGAGGCAGTCCGCGGTTCTTCGCGGCGCTGGTATGCGTTTGCGCCGCCCGCAGCCGTCGATACGCCTCTGACGCCATCCACGCCGTCACGATCTTCTGGAACGGCACATCGTTCATGTAGCGCACGAAGATCTCTTCGTTCTGATCCATGCGCTCGACGAACAGTGTCTCCAGCAGGTGCTTGAACACCAGCTCGAACTTGTCTCCCGGATTGACTGCGGCCGCCTGCCGCAACCCGTCGTCGGCCATCGCCGCTTCAACGATCTGGTCGAAGAAGAGCTGATCCGCCTGATTGAAGTCGGTCCCGAATCGCTCGTTCACGACGTCGATGAGCTGCGACAGCGGCACCGGCTGCGGCCGCACCAGCCCGCTGCCGACCTCGGTGGGGCCGTCGAGTGGCCGCGCATTGCCGTCCTGGAGCGAAATCGATCCCTCACTGATCTTCTGCAGACGGTAGTAGTCGAGCCGCACCTCGTCATCGAACTGATAGGCGGGGCCGCTTTTGCGGCGTGGCAGCTTGGCCGCCAAGTGGCGGAGAAACACGTACAGGCGCTCGAGGTCCGAGTCCTGATAAGGAATGACCTGGCTCAGGAAGCCGTAGAGATTCCGGAAGGCCTGCACCTTGCCGCGCCAGAGCTCCGCCTCTCCCTCGTCGTCCTTCTGGCGCACGGTGAAGCGCGAGACCGCTGGATCGAGCGCCGCGTTCATCGCCTGGTGATCCATCATGCTCTGCCGCTGCTTCGGCTTGAAGTACACGGCGCAGAATCGCCCCATCTCCTCATCCAGGTAGATACCAGAGGCGTCGAGCTCGCTCTTGATCGCATACATGCGCGCGGGGTCGACTTGCTCGCCCAACTCGGCACCTTCGTAGTAGGTCTTGAACGCTTCGCGGATCTCTTCGCGGTCGTTCACGAAGTCGAGGACGAATGTGTCTTCCTTGAGCGGGTGAATCCGGTTCAGCCGCGACAGCGTCTGCACGGCCTGAATGCCCGCGAGACGCTTGTCCACGAACATCGTGTGCAGCAACGGCTGATCAAACCCGGTCTGATACTTCTCCGCCACGAGCAGAACGTGGTACTCCTGCGTGGCGAACTTCTCCGGTAGCTCCTTCTCGCGAATGCCCAGATTCATCTTCTCCTCGGTGTAGGTCTCACTCGCGAGCTTGTCGTCCGGTACCGTTCCAGAGAACGCCACCAGCGACTTGATGGCATAGCCCTTCTCCTGGATGTACCGGTCGAAGCTCTGCTTGTAGCGCACCGCCTCCAGTCGTGAGCCGGTCACGACCATCGCCTTGGCACGGCCGCCGATCTTGTGGCGGGTGACGGCTTGAAAGTGCTCGACCATGACCTCGGTCTTCTGCGCGATGTTGTGCGGGTGCAGCTTCATGAAGCGCGCCAGCGCCTGCGCGGCTTTCTTGCGCTCGACGTTGGGATCGTCCTCGCAAGCCTTGAGCAGATTGAAGTAGGTCGCGTAGCTCGTGTAGTGCTTCAGCACGTCGAGGATGAACTCCTCCTCGATCGCCTGCCGCATCGTGTACCGGTGCGCGGGCCGTCCATCGCGGCCAAACACGGCGAGCGTCTTGTGCTTGGGCGTGGCGGTAAAGGCGAAGAAGCTCAGATTCGCCTGACGACCGCGCTTGGCCATGCTGCGGAACAGCTCCTCCATGTCGTCAAGGCCTTCCTCCGCCGCGCGTTTCTTCGCTTCGTCCCGCAGTCCCTCGCCGCCGAGCACTTCCTTGAGGTCGGTCGCCGTCTCCCCGCCCTGAGAACTATGAGCCTCGTCGATGATCACGGCGCAACGCCGCGTGGCGAGCGTGCCCGTCCCACTCTCACCGCGCTCCTCGGCCAGCTTCAGCAACTGGCGCGAGACGAAAGGAAACTTCTGCATCGTGGTGATGATCACCGGCACTGCATTCTCGAGCGCTTCAGCAAGCTGCCGCGAACTCTCGTCGATCCGCTGCACGACACCACGCTTGTGTTCGAACTGGTAGATGGTGTCTTGAAGCTGCTGGTCGAGCACCACGCGGTCGGTCACTACGATGACGCTGTCGAAGACTCGCTGGTTCGTGGCGTCGTGCAGTGACGCTAGGCGGTGCGTCAGCCAGCCGATGGTGTTGCTCTTGCCACTGCCCGCCGAGTGCTCGACGAGGTAGTTGTGTCCCACGCCTTCCGCGCGAGCCGAGTCCACGATCCGCCGTATGGCATCGAGCTGGTGGTAGCGCGGAAAGATCATCGACTCGACCTTGACCTTGCGGCCGTGGTCGTCGCGCTTCTCGTCGATCTGCAGGTGGATGAAGCGTGCGAGTAGGTCGAGCAGGCTGTCCCGCTGCAGCACCTCTTCCCACAGGTACGCGGTGCGATAGGTCCGCCCTGCGGGATCAGGCGGGTTCCAAGCGCCGCCGTCGCAACCCTTGTTGAACGGGAGGAAGTGCGTCGCCGTGCCCGCCAGGCGGGTGGTCATGAGCACCGACTCGGTATCCGCGGCGAAGTGGACGAGCGTGCGGCGTTTGAACTCGAAGATCGGCTCGCGCGGGTCGCGGTCGCGCCGGTACTGGCGGCGCGCGTCCTCAACCGTCTGTCCGGTGAGCGGGTTCTTGAGCTCCACCGTGGCGACCGGAATGCCATTCAGGCTCAGGGTGACATCGAGAGACTTCTCGGAGCGCGGCGAGAAGTGAAGCTGGCGGGTCAGCCCCAGGCGGTTTGCGGCGTAGCGCGCTTCCAGCTCCGGATTCAGCTCGTGCGCGGCCTTGAAGAACGCCGCGTGGAGCGTCCGCCCATAGCACTTGAAGCCATGTCGCAGCGTCGCGAGCGCGCCGTTCTGGTCCATCCACTTGCACAGGTCGGAGAGGATCTGCTCGCCGGTCTTGTCCCCGTGCAGCGCATCGAGCTTGGCCCACTCCTTCGGCTGCGTCTCGCGTATGAAGGCGAGCACGGTCTCAGGGAAGATCGCGCGCTCGCGGTCGAACCCATCGCGGGAGAGATGGACGTAGCCATGCGCGAGGAGATGCGCCTCGATGACGGTTTCGAAGGCGGCTTCGTTGGTTCGGTTCACGGTTGCGGCCCCAGGACGAAGCGCGCGCGTTCTCGACGCAACATCTCGAAGGGTGTCATCACCGTGATGCCGAGCCCAATGCACACGTTCGGGATCTTGATCTGTTTCGTGGAGTTGGACGGGACTTCATGGGTGACCACGACATGGCCGTGTGCCAGGGCGTGAGCAACGAGGTAATAATCGGCAACCTGCAAGAACGTGCCAGCGGCGGCTGGCTCATAGCGTTGGCTGGTCGCCCAGGCACTGACCCGCTCTAGTGCCGGGAGCAGGGCGGCATCGGGTCTCAGGAAGAAGCCCGCGCCGCGCGCCGCAGCCCAATGGACAAGGGCGTCGTTGCCGCCTTCGACTTCGCTGCCGATTCGGTCGATGCTAAACACCAGGCCGGCTTCATTCCGCTCAACGAGCCAGTCCCAGAACGCTGGACAGAAGTCGAGCCCATAGTGCAACCGCGACGCGGCGATGAATACGTTGGCGTCCAGGACGTAAGCCATCAGAAGAGCATCCCCAGACTGCGTCCGAGTTCGTCGAAGGTGGACATCTTCTTGAAGCCGAGCAGCCGAAACGACTCCGTGAAGGACGAGCGGCCTTCGAGGGTGCTCGCGACCACGGCGCGCGCGAAACGCTTGCCTGCCCTCGCGCCAAGCGTGAGGTAGAAGTCGCCGCCGCTCCCCGTCGGCAGTGCGCGCAGACGCGCGAGCTCTTCGTTGTAGGCGCGCCAGTAGGTGTCGCCTCGTAGACCGCCGGCATCGTGGATGCGGCGCAGAATGACCAGCGTGCTCACCTTGAACCGTTTCGCCAGCCGGTCCAGTTCGGTGCCCAGCTCGGCGCGCCGGTCGTACTCGGCTCGGAACGTCTCGAGCGGCACGAGCAGCTCCGCCGCCATCCGGTTGCACCATCGCTCCACCGCCGGTGCGGGCGCTTCGGCCGGCTGCGAATCCGACAGGGCCGTTTGCCCGAGCCAGATGTGCGCCAGCTCGTGGGCGAGTGTGAACATCTGCGCCGCCTTGGTGTCCGCGCCGTTGACGAACACGAGGGGCGCGAGCGGATCTGAGAGGGCGAAGCCGCGGAATTCCGTCGGGTCGAGCTTGCGCCGGTTGTTGCTCCCGACGACGCCGCTCACCATCACCAGCACGCCCAGCGCATCCGCCTGCCCGATGAACCACCGCAGCGCGTCGGTCCATGTCGGCATCCGGCGGCGGGCATCGAGGTCGAATCCGAGGGCCTCGCGGATCGCCACTGCCGCTCCCACCACATCGTCGTTCACGTTCGCGGCGCCGACGAAGGGCAGCGGCTCCTCGCCTTCGACGCGCGCAAAGTCGCGATACCAGTCCTGCCGGTGCTGGCACAGATAGACGATGTCGAGCAGGTCAGGGCTCGGCCGCCGCACGCGCGCGTCGCGCATGGTGCGGAAGTCGGGTATCGGCACCGGCTCTTCCGGCGGCTCGGGAAGGAACAAGTAACCGAATGGCGTGCTGGTGGCCCTGGCGAACGCCTCGAGCTGCTTGAAAGTCGGCTGCTTCTCGCCGCGCTCCCAGGCCGGAAGCTGGGGGATTCGCTGAGACAAGGAATCGATGTCGAAGCCGGCACGCTCGCACGCCCAGCGCAACATCGTCGGTCTGACAGTGACGCGCGTCATGCTGCGAATTCTCCCACGTCGATCTGGCCCGTTACAGCCGCGGCGATGAGTGCGGCGCGGCGTTCCTTGAGAAGTGTGATAGTTCGCTCGGTCGCTGACCGGAGAACATCAACTCTACTCAGATCGATGCTAATTCGTTCGACTATTGATCTCTGCTCTCTTGGCGGAGGCACTGGAATAAACATCTCGCCAAAGTCAGAGAAGCGAATCCGTGGTGCGCGCTCCCTTACCGCCGGGCTGCTAGCCTGGATAAATCCAGCAAGTGCCATGGTTCTCAACAGCTGGCCATAGTAGTAGCTGTCGATCTCCGATGCCTTCGGGTCGCAGATGATGTACTCAGGCGAGCACTTGCCATCGGAGTCCGATACGCCGATGGCGCCGGCAAAGGCGTCCATGGAGTGAAGCACTAGCTGGCCATTGCGGATGCCTTGGTATCCGAGTTCCAAATTCGCATTCGTAAAGCCCTCTTCCCGACGGTTTCGCCGCAAGGTCACCTGGCCGTCGTGGCTTTGGCAAACTCCTTGATTTGCTTGACCGTCCGCTGCAGCTCGCCGTGTTCCCACTCCTGAAGCCGCGGAATGCAATGAGGCAACGCACCGATGTCGCACCCAGCACGCGCGCACGCCCAGCGCAGCAATTCGGGCTCCACCGTCGCGCAATTCACGCTCATGGGAGCTTGGCCTCCAGCCTTTGCAATGCCGCGAAGAGTCGTTCCAGGCTGGGGCACGCCCGCCGGGCGGTGGAAATGTCCCATTGTTTCGCAACAAAATGAGCGAGCTCTCCGTTGTAGTCAGGACCTTGGAACAGGCGCCCGCTGCTTTTATCGTGCCGCACCAATGCTTCGCGCACCCGACGAACTGGACTACGCAGAGCGAGTTTGAGCAACTCATTCTTCGGATCCGGCAAAGCCTCGGGCGCCGGCATGGCGGACGTGTTTTTGAGATGGAGGAATGATTTCAGGCGAACCATATCGCCCAGCAACCAACTCTCCACTTCGCGCACCGCAACACGGAAAAGGAAAAAATCGTGCTTGTGCTTGCCAGACAACCACGTGGTGACGAGTTCAGTGGGACAACTGTGTTGATCCAAGTCGGTCAGCAGCAGAAATGGACCAGCCTTGGCCATGTTGTTGAAAGCGCCCGCTTTCTTCCTCAGACAGTCAGACCCACCCTTGTTGTAGACGACGCCAATCTCGTATTGGACCGGTCGATCGGCGAGCACGCGACCGGCGAGCACGCGACGCAGCACGGTTTCGCTCAGCGCGTCTTCGACCGCCATGCGTATGTGAACGGTTGCCGTCATCTGAACATAACCAGCGGGTCAGCCGAGGCGGGGGCCGTAAGTGGCAGCACCGCTTCAGCCATGGTCATCCCCTCTTCAAGAAGGAGATGGACCTCTTGCTTATCAGAGGCCAGGGAAACCTCAGTACCTTCGCCGCCGTTTGGCCGCAGCAGCGCAACCTCACGAGAACTGATTCCCCTGTCGCCGAAAAGCTCGCTGCTGTGAGAAGTCACGAAGACTTGGCGCTGCCGCGCCTTCTGAAGCCTCCACATTAGCGATGGCAGCTTGGCCACGATCGCCGTGTGCAGCGACAGTTCCGGCTCCTCGAGTAGGATCAGAGAGTCTCCTTCCAGAAGCGCCCACAGGAGCCCGATGAGCCGCAATGTCCCGTCCGAAAACTGATCCTCGCGCTGGCGCCCCCCTTGTGGCCGCCAGTAACGATACAGCGCCTCCAGGTGCGGGTGCCCTCGCTCGTCCCGCATGTCGGAGAGTTGTTCGAGCTCTGGGACCGCCGATTTGAGCGCCTTCTCGATCTTGAGCAAGCGTGCTTTGCGGGTCTTTTCAGGTGTTTCCATAACCCGATCGAGAAACTTGAGTCCGAACGGATCCTCGGTTGTCGTCTCTCGATTGGCGAGACCCGGATACCTTAAGAGCTGCGGTACAAGATGGAAATACAACGTCTTCTGGAAGGTCTCGGCAATGGCACGGAACGTTTTATTGGATGCGATCTGTTCGACGTGAGTTTGCGTCAGGCGTTGATCATCGTCTTTGTCCGGCTTGTCCGGCCGGTTAAGGATTTGCTGGCCTTCGTGCCAGACGCGTTCATAGGTGAGCATGGCGCGCCTCGCCCCACGCTGTTCTTGCCGCAGCCCGATCGCGTAACGCCATGTCGCGGGGTTGCTGTCGATCGCCTCCGACAATTCCACTTCAATTTCAACGTTTGGGTAACGTCGGGCGGCCAGACACCGGATTTTGGTCAATCCAAGCCGTTCCCTCACCGCCAGTTGCAGGCCTCCGCCATCTTTGGCGATGTCGCGGAGAAATCGGAAAACATCGAGCAGATTCGATTTGCCGCTAGCATTTGGCCCCGTGATGAAAAGACGTTCTCCGAGTGCAAGATCGACGGCGACGAAGTTACGCCAGTTTTTGAGCTTCAAGCGGGTGAAGTACATGACGGCTCCTAGTTGACAACGCGAATCTTGCCCGTCACCGCCGCGGCGACTAGCGCGGCGCGACGCTCCTCGAGCAGGGCAATGGTGCGTTCGGTCGCTACACGCAGACCGTCCAGCTTCCCGGTCTTTGTCGCTACGTGAGCAACGATCGCACGTTGGTCGCTGAGCGGAGGAACTGGCAGGAAGACCTCGAAGAAACCCTCCGGATAGAGGCGCAGGCGGGATGACCACACGCCCTTCGAGTATCGAGTGACCTCCTGAGCGAAGACCGGCAAACGCACCATTGCATCGACGTAGCTCGGTTTGAGACGGTCTCCGGGCTGATAGACGTTGTAGGCCGGGCTGACGATGCCATCGACTTGTGACACGCCCATCGCGCCCATCCCGTTCTCGAAGTCGCGCAGGTCGGCGTCCGGCTCGAGACCCTCACCCCCCGCCCCTCTCCCGCGCGCGGGAGAGGGGCGCAAGACCGGTGCGGCCTCGGGATCCTTCTGCGTGAAGACGCTGCGGAAGAGATTCTTCTCGGTCGCCTTCCAGCGCGACTTGCGCACCAGCAGCACGTCCTCGATGCGGCTCCATACCACATTCCAGTCACGCTGCGGCTCGCGGCCTAGATTCTTATCGATCGCCTGCACGTCATCGAGCAGTTTCGGACAGGCGTCGAGGAAGCGGGCCTTGTCTTCCAGGGTCATCTGGTAACGCAGGCACAGGGGCCGCTCGACTCTGACGCGGGTGTAGCCGAAGTCGGCGTTGTCGAAGATCTTCGAAGTCTCGCCATTGGATTGCTGGCCGTAGAGCTTGACGATCTCGGCGATCTGGCTGCCGGTGACGTGCCGGCGCTTTTTGCCGAGGCTGCGCTTGCTGTCCTCGCTGCCGCCCGCAGTCCACGCGTCGCGCGCATCGAGGAGCTGGATCTTGCCCTTGCGCCGCTTCTCCTTGCGGTTGGTGACGATCCAGACGTAGGTGCCGATGCCGGTGTTGTAGAACATCTGCTCCGGCAGGGCGATGATGGCCTCTAGCCAGTCGTTCTCGATGATCCACTTGCGGATGTCGCTCTCGCCTTCGCCTGCGCCGCCGGCGAAGAGCGGCGAGCCGCTGAAGACGATCGCGAGACGCGAACCGTACTTCTGCTCCGCAGGGCGCACGGGCTCGAACTTGTCGATCATGTGCTGCAGGAAGAGCAGCGAGCCGTCGTTCACACGCGGCAGGCCGGCGCCGAAGCGGCCGTCGAAGCCCCGCTTGTCGCGCTCGTTTTGGATCTCCTTCTGCTGCTTCTTCCAGTCCACGCCGAAGGGCGGATTAGTGAGGAAGTAATCGAAGGTCTCGGCCGCGAACTGGTCCTCGGTGAAGCTGTCTCCGAAGCGGACGTTGTTGCCTGCGCCGTTGTGGTCCACCTGCTTCATCAGCATGTCGGACGCCGCGGTGGCGAAGGCGCGCTTGTTGTAGTCCTGCCCGTAAACGTAGAGATTGGCCGCTCCGTGGTGCTCGCGCATGTAGTTCTGCGCCTCGGCCAGCATGCCGCCGGTGCCGCAGGCCGGATCGAGCAGCTTGCGCACGGTGCCGGGCGTGGCGAGCAGCTTGTCGTCGTGGATGAACAGGATGTTCACCATCAGCCGGATGACCTCGCGCGGAGTAAAGTGGTCGCCCGCGGTCTCGTTGGCCAGTTCGTTGAAGCGCCGGATCAGGTTCTCGAAGATGAGCCCCATCTGCTCGTTGGGCACCGTGTTCGGATGCAGGTCCACATCGCAGAACTTGGAGACGACGAGGTAGAGGATGTTCGCCTCGCGCATCCGCTCGATCTCGGCTTCGAACTCGAAGAAGTCGAAGATGTCGCGCACGTTCTTCGAGAAGCCCTTGATGTAGCTGACGAGGTGCTTCTCGATGTTGTCGGGGTCGCCCTTCAGTTTCTCGAAATCGAGTTGCGAGTGGTTGTGGAAGCGCTGGCCGGCGGCCTTGTTGAGGTTGGTGTCGAGCGCGTCGCCTTCGAGCTTGCTGCCCTTGCGCTTCTCGAACTCGGCCAGGACCTTGGCCTTGGTGGGCGCGAGCACGCAGTCGAACCGGCGGAGCACGGTCATCGGCAGCATGACGCGCTCGTACTGCGGCGGGCGGTATGGGCCGCGCAGCAGGTCGGCGATCTGCCAGATCAGGTTCGAGAAGTAGTTGTGGTCAGGCATCACGCTCGTTCCTGGGTACGTGTCATCTCCTCACGTGGGGCCGCTTGGGACGCCTAACGTAGAGTTGAGGGGCTGCCGCGCTTTTCGGCAGTCCCCTCGAACGCCGGGTTATGCCAGCGTGCCATATTTAGCAGCCGGTTCAAG
>Ga0247727_10005226_pt1 | contig 26622 bp, 24 predicted proteins | sample WisWelCaveWW1625_FD_202498 | JGI IMG/M metagenome (GOLD analysis project Ga0247727, IMG submission 202498) | Biofilm microbial communities from Wishing Well Cave, Virginia, United States - WW16-25 | ecosystem: Environmental > Aquatic > Deep subsurface > Groundwater > Cave microbial mat | place...
CCGCGACAGGATCGGCACGAGCAGCTGTCATCGGCCTCGAGCTCCAGCTGGCGGGCGCGGAACGCGGCGAAGCCGGAGCGCAGCACGTCGAGCAAGGTCGCCGGAGGTACCACCGTGCCGTCCACCCCCAGCGCGAAGACGGCGTCTCCCTCGATCTGGAGCACGTCCAGGGGTGGAGAAATTCGCCCGATCACCGCTTCCAAGAGCGCAGCGATGATCGGCGGACCATGCTCGAGCTCGGTCGCCGTCACGAAGGCCGTGTAGCCGGAGATGTCCGCCAGTACCAGGAATCCGCGATTCGTCGTGTCTGCCATCGTCGATCTCCTTCCACCCGAGATAGACACCGGAGACAGGCCGGCGTGAAATGTTTTTTTGCGGGAGGCGTCGAGCGCGCTCGTTAAGCGGCGCCGGCTCGGGCTGCTCAATCCAGCGTCCACGCGCAGAGCCGCACCGGCGAGCGCGGCGGAGCGTTCATCTTTTTCTTCGGCATCCAGCCGCTCTCTTTGATGAGCTCGAGCACGTGCAGCATGTTCAGAAGGTCTTGCTCGAAGGAGAACTTGCCGCCGCCGGCGTAGACGATGCGTGACACGCCGGGCGCTTGGTAGTAGCTGCCGTCCGCACGACGGCCGGGCAGCCGATTCTGAAAGCCGGTGACGAGACTGTCGCCGTCTACGCGTCCCCATGCCGGGTCCACGAAGGTGGCATCGTCGGTGAAGAAGTCGGCCAGTGTTTCCCATCCGAGCTCGCCGGCTTCGATCTTGCGGCGCCGCTCGAGATAGCGGTGATGGGTCGCGAGGATTTCCTCGGGAGAGTAGCGGACTGTCTTTGCGTTCATGGGCTCTGAATTGTGGTCGCGGACTGCCTCGATGCAAGTCCGGCGCGCCCTACGGATTGTAGAGCGAGACGCCCTCGATCGGTGTCGTGGTGCGCCACTCGACACCGAACATGTCGAGCAACGTGGGCGTCACCGAGGTCACGAGAATGTTGCGGACCACGTCCTCCGGAGGCATCGGCTCCTCAGGGCCGTCAGAGAGACAGGCCGCCGGGTCGAGGTGCGACGCACAGTAGTCTTCCGGCGTACGCATCGGGATGTGGTCAACGCTCAGGTTGACGTTGTAGGCAGCCAGCCAGGTGTTGAACACGTTACGACCGGCGTGACGCCCGTGGTGATCGCGGTGAAAACCGTGATCCGTCGTGACCAGCACCGCCGTGTCCTCCCATCCGTATCTGCGTAGCATATCGAGCAGCGCGTAGAGCTTCCGATCACTTTGCACGATCGATCGGTAGTAGGCCGGCGATGCCGGACCACTGCGATGCCCGGCCCAGTCAGGGCTCTTGAAGTGCAGGAACATGAAGAAGTCGGTATGCAGCAGGCCTAGCTCGAGCTCGTCCTGTTTCCATTCTTCGAAGCTCCTCTCGGCTTTGAGCACCGGGCCAAGACGGTCGCCCGCGTCGTTGCCGTTGCTGGTCGCGACCTGCAGCGCGTCGCTGCGCTTGGCCCAGCGACATATGGCGTTGCCGATGTACTTCCTGTCGCTCGCGTGCAACGTGCGGAAGATGTGGCCGTCGCGCTCTCCGAGCTCCGAGATCGGGTCGAAGGTGTCTATCATGATCTCGTAGATCGTGACGCCAGGTTGCAACCCTCCCTTCGTTTCGTTCGTGGGGAGTCCATGCGTCTCTGCGTTGAGGCCGGTCAGCATCGACGCGTGCTGCGGCTTGGTCATCGTGTTTCCGTCGTTCGTCGTGTGGCTGGCCAGCATCTGGAACGGCGCGTAGGCCGGAGAATCTTCGGGCGCATCCGCGGGCCTCGCGCCGCCGAGGCCCGGAAGACAGGTGTAGATCGCCGAGCCCTGGCCATCGACCTGCCCGGTTGCTACCGGAAAGACGGTTCCGTTCTGCCAGCAGGGCACCGTGGGATCGGAGACGTCGAGAAGATCGAACAGCACGTCGCGCCGCACGCCGTCCCAACTGACGAGAATCGCGCGTTGGAAATCCCCGGAAGGGCCGGCAGCTCGGGCCATAGTAGTGCCCGGCGCGCCGACGAAGACGGACCATGCCAGAGCGGGCAACGTCAGCAGTGCCACCAGCCGTGCGCGCCTCACGGCCGCGATGAGAGCGTATCGCATGATGGGTTATAGACGCGCGCTCTGGCCGAGATCAAGCGAAGATCGGCAAGCAAATTTACATCCTACACGCCCATGTCGGGTCGTCCTCCGGGATGATATCAAGCAGTCGTGCTGGTTTTCGCCCGCGTTGCGCGATCCCCGAGAATTCGGTGAAGGTGAACCAGCCTCGTCAGCGGTTCTTCGCGCTGTTCGCGCTCGTCGTCGCGGGGGAGACGATTTTCAGCCTTCCGTTCCACGTGGCACGCTACTTTCGTCCGAGCGTACTCGAAGGGCTCGCGCTCTCCAACGCCGAGCTCGGTGACGTGTTCGCGGTCTACGGCGTGACCGCGATGCTCTCATACTTTCCCGGCGGAGCGATAGCGGATCGATTCCGCGCATCGAGCCTCATGTGCTTGTCGCTTGTCGCCACGGCGGCAGGCGGCATCTACATGGCGACCCTGCCCGCACGTGTCGAGCTGGCGTGGCTATACGGGTACTGGGGGGTGACGACCATTTTTCTCTTCTGGGCGGCGATGATCCGTGCGACGCGCAATCTCGCCGGTGTGCACGCTCAGGGGCGAGCTTTCGGGATTCTGGACGGGGGCCGCGGGCTCGCCGCCGCGGTCGCGGCGAGCGTCGCGGTTCAGATCTTTGCGCATTCCGTCGTCGGCGATCCCCACGCAATCACGGAGCTCGGTCGGCGGACGGGACTGAGGGCGGTCGTTCTCTTCTATACGGCCGCCACGTTGGGCTCCGCGTGGCTCGTTTGGCGATACGTTCCGCGCGACGACCATCGAGGTGACGGCCAGACGCGCGCTCGCGCGAACGCCGTGGCCGTGCTCGGGCGGCGCGAGAGCTGGCTGCAGGCTTTGGTCGTCGTGTGCGCGTACTGCGGCTACAAAGGTCTGGACAACTACGCGCTCTACGCGGTCGAGGCACTGGGGCTCAACGAGGTCGATGCGGCGCGCTTCACGGCGGCGAGCGCGTATGTTCGCCCGGTAGCTGCGCTTGCAGCCGGGCTTGTCGCCGATCGATTGCGCGCCTCCACCGTCGTCGCTTCGTTGTTCCTCGCGTTGGCGGCGGCGTACGTCGTTCTCGGCGTCATCGTACCGACTCCCGCGCTCACCGGCATCGTCTACGCCGATTTACTGGTGACGTTCTTCGGGGTGTTCGGACTTCGTGGCGTGTACTTCGCGTTGCTCGAAGAGACCGGCGTTCCACACCGGAGCACCGGAAGCGCCGTCGGCCTGATCTCGCTCGTCGGATTCACACCGGACATCTTCTTCGCCCCAGTGGCCGGCCGCCTACTCGACGCCGCGCCTGGCATCACGGGCCATCAGCACTACTTCGTTTTCCTTGCCGGCATCGCGATCGTCGGGCTCGCGGCCGCAGCGGCTCTCTTCCGGTCTCGCGACGTTCGAGTGTCACCTACGTCATCTTCGACAGCGCCGGCTCGATGAGATGAGGAGCTCGGTTGGTGCGGCGTCGAGACACGTGGGCGCCGTGGACAGGACGCCGGCGGCGATCTAGACAGGCACGTGAGCACGGGCGGAATGAACGGGCCGCCGCGCTCGCGCTCGGCGCTCGCTCGGGCGGCAACCGCAGCGATCGTGCCGCTGATCTTCTTGCTCCCGGTCGCTTACGTCGTCGCGCGCGGAGGCCGCGACGCCATTTTCAACCTCTACGCCGCCGACGCGTACTACTATCTTGCGATTGCCAAGAACACGCCGCTCGGCACGCTCGCGACGTTCGACGGCGTGTCGCCGACGAACGGCTTTCATCCGCTTTGGCAGTACTTCCTGATCGTCGCTCACTGGATCGTCGGACCCAGCAAGGATGCGCTCGTGTGGGTCAGCTTCTTCGCGAGCACGGCGTTGGCGACCTGCGCGATCTATTTTCTGAGCAGCACAGTGCGGGCGCGACACGGTACGGTTTGGCCGGCAGCCTTTCTGGTGCCCGGCGTCCTTCACTGGCTCGTGCCCGAAACGTCTCTGTACTCCCTTTCTGCGTGGCGTGCGATCAACGGGATGGAGACCGCACTGTCGCTCTTCTTCATCTCATTTCTCATACATCGCCTCGCTCGTCTGACGCACACGCGGTCGGGGCTGCCGTGGCGCACGGGCGACTATCTCCAAATCGGATTCCTCGCCGCGCTCGCGACCTGGTCGCGCCTCGACAACTTGGCGATCGTGTTCGCGCTTCCGTTCTACGTGTTGCGAAGCGAGCGCAGGCGGATGCACGCGGCGGCGCTCCTCGGTCCTCCCCTCGTGGCGTTTGCCGCTTACGCGACGTGGAACGCCGCGGTCGGCCTGCCGGCGCTTCCCGTCAGCGGCACCACGAAGGCTGGGTTCGAGCTTTTTCGGAACGCCTCGATCGTCGCCGACGTGCTTCTCGATCCCTTGGGAATCTCGCTCGGCGTGCGCGCACCCGTGGGCTGGTTTCTCCGAGCCCGCTATCTCGGCCTACTCCTGGCGGTTTGCGCCCTTTGCGTTGTGGTCGCCACAGCCAGCGCACGCGTATCGCTCGGCGGGGTCTCCAACGTTCGCGTGTTGTCGGCCCGCCTTTGGTCGAGAACTACGTTCAGCGCGCCGCCTCTGACGATCGTGTGCCTGCCGATCGTGTTGTTCCTCGCGATTCGGCTCACCTACTACCTCGCGTGCGTACGGCTCTCGTATCAAGGGTTTTGGTACTACACGGACGTCGCGATCGTGCTGACCGCCATAGTGCTGATGTCCATCTCGTTGCCGCGCGGGCTTGTCTGGTCGCTGGCCGGGTCGATCGTGTGGGTCGCTACCGCGGCACCGCTCGTCGCCGACTTCGTGACGTTCACGGCGGAGCACCGATGGTGTCCCCACGTTCTCAGCGCGCACGGCGATGCGCTCGAGCGCTGCCTCCGATCGCGCGGACACACCAAGCTCATCGATTTTTCGGACGGCCTCTTCGCCTACTTCCTCGACGTCGAAACGCAGGCGGGAACCGGATTGACGGCCAATGCGGAAGGCTATCGGGTGCGCACGACCGTCGGTCCGGAGGCTTACCATGCTCTGCTCATCGCGCGCGGCTACTCGGTGGCGGCGTGGGCGAGCAAATGCTTCTCGGGACGGGTCGCACCGCCATTCGCGACGCGGCCGATCGCCTGCCGTCAACCCCGAAGCGTGCATTTGTATGGACTCGCGCTGCCGCCGCCGCCGAAGGCCCGCGCGGCGTTACGTCGGCGGTAGCGAGACTAGGCGTAAGATCACCGCTCGATCGCGACGTCACCCCAGAACCCGATCCAGTGGTCCACCTTCTTCATGCCCGCTCGAGGCGCTTCATACGACCACGCTGCGCGTTCGCTTCGCAGGTCTTTGACCACATCGACGACGTCGTAGAACTGCACGCCGTGCGGGCAATCTTTATCGCTCGCCGTCTTCGCGGTGAGCCGCAGTAGATCCAGGTGAACGCTGGCGCGCGGAAAGTAGAAATAGCCGCCGACTTCGACGCACTCATCGCTCTCGGCGATCACGCCGCCGTGCCAGATGGCTCTCATCGCTCGCTCTCTTGCGGTGAGGAATACACCGACCTCTCGCGACCGCAATAGAATCAGCAGCCAGGCCACGTAGCCGACTGAACCCTCTTCTAGTCTTCGTATGGTGCGAGGCCGTCGGCTTCGCCGCCGAAGCCGTTGCGAAGACGCCACTTTCGCCGATCGGGATAGTAGTCGAGCAGCTCGCGATTGCGCTCTGCGCCCATATCGCGTGCCCAGACGATGTCGGCGAGATCGATGTCGGCGTCGTTGTACACCCACTCCGCATGCAAGCGGTGTTCGGGGCCGTACTTGACGATCACGAGGTCACGCCCGGGCGAGGCCGTGAGGGTTTCGATCGCGGCTCTTCTCCGAAAGTAAAAATCGTCGACACCGAACGAAGTTTGGATGTTCGGCACGTCACGGACGTCGCCTACGAGACCGATCAAGGTGGACGCGAGCGCGGCGACGCAAAAGGCTTCGCCGAAGCGGCGTCCGTGCGGATCGAGTGCCGCGATCCGCTCGAGGCCGATCGCAATGAGCGCGAACACTGGCCCGGCGATCGTCGCGGCGTAGTGGATCTGAAAAAAATGCAGGAGCCCGAGCGCGAGGCCCCCGAGAATCAGTGCGAGGAGCAGCATGACGCCCTCGAGGCTTACGACGGCGCAGGCCACGCCGACGCCGAAGGGAAGCAACATTCCGAGCCCGACGTGGAAGAGGCGGAGCCTGGCGAAGCTGCGCGCGGTCAGCGCGCTGCCGCTGTGACCGGCCGTTTTCGGGTCGAGTCCGACGTGAACGCGTCGCAGCTCTTCGTGCCGGTACTCCGGCGTCGGTCGCCATTCCTGGAAGAGGAGAGTCGGCTGGGCGATGTAGGCGCGATCGTGGTGGAGGTAAGGATGAAGCCACCAGTGACCTGTCACAGTTCGGTTGTAGGTACCCATCGCCGCGCTGCCGATGCCGAGTACGACGACCAAAGGCAGGAGCGCCGGGCGCAATCGGCGCGAGTCGCGCCACAGGGCGACGGCGAGATAGCCGGCGGCTGCAAGGCTCGTGATCGCGCCGTCGATCGGCCGACTGTTGGCGATCACGAGGAGACCGAGACCGAGCACGACGGCGTCTCGTCCTCGGCCGCCGCGCGCGAGTCGCGGCGCTGCACCAAAGACGAGCGCGCCACCCGCCGCGGCGATTGCGCCGCCCCAATACGTCTGCGTCCAGTAGGTCGCGATGCCGATCCGCAGGGTCGCGACCAATGCGCCGAGCAAGGCCCAGCGCGGTCCTACGTAGGCGTAGAGCATCCAACCGATCGCCGCGCACATGAACGCACCGCCGAGCCACACGCCGGCGAGCGGCCAGCCGGTCAGCACCTGGCCGAGCGCGAGCATCGCGCCCTGAGCCGGCGGGTATTTCGAAGCGTAGGTGGGCTCGTGGAAGATGTGAAAGCTCTCGAAGTGTTGCCAGAGCGGATGCGTCGGATTCGTCAGCCGTCCCTGCGCAAACGTGTCGGCAGCGAGTAGATAGCTGAACTCGTCGTGCACGTGCGGCTCGGGCCACATGACGAAGAGAGCGACGAGCATGCTGCCGACGAGAGACAAGGTCGCGCAGAGAGCGAGCGCCGCTCCTGATCGTGCGGCGAAAGCGTCGACGGCGCGCGATAGATCGACAAACCAGGTGGAGCGAACGATGGGAACTGCTGCCAGAAAGAGGCACGAGAAGGCGAGCAAGAATACGAGGTGGCTCATCCTCGACACCAACGACGACCCGCGTCTTCTATCTCAATCGCTGATCGGTGCGAATAAATTCGGACTCTGCGCTCGCGTCGAGCGGCATGCCGCGCTCGAACGTGTCGAACTTGGCCATGGCCCACGATCCACCAGCAGACTGCGCCCGCGGGCGGGGCGATCGAAGTTCCGGACGACAGCACCCAACCCAACGATCAAATGGAGCATCGACAGACTGTAGATGTCCGCGGTGCCGGCCGACCTTGACGACGCGGCACTGAGCTACGTGTGTCCGAGCGGATGATTCGCCCACATGCCGCCCAACCCACGCGCTTCGCAGGTGTGCGCGTAGTCCTACTCTGGAACGACGTCCCCGCTCCCTCCGAAGTCCTTCGGAAAGTCCTTGAATTTCGGCAGCCCGTCTTTCACGGCCATCACTTTCTTGCCGTAGTGGACATGAAGGGTGGGCGCGAACGCGAGGCCCTGGACGCCACCGGCGGGCACGTCGACCATTCCGATCGCGGGATGCTGCACGAGCACGGGCGTCCCGCAGCTCGTGCAGAACTGGCGATGGCTGGCGTCGGTGCGCTTGAAGAGTCCGAGTCGATCGGCGCCCTTCGCGACACGCACGCTCGCCGCGGGCCACAGCGTCGCGGCATGAACCGGCGCGTTCAGCCATCCGCGGCAAGAGCTGCAGTGGCAGTAAGCCATGACGGTCGGCTCGCCGCTCATCTCGACGTTCACCTGGCCGCACATGCAGTGGCTCGTTCTCTTCTTGTCGCTCATGGGTTCTCCATGGTTCTCCAATTTCAGCCCGCCAGGCCTGAAGCAACTGCGGCCCTCCGGTTCTCGCGCCCCAGTCGCGCCCGATCTCAAGGTGCGGCGACAGGAGCGGTGCCGTTCGCCGTGGCGCGCCGCTCGAACACGTCGAACGTTGCCCAGTCGTGCCCGTACGATGACGCGCGAGCGTAGCCACGGTTTTCGAGCCCTCTGCGAATGTAGGCGAGGGGTCGCTCCTCGGTTCGAGTCGCGATCAAATAGATGCGAGACGGTACGCCGGTGCTGAGCAGCTCGTCGAGTTGCGACGTTACGACCGCGGCCGATGAGCGGAAGCTTGCGCCGTCCCGTTCCTCGCGGAGTAGGAGAGTCCGTGGCCGATCGGGCACGGCGTAGAACCCGTTGGTCGACGACGGCTCGGCGCTCAAGTGAGCCGGCCAGCCGGCGTAGAGGGCGACCGCCCAATTCGACCACGGATAAATGACCACCGTGTCTTCGGGCGAGAGGCTCGCCGTCGCGTGCTCGATCACATCGCGATCGCCGGCGCGCGGGTACGACACCAGCCTACTCGGCGCGATGACAGCGATGACGGCGATGACAGCGATGACGGCAATGCCGGCACTGCCGGCCAACGCCACGATCGTGGGTCGCAGCGACGTTGCAGCCGCCGGCAGGATCGAGGCCATGGCGTGGAGACCCGCTGCCGCCAGCATCGCGCTCAACGGGTGCGTGAACAGATCGGTTCGACCGCCTCCCGCGGGATAGTACTCGAGCGCTGAGACGACCAGCAACGAGCCGAACACCGCGGCGATACTGAGCGCTGCCGTCCGAGTCCGAGGATTAGCGACCAGGGCGAGCGTGCCGAAGCCGACCAACGTGAGCGTGGGTAGTGGGGCGAGGCCGGGGACGGTTCCCGCGAACACCGCGACGCCCTTGGAAGCGAGGAAATTCCAAGCCAGGGGGACGCTCTCGAGAGGCAGGTAAAAATCCTTCCAATAGGAGAACATTGTCACGGTCGTGTGCGCACGCGCCGTGAATGCGAACACCGAGAGCGCGAGGAGATCAAAAATTGCGCAGGCGTAGAGCGCTCCCCAGAGCAGGTATGGGCTCTCGATCGGCTGCCGGCGGAGCACGACGACTACGGCAACGAAGGCGGCGACGTGTACGAACACCGCCCCTGAGATCGTTGTCGCGAAGGAGAAGAGAAGCGAGACCGCGGCGACGAGTCCCAACCTCGAGAGAGCCGGCCCCGAGGGACGCCGGATCGCAGCGACAAAGACCCATGCGATCAGCACTGTGGCAAGCGCGTCGAGCACGAAGGGCTTGACGCGTACCGAGTACCTCGCGAGCTCAGGATCCGCCGCGATGAACATCGCCGCTGTCACCGCGACCGCGCGACTGTCCGTGATTCGTTGCGCGAGAGCCGCTGTCGCCGGCACGAGCGCAAGGCTCGCGAGCAGCGGGACCGCTTGTAGCGCCGCGGGACTGTCTCCGAAGACGGCAGTGATCGCCTTGAGCAAGAAAATGAACGGAAACGGCACCGGCGGCGCGAACGTGATCAGATCGCGAATCGATGCGTCCCTCACGAGCACGGCGACCCACTGATCGTCGAGCCAGAGATAGCTCGGTGCGATCGCGGGCACGCGCACCAGCACCGCCACGGCGCAAGCGCCGACGATGGCGAGAAAGTACGCGATGCGCCTCGTGTCGGCGCTCATGCTCATCCCCCTGGGTAACCCGCGGAGCGCCACTCTGCCGCATGCCGCTTGGGCTGGCGCTCCCCGAGCGCTCGCTGTGTTCGGGAGCGTTGCGCAAGCGCGGAGATCCCGCGCGCTACTCAACGAAAGTCGGTCGCGTCACTTTCACGCAGCACCGATGTCGCCTAATCGGTAGCACAAGGAGGTGGCGAAAATCCATCACCGTGCACCCGAACCCACGATCGGGGGGTACTCCGGCAAACGCGATCGTGGCCCCCAGAACTGCCCCGGCTTGGCATCACCCCCACCCGGGCGACATAGATGACCTCACAGGACTCGGTGAGAATCGCGCTGAAAACTCGGATCCGCTTCCTGTCGCGCACAGGATGTCCTCAACTTGTGGAAATGGGTGCGCGCCAAGGGCTAGAAACTCAGTCGGCGTTTCTCGCCCACGCCGGACCACTTCGATGATGTCGCAGCCGACCCCGCCCGAGCTCTCGATCATCGTTCCCACCTACGATCGTCGCGACCTCTTGGAGCGCTGCACCGACGCGCTGCGTACCCAGGACCTAGAGGCACCCTACGAGATCCTCATCGCCGACGACGGAAGTGAGCCGGGCGCGGCGGAGTTCGCCGCTGACCTCGCACGCCGCGATCCGAGAGTGCGCTATCTGCCCGCGCTCCACGGGGGCGTGGCTGCCGCGAAGAACCGCGGCATCGCGCACGCGCGCGCGGGGCTCGTCGCATTCATCGATGACGATTGGGTGGTAGCACCGGACTTCTGTCGTCGGGCGATCGCCTTCTTCGACGAGCACCCCACGTGGTCGGCCATGACGGCCCGTATGGTGGAGCCGCCGGGCGCGGGAATCGTGCAGCACGCGAACCATCTGCACTACGAGACCGATATGCGCTTGTTGCTCGAGCGGCGGAACACCCTCCGTCATCACCTGAGAAACTTCGTCGCAGGAACGCACTATCCGTTCGAGCCTCAGCCCGCCCCGTATATCTCGGCTTCCGGAGGCCTGGTGATTCGGCGGAAGGTCTTGGATCTCGTCGGCGTGTTCGACGAGGATCTCGCGATCGGTGAGGATACGGATCTCGCGTGGCGCATGCGGGCTCGAGATTTCACACTCTTCTACAATCCCGTGATCGAGATCGTGCATCAGGTACGGCCGACGCTGCGCGCGTCGTTGCGCCAGCAGTTCCAGTACGGCATCGGTCTTCGAGACTTCGTCGAGAAGTCACCCGACCACTTTGCACTCCTGCCGAATACGCGCCGTGGAATGTGGCGTTTCATCAGCAACCTCCTGATGCGTCCGCTCAAGAAGGCGCTACAGACCGACTCGGTGGCAGAGCTGCTCGCCTACTTTCCGGCACTGTTTCTCCTGAACGCGGCCTACACCGCGGGCGTCGCCTACGGAACGTGGCGTCGACCGCACCCGCATCCGTTTCCGCTTCCTCGATCGTCGTGACTTCTTCGCGCACGCGCATGATCCGCGCCCTCGGCTTTGGCGCCGTGCTCGTCGGAGTCGCTGCTGTGCTCGCGTGGCAGTGGGAAGCCGTGAGTGCGATGCTCGATGCGCTGCACGAGACCTACCGTGCGTCGGTTCCGACCGGCGTGCGCCGCTGGGTGTATGGGTACCTGCAGCGCACGACGGGCCTCATCTTCGATCCCGTGATGTACGCGCTCGTCGCCGGCGTCCTGCTTCTCGAGCGATGGATGCCGGCGCGTCCCTCCCAGGCCACGTTCTCGCGAGGGATTCGACAGGACTACGGTTGGTTCCTGGCCGAGAAGCTGCTGTTCATCCCCATCATCGCCTTCTACACCGACGTGCTCGACTCGGTGTTTCGGGCGTACCTGGGGTTCCTCACGCTTCCCGTTGCGTCGTGGCCAATGTGGGCGCGCGGCGTTTGCACCATCGTGGTCGGAGACTTTTTCAGCTGGGCGCATCACTTGTTGCGCCACAAGGTCGGCGCCTTCTGGGTGTTCCACGTCGTGCACCACTCGCAACGCCAGATGAACTTCTTTGCGGACTACCGCGTTCATCTGGTGGAGCTAGCGATCGCGCAGACCATCCTCTTCATACCCATCCACATGTTCGCCATGCGATTTCCGGCGAACGTCTATCTCCTGTTCGTGTTCGTCTGGTACACGCGGATCTACCACGCCAACATTCGCACCAACCTCGGGTGGCTGAAGCACGTTCTCGTGACGCCGCAATCGCACCGCGTGCACCACTCGATCGAGCGTGCCCACTCGGACAAGAACTTCGGCGTGATCTTCAGCGTCTGGGACCGCCTCTTCGGAACGCTACATGCCTCCTACGACGAGTACCCGGAGACCGGCGTCGCCGACGCGACGTTCCCGTGGGAGGGCGACGGGCGCCGTGGCGTGCTCCGCAACCTATGGACGCAGTCGTGCTACCCGTTCCGAGTGCTGATGCAGCGGCGCGGCCCACGCGACGCGCGACGGTGGACGAGGGACGTCGTGGGCGCCGCGGTCGGGCGCGCCGCGGGTGCGGACCGCCGGACGCCGGAGTGAGCGGCGTGCAGGCGCTGGCGAGATTGCGCTCGACATGCTCTGCGCGGCATTGACGAACGGACAATCCGTGCCGATCCTGCGCGCATGACGTCCGTCGATTTCGAGCGCGCGCCCGCGTGCACCGAGCCGGGAGCGAGGTAGTCGCATGGCGATCGCTCTCGATACGCTTGCGTATGCCAGGCGACTTCGTGAAGCCGGGTTTAGTGAGCAACAAGCCGAAGGTCAGGCTTAAGCGCTCGCGGCCGCGATGACCGACACGCTGGCGACCAAGCAGGATCTGCGCGAGTTGGGGGTGCGCGTTGACGCTCGCCTTTCGCAGATCGATGCTCGCTTCGATTACCTCCAAACGCATCTCGATACCCGACTGGCGGAACAGGAGAAGCGTGTCGAGATCCGCTTCTCCGAGCAGTCCGCACGCTTCGATGGCCGCCTGGCCGACCTCGAGCGTCGGATGACGGTCCGGAGGTTCGCGGGAATCGGCGCCTCGCGCGCCGGATCGGGCGCTACTCGACCATTCGCACCGTCGACACCGGCGCGTAGTCGAATTTGTTCGTCGTCGCGTTCCACGTGAGCGCGCGATCGCAGAAGGCTTCGCTCGCGAAGTCGGCCGCGGGTTCTCTCCCGCACTGAGCGCCGGACACGGTCAACCAGAACTTCGCCGCCGCTCCGCTTCCTTCGACCTTCGCGCCGAACACCGAGTCGCTGAATGCTGCGATCGCGCCGCCTTTGCCATCGCCGACGTACACCGTGACACCTTTCTCGCGATCGCCGTAGATGCTCGCGGCACCGTCACAATTCACCGAACCGATGTCGAGCACGTAGTCGTCGTTGCCGTCGCCGTTCAGATCGACGGTTTTTACGGCGTCAGCCGTCCGCGGCGTACCGCCGACTTCGCTACATTGCGCGGCGACCGCCGTTAGATCCGTGGCGACGGTCGCCGGTACCTTCGCTTGCGCGACGGTGTTCGCCGACGGCGACACTGCTCCCGCGTTCGAGGCCGCGAGCAGGATGCCGCCAGCGATGGCCAAATACGCGAAGCGCTTGAATCTCGTCATAAAGATATCTCCGAGCCGCTACACCTCGACGAAGGTCTTGAAGCCGCCGAAGATCATGCGCTTGCCGTCGAAGGGCATCGTCTTGGGGTTGTCGTTGGCCACCCATTCCCGGTAGTCGAGCGCGCCGTGCTCGCGAAAAACTTTTCCGACCGCCTTCGCGATGCGGCGGTAAACCGCCAGGTTCTTTTTGGGAATCGGCAGCACGAATCCATCGACGTATTGCATTCTCGGTCTCCTTCGCACGCGATCGGGCGTGCGCCTCGCTTTCTATGTCCGCTCGTCGTCGTTGACGCCACGACGAGGCTGCGGCCCCGCCGGCATGGCGGCGGGACGCATCGTGTCCGCAGCGTTGCGTCCTGACGCACGGTGCACGCGCACGTTGATCTTTTCCCGTCTATCGAGCAACGCTCTCGCAACGTATGCTGCACTTCAGTCCTCGTTCGCCTCGTATGCGCCGGTTACCGGCGCTGGTCGCCATGCTCGCCCTTTGCTCGGCCGCTGCTTGTGGCGGCGGGGGAGGAGGGAAAGGCGGGTCGAGCGACGTGGACGTCCTCGACGAAGCCACCTTCTTACTGAGCGACGGCGGCGCCGATCCACGAACCGGCCAGAAGGTTCGATTCATCTTGCGCGGTCTCAGTGATCCCGGCGCTCCCCTCACCGAAGACGACATCGAAGTGCTCCGCGACGGCGTGGTCGACACCGAGTCGCGTGTGCGGGTGAATCCGGCCGAGGTCGACAAGAGCGAGATCACGCTGGTGCTCGACGTTTCTTCGAGCCTGACACCCGACGACTTGCAGAAGGTGAAAGAGAGCGCGCAGAAGTTCGCCAACGAGATGGTTACGCTCGTGAGCACGCTTCGAATCTACTATTTCTCTTCTCCGAGCCAGACTCAGCTGCTCGGCGAGTACCAGGCGATCGACGACGGCGTCGGTGGATTCGCATGGAGCCCCGATCCGACCTCCGACATCGATACCATTCCGGGCGGTGACGACTCGACCGCGCTCTTTCTCGCAGTTCGGAACGCGATCGTCGAGGACCCTGAGACGAACGACATTCTCGTCGTCTTCTCCGATGGAAAGGAGAACTCGAGCCCGCAGGGCGCGCGCGAAGAAGCGCTCGGCCTGATCGAGGACGAGCACGTCGTCGTGTTCTCCGTCGGCTTCGGCCGTGTGGACCGTGGCGACCTGCAGGCTCTGTCCGACCCCTACGGCGAGTTTCTCGGCGTGCGCCCGTCGCTCGACGGCCTATTCGACGAAGTCGGCGAGCGAATTCAAAGCGTGTACACGATCATCTACGATACGCCGTTGTCTTTCGGGACCCACGAGCTCGAAATTAGGATCGAGGTCGAAGGCACGAGGTTGCGGCACGTAGCGCAGATCGAAGCGGGAGTGGACCTCGCTAAAGCGGCGTTCGGAAGATATCCGAGTCTGCCGGGCAGCGTCGTCGAGCTGAACGATTTCACGCAGACGCCGCCGACGGTGCGCGTTTACACCGTATTGGCCGTGGACCAAGCCCGAACGGGCGTCGACGGTCTGTTCGCGTTCGCAGTCGAGCCGACGAGCGACTGTCCGGGAGTGGATTGCGTGCTCGCGTACCAAGGTCCCTACGGCCAGGGAGCAAGGTCCGAGACGGGAGGAATCTACCTACCGGCGGAGCTCGTCGAGGGTGCAACGTGGGAGGATCCGACTTCCGGCGAAGAGCTCACGTTTGCCGGCTTCGAGACCATCGAGCTGCTGCGTGGAACCGGTGACCGCCGCAGCGATCGTTGCGCCAAGGTCACTTTCGCCGGTGGCACGCATTGGTTCGCGCCCGAGATCGGCTTGGTGCGTACGCGAAACCTAGCGGGCGACGTCGTCGTCGAGCTTGGAACGGCGCCCTGTCTCTCGAGCAGCTTCGACGGCGATTGCGTGGTCGAGTAGCCGCTCACGTTCGTCCTCCTCCGGGTGAACCGCGCAGTGCTCGAAACAGCTCCATCCAGGGAAAGAGCGCGACGATCACCGTGGCAACCGCGATGAGAGCGCAAAGTGTCGGATACGCGGCGATCCAGTGACCGAGTGCAGTGGGCAGGCTGACGTAGGAGAACGCCCAGATCGGCGGGTCCATGACGAGCGAGCTCACATAGGAGGACGGCCCCAGCCAGTACTGCTGCTCCATGCCCGTCAGGTACGCGCGCAGCGTAGAGCCGCTCAACCAATCCACGGGTGCGTAACGGAGCTTGGAAATTCCGCCGCCCGCATAGATCAACACGAGAAGGCCGCCTGCCAGTCGAAGTCCCCAGGATGGCGTTGCGGGACCCAACCAATCTCCGACGAGACGTGCGCTGTCGATGCTGTCGTGTCGCCGGCGCCAAAGGCCGCGCGCCAGGCGATCCACAGAGCAGGCGTCGGCTCCGGGTGAGACCACCAAGACCCACAGCATTTGGGGAATGATGATGCTTCCGTGGTTGAAGTATCCGAAGCCGGACAAGCAAGACCCGATGTAGACGATCGCGACGGAGGCCAAGACGGCTGCGACGCGCCAGCCGATCCCGAGAGCGATCATCCAGCCCAATAGCTCGACGAACGGTCCCCAGAGGCCTAGCACGGGCGGCGGAAACGGCAGATGCAGCGTTTCGACGAGAGGGGAGTGAAAGAGCGCTTCCGGTCGCGACACTACGCCTTGAAGCTTTCCACCGAACAACCAGGCGCCTTTGTTGGCGAGGAAGAGCCCGAGGCCGACGCGCATCAGGAAGAGGCCGTGCCACGTGGGAGTGGGCCCCGCCGTCATCGTGACGTTCCGGGGCGCTGAAACCCGTCCGACGCTAGATCGTAGGTGCCGATCTCCCGCGTCGGTCCTTCGCGATCTTTCGCGCGCAGCGACAAGCGAATGCCGGTGATGCCGGCGGGAAGTGCCTCGCGTTCGCGCAGCGCATCGACGCAGGCGCGGAAGAAGACCTGCAGACGGCGTGTGCGTGCGGCATCGTCATCGTCGCGAACGAAACCGTAGGGAGCGCCTGCATCAGCCGAGCCGTAGCCGCGTACCAGCAAGGTCCTCACGAAATGCGTCTCGGTGAACCCGATCGCCTCGTAGGGGAAGACGCCGTCTCCGGAGGAAGGCGTCAGTACCTTCACCTCCACGAGATAGCGTGTCCCCGAACCGACGGGCGGATGAGCGAACATCGGCGAGCTCGTGAACGGGTAGATTTCGAAAGGAGCTACGATGGCGGCGGCGTTCGCCAGTGTCAGCGCGAAGGCGACGAGGAGAAAGCCGGCACGCGGCTTGCGGAGATCCAGCTTGGTCGCAGACGCCTCGGCCATTGATTCGCGCGCGATGGTAGCCGATCCTGCAAGCCTGGGTGAGCTTCGTCTCTTCTTCTGACTCGCGTGGGGGGTGATGGGTGGTTGTCTGCGGAGGTCGGCTGCTCGGCGTCCTCGCGTGCGCGAGCCTGTTTCTCGGCGCCAGTGCCTGTCGATGGGTTGGATCGAGCGATTCCGAGAAGAGCCCGGTTCCCGTGCTCATGTACCACGAGGTGATTCGAGACGGCGTCCCGGCGCAGTACGCGATTCCCGAGCCCCTGTTTCGCGAGCACATGGCGTATCTCGCGGCTCACGATTTCGTCGCCGTTCTGCCCGACGACTACCAGGCGTTTCTGGAGCAGGGCAAGCCGCTGCCCGCCAAGCCGGTCATGCTGACCTTCGACGACTGGACGACGGACCATTTCGAGGTCGTGCGTCCGATCCTCAACGACTTCGGGTTCAAAGGAGTCTTCTTCGTCCACACCGCTGCGCTTTCATTGCCGAGCGACGGTGAGCGGCTGCGCGCACTGTCTCGCGAGGGTCACGTCATTGCGGCCCACTCGGTTCACCACTACTACTCGACTCAGGAGCCCTGCGACAAAGAGTGGAAGTGTTGCCGAGGGCTCGCGCCTTGCACGGCGGAGGAAGTTCGCCATGAGCTCGAAGAGTCGAAGCGGATTTTGGAGGACCTGACAGGAGCTCCGATACGGAACTTCGCATGGCCCGGAAACTTCTTCAGCGATGCGACGGTTGCCATGGCTCTGAAAGCCGGCTTCACCATGACGTTTGCCGTCGAGCGACAAGTGCTCGAGAGCGGGGTGCTGAGAAATCGCGTCGGGGTGACGCGTGATCCGCGCCTCGTCTTTCGCACCGAGATCGATGGTCGCTGTGGAATGGAGCACTTCCCGGAAGCCGTCGAGAGCCAGCGCTGCTGCGTGGTCTCCCGCACCAGGTTCCACCGGTACTGTGTGCCTCAGCGCTGAGTCACGAGAACGAGACCCCATGTCGGCAGAAACAGAAGGCTTTCTCCCTTATCTCGCGTCGGTCTACCGTGATCTCACGCAGTCGGGCGCCCGCCGGACTGCCGAGAGCCTGACTCGACTGCTCGACACCTCGAGGTGGGCGTTTCGTAGGCTTTGGTCCTCGCACCGTTCGCTCGTCCTGCGCTTGGTCGCGCTCAGTCTGGCTCGCGGCTTGATGCCGGCCGCTCTCGCTCTCGTCATGCGCGGGCTGATCAACGCGATCGTCGAAGCTTCGCAGCTCAAGACCGGCGACATCTCCCCATTGTTGCCGTGGCTCGGGTTGGGCCTGGCGTGCGCGATCGTGCTTGCGCTTGCGGAGCTGCTCAGCACCTACGCCGTCGGCCGTTTGGTGGACGAGCTCGACATCGAGGTTCCCTCCGAGATCCTCGCCCACGCGGCCAAGCTCGACGTCGCTTACTTCGATGACTCGAGCAACCAGGACGTGATTCAGCGCGCGCAGCGCGACGTGTCGAACAACTTCGCGCAGTTCGTCGTGACCACGCTGAGCGTGCTCTCGAGCGCGATCTTGATCGTGTCGTTGGCGGCAGTGGTCGTGCTGATCGAGCCGCTGGCCATCCTGATGGTGCCGCTGACCCTCCCGCACATGCTCTTTCAATGGTACACGTCCAGACGCTACTACAGCTCTGAGTTCAAGCGTGCGGCGAAGCGGCGGTGGTCGGAGTACTTCATCTCCCTCCTGACGAATCGCGAGTCGGTTGCCGAGGTCAAGCTTTTGCGCCTCGCGCCGCTCCTCTCAACGCGCTTCCGCGCGTTGCTCACCGAGTTTCGTGACGAGAATCGCAAGCGGTATCTCGACCGTTTGACCGGCAGGTCGATCTCGACGGTGATCAGCACGATCGCGGTCTACGTGCTGTTCGGAAACGTGGTGTACAAGGTGCTCCAAGCGGACCTGACCGTCGGCGACACCGCTGCGTTCGCCGCCGCGGCGTTGCGACTTCGCGACGGGCTCGAGTCCGTGAGCACGGCAAGCGGCAGATTGCTCGAGCTCACGCTGTACATATCGGACCTCAGAACTTTCCTCAGCGTGGAGCCGCGAGTCCCTAGCGACCATGGCCTCGACGTTCCCAACTTCGCCGGCGGCGTCGAGTTCCGGAACGTGACCTTCGCGTATCCGGGAACCGACGCGCCGGTCTTGTCGAATGTCTCGTTCGACATCCGACCGGGCGAGACGATCGCGATCGTCGGTAAGAACGGCGCCGGCAAGTCCACGCTGGTCAAGCTCATCGCGCGCTTCTACGACCCGAACGAAGGCTCGATACTCGTCGACGGGGTCGATACGCGAGAGCTGTCCCTAGACTCGCTCCACCGCGCGACCGCGTTCGTGTTCCAGACCTTCATTCGCTTCGAGGCCACGGCCGGCGAGAACCTCGCCTACGCCGACTGGCAGCGCCTGGTCGACAATCGTGATGAAACGGCGCGCGTCGCGAAGCGGGCGGGGGTGAGCGGGCTCATCGAAGCGATGCCCGAGTCCTACGACACGATGCTCGGCCGGCGCTTCGGGCGCCACGACCTCTCGGGTGGTCAGTGGCAGCAATTGGCCATTGCCCGCGCTCTCGCCCGCGACGCGGCGCTCGTCATCTTGGACGAGCCTGCGTCCAATCTCGACGCCGAGGCGGAGTTCGAGATCTTCACTCGCTTTCGCGAGCTCGCGCGTGGGAGGACCACGCTGCTCATTTCTCATCGCTTCTCGACGGTCAGCATGGCCGATCGCATCATCGTGATCGACGAGGGGCGGCTCGCCGAGTCCGGCACGCACGAAGCGCTGATGGCGCGGAAGGGCATCTACGCGAAGCTCTACGAGTTGCAACGGAGACAGCTCGGAGAGTCGGGTGCATCCGAGACATGATCTTCTACCTCGTCACCCAACGTGGGTACGGAACGACCGCGTACCCGAGCTCGTGGGGCATGGCACCGAACAGCCGCATGCGCTATCTCGTCTACAACGAGCTTCGCGCAATGCGGCAGCTCGAGAGGGGCACCTACCTCTTCACGGACCACGAGCGACTCGCCCCCGCCGACTTGCAGCTCGCACGACAGCTGTGGGGGCACCTCTCGGATGCCGGAGCGCCGATGCGGCTGGTGAACGATCCTTCCAAGGTGCTCGCTCGGCTCGATCTCCAGCGCCGGCTCTTCGACGAAGGCATCAACCGGTTCCGTACGGTTCGCGCGAACGAGCCGAGAGCGACGCTCGAGTCGTTGCGCTATCCCGTGTTCGTCAGAGAGCAGAAGGCGCACAGGGGACCTCTCACGCCTCTCCTCGACAGTCCGCGCGACCTCGTCCGCGTGCTGCGTCGCCTGCGTATTCAGGGGTACTACCGGAAGGATCTTTTGGTGGTCGAGTTCTGCGCCACGGCCGATGCGTCCGGAGTCATTCGCAAATACGCTGCGTTCCGCGTCGCCGGCAAAGTGCTTCCACGGCACGTGCTCTTCAGCCGAAACTGGAACGTCAAGACGACGGTTCTCGAGGATCCCTCCTTTGAAGTGGAGCGCAACGAGTATCTGGAGACGAATCCGCACGCGTCCGAGATCGCGCGGATCTTCGACCTCGCCCGAATGGACTTCGGGCGAATCGACTACAGCGTCCTCGACGGCCGGCTTCAGGTGTGGGAAATCAACACCAATCCGACCGTACGCGCTCTCACGCCCCGATTGACCCAGTGCTTCGAGGAGCTCGACGATGTCGTGACGAGCCCGGGGGACCAAGCGATTCCGTGGTCCATCACTCCGGAGCTCGACCGCGCTCTGAAGCTGGCCCGTCGCATGCGCTTCCTGACCCAGAAGCATCGCGAGTTGGCCGTACGGGCTCGCGAGCTGTTGCGTCCTGCCGGACCGACAACGTAAGAGGAGATGGGTTAGACAGATGAACGCTCAACGCGTGCGATGGCAGTGGATGCTCTTCATCGGGAGCCTGGCGGGACTCGCGTTGGTCGGAGTCGGGGCGGTACTCGGCGTCTATCTATCTTTCAAATACCCCATCAAATGGGATCGCTACCAGCACCGTTTTTCGTCTCGTGTCGCCGATCGGGCAACGGCGTACGCGCTGCTGCTGCGATCGTCCTCGCGGCGGTCGAATGCCGAGATATCGGTCGAGTCCATCCAAGAGATCATTCGGCAGGTCTCGGGCGAGCACGGCGTGGATGCATGCGTGGTGACGGCCGTGGTGATCTTCGAGTCCGGCTTCAATCCGAACACGATTACCACGACGGGGGCGATGGGCCTGATGGCCCTACAGCCCGAGACCGCGAAAGCGTTGAACGTGCAGGACCCCTTCGACCCGCGAGCAAACGTGGACGGCGGCACGCGTTTGCTCCAGCAGCTGGCTAGCGAGTTCGACAGCGACGCCCGATTGATGCTCGCGGCCTACAACGCCGGTTCCCGCGCCGTCAGACGGTATGGTGGCGACGTGCCGAAGTATCGCGAGACGCAAGACTATGTAAGGCAGGTCGGGGCGATCCACGCTCTCTGCCGCGCGCAGCCGGCATTGTTTCTTTCCACGAGCTCCGGCGACGGGTCTGTCGAGGGCCGAGTCGACTAGTTCGTGCGAGAGATGGACGCGAGGTACTGATTCGCGACCCAGCCCCAACGTCCGTCGACGAGCCGCACACGCGACCAGGTTCCGGAACGACACTCTTCGGTGACGGCGTTGTGCTTGCGAAGCGTCCTGTCCTGCAAGCGGTCGGCTTTTGCGTTCGGCGCTGCACGCACGTTGAGCGTGCTCGCTGTGACCTGCATGCGGCCGCTTCGCGACTCGACGCCCGGCGGGCACGCGAACGCCTCGGAGAAGTCGGGGATATCGCTCTCCGGTTCGCGCCCTACGAGGAGGAAGGCGAGCGCACCGACGATCACGAGCGCTCCGGCTGCCATCGAGATCATCGGGACCACAGCGCGCGCGGGAGCTGCTTTCTCTACCGCCGTCACGGTGGATTGCGCGACGGGGGCGGCGGCTGCCTTCGGCGGCGGGGACGACGACATAACCCTTCTAGTGTCGCCCGACCTCCGTCGCCTCGCAGCAAAATAACGCTGCCGAATCCTCCGACCGTGGAGGCCTACATGCGGTAGCGCACGTAGCTTGTCGCGACCTCAGACGATCAGGCGGTCGGTGAGCTCACGCACGCGGCGCGACAGCGTTCTGAGTAACCCGACCGCGATGCCGGGGTTCTCGTCGATCAGCTTCATGAGCTCCGTGCGGTCGAGGCCGAGGAGCCGGACGCGGCTGCGGGTCACCGCGTCGGCCGAGCGCGCGACACCTTCTAGCAGCGCGATCTCGCCGAAGTGGTCTCCGCGGCCGAGCTCTGACAGCAGAGTTTCTCCGCGCCGGATATGCACGACGCCCTCGACGACTAGATAGAGGCAGTCGTCATACTCGCCCGCACGGACGACCGTGACATCGGGTTCGTATCGCGTCTCCTCGACGACGCGCGCGAGCTCCATCAGCTGCCGTGTCGTCAGCTCCGCGAACAGCGAGACATCTTGCAAGTGGGTCATCTTCTCGACTGAGTCCACGGCTTCCTGTCCCTCCGCTCGACGCTCGCCGGTTGCGACCAGCCCCGTCGCTATCGTTCGTGTCAGATCTTCCGGGTCATCGAGCAAGTGGTCTAGGGTTTGCTCGATCCCGGGCAAGGGTCCGTGCGTGACGTTGCGCGCCACCGTCTCCAAATCGACGTGCTCCAGCAGCGGAAGCAAGCGCTCACGGTCTGCGGAGAGCAGCAGCGAGTCCAATGCCTCGACGACGATGGAGCGCTCGCGCGGCCTATCTTGAAGCTGCCGGAGCCGCTCGCCGAGCTCCGCGATACGGTCCTCGTCGCGAATCGACGTGAGAAACAGCAGCGCCGTGTGAAGCGCCTCGCGCACGCGCTCGGTCAGGCGTTGGCGGAGCAGCCCGAGGGGCCGGCGGTCCTTCAACGCGAGCAGCGAGCGCAGATCGCGGTCCACCATGTCGAGCTCGCCCTCGTAGAGCTCACGGAGCTCTTCCGGCCGTGAGTCGAGCTCTCGCATCACTTCGACGATGGCTTCCCGCTTGCTTCGCTTCCCATAGGACAGCTCTCGGAGCAGCGCGTTGGCGGTGGTCGGGCCGAGCGCACGCACGCCCTCGCGCGCAGACTCGGCCCACTCTTGCTCCTCGGAGGCCAAGTGATCGATGAGCCACGACAGCTGGTCGTGCTGGCCGGCGTGCCCGGCAAACCGGAGCAGAGCCGCGCGCACGCGCGGCCGAGGATCGTCGCTGGCCTCGAGCACGCGTTTGCAGATCGGGGCTACCTTCGAGCCGTGACGTGCTGCGACGTCGGCGAGAGTCTCGGCGATGTCGTCGCGGGCTATTCCATCGGCGATCGAGTCGGCGAGAAGGTCGAGGCGGGCGCGCCAGCTTTCGTCGACAGTGTCAGAGAGGAGCAACGCACGCAGCTCCTCTCGCGCGGTGCGACGCGCAATCGGATCGTCGCCACGGATCGCTTCCGCTAGCGCAGGGTCGAGCCGCGCTGCCCCGTCCGGCACGAGACCTCGACGTTCGAGGGCGGCGAGCGCGGCAAGCCGCACCGCTCGCGAGGGATTGCCGAGCGCGCGCTCGAGCAAGGGCACGCCGGCGTCCCCCGATTGAAGGCGTGCGTAGGCTTGTACCAGATCCGCACGCTCAGCCTCGTCGAGTGTGGCGCCATTCTCGAGCACACTTGCGACGAACCGCGCCGCTCCCGGACAATCGAGGGGCTCGATCACGGTCCTCTCGAGCCGATCGCTGAGAGCCGCCGTGATCGAGCGACGCGTCGCATCCGGTGCGCGCGAGGCCGCTTCGGCGAGCGCGTTCACCGCGAGCTCGGTGTCGGCCTCGACGACCAACGCGAGCGCGAGGCGCGCGCGGCCGGCATCGTCACCGCACATCTCGGGCACGAGAGCGTGGACGGTCGCGGCGTCGAGAGTCTCGTTCGCGATCGAGTCTCGCTGAGTGCCGCGCGCAGCGGCAGCGCTTAGCAGCAACGCCGGGTAGCGACGCCAGAGCGAGAGAGAGACGAGCAGCCAACCGAAAGCGATCGGCAGCGCGAGGTATCCGACCGATGGTGCCGAGCCCACCGCGAGCGCGAGCACGATCGCCGCGTTGCCGACCGCGCCACCACCTCGCTTGGCAGGCCCTTCGATCAATGCCGTGGCGCGGGCGCGGATGTCTTCGGGGAACAAGCTGTAGAGCACGCGCAGAGCCGGGTCGTACACCGCTTCGTCTTGGAGCTTCGTTCCCGCCATCGCAGCGACGCCGGCGGGAAGCGAGAAACGAAGCGAGAGCCCGAGGAAGCCCGCGAGGTAGGCCAGTGGTGAAATCGCAGCGGCGAGAGGCAGTCCCACCCATCGGTACAAGCGGCCGGCGCCGACGAGCTGGATGACGAGGACGGCTCCGTAGGTCCAGCCTCGCAGCTGCGCGTAGAACGAGAGCAGCTTCTGCTCTCCGCCTTCGCCGAGCGTGGCCAAGTCGGCCACGTATTGAAATTGGAAGTAGAGCATCGGCCCGAGCAGACCGCTGCAGAGCGTGGTGAGGAGCAGCAATCGAAACAGAGCGTTCTCGCGCCACAACGCGGCAAAAGAAGGAGCGTCGGCTTCGACTACGCCGCGGGTATCTTTCGCGAGGCGTGCTTTCTCGAAGCGCGTCCGCTCGAAGCGAGGGCGCAGTCCGCGAAGCTGCACTGTCGCCGCCGCGCCGAGCGCCATGACGACCACCGAGACCGGCAATAGCCCGGCGATTCCGAGCAAGTCACCGAGCGGCTTGGACGCAAAGCTGCCGAGCATGGTGCCGACGGTCATGCCGGCCATCATCGGTGCAAAGAGTCGTTTGGTCTGGCGGGTGTGCAGCACATCGCCCATCGCGATCCAGAAGCCGAGGAGGGCGATGGACGTGATCTGCTTCGAAGCGATCAGTAGCAGCCCGAACCCCGACTCGAAGCCGAGCCGAACGAGCAGCCAAAGCGGCACGAGCAGGACGCCGAGGCCGAGGAACACTTGCGGAAGCAATTGCAGGCGATCGCGTCGAGCGGCGATTCGCCCGAAGACCCACGTCGTCGCCACGAGGAGCAGCGAGCTCACGAGGAAGACGAGCGGCATCAGCTCGACGCCGACGCGCTTCAGGAAGAACACCTCGGCTACGTTCTTTACCGAGACGTCTACCCAGCCGAGGAGGAAGAGCGCGCTCGTCGCCCAGACGAAAACCCTTCTCTCGCCGGGCTCGATGCCGAGCTTTCGCAACATGCTGGTCTGCGGAAGGTATCACGCAGCGCGCGGCATTGTAGTGGCTACGCGTCCGCCCGAGCGCTCAGATAGCTCAGCGTACCGAGCGGCGTCATGCGGTGCTCGACTTCGCGGACGTCGGCGAAGCCGGCGCCTGCGAGGAGCGAGGGGAGCTCGCCGCGCACGTTCGCGCCGGTGGTCTCGGCGCCGTCGGTGAGTCGAAAGCTCAAAGACGCGAAGCGCATCAACGCGTTCTGAGGCTTGCCCCAGTCTGCTACGTGAAGCTCGCCGCCAGGTTTGAGCAAGCGGTTCGTTGCGGCGAGAGCCGCGCGCTTCTGCTCGGTGGTCAAATGGTGAAGGACGAGCGTGGTGAGGATTCGGTCGAAGGACGCGGGCGCCAGCGGCGGAGCGGTAGCCGAGCCTTCGACCAAGCGGATGCCGACGCCGGCGGCTGCAATCTTGCCGCGAGCGATCGCGAGAATGCGCGGATCGATGTCCACTCCGGTGACCTCTGCCGTCGGACAGCTTTCCTTGATGAGCAGCGCGAGGGTGCCGGTGCCGCAGCCGAGATCGAGAACCGCGTGCCCGGGAGCAATGCGCGCCTGCTCGATCAGCCGACGTTTTAGCGCACGCTCGCCGATGAGCCACGAGATCGTGTCATACAAGGGCGTGAGCGCGTCGCGCCCGAGCGCGGGAACGAAGCTGGGCGCAGACTCACTCATCGCAGAGCCTGCCAATCCCGGGCACGAAACGTCCCGTCGTCGATGCGTATTTCCGATACGACGCGCCGTGAGTGCGAAGCAGGTACGGCTCTTCGACGGCTCGCACCTGAACCTCGAGCGCGACGAGCAAGGTCACGAGCGAGGCGATTGCGAGTGCGTTCGGCGTGAGCAGGACGAGGCCCACGGTCGCGAGCGACATCCACGTGAAAATGGGATTGCGGACCCAGCGAAACGGTCCGCGGGAGACGAGGTCCGTGCGCTCGCCGCTGTCCACGCCGATGCGCCACGAGTCTCCCATCGAAGCCTGGGCGTGAAGCGTGCCGGCGAGACCGACGCCGAAACAGAGAAGGCCTGCGACGTGCATCGCGCGTTCATCGCTGCCCGCGATCGGATGGAGTAGGCCGAGCAACTGGGCGAGGGGAGCGAGCCCTCCCGCGATGACGGCTACGCCGAACAGCACGCCTGCGAGCCACTCGACCGAGCCGGGGCGTCCCGTGAGCCCGACGAAGCCACTGGTACCGGTTCGCCGGTAGTGAAGGATGGCGCGAAGCCCGAACGCGAGCGCTAGAAAGGCGACATATCCCGTTATCGCAGTGCGTGGCATGGCTTGACCTCCGGTGCGCAGACAAGATATGAGCAATTGCTCGGATTCGCTACTCGGATTGTAGACCATGCGCGCCGCACGCCGTTCCGAACCGCATCGACCGCGAAAACGCCCGACTCAAGAGCGCTCGCAGCGTACGGTCGATGCCATCCTCCAAGCGGCGGCTCAGGTTTTCACGCGCCGTGGCTATGCCGGGACCACGACCAACCACATCGCCGAGCGAGCCGGCGTCTCCATCGGGTCGCTCTACGAGTGCGAGTTCAACCGGTCATCGCAACGAAGCCTGAAGCGTATCCGCTGGTGTCTTGAAGTCCAATGTCTTTCGAGGACGCTGATTTAGGCGCAGAGCGACCTGGTTCAACCGGCTTTGGGAGTGTTC
>Ga0247727_10005227_pt1 | contig 26619 bp, 31 predicted proteins | sample WisWelCaveWW1625_FD_202498 | JGI IMG/M metagenome (GOLD analysis project Ga0247727, IMG submission 202498) | Biofilm microbial communities from Wishing Well Cave, Virginia, United States - WW16-25 | ecosystem: Environmental > Aquatic > Deep subsurface > Groundwater > Cave microbial mat | place...
TCCAAACATCGCGCTCTCGTCATTCCGGCAAGCGGTCATCCCTGGAGAAACTTAATCCTTCCAACCTTCAACAACAGGACAATTCTAAAGAGCGAAAAACAGGACATTTCTATTGGGCGTTGACACAAAATGACTTCAAACTTGACCGAGATCAGTAATCCTGTTAAGCTTGGAACGTATCCAACCATGAGTTTACCCAAACTTCCATCCATCAGTTTGTTGTTCGCTACGCTTCTTGTGCATGCCTCTTTGGCGTGGGCAAATCCGGCGCGTGAAGAAGCGTTGCGGCTGCGCACTCAAGGATATACTTTTCAGTCGCAAGGCGATTTGATGAACGCGCTTTCTGCTTACCAAAAGGCTATCGAGTTGGATCCCACTTATGCGACTCCGCACAATGATTTGGGCGTTATTTTGGAGGAGCAGGGCAAGCTGGGAGAAGCCGAGCAGTCTTATAAGCAGGCGCTCAAGTTAAACCCCGCTTATACAGAAGCGCACGCGAACATGGCCATGCTGTATGAGCGAACGGGAGATCAAGAAAAAGCTATTTACCATTGGCTGAAGCGTTACCAGTTGGGCGAGGCGCAGAACCCGGGCACCTTACGCGCTAAGGAGCGCCTGCAGGCGATGGGTGCTTTCACCCGGACCGAACGGGTCGCTTCTGCTGAGGCCGACTTAAGCCAGAGCGCTTCCAAGGAAGTTGTCTCGGAAGCTGCCTCCGCTAAGGCCATGCCGCAGGGCAAAAAAGCTGATGCCGACAAGGCTGCTCCAAAAGCGGCCGAGCCTGAAAAAGACGCGACGGCAAAGAAAGATGAGCCGGCAAAGAAGGCAGATGCAGCCAAAACAGCGCTCGTCACGGATAAAATCGCGCCTGAGGCGCCGGCTCAGCCGCCTGTTGCTCCCATTGCTCCCAAAGAAACCAACCCGCTGGTGCTCGGTTTTATGAGCCTCAATGAGGGCATCGAAATAACCAATATGCCGATGGTGCGTTTGAAACTCGCTCCGCAGGGTGTGCCGGATTTGGATGTTTCCAAGATTAAAACCGTTCAGTATTCGAATGACGGCAAGTCCTACTCGAGTCCTGAGCCGCTGGCCGCGGCAAAACCTTGGCTGCTGACTCCTGGAGATGGCCTTAAAACGGTCTATGTGCAGTTGTCGGATAACGAGGGTAAACCGCTTGCGCGCCTTTATGACACCATCACTTTGGACACAACTCCTTTGACGATATATGTTGGCTCAAGCCAAGGCGCAGCGCGTGAACACTTGATGAAGCAGGCTTTTGAAACGCATAATCAATCCGAACGGGAATTTCACGCTATGACGGGTGAGCAAGGCGGTTGGCCGTAAGCCGAAGTAAAATTTCAGGCTGGCGTATCTGCCAGATGAGCTTCGATCTCGCCCCAAGATTAACCTCGTTTAGAGCTTCTTAAGCACGCACGCGGACATATAACACCGGAAGATAACCCAGCACACCTCTAGCGGAGAATTCCATTAGCGGAGAATTCCATCCGCTTAAGCGTATGAGCAAGCATTCGGTCTTTCTGATTGATGGAACCGCTTTTTGCTACAGGGCTTTTTACGCGATCCGTAATCTAAGTGCGGCCGATGGCCGCCCGACGAACGTCATTTATGGCTTTGCCACGATGTTCCAATCGCTCGTTGCGCGTGAGCAGCCGACCCATCTTGCTGTGGCTTTTGATGTGGGTAAGAAGACGTTCCGGCATCAACAGTTTGAGGCTTATAAGGCCCATCGCAAACCTACGCCTGAGGCGCTTATCAGCCAGATTCCGGGTGTTAAAGCGCTGTTGGCCGCGTACCGGGTTGCGGTATTCGAGAACGCCGGTTTTGAAGCCGAAGATGTGCTCGCGACGATCGCTCGCGCTGTCGCCGAGCCGGGCGTTGATGTTTTCTTGGTAACAGGGGATAAGGATGCTTTGCAGCTGGTTAATGACCGTGTTCAAGTCTACAACCCCCATGCAGAACCTATGATTGTGGATGCGCAGGCCGTTAGGTCTCGGTACGGCATCGGCCCTGATCAAGTTGTGGATCTCCTAGCTCTGATGGGCGACTCGATCGATAACATTCCCGGAGTTCCCGGAGTGGGCGAAAAAACAGCCGTTCAGCTTCTACAGGAATTCGGCACCATTGACGCCCTGTATGACCGGCTCCAAGAGGTTAAAAGCGAGCCGCGGCGTAAGGCGCTCGCATCGAGCCGCGAGCAAGTGGCGCTATGCCGAAGCCTTGCGCAAATTCGCTCCGATGTGCCGATTGCGGTGACTCTGGCGAAGATAGCCGTTCAAGAGCCGGATTGGCGTCAGCTGCGCGCGATTTTTCGGGACCTTGGTTTCAAAAGGCTGCTTAAAGCCAGCGACGCGCATATGCCGCTAGAAGCGGCCTCGGAGTCTGCTGTGGCGGTCATTGATTCCAGCTTTGAGGTATCGGAGCTTTCTAGAATTCTTAAGGATTGTCCTGTTAGCGTGTGGGGCGAGGCTTGCGCTTCGTCGGCTGATGCGGCATGGCTTGCTTTCTCATCGAGCGATCAGACTGTTGCCGTTGCGCATGTGGATGCGTCGCTTCTGGCTTGCGCTATCGGACGCAAGCTCAAGCAATGGCTTGAGGATCCTAAGGCTTCCAAAACGGCTCATGACGCAAAGAAACTGATCGGATTGCTTTCACATAGCGGCGTTCGGTTGCGGGGCATCACCGGCGATACGATGATCGCTGCTTACTTGCTCAACCCCGCGCGCAGTTCTCCTACGCTTGAGGATTTGAGCGAGGAGAAACTCGAACGATCGCTTCCAGCGATCGGAGCGAAGACTGTTCAAAGTTTAGACGCGCAGCCGGCGAAAGAATGGGTCGGAGCCTGCGCTCAAAGAGCTCTGGCGATTCGGCAGTTGAATACTCGCTTGCAGGAAGAATTGCGCGCGCACGATCTTTTGACGCTTTACAACGAAATGGAATTACCGCTAGTCGATGTCCTCTCTGATATGGAGATCGCCGGGGTGGCCCTGGATACCGTTTATTTGGCGCGCCTTAAGTCTGAGATGGACGCTCAGCTTTTGCGGCTGTCGCAGGAGATTACGAATCTAGCCGGCGTATCGTTTAACATCAATTCCCCAAAACAACTCTCGCAAGTGCTCTTTGAGCGGCTGAAACTGCCGGTGATCAAACGCACCAAGACGGGAGCCTCAACCGACAGCGATGTGCTGCAGCAGCTTTCGCACAAGCACCCGCTTCCTAAGATTATTCTGTCGTATCGGGAACTGGCTAAACTTGTATCTACGTACGTCGAAGCGTTGCCTAAGATGGTCGATGCCAAGGATCGCTTGCACTCGTCATTCAACCAGGCAGCTACTTCTACCGGCCGTTTGTCTTCGAGCGAGCCTAACTTGCAAAATATTCCCATCAAAACAGAGCTGGGCCGATCGATACGCCGGGCGTTTATAGCGGGCAGTCCGGATGGGGTGCTGATCGCGGCGGACTATTCGCAGATCGAGCTGCGCCTTTTGGCTCATGTATCCGCAGATGAGAAACTTATGACGGCTTTTAAAGAGGGTAAGGACATCCATCGTTTTACCGCATCGCTGATTTACGGCATCCCGGAGGCCGAGGTTCAGCCTGAGCAGCGCAACGCGAGCAAGACAGTCAATTTCGGTGTTCTGTATGGCATGAGCGCGCACGGCCTTTCTAGAGAACTAGGAGTGCCGTATGATCAGGCGCAGGCTTTCATCGACGCTTATTTTGCCCGGTATCCGCAAGTGCGAGGCTATCTGGACGCGCAAATTCAAAAGGCAAAAAACGACGGTTTTGTCCAAACATTGTTCGGCCGCCGACGCTATATTCCAGAAGTAAAGAGCTCAGATCCCGTTATGCGCCAGTTAGGAGAACGCATGGCGATCAATGCGCCGCTTCAAGGAACGGCCGCAGATCTGATCAAGCGCGCGATGATCGCGTTGGCAGATAAGCTTGCGCGCGAAGGCTTGAAGAGCCGGATGGTTTTGCAGGTGCATGATGAGCTTATTTTGGAGTCTCCCAGGAGCGAGCAAAGCGTGGTAGCTGCGCACCTTAAGCAGACGATGGAAACGGCGATGGAGTTGTCGGTGCCGCTGGTGGTTACCGTTAAAGCGGGCCCTAATTGGCTCGATATGAAGGCCATCGGCTGAATGCGCGTTATCGGCCTGACGGGAAGCGTTGGGACCGGAAAAAGCACCGTCGCCAAGCTCTTTGCGGAACTCGGAGCGAAAGTGATCGACGCGGACAGAATCGCGCGGCAAGTGGTTGAGCCGAATCGCCCGGCCTGGCGCGAGGTTATCCGCGCCTTTGGCCGCGGCCTGCTGCGCGCGGATAAGACGCTTGATCGAGACAAGTTGTCGGGGCTTGTTTTTGCTAATCCAGCGAAACGGCATAAACTTGAGCGCATCATCCACCCGCGCGTGGCGCGCCAGATGCGCAAGGAATTGAGGCATCACAAGCGCATGGGCGCCGCCAATGCCGTAATCGTTCTCGATGTTCCGCTTTTATTTGAGGTTGGTTGGGATAATTGGGTCGATGACGTGATCGTGGTGACGGCAGCACGCTCTGTCCAGAACGCTCGCTTGCGACGCAGACACGGCTGGTCGCAAAAGGAGGTTGACGCGCGAATTCGCTCACAATGGACACTCGCGGCCAAGGTGGCCTTGGCCGATCATGTTGTGAACAATACAGGCAGTATGGCAGCAACACGAAAACAGGTGAAACAGTTATGGCGGAACAAACTAGTCACACCACGCAACAACCCAGTCACACCGCGCAACAAGTAAAGTTAGACGTCGCGGCGCTTAAAGATCGCACGATTACCGAACTGATGAAAGTAGCTCGGGAGCTCGGGGTCAACGGCATCTCCGGCGTCAAGAAGCAGGACTTGATCTTCAAGATTTTGTCCACGCAGACTGAGCGCGAAGGGCTGATTTTCTCACGGGGTGTTCTTGAGATCCTGCCGGATGGATTCGGTTTCTTACGCTCGCCGAATTATAACTACCTGCCGTGCCCTGACGATATTTATGTGTCGCCCTCGCAGATCCGCAAGTTCGATCTGCGCACTGGCGATGTCGTGCGCGGCCAGGTGCGTCCTCCGAAAGAAGGCGAGCGATATTTCGCGCTTCTTAAGGTTGAGGCCGTCAATGACGAGACGCCGGAAGACTCTCGCGTAAAGTCGAACTTCGACAACCTCACGCCGATTTATCCGAACCAGCGTTTTGTGCTTGAGACCAACCCGAAAGAAATGTCGACGCGAATCATGGATCTTTTGACGCCTATGGGTAAGGGCCAACGCGGGCTTATCGTCGCTCCGCCATACAGCGGAAAGACGGTGCTGCTGCAGAAGATCGCCAACTCCATCACCACGAACAATCCCGAAGTCGTGCTGATCGTCTTGTTGATCGATGAGCGTCCCGAAGAAGTCACCGACATGCAGCGCAACGTGAAGGGCGAGGTTATTTCTTCGACGTTCGATGAGCCGGCGGACAGGCATATTCAGGTCGCCGAGATCGTGCTCGAGAAAGCCAAGCGACAAGTGGAGCACGGCAAGGATGTCGTGATTCTTTTAGACAGCATCACGCGTCTTGCTCGGGCGTACAATACTGTCGAGCCTCACAGCGGGCGTGTGCTCACAGGGGGGCTCGATGCCAACGCGCTGCACAAGCCTAAGCGTTTTTTCGGAGCGGCGCGTGGCGTGGAAGAAGGCGGCAGTCTTACCATTATCGGCACTTGCCTTATCGAGACCGGTTCGCGCATGGACGACGTGATCTTTGAGGAATTTAAGGGAACGGGCAATATGGAATTAACCCTTGACCGCAACCTGTTCCAGAGGCGCATCTACCCGGCGATCGATATCCGCCGCTCGAACACCCGTCGTGAAGAGCTGCTGGTGCCTGCCGAGGACTTGCAGAGGATCTGGATCTTGCGTAAAGTATTGAATGAAATGGATCCGGTTCAGTCGATGGAGCTGCTCATCGATCGCTTGTCGAAAACCAAGGCGAACTCGGAATTTTTAGCGACGATGGCCAAGAGTACGAAGTAACAGCAGTAAGAGAGCAACCAGAGAATAAAAATAAATAGGAGCCAATACGATGAAAGACGGTATTCACCCGGAATACACAGAATGCTCGGTGAGTTGTACGTGCGGCAGTTCTTTCCAGACGCGAGGCACCAAGCGAAGCGTTCACGTCGATATTTGTTCAGCTTGTCATCCGTTCTTCACAGGCCAGCTGAAACTTTTGGATACGGCAGGCCGCGTCGAGCGGTTTAAGCGAAAGTACGCTAAGACAAGCTAAAGAGCGGTAAAAAGATAATTCTCATTTCTGCCGCCCGAGCGTTTTGCCGGCCTGTTGCGTCTATGAGAGGCCATGCGTTTTATTGGCTCGATCGCTGATGCACCTTCCCCTGCAGCAATTGCTTGAATACGCCTCGCGGCTTGAACGCCGCTATACGGATCTTGAGCATGAAGCCGCCTCGCAGGCATCCACAGCGCGGAACGACCCTAAAGCTTACCAGCGCCTTTCGAAGGAGCTATCCGATCTTCAAGCGGTAGTCCAAGCTTACCGCTCCTATCTGAGCCTTGAGCGGGCAATCGCCGAAGCAAACGAGCTCAGCCAAGCCCAATCGGAGGCGGATATGCGCGATTGGGCGCAAGAGGAGGCTGCATCGCTGCGAAGCCGGCAAGGCGCTTTCATTGAGCAGATGCAGCGTTACTGGACCAAGCAGCATGCCGAACCTGATCGGCCCTTAATCGTCGAGATTCGCGCCGGCACCGGCGGGCTTGAGGCCAGCCTCTTTGTCGGTGATTTGGCGCGCATGTACCAGAAATATGCCGCCAAATGGCAGCTTACCGTTGAGATGATGCATGCGCAGCCAAGCGAGGCGGGCGGTTTGAAAGAGGTTGCCTTAGCCGTGAAAGGTCCTAGGGCCTGGCCGCGCTTTAAGTATGAGAGTGGCGTTCATCGCGTTCAGCGCGTTCCCGAAACCGAAGCCCAGGGCCGCATCCACACCTCAACCGTTACTGTAGCGGTTTTGCTCGAGCCCGAAGAAGTGGAACTCCCTCCTATTCCCGCGAAAGATCTTCAGATCGATGTTTATCGCGCTTCCGGACCCGGCGGGCAGAGCGTCAATACGACAGACTCCGCGGTGCGCATTCGTCATTTGCCGACCGGCCTTGTCGTGACTTGCCAGGATGAGCGCAGCCAGCTGCGCAATAAAGAAAAGGCTATGCGCGTTCTGCGCGCGCGTGTGTTGGATCAGTACCAGCGCACGCAGCAGGAGCAGATTGCCTCCGACAGGCGCCGCCAAGTAGGAACAGGTGAACGCAGCGAAAAAATCCGTACCTATAATTTTCCGGATAGGCGCGTGACCGACCATCGCATCGGCATGACGCTGCACCAATTGGATGCCGTCATGGAAGGAGAGCTCTCTTTACTCGTGGAGGCGCTGGCCGCGGCTGAGCGAACGAAGGCTCTATCGGACGATGGCTCGGCAGGCAACACCTAAAAATCAGATGACAATCCGAGGCTTGCTTGATTGGGGCGAGCAAAGCTTAAAAGAGGCTGGGATACAGAGCGCTCGTAGCGAAAGCGAGTGGGCGCTTAGCCATGTGTTGGCTTGCCGGATGAGCGCGTTGTATTTGGAAAACGCGCCGATAACAGAGTCTCAGCGCGTCGAATTTGTTTCCATCATTGGGCAGCGTTTGGAAGGGCGTCCGCTGCAATATGTGTTGGGCGAGGCTTTTTTCTACGGTCGACGGTTCGTTGTGAATCCGAGCGTGCTGATTCCGCGTCCTGAAACCGAGCGTTTGGCTCAGGTTGTTTTGGAGGCTATCAGCGCATCCGGCTGGCAACAGCGCCCGTTACGCGTCTTGGAGCTTGGCTCGGGGTCCGGATGCTTGTCCGTGACGCTGGCAGATGAGCTTCCAGCTTGTGTTGTCGTAAGTGTTGATGTATCATATGGTGCTTTAGCTATAACCCGCATAAACGCGCAGGCGCAGCAGGTCGCCTCGCGCGTGTTCTTTGTTTGCGGGAATTGGATGAGCGCGCTTAATATGCGCGCGGACGTAATCGTATCCAATCCGCCATATATACCGAGCGATCAGGTGGACCAACTTTCGACTGAAGTAAAGCAGGAACCCCGTTTGAGTTTGGATGGGGGCTCCGATGGTATGCGGGATCTTTTACAATTGATTCGAGAAGCGCCGAAGTCGCTGGCATCTTGCGGCATCTTAGCTCTAGAGTGTGGCGAGGATCAGGTAGAAACGCTCGCGGATCAGGCACAATCGATGGGCGTTTTTGCCAGCATTGTCGCGTGGCGTGATCTGGCTGGACGGCCTCGCGGAATACTCGCGCGTTTGCCGGAAGATGCTTGAGCTGTCGATAGCGGGCGCATAAGCTAAGGGGGCGTAACGACAGAGCGCATGGACAAATTAGTGATTGAGCGCAGCCGACCGCTTACCGGGACACTGACGGTAAACGGGGCAAAAAATGCGGTTTTGCCCATCATGGCCGCTTGTCTGTTGACCGATGAGCCATCGGTTATCGAGCATGTTCCCATGGTCACGGATGTAGCGACTATGGGAGAAATCCTCAAGCATCTTGGCGCGCAAGTGACTTTCTCCGGCAGCCAGTTAACCCTGCACCCGGGCGCTTTCCAAGGCCACCTAGCGCCTTATGAATTAGTCAGCAAGATGCGGGCATCCATTTGCGTATTGGGCCCCTTATTGGTCCGCCTAGGCCGAGCGTCGGTCTCGCTGCCAGGCGGGTGCGTGATTGGACCGCGGCCGGTCGATCTTCACTTGAAAGGCCTGCAAGCTTTAGGCGCTACGATCGAGATTGAGCATGGATATATTGTCGCGCATGCGGCGCGATTGCGCGGCTCGCGTGTGCATTTAGGCAGCGCATTCGGTTCTTCAGTTTTGGCTACGGGTAATGTGATGATGGCGGCGACTTTAGCCGAGGGCACCACCATCATCGAGCATGCCGCCTGTGAGCCCGAGGTTGTGGATTTAGCCGATTTTTTGATCAGTATGGGGGCTCGCATTGAAGGGCATGGCGGGCCGGTGATTCGTGTCGAAGGCGTAGAGCGGCTGCATGGCACGCGCTACCGAATCATATCCGACCGAATTGAAGCTGGAACGTTGGTTATGGCGGCGGCGATTACCGGCGGGCAGGTGACTTTGGATCATGTCAGGCCTGAGTACTTGCAAACCGTTATCGATAAGCTGCGAGAGTCTGGGGTGCGCATTGACGCAGGCCCGACCAGCCTGTATGTGCGGGGTGTTGATAGGCTTCGCGCTGTGGACGTGACGACTCAGCCGTATCCTGGTTTTCCGACGGATCTTCAAGCGCAGATGATGGCGCTGATGTGTATCGCCTCGGGCGTGAGCGTGATCACCGAGAAAGTTTACCCTGAGCGTTTCATGCACGTTCCGGAACTTTCGCGTATGGGGGCCTCGATCACCCGCGAGGGAGCCACTACGATCGTGAAGGGCGTCGAATCGCTTTCAGGCGCTCAAGTGGTGGCAACGGATTTGCGCGGTTCGGCGGCGTTGGTTTTGGCCGGCCTTGCGGCGAGCAACCATCATACCGAAGTTCGCGGTTTGGAGCACCTGGATCGGGGGTATCAGAATTTGGAGTGGCAGTTGAGGCAATTAGGCGCGCCGCTTTATCGTGTGCCCGAAGAACAAGAAGTGAGTCTTGCGGCGCCTGTTGCGCCAACCCAAGCGCGCGCCGCGACGAATGGGCGAGTCAGTCGCCGCTCTCGCGCTAAAGTCGGGCATGGCGTCAAGCGATCGGCTGGTTGAAAAGTGCATCCCGCCGCATCGAGATTGTTAGGTTTTGGAGTAGGCAGGCAAGGAGAGGAGCGAAGATGGTGGTGATTCGTTTTCAGCGACGTGGGACCAAAAAGGTTTTTCATCATCGCATCGTCGTCACAGAGCAGAATCGCGCGCAGAGTGGGCGCGTTCTTGAGGTTCTTGGCTTTTATGATCCGGCGAAGAAGCCGGCGGCTTTTTCTTTGGATGAGCCCCGGTTCGTTCATTGGGTTCAAAACGGCGCTCAGGTAAGCGAAGCGGTTTACCGCCTGACGAAGTACTTCAAGAAAGCCACGGCCGCCAAGAATTGACGGTTGCGTAGGTTTGCCGGACAAGCCGCGATGCGCATCGATATTGTGACGATCTTTCCCGGCATGTTCGGCCCTGTGCTGGATGAATCGATTTTAAAGCGCGCTCAAGAGCAATTGCTGCTTAAAATACACATCCACGATCTGCGAAAATATACGCATGATAAACGGCGTACTGTGGATGACCGGCCTTATGGCGGCGGGCCTGGAATGGTGATGAAGCCGGAGCCGCTTTTTGAGGCGGTTGAGGATATACGCAGCGCAAGTTTATCGCAGGATCCAAATTTATCGCTCGCGCGAAAAACGCTCTTGATGAGCCCTCAAGGCGAGCGGCTTACACCGCGCATCGCGCAAGAGCTGGCCGGCATGAAGCAGATTGTCATCCTGTGCGGCCGGTACGAAGGCGTGGATGAACGCGTGCGTGAAGGGCTCGTTGACCGTTCGATTTCGATAGGCGATTACGTGCTTACCGGCGGCGAGCTGCCGGCGATGGTTCTCATTGATTGCGTAGCGCGTTTTGTGCCGGGCGTCATCGGTAATGATAAAGCTACTCAGGAAGAATCGTTTTCAGATGGGTACCTGGAGTACCCGCAATACACGCGGCCGCCGGAGTTTCGCGGGATGAAGGTGCCTGAAATTTTATTATCCGGCAGCCATGAGGAAATAGCGAAGTGGAGACGGACGCAGGCGCTTGAGCGGACAAAGGCCGCGCGGCCCGACCTGATAGAAGGCAAAGGAGATTTACCATGGATTGGCTAAAGGTTGTACACGGAAAACAACTTAAGCCCGAGATCCCGTATGGGCCTGGAGACGATGTGCGCGTGTGGTTTCGTATTTTAGAGCAGGGCAAGGAGCGCCTTGCGCATTTCGAGGGTATTGTGGTTCGCGTGCGCGGCTCGGGCGCTTCAAAAACATTCACCGTCCGCCGTATGACGCATGGAGAGGGTGTCGAGCGCGTGTTTCCGGTCGCTGCAAAGACTTTGGAGCGTGTAGAAATTCTTCGCCGGGGCAAGGTTCACCGCGGGCGTATTTATTTCTTGAGAAAAACGGCTAAGCGCGTGCGGCTTGAAAGCCTTGGAGAGCGGCCTCAGTCAGCCGCGGCCGCTCAAGCGGTTGTGGCCGATACCGCCGCCGGCGCGGAGCGCGCGGATGCTATTGCCGCGGCCAACGAAAGCGCCTCTGCCAAGCCTGATTCCGAATAATCTTCCGCGCGAAGATCCTTCCGCGCTTATCGCAGGCGTGGATGAAGCCGGCCGCGGACCATGGGCTGGACCTGTGGTCGCGGCCGCTGTCATTGTGCGGCGGCCATTTGATGTTCGCATTGACGATTCCAAGCGCTTAAGCCCGCTCCAACGCTTGAAGGCCTTTGAGGCCATTCGCCGTCATGCCGGCGTTGGCGTGGGAATCGTTGATGCGCCTGCTATCGATAAAATAAATATTCTGCAGGCAACGCTCCTTGCCATGCGCTTTGCCGTAGGAAACCTTCCAGTTACTCCCACTCGCGTGCTCGTTGATGGCATGCACGTGCCGCAAATTGCCGTTCCGTCCGAAGCGATTATTGGCGGCGACCATTTGAATTATGCCATCAGCTGCGCTTCGATCATAGCCAAGGTTATCCGAGATGATTTGATGGCTTTTTATCACCGTATTTTTCCGCAATACCGTTTCGACGTGCATAAAGGCTACGGGACCGCTTTGCATCGGCAGTTGCTGATGGAGCATGGTCCATGCGCCCTTCACCGGATGAGTTTTGAGCCGATCGCAAGCTTAAGCGCGTGCGTTAGAAAAGAAGGCGAGTATGCAGGATCTGTTTAAGCGTTTAAATCCAGCGCAGCGCAAGGAGCGGGGCTTACTTGGCGAAGCGCTCGCGCGCGACTGGTTGATTCAGCAAGGCTTTTTAATCATCGCCGCGAATGTCCGTTTTGCCGTCGGCGAGATTGATTTGGTCGCCAGGGAGGGAAATACATTGTGTTTCATCGAAGTGCGCTCGAGAGCCTCGGATGTTTGGGGAGATTCCTTCGCGTCCGTTACCGACACTAAACGCCGGCGTCTTGTGCGCGCGGCACAATGGTACCTGCAAAGGCATGGCACTTGGCCTGGCGAGATCCGTTTTGACGTGGTGGGCATTGCATGGCAAGACGATAGGGATGGCAAGGCGAGTTCTCGAATCGAATGTATCCGCGGCGCGTTTTCGGCGGATACTTAGAGCCCCTAACAAAATAGGGGCTTAAGAGTCTTCTTAGGATTGCGCTTTTGAAGTCTTGCCTAAGCGGCGCCTGAAGGCCGTCCACGGAAATTGGTTACCCGGGCAGGCTGTACGCTTACCCCGGACATCGCGGTGGCGGATGATGCGGCTGGCGGGGATGCCGTAGTAGCGCTGCAGTTGCTGCACGAGTTGCAGTAAAGAGTCCATCTGCGCTTGCGAGATGGAGTGGTCGGTAAAGTCGCCTACCAAGCAGATGCCGATTCCATGGTAATTCATTCCCCCGGCGTTACAATGCGCGCCATGCTGTTGCTTGGTCCAGCGATGTCCGATCTCTATCTGGCCGTCGCGTTTACCCAGCGTTCCATTGTCGATGATGAAGTGGTAGCCCAGCCCGTTTGAGAATCCGCGCCGCCGGTGCACTTTGTCGAGCATGCTGGCGGTGCCTGTGTCGGTCGCGCTATGGTGAATCACGATGTAATCCCAGCGCGGATTCGGGTAGAGCGGAATCGAAGGCATGATGGGGCGCTCAGCAGGAGAAGGCTCAAGAGGCTCTGGAATGAGCAGTGTGGCGCCGACAGACAATTGACTTGCTTGTTTCAAGCCGTTGACGCGCATGAGATCTTGGTAGGGCACTCCATAGCGCTTGCCGATAGACCACAGTGTTTCCTTGGGTTTGACGGTGTGCGTAATCATGGCGGCGGTATGAGCGTGCGATTTCGGGGTAAGTCCAGGGGGAGCAGCCAACTGTGGAGCGCGAGCGGCGCAGCCCGATACAAACAAGGCGATCACGCCCAGGCATAGGGGTATGCGCTTAAAGCGCGCCAAGAGCTTGCGGTCAAATATCATGAAGCGTGAGGATAATGTTAGTTGGAAGCGTTTGAGCACGGATGCATTCTCGTGTTTCGTTCGCAATTGTACACAAGCATACCGCCTTGCGTAAAGCGCTAACATTACGGGCTTGCGCTTGCCTCAGAGGTAGGGGCCCGCTATGATGGGAGCCATCGTATGGGAGGTTTTTGTGGAGAGCTTTGGGGCGGAGATTTTTTTGGCAAGGAGCGACGATGAAAGTCATCCATGAAGAAACACCCAAGCGTCCGGCGGTTGAACCGTGCGGACAGTGCCCGATTAATTCGCAGTGCTGCAGCCGTGGGATCGAAGTGCACCCTGCTCAAGTTGAGCTGATCGAAACCCTGCCGCTAGCCTTTCCAAAACCATGGTTCACCGAGCGGCCGCTTGACTGGCATGACGGCACCGGCGAGCGCCACAGTACTACGGTGACGAGTCGTGGTTGTATTTTTCTAACCGATGATCTTATGTGCGGCATTCACCGCTATTGCCTGGAAAACGGGTTGGATGTGAAAAAATACAAACCTTACGACTGCGTGGAATATCCTTTTTTGCACGGCAAGTTGAATTCAGATTATCCGATTTTTTGCGGGGTATATTTCGGCGAACCTGTCCCTGAGGTTTCAAAAAAATATACCGCGGTTCTGCAAGCCAAGAAAGCAGCCGCCCAAAAAACAACGGTTCAACCCGTTGTCACTCAGAGCGCCAGCCAAGGGCCGCGGTGAGCGCGGGCTCTAGACCTGCGCATCTTACGAAGGCCATCAGTGTTTCACTGCTTGCTGCGGCTAGTCTTCTTGCGTTGGCTGGCCGTCTAACCGGAATGCTCGATCGGCAGTTCCTTTATTTTCCTGAGCCCTTGGAAAATCTTGATTGGAAACAGCTTTCAGGGCTTCCGTTAGAAGATGTGTTCTTAACGGCGCCTGACGGCGTTGCGCTGCATGCTTGGTGGATCGTCGCCGCCAACGAGCCAAAGGCGGTAATGGTATGGTGCCATGGGAATGCCGGCAACATCAGCCACCGCTTGGAGCATCTAGCGGCGCTGGTTAAGGCTGGGGTGTCGATTTTAATTTTCGATTATCGGGGTTATGGCAGAAGCGCAGGCCAGCCATCAGAGCAGGGGTTATATACCGATGCCGAAACGGCATTTCAGTTCTTAATCCATGATCGGAAAATTGCCCCTTCGAGAATAGTTATCTATGGAGAGTCGCTTGGCACCGCGGTGGCCGCGGATCTTGCCAGCCGCCATTCAGATGTAGCCGGGGTAATCCTAGAGGCGCCTTTTGGCTCGATTCAGGCGGCGGCTAAGCTGCTTTACGGCGCTTTGCCGGTGCACACGCTGCTGCAAGCGCGGTTCGACGTGTTTGCCCGATTGAAGCAAATTCGAAGGCCGCTGCTTGTTATCCATGGAGACCGCGATAGTATCCTGCCGATTTCGCTGGGCAAGGCTGTTTATGATGCGGCGAACGAACCTAAACAGTGGTGGATAGTTTCCGGCGCGGATCACAATAATACCCATATCGTTGGCGGAGAGGCTTACTATCAAAAAATTCTCAGCTTTATCCGCTCGCTTGGTTGAAGGCCCAAGCCCTTTCACCTATAATAAAGTTTCTTCATGCGCATTGATCAGTTCCTGAAAGCCCTCGCTACACCAGGCTCTCGAATGGGAGGCGGCAGTGTTTCGGCGCTTAGCGCCGCTTTATCGGCCGCTTTGCTCGAGAAGCTTGCTTGCGCCTCAGCGCAGCAAGGCGCGCGCTTGTGTTCCATGCGCCAGGAATGCCAAAAGCTTGTGCTGCGGGATGCCGAAGTTTTTGGGGCTGTCATGAAAGCCTTGCGTTCGCATAAACGCGCGGCTTTTGTGTCCGCGCTTAAGCGCGCCAACGCGGTACAGTGGCGCGTGTTTGAATGCTCGTTAAAAACCAAGCACATCGCTGTCACACAGGCAAGTCGCGTTAAGCCTGCATTGAGATCGGATCTTTTCTGCGCGGCTGTTTTAGCGGACTCTGCCGCATGCACCGCAGAGACGTTTATTCGCGCCAATACCGAATGGCTGAATGATCACCGATACGCGCAGACGACGCAAAAGCGCTTTGATCGCCTCCAGGTAAAATCGCGCGTTAAGCCCGCAAAAAGGCGCCGCGCGTGAAAGCACTCATGCCTACCGCAGCAGTCATTGATGGTCGGTTGATCGCAGGGCGCATCCAGCAGCAGCTTAAAAAAGAGCTGGCGCAGCTAAAAAGCCAACCGCATCTGCGTGTACTCTATTTTGATACTCCTGCCTCGAGGGTTTATTGGAAGGCTCAAAAATTCGAAGCGTTCTGCTTAGGCATTCAAACAGGAACGCCGGGCGATGCTAATGACTGGAAAATCGGCAGTTACGGTTGCTCCTGGGATGCTTCGCCCGAATTAATAGAAACGATCATTCAATTTTGGAATAAGGATCCTCAAGTGCACGGCATCTTTGTGCATCAGCCCATGCCGAAGCAAATCCAAGCGCAACGCGTCTCTGCTTTAATCGATCCGCGCAAGGATGTCGAGGGCATACATCCGCAAAATAGCGCAAGGCGGTTTTTTGCCAGGTCTCGTATCGGTTCATGCACCTCTTTGGCGGTCATGGAGCTTATCGAGTCTACGGGCGCCGCGCTAGAAGGCAAGGAAGCGGTAGTCGTGGGGCATAGCGATATCGTCGGCCGACCTGTGAGCATGTTGCTGCTTGATAAGCTGGCGACAACGACGGTCTGCCACGTGGGCACAGACAGGGCGGGGCAGCTCGAGGCGCATGTGCGCCGGGCGGATGTGCTGGTCGTTGCCGTCGGGCGTCCGCATTTTATCAAAGGCCAGTGGATCAAGCCTGGCGCGATCGTGATCGATGTGGGCATCAATGTGCGCGAGGGCAAAGTCGTGGGGGATGTCGAATTTGATGCGGCCTGCGCGCGCGCCGGGTTCATTTCGCCCGTTCCAGGCGGCGTTGGCCCCGTAACGGTGATGATGGTGATGAAGAACACGCTGGAAGCTTTCAAACAACAATTGGCCGCGGCATGAGCGCTCAACAAGTTGCGCGTTTCGAGGATAAGCTCGATTCCGATCGCTTCCTGATAACCATGGAAGTGAACCCGCCCAAAGGCACCGATTTGTCCGAAATGATGGAGGCGCTGGCCAAGGTGCGCGGCCTCGTAGACGCCGTAAACGTGACGGATGGCTCCGGCGCCATCATGCGGGCCTGTTCTTTGGCTGTTTCGCGCAGCGTGCTGGATGCGGGTTTTGATCCCATCTTCCAGATGACGTGCCGGGACCGCAACCGCCTGGCGCTGCAGGGAGATCTTTTGGGAGCGGCGCTTCTTGGCATCCGTAATTTGCTGCTGCTTACCGGGGACGATCCCAAGTCGGGCGACCATCCCGAGGCAAAACCGGTATTCGATATCAATTCCGCCGCGCTCATGCAGGTCGCGCGTTCTTTGACGCAAGGAAAAGACATGGCGGGCAAAGATCTCGCCGGCTCGCCGCATTTTTGCATCGGCGCTGCGGCTGATCCGAACGCCAAGGATCTCGACGTTGAAATGCAAAAGTTCGCGGCAAAAATCGCCGCGGGCGCCGAATTCTTCCAAACGCAGGCGGTCTTCGATGCCGCGCCGGTTGAGAATTTTATGAAGCGCTCGCGCGCGCATGCTAAGCCCGTGCTTGCGGGCATTCTTTTAATCAAATCCGCCAAGATGGCGCGCTACATGAACGAGCATGTTTGGGGAATCCATGTGCCGGATCATTTGATCGCCCGTTTTGAGTCGGCCGCCGATAAGAAGGCCGAGTGCATCCGCACAACCGCTGAGCTGATTCGATCGGTCATGCCGCATGCCGATGGGATTCATTTGTATGGGTTGGGGTGGGAAGCGCTGATCCCCGATATCCTAAAAGAAGCGGCCCTTGGCTCTACCCCCAAGCGTTCCGTTGCAAGGCGCGCGACATGACCGAAACGCCTACTAGACGAACGGCGCTCCACTTGCGCCACCGCGCGCTTAACGCCCGCATGACCGAGTTTCATGGCTGGGACATGCCGCTTTACTACTCGAGCATCTTGGAAGAGCATAAAGCGGTGCGCGAAGCTTTAGGGTTGTTTGATATTTCGCATATGGGGCAGGTGCTGGTATCGGGCCGCGACGCGGTCGCGACGCTGGACGCTTTAATGACCAGCGATTTTACCCAAGTGGGTTTGAATCGAGCGTGCTACACCCTGATGCTGAATGAGCAGGGTGGCATCGTGGATGACCTGATCGTGTACCGCATCGGAGAGTCTGAATTTTTAGTGATTGTGAATTGCGGCAATCGCGAAAGCGATGTCGCGTGGCTTTGCGCTCACAGTACCGGGCAAACCGAAATCACGGATATCAGCCAGGGCCGCTCCATTTTGGCGGTGCAGGGGCCGCGCGCCAGCCGTATTCTTGAATCTTTTTTGGATGCGAAGGTAGCGGGGCTTGCGCGTTTCGGGATCGCTCCTATTCGCACCATGGGGCCGGAAGCCTGCATCGCGCGCACGGGCTACACAGGCAGCGATGGCTTTGAATTGTTCGTGCCGGATAACCACGCCCAAAAATTATGGGACGCGATATTGAGCGAGTCGCGTTCATCCGGCGGGCTTCCTATCGGGCTGGGGGCTCGCGATACTTTGCGAGTTGAGGCGGGCTTGCGGCTTTATGGAACAGATATGAATGATGCCACCACGCCCTACGAGGTTGGTTTGGGTTGGACCGTCGCTATTCATAAGACGGATTTTATCGGCAAAGCCGCTCTGGTTCGCCAGCAGGCGCAAGGATTGACGCGAAAATTTGTCGGTTTTGAGCTGGCGCAAGGCCCTGTGCCCAGGCAAGGTTGCGAGCTGTCCGTTGATGGGCGCCGTGTCGGTGTTGTAACGAGCGGCACGTACAGCTTGATGCTGCAAAAGCCTTTGGGTATGGGCTATATCGAACCGACACTGGCTGTTTCGGGCACAAAGCTGTCGTTAACGGTGCGCAACCAGCGCTACGAAGCCACGGTCGTGAAATTACCGTTCTGGCAGCCGGCGGGGGCCAAGAGCAAGCTTTCGGTAAACGCAAAGCAGTTAGGAGCGGAGAAAACGCACGAATGAAGATTCCAGCGGAGTTGTTGTATACCAAATCGCACGAGTGGGTACGCAGGGAAAGCGCAGAAGTGTTGGTCGGGATCACCGAGCATGCCCAGCAGGAACTACGCGACGTGGTTTTCGCCGAGCTGCCGGCTGTCGGCCGCGTCGTTGCGCAAGGAGAAGCGGTTGCGGTGGTCGAGTCGGTCAAGGCCGCGTTTGATATTTACGCGCCTGTTTCCGGGCGTATCACGCGCGCCAACGTCGCGCTTACCAAAACGCCGCAATTGATCAACCAAGACTGCTATGGCGCCGGATGGATGTTCGCCATCAACCCCAGCGTGACGGATGAATTCGCAGCGCTCTTAAGCCCCAGCGATTATGGCAAACAGCTCGAAACCCAAGCTCATTAAAAGCGGATAAACGTGTTGTAGGGTAGGGAGGATAAAACCGCGATGGATTACGCGCCGAACACCGAAGCCCAGCTCGAGGACATGCTGCGCGTCATTGGTGTGGATTCTTTTGAGGAGTTGATCGAGGCGGTTCCCGAAGCCATTCGCCAACCGGCTTTGGACCTGCCCGACGGTGAAGCGGAAGCGGCGGTCATCAGCCATTTTGAAGCGCTCGCCGCGCGCAATCGGCCGTTATCGGCTACGACTTCTTTTCTAGGCGCGGGCGCTTACCATCATTTGATTCCAACCGTTGTGGACGCGCTGGCCTCGCGCGGCGAGTGGCTCACTCCGTACACGCCTTATCAGGCTGAAGCCAGCCAAGGCACGCTGCAGGTGATCTATGAATTTCAGACGATGATCTGTGAGCTTATGCAAATGGAAGTGTCGAATGCGTCCATGTACGACGGCGCATCCGCTGCCGCGGAAGCGGTCGTTTTAGCTATGCGCGCGACCGGACGCAATCGTGTGCTGGTGTCCGAAACCGTGCACCCGCATGTGCGCCAGGTCATCGCTACTTATTTAAGCGGCGCGCAGGCGGTGCTGCAGGACATTCCTTCGGTTAACGGCGTGACGGATCTCGAAGCTCTGGGTAAAGCTATGCGCGAGGATGTTGCCGGGGTTGTGTTGCAGCAGCCGAACGTGTTTGGGGCTTTAGAGCCTATGGCTCAAGCTTCAGCCCTGACGCACCGTTTTGGCGGTCTATTCATCGCGTCCGTGTATCCGGTAAGCCTTGGGCTATTGCAGCCGCCCGGCGCGTATGGCGCGGATATCGCCGTTGCCGAAGGCCGCTGTTTGGGAAGCCCTATTGCTTATGGCGGGCCCGGCCTTGGTTTGTTCACGACAACAAACGCGCTCTTGCGCCGCGTTCCGGGGCGTCTTGCGGGCTGCACCGTTGATCAGGATGGCAAGAGGGGCTTTACGTTGACGCTGCAAACGCGCGAGCAACACATTCGCCGCGAAAAGGCGACCTCCAATATCTGCACCAATGAAGGCTGGCTTGCCTTACGCGCGGCGATTTACCTTTCATTGCTCGGCCCGGAAGGCATGAAGGATCTAGCGGCGCAGAATTTCGACAAAGCGCATTATGCCGCGGCCCAATTAAGCGGTATTCCATGGGTCAAACCCACGTTCGATCAGCCGTTTTTCAACGAGTTCGCGCTGACATTTGATTCTTCGGTGTCGCTTGAGGCCGTGCAGCGCCGGTTGTCGGCTGCCGGAGTCACGGCGGGCTATCCGCTCGCTGGATGGTACCCATCGCTGCCGCAATCGAGCTTGTGGTGCGTAACTGAAACGCTAAGCCGCGAGGCGATTGACCGCGCTGTGAGCGCGCTTCGGAGCTTAGCCTGATGGCGGAGGCGCTTTTATTTGAGCGATCTGTTTCGGGAAGGCGGGGTTATCGTTTTCCAGCTAGCGGCGTGCCTGCTTGCGCGTCGGATGCGATTTCTGCCGAACACAAGCGCGTACAAGCTCCCAAATTGCCGGAGCTTGCCGAGTTTGATATCGTGCGCCACTTCACGCGTTTGTCGCAGCTTAATTTCGCGGTGGACACGCATTTTTATCCGCTTGGTTCTTGCACGATGAAATATAACCCGAGGGTGAACGAGCGGGTGGCGGCGCTGGCCGGCTTCGCGGCCTTGCACCCGCTACAGCCTTCCGCTCAATCGCAGGGAATGCTCGAGCTTTTGTATGGTCTTGAGCAATCCTTGACGCGCATTACCGGTATGGCCGCTTTTACTCTGCAGCCTTCGGCAGGCGCGCAAGGCGAGCTGACCGGCCTTAAGATTATTGCGGCCTACCACGCGCGTAAACGGCGCAAGCGCGCGACGATTTTGATCCCAGATTCGGCTCACGGCACCAACCCCGCGTCGGCCGCTTTGTCGCATTTCCAGGTGGTGCAGGTTGCGTCCGGGCCAGACGGCCTCATCGATCTTAAGGATCTTAGGCGCAAGCTGACGAAAGACGTCGCCGCGCTGATGCTCACCAACCCGAACACGCTTGGGTTATTTGAGCGCCAGATCCGAGCTATCTGCGCGGTTTTGCATGAGATCGACGCTTTGGTCTATATGGATGGCGCGAACATGAACGCGCTTCTTGGCGTGGCGCGGCCGGGTGATATGGGGATCGATGTGCTGCAGCTTAACCTGCATAAGACATTTTCGACGCCACACGGCGGTGGCGGCCCGGGCGCCGGCCCTGTCGGCGTGACGAAGCTGCTCGAGCCGTTTCTTCCGCTTCCGCGGGTCAAGAAATCGGGATCGCGTTTTCGGTGGGATGAGAAAGCGCGCGCATCCGTCGGCCGCGTGCATGGTTTTTACGGCAATGCGGGCGTGTTGGTGCGCGCAGCGACGTATATCCGCAGTTTGGGGCGCGACGGTTTGGTGCGCGCATCGCGCACGGCGATCATCAACGCCAATTACATTAAGGCGCGTTTGGCCGGCACGTTTCCGGTCGCTTACCCGCAGCACGCGATGCATGAGTTTGTCATCACCCTTAAGGCGCTTAGATCTAAAGGGCTCAGCGCTATGGATGTCGCCAAGCGTTTATTGGATTATGGGTTCTACGCGCCGACGGTTTCGTTTCCGTTGATCGTGCCTGAGGCGCTTATGATCGAGCCGACGGAAACAGAGTCCAAAGAAACGCTGGATGCGTTTGTGGCTGCGCTTGAGCGTATTGCCCAAGAAGTCGAGAGCAATCCCGACCTTATCCGCCAGGCGCCGGCCAGGCTCCCTGTGCGCCGCTTGGACGAAGTTAAGGCTGCGCGCGAGCCGGATTTGCGTTGGACCGGGCCATCCGTATCGGACGCGGCGCTTGGCTCTTCACAAGGCCGAGGCGAACGATTGCATGGCGACAGCGTTTCTTGATACAGAAGCTTATTCGCAAGCGCAGGATTTGCGATCCTTGGAATGGGATTGCCGGATCGAAGATGAAATTAAGCCGGCATCTGAGCGCATGCGCGCTGACGATGCGGCTGGGCGAGCGGCTCAGGCCTTGGCGCGATTTTTCGTCTGGAAGCCGCCGGCGGTCTCGTTGGGATGGAAACAACACCCACCGGCCTGGCTAAGCCAAGAGCGATGGGTGCAATCGCGTTTTGAATACATAAAACGCCCGACAGCGGGCGGTGTTGCGTTGCACGGAAGTGATGTGTCTTTAGTGATTGTCGTTCCACATAAGGCCCAGCTGTCGTTGCGCTCCTGTTTGGCGGTGGCTTGCCGTTGTGCCGTGAGCTTGTGCGCTTCGTTTGGCGTGGACGCGACAGCGCTTATCGACGCGGCCTCCTTTGGACCGGTAACCTATTGTTTGACAGAGGTGAGCCCTTACGCGGTGCTGGTGGGCACAAGGAAAGTGGCCGGCTTTGGCGCGCGCCGTTATCCGGATGCGTGGCTCATTCAAGGCTCGCTGTTGGTTCGGCCGATACCCGAGGCGTTGCGCGCGGCGCTGCCGGAATCTTTTATCCAGGGCCTGGACACGCGAGCCTCGGCGCTGTCGGCATCTAGCGAGCAACCCATCGACGAGAGCAGGGTGCTCAAGCGTTGGGCGGCTCATTGGCCGGCATGGTGGAAGGAAGCCGTTGAACAAGAAACGGCAATTAAAGTTTGATGCGATGCGATACCTGTAATTGCGAAAGCGCGCTTGTGATGCGGGTTATGATTGCCGAGCACTACAACCGCGCGCTGGCGCGCCCGATTTTTAATTGCCCCGAATGCTTCAAGAAAAAAGAAGCGGCCAAACCGTATACCGCCGGCGGCGCTGAAGCATTCGATAAATCGAAGCCGGCTTAAGGCCGCGATGCCGCCCCTTTCGCGCGTGACGGTAGACGAGATCCGACGAGCCAAGCAAAAAGCTCGCAAGCTCGTCATGCTGACCGCCTACGATTATTCCTTTGCCAAGCTCGTGGATGAATCCGGCGTGGATATCGTTTTGGTGGGCGATTCTTTGGCAATGGTTGTCTTAGGCGAGCAAGACACAACCACTGTTACCCAACAGGATATGCTTCGGCACGCCAAGGCGGCCAGAAAAGGCGTAACACGGGCCCTTTTGGTGGGGGATTTACCGTATCCGGCAATTCACAGCGCCGGCGCGGATTTGACAGCCGCAGCGCGTGCTTTCATCGAAGAGGCGGGCTGTGACGCGGTCAAAGTGGAATGGGCTGACGGCATGCCTAATCGCGTGCGTAAGGTACTTGCCAGCGGCATTGCCGTTATGGGCCACGTGGGGCTTACGCCGCAGACAGCTTTGGCTGAAGGCGGCTTTGGCATGCGCGGAAAGGACGCCGCCTCCGCCGCGCGTATTCTCTCGCAGGCTCAGGCATTAGAGCAAGCCGGCTGCTTTGCTATAGTGCTTGAGTGCGTGCCCGATCAAGTGGCGCAGGCGATTACCGAGCGCCTTGCCATCCCGACGATCGGGATTGGCTCAGGGCCGAACTGCGATGGGCAAGTGCTCGTTCTGCACGATGTGCTGGGATTATTTGAGCGTTTTACGCCAAAATTCGTCAAGCGTTACGCCAAGCTTTCTGAAGAGGTGCGCAACGCTGTACGGGCCTATGCGGGCGAGGTGCGCTCCGGGCAGTTTCCAGGCGCTTCACAGACCGTAAAGATGAGCCGTGAAGAAGAATCGCATCTGCGGCGATTGTTGAAGTCCGAATCAAAAAATAAAACGTGAGCCGCATCATAGAATATGACGAAGAAACGCTATTACCCTGTATATCTGGATTTGACAAGCCGGCCATGTTTGGTCGTCGGCGGTGGTTTGATCGCGCAGCGCAAGATTGCTTCATTTATGGATGCAGGCGCTGTTGTGACGATCGTGAGCCCATCGGTAACACGCCGTATCCAGCGCTGGGCGGATAAAAAGAAAATCCGCCATATTGCGCGGGCTTTTCGGGCGTCGGATATGCGGGGCATGTGGCTTGTGTGCGCGGCGACCGATGATGCGCCGGTGAACGCGTCTGTTTTTGCGCAGGCAAGCCGCCGGCGTGTTTTTGCCAATGTCGTGGATAAGCCTGCGCTCTGTTCTTTTATCGCTCCGGCCATTGTGCGGCGCGGCGCGGTAACGATTGCGATCAGCACTGGCGGCCAGAGCCCGGCGCTTGCCAAGAAGCTGCGCAAGGATCTGGGGGGCGCCGTAGGCCCCGAATATGGAGCGATGCTGCGTCTGATTCGCGGTCTTAGGCCTTTAGCCAAACAGCAGTTGCCGACGCACCAGAAACGTAAAGCGTATTTTGACGCGCTCTTGGAAGGCCCCGTATTCAACCTGATGCGAGCGGGTCAATCCCAACAAGCGCGCCGCGAAGCTCGCCGATTACTCGCTACGCGCGCGGGCATTCATCGTCGGAGCCTGAGTTGATGGTGCTGCTGCATATCGTGTGCATGCTGTTGAGTTACGTCGCGTTCTTGGCGGCGTTTGTATCGGGCGTCCTGTTTTTGATTCAGGAATATCAGCTCAAGCACAAGCGCATGGGGCAGTTGTTTCATCAGCTTCCTTCGCTGGATGGTCTTGACCGTTTTAATTTCTTGGCGATCAGCTCAGGGTTCGCGCTGTTAAGCGTGGGCACGCTGCTGGGATTCATCGGCACTCAGCTGCGCATTGGAGAGTGGTGGATCGGCGATTCCAAGGAAATTTTGACTTTAGGTTTGTGGGTCTGGTATTTGATTCTTTGGATGGTGCGCCTGCGTTCGACGTTGCGCGGCCGCCGCGTCGCATTATTGTCGGTTCTGGGATTCGGTTTTGTCTTGTTCACGGCGGTGGGGGCAAGTTTTCTTTTGTCTTCAGTCCACCCTTATGAAGCGGTGCGCCAAGAAGTGTTCGCGCAACCGGTGCAGAGTTAGAGTCTAGAGGCGCGATGCATATCGTAGTGATCGGTGTTAATCATCAGTCCGCGCCTATTGAGCTGCGCGAGCGGTTGGCTTTTCATCCGGATGATCTGCCGGAAGCTTTCGCACGCTTGCGCACGGATTACGGCGTTCAGGAATCGTTGATTCTTTCAACGTGCAATCGCGTTGAGATTTACGCGAGCGTGCCGGACTTATCGCGTACTTCGGATGATCTGCGCAGCTATCTAGGGCGCCGCGGCAATGTAGAGAAAGAGGCTCTCAACACAAGTATCTATCGTTACGCGGAGCCGGATAGCATCGCGCATCTTTTTTCCGTTGCCAGCGGCCTGGATTCCATGGTGTTAGGGGAGGGTGAAATTCTAGGCCAGGTCAAGCATGCCTATGAGCGGGCCAAGACGCATGGCGCGACGGGAAAAGTGCTGAATGTTTTGTTTCAGAAGGCGATCAATACGGCCAAGGCTGTCCGCACGCAGACGGCTATCGGCTGCGGGCATGCTTCAGTTGGAACGCTTGCGGTCGATTTGGCAGAAAAAATATTCGGTGATTTAGCGAATCAGCGCGTGCTGCTTATCGGAGCGGGAAAAATCGGCGAGTTGACGCTTAAGCATCTTTTGGTGCGGGGCATGGGAGAGGTAAAAGTGATGAATCGCTCTCCTAGCCGCGCGCAGGATCTAGCGCTGGCTTACGGAGCGCTTCCGGTGTCGTTCTTGGAATTGGACACACAGATAGCCGAGGCCGATATTGTGATCGCATCGACCAGCGCTGCGCAGGCGTTTTTGAGCGCTTCGAGAGTTGAACAGGCGATGCGTTTGCGCCGCCATCGCCCGCTGTGCCTGGTTGATTTAGGCGTGCCGCGGAATATCGAAAACGCAGTCGGCGCGTTAGAGAACGTTTATTTATTCAATATCGATGACCTGCAGGGATTGCTTGCCTATTCCGTCAAGACGCGTCAGGATGCCGTGGCCGAATCACGCGCTATTATCAATCAGAAGGCGGAGCGTTTTCTCGCCTGGTGGAGGAGCGAAGCGCCATGCCTGAACTTATCCTCGGCACACGCGGCAGCGCCTTAGCGCTTGCTCAAGCCAACTCGGTCAAGAATCGCCTGGAACAGAAGCACCCCGGGTTAACGTGCGCGCTTAAGATTATATCGTCCAAGGCTGATGAGCAGCCTCTGAAAGAGCTGAGCGCTTTTCCGGGTGAAGGCATTTTTGTCAAAGAACTCGAGGCCGCGCTTTTAGAGCGGCGCATCGATTGCGCGGTGCATAGTTTGAAAGATGTGCCGCTTGCGATTGCCTCAGGCCTTCAATTGACGGCGATTCTTGAAAGAGAAGAAGCTCGAGATGCGCTCGTCTCGCGTTCAGGCGTTTTTTTTGACGCGCTGCCACAAGGCGCTCACATTGGAACCAGCAGCTTGCGCCGCCAAAGCCAGATCCTTTGCCGGCGGCCGGATATCCGCGTAAGCCCTGTGCGGGGAAATGTGGATACACGCTTGCGCAAGCTCGATCAAGGCCAGTTCGATGCCATTCTCTTGGCAGGCTGCGGGCTAAAGCGTCTGGAATTGCACGGCCGGATCACCGAATACTTAGACCCATCGTGGATGGTTCCGGAGCCTGGGCAAGGAGCGCTTGCCATTGAGTCCCGCAGGGATGATACCCAAACCAATCGGATGGTTGCTGCGATTGATCATGCGTCGACACGCGGCTGCGTGATGGCTGAGCGGGCTTTTCTTGAAGCGCTGGGAGGGGGCTGCCATCTGCCCATTGGGGCTTTGGCGGTGGCAGAGCTCAGCCAATTGCGCTTGTCCGGAGCCGTAGTGGTCCCCGATGGCAGCCGGCATTTGCGGGGCGCTTTAGCCGGAGATGCTGCGGATGCTGTGACACTTGGTAAAGCATTGGCGGCTCAGCTGTTGAAGCAAGGAGCCAAAGAGCTGCTTCAATAGAGCCTTCGGCACCAGGGCAATCGCATCTAAATTTTAAATAGGACGGTAGCGAGGAAGTGATTGTCACAGGCAGCGAGGAGACGTTTTCGGTTGATGCTTCGAGGGGAAGGTTCTTGTTGAAG
>Ga0247727_10005228_pt1 | contig 26617 bp, 17 predicted proteins | sample WisWelCaveWW1625_FD_202498 | JGI IMG/M metagenome (GOLD analysis project Ga0247727, IMG submission 202498) | Biofilm microbial communities from Wishing Well Cave, Virginia, United States - WW16-25 | ecosystem: Environmental > Aquatic > Deep subsurface > Groundwater > Cave microbial mat | place...
CACCAACACACCGCTCCCCTCGGGGCAGGTGCAGCTCAACTTCGCCCCGATCGACGACGCGCACGTGCGGGCGGACTCCACGGCCGCCAACGCAGGCGGCGCCACGTCGCTGGAGGTCGATGGCAGCCCGATCAAGGACATCCTGATGAAGTTCTCGGTATCAGGTGTCGGCAGCGGCCAGATCGTCACGGCCAAGCTGCGCCTCTACAACGTCAACGAGGCCAGCGCCGGCGGCGCGTTCCGCCGTCTCGCCAACCCGGCGGCGGCGTGGGAGGAGGAGACGGTGACCTGGGCGAACGCCCCCGCCGCCGACAGCGCCGCCTTCGCTTCGCTGGGGGCGGTGGCCGTTGGCAACTGGTACGAGGTGGACCTGGCGCCGCTGATCACCGGCGACGGCGTCTTCAGCCTGCGCATCACCAGCACCTCTAGCAACGGGGCGGACTACCGGTCCAAGGAGGGCAGCTTCCCGCCCCAGTTGGAGCTACTGGTCGACACCGCGCCGTGAAGCGTGACGCGCGCGCCTGGCTTCGACAGCCCCTGCCCCTCTGGCTGGCGATCGCCCTTGCGCTCGCCGCGGGACTCGCCCTCGGCCTCACTCGCTACGCCGCTGGCACGTCGACGGCCGGCGCCGGCGACCCGGTGATCGCCGCCGCCGGCGACATCGCCTGCGGCCAGAGTAGCTCGGGCTGCGGGTACGTGCAGACCTCTGACCTGCTCCTCCAGATCGACCCCGACCGTGTCATCCCCTTGGGCGATTTGCAGTACGATGACGGCGACTACGACGACTTCTTGCAGTTCTACGATCCGTCCTGGGGCCGGCTGAAGGCGAGGACCAAGCCCGTCCCCGGTAACCACGAGTACCAAACGTCCGGCGCCGCCGGCTACTTCGACTACTTCAACGGCGCCGGCAACGCGACGGGCCCGGCCGGCGACCGCGGCAAGGGGTACTACAGCTACGACCTGGGCGCCTGGCACCTCGTTGCGCTCAACAGCAACTGCAACGATGCCGGCGGCTGCGGCGCGGGCTCGCCGCAGGAGCAGTGGCTCCGCGCCGACTTGGCGGCGAACGCCGCCGACTGCACCCTGGCCTACTGGCACCACCCCTTTTGGAGCTCCGACGACCGTGATCTCGACACCGAGCGGCTCAGGCCGCTGGTCGAGGCGCTCTACGACGATGGGGCCGACGTCCTGCTGGTCGGCCACTCGCACTTCTACGAGCGCTTCGCTCCCCAAAACCCGGATGGGGCGCTCGATCCCGGGCTGGGCCTTCGGGAGTTCATCGTCGGCACTGGCGGCAAGAGTACCCGAGGCTTCGGCTCGATCGCGCCCAACAGCCAGGCGCGCAACAACGAAGCCTTCGGCGTGCTCAAGCTCACGCTCCAGGCGCAGAACTACCAGTGGCAGTTCCTGCCCATCGCCGGCGAAACGTATACGGACTCCGGTTCGGACTTCTGCCACGGCGTGACGCCGGACACGACTCCGCCCTCGCCGCCGGCCCACCTCCGGGCGAGCGCGACTGGCAGCGCGGCCGTCGATCTCACGTGGGCGCCCGGCTCCGACGACATCGGCGTCGCCGGTTACGACGTCTACCGGGACGGCGCGCTCGCCGGCTCGACGACCACGGCGTCGTTCACGGACGCCGCCGTCCAACTCGGCGCCAGCTACTCCTACCGCGCCGTCGCGCGCGACCCGACGGGGAACGTCTCCGTCCCCTCCGACGCCGTCGCCATCACGCTCGCCGGCCAGGACGCCGAGGCGTCGTCCCAGCCCGACGCGCCCGTGCAGGCCGCCTTCTTCTACCCCTGGTACCCGGACAGATGGACGCACGGCAGCATCTACCCGTACACGAACTACACGCCGGCGCTCGGATACTACGACTCCCAGGACGACCAGGTGATCGACCAGCAGCTCGCCCTGGCGAAGCGAGCCCACCAGGAGGCGTTCATCTCCTCCTGGTGGGGGCCGGGCCACGACACGGACGCCGCACTCCAGTACCTGTTCCAGCGCTCGTCTCGCGAAGGTTCGCCCCACCCCGGCCTCCGCTGGGCGGTCTATTACGAGGCCGAGCGCTCCTCGGCTCCCCGGCCGGACCAGATCGCCGCTGACCTGCAGCACCTGGCGGGCACGGTCTTCTCGCACCCGGCCTACCTTCGCGTCGGAGGGCGGCCGGTGGTCTTCGTCAACGGCGGAGGCGAGAACTGCACCACCGCCGCCCGCTGGGCCCAGGCGAAGGCCCTGCTCAGCGGCGAGGTCTACGTCGTCCTCAAGGTCTTCTCTGGCTTCGCGACGTGCGCTAGCCAGCCCGACGCCTGGCACCAATACGCCGCCGCCTCGCCCTACGTCGCGCACCCGCCTCACGCCGCCTCCGTCTCGCCCGGCTTCTCGCGCTGGGGCGAGACCCCCCGCCTGGGCCGCGACGCCGCCCGCTTCGAGGCGGACGTGCAGCGCCTGGCGGCGTCGGGCGCGTTCTGGCAGCTCGTCACCACCTGGAACGAGTGGGGCGATGGCACTGGCGTCGAGCCGGCGCAGGAGTTCGGCGAGACGTACATCGACATCCTGTGTCGGAACCTCCCCGGCCCGGCCGCCTGCTCTCTACCGCCCCCGCCGCCAGTGGCTACGGCGACGCCGACGCCACTTGTGTCGCCGACGGCGACAGCCACGCCGACGCCCCTTCCGCCGCTGACGGCGACCGCTACGCCCCCGCTGCCCGCCGCGACCGTCACGCCGGGAGGCCCGACGGTCACCCCGACGGAAACGCCCACCATCGGGCCCTCGCCGACGCCGACAGCGACTCGGACCCGCACACCTACGCTCACGCCCACCCGCACACCGACCCGGACGCCGACACCGACCCAGACATCGACGCCGACGCGCACCTCCACGCCCACGAACACGGCGACGGCAACGCCCGTCGTCCTCACCTTCGCGCCCAGCGACGACGCCTACGTGCGCGTCGACGCGCGCCACGACAACTTCGGCTCGGCCTCCACGCTGCAAGTCGACGGCGACAAGGAGAAGGACATCCTGATGCGCTTCTCGGTCTCGGGTCTCGCCGGCCGGCCGATCGCCAGCGCCCGGCTGCGGCTCTACAACCTGAACGACGCCCCGGTCGGCGGCGACTTCCGCCGCGTGACCGACACGACCTGGAGTGAGACGACGGTGACCTGGCACAACGCCCCGGACGCCTCCGCCACCGTCCTCGCCTCGCTCGGGGCGGTGGTCGCCAATCGCTGGTACGAGATCGACCTGACGTCGCTGGTCACCGGCGACGGCGCCTACAGCCTGCAGGTCAGCACCAGCTCGAGCGACGACGCGAGCTATTCGTCGAAGGAAGGCGCCGCGAGCCTGAGGCCGCAGCTCGTGGTGACCCTGGCGGGCCCGTAGTGGCCTGTTAGGTGAAGCATGGCTACGACGTTGAAGCGTATGGAAGTTCTTCGTCGCGGTAAGGTGAGGTGACAGCTATGCGCATGCGAACGCTTCGCTCGATCCTGGCGCTGGCGCTCCTGGCGGCCGTCGCGCTGCTGCCGGGCGCCGGCTTGGCCTTCCAGGGCGACCCTGAGGCGCCACCGCCGAACTTCAAAGTCGCCTTCATCGGCGACTCGGGCATCGGCGGCGACGCCGAAGCCGTGCTCCAACTCATCGAGGACGAAGGCGCCGGCATGGTCATCCACGCCGGCGACTTCGGCTACGGCGACGAGGGAGACCCGGACACCGCGGTCGCCTGGGACGCCCAGATCAGCCGCGTCCTGGGGGAAGACTTCCCGTACTTCGCCGCCATCGGCAACCACGACGACGACAACTGGTCGACCTACCAGCGCATCCTGGAGGAACGCCTGGGCAGCGTCGCCGGCGCTACCTGTTCGGGCGACTACGGCGTGATGGCGGCATGCAGCTACCAGGGGCTGTTCTTCATCCTCTCCGGCGTCGGTACCCTTCCGGACGAGCCGGACAACGGCGAGCACGAGGACTACATTCGGGAACAGCTCGCCGCCGACGGCTCGCTCTGGAGCATCTGCTCCTGGCACAAGAACCAGGAGGCGATGCAGGTCGGCGGCAAGAGCGACGCCGTCGGCTGGGGGCCGTACGAAGCTTGCCGCGAGGGCCGGGCGATCATCGCCACCGGGCACGAGCACTCCTACTCGCGTACGAAGACACTCAGCAACGTCGAGAACCAGACCGGCGATCCGGCTTGGGATGACCCCACCCAGCTGCGGGTGGGCGGCGGCTCCACCTTCGTCTTCGTCTCGGGCCTGGGGGGCAAGAGCATCCGCGACCAGGAGCGCTGCCAGCCCAGCGAGCCGCCCTACGGCTGCGGCGGCGCGTGGGCCAGCATCTACACCGGCGACCAGAGCGCTACTCACGGCGCGCTGTTCATCGAGTTTTACGTCGATGGCGATCCGGCGAAGGCGCGGGGCTACTTCAAGGACATCGACGGCAACACCGTCGACACCTTCACCGTCACCTCGGACGCTACGGGCGATGCGCCGCCCCCGGCGGATGGGGGCGACGCATCGCCGGACGGCTCGATCGGCGGAGCGCCGTCGAGCGACGTCTCGTCGTCCGACGACACGTTCGTCCGGGTCGCCGTCGCGCTGGCTGCCGCGGCGGCCGTGGTGGCGGCGCTTGCCGGCGGCGTCCTCTACGTGAAGGTGCGCGCGCGCCGCTAGCAGGGCCGCTGGCCTATCATGAGCCTGCCGAAGGGCTAGGCGTCCGCGTATATGTACTGAACGATCTCGACCGTCTCTGTCTCCATCCGCGCCGTGAACTGCCAGCAGCCCGCGCTGGGGATACTGATTTCGGTGCGGTGCTCGTACACATGCGGCGGAACCAGCACGAGCTCGGTTCTGTCCCAGCGCCCTACGTACGTGCCCGCCGCACGCTGCTCATAGAAATCGGGGTCCCGCTCATACCCAGGAAAGACGGCAACGCCCGGGCCGTCCAGCCGCCGGCCGGTAAGGCTCACCGGCCCTTCGACCGCACTGTTTACAACCCAAATCGTCTTGGCCGACACCCCCGTCGAGGGAGGCTTGAAGGGACCAGCAACTGGCCAGCCGACCATCCACACAGGCGGATGTCCAATACCGTCAAAGCCCCAGGGCCAGACCTCCCAAGCCTCGCTAATCGGGCAAGAGGCAGGCGGCTCGCGGTAGGTCTCGGCGCAGTAACGTGCGCTTAGGGGAGGCGCGCATGCCGTGCGTGCATCCAGAGGAGTCGGAGTGGGAATAGGGGTCAGGGGTGGCCTGGGCGTAGGGACCGCCGTGGAGAGAATACGCGGCTGCGGATCAGAAGTCCCTCCGGCACAGGCCAGAGCCGTTCCGACCGAAACGAGCGCTGCGACAATGATGACGAACCGAGGCAACATCACGATGCTACGCAGCAAGAGGGCTGCGCCCGCATACACGACGGTCGCCCCGGCGGTGATCGCATCGATCATCTCGGATCACTTCCCTGCACCGGATCATAGAGACGGCGGCGGCAGGCTGTCAAACAACCCCCTAGGGGTGAAACTTGGTGGTGGCGACGTCAGCCTCGGAGTGGTTCAGAGCGGGCTGCGAGCGGCTTGATCGCCGCGCGCCCTCTTCCCTTCAATCTCGGCTAGATGCCGCCAGCGGTCGATGCACCTCCCGCGCGCGCCGCTAGCCCGGCCGCCGGTATCATGGTCAGCGATGAGCGCCTTCTGGATCCTCGTTGTTGTCGTCGTCGCTGTCGCGCTCTTGGCGGTCGGGGCCGCCGCGCTGCTCGCCCGCGGAGGTGACGATGAGCGGAAAACGCTCGTCGGGCGCATCGGGCGCCTCTCGCTGCGGAACAAGGCCCGGCTGGCGCTGGCGCTGGCCCGCGACCCGCGCATCCCGCTGGGCGTTCGCGCCATCCCGCCGGCCCTGGTGCTCTACCTGGCGATGCCTCTCGACCTGATCCCCGATTTCATCCCGGTTATCGGACAGCTCGACGACTTGCTCATCGTCGGGCTGGGCATCGGCTTGCTGATCAGGTTCGCGCCGCGCGAGTCGCTCGCCGAGCACGTCGAGCGGCTCGAGAGAGCGCAGGAGTCGGGCTGAAGCCCGACTCGCGGAGGTTGGCTTTTCAGCAGCCTGCTAGGCCCGGCTGGGTGGCAGCGGCTGGGTGTCGGCCGGGCGACGGTAGGCGTGCCTGACCAGGAAGCCCGCGAGTCCAAGCCCCCCGAGCAGCGCCGCGAGCGCGCCCAGGAGCGGCAGCGCGTTCCTCCCGCGCGTGGCCGCCGGCTCGTCTGAGTCGAAGTTCTCGATGACGGGCGCCGGAGCGCCCTGCATGTTCGCCAGCACCTCCAGGTAGCGGCCGCCGTAGGTCAGGCTCGGCTCGATGTGGCTGTTCTCGCTGAACTCGTTCCAGCTGATGAGGCCCACGGCGTCCGGCGCCGACTGCAGCGCCGCCGTCATCTGACGGCGGAGCGTCTCGCCGTCCTGGCGCTCCACCACCGTGGTGCCGCCGATCGCTCGGGCGTCGAAGCCGGGCGCGGCCGGCGCGATCCAGAGCCCGCGCCGCGCGTGCACGGCGCCGCTCATCTCCGCCAGCTTCTCCGGGTAGCCCGGGAAGGTGTCCGGGTTCACCGACGACCAGTAATACGCGTCGCCGTCGACGAAGTCCGCCAGCCGTTCGTAGCCGGCGACGTTGCGCTCCGACGCGAGCAGCAACAGCCGCTCGCGCCTCGTCGACGTCACCTGCGCGACCTCCTCCGGCGAGAACTCCCACGTGCCCGACCAGATCACCAGGGGCTTCTCGTAGAGGTCGAACGCCGGGTGGTCAGCGTAGCGAATGATGAACGAATCGAGGTCGGCGGCCACGCGCGCGGCGGGCAACGGCCGGCGCTCGAAGTCGAGGCCCTGGTAGATGATCGCGAGCTTGAAATCCTCCTCGCCGGCGATCTGCATCAGCGCCTCCAGCCGTTCGTTGAGCTTGGGTTCGCTCTTCCAGCTCACCACGAAGCCCTCGATGCCGGCGGCCTTCGCCCAGCGGACGTGCTGGCGCATCACCTGGTGCTCGTCGCTGGAGTAGCGGCCGATCAGCGGATAGTCCGTCTTCGCCCGGTTCCATGACGTCGCGTCGAACCAGATGTAGTAGTAGGCGAGGACCGGCGTCGGCCCCTGGGCCTGGGCGTGCGTCGTGGCGGGACGCGACACTACCGGCAACGTCGAGGCGAGGAGCGCCAGCAGGAGCGCGCCCAGCCACGTGCGCTTGCGGATCTCCAGCGCGCCCTGGCGCAACGCGACGCCGACGGTGACCAGGCCGCGCCTGCTCTGCGTTCCCAGTGTCCGCAAGCGCGGTTCGCTTCGCACGAAATGAATGGCCCGCGCGGGCAGCCGCCGCAACACGGGCCGCACCTGGGGCCGCCCGATCCACAGCACGCCCACGACCAGCACGACGAACAGGAGCGCGGCCAGCGACAGGTCGAGGTAGCTGATCATCTCCAGCTTCACGTCCTGATCGCGCGAGAGCGCCACCGGCCGCGTGAAGGACATCCCCGGCCCGTCTACCTTGACCTGGTATTCGCCTCGTGGCAGCGAGGTGAGCGTCAGCTCTCCGTTCGCGCCCAGCTTGTGCCGTTCCGTGTGGCCGTCCGGGTAACGGAGCTCGACCGCCGAGCCGAGCGGGAAGCCGAAGAACGCGTCGCGCACCTTGAAGTGCGCCGTGTACAGCGAGAGCTGCACGTCCCACGCCTGGTTCTCCGACGGGAAGAAGCGTTGCTGCCCGCGGTTCACGATGTTCGCGCCGTCCAGGACGACGCTCTCCACGGCGTACCGGACGTGCTTCTCTTCCAGCCCCTCTGTGCCGCGCACCACCCGGACGCCGTGCAACCAAACTGGCGCGCTCCCCATCGTCTGGCGCAGCCCCACGCTGCTCAGCACGGTCATCGAGGAGGCCCGGCCCCAGTCGATCGGCTCGCTGTCGCGGTCGATCAACGTCGCGCTCACCAGATAGCTGACGTCGAAGCCCGCGTCGACGTGCTCGCTCTCCTCGATGATGATCGCGCGGCCGGCCTCGAAGAAATCGTCCGACCAGCGCGAGAATGCGGCCCGCATCCCCCGGTCGGTGTCCTCCCAAGGTTGGACCTCCAGCCGGTAGACGCCGGGCTGGGTCACGGCGATCCGGGCCAAGCCGTCTGCGCCGGAAGTGAACACCCGGCTCTCGCCGGCCGCCTGGCCGAACGCGCCGGCCAGCGCCAGCGAGAACGCGACGCCCGCCAGCGGCGGCACCGTCCGCACCGTCAGCGCGGCCGGCGAGATGGTAAGGAACGCCTGCGTCGTCGAACCCAGGATGCGACGGCTCGGCTGGCCGTCATAGACGGCCGTCAGCTGGTAGGAGCCGGCCGCCAGGCCGTCCCGCAGTTGGGCGGTGGCGGTTCCCGACCCGTCGGTGCGCTCCCGGCCGACACGCTGTCCCTGCACGAAGAACTCGACTGCCGCGCCCGCGATCGGGGCGCCGGACGACGTCGTCAGGTGCGCAACCGCCGCCCCTTCGTCACCCACCGCCATCGGCGCGGGTGGCTCCAGTCGCAGGATGCTACCAGTCCGTTGCGGCGACTGGGCCGCGGCCGGGCCGGCGAACGCGAACAGCGCGACGACGCCGAGCGCGAGGAGGACGGCGACACGCCTCATGACCGCCTCCCTCCCGCGCGGGCCATCTCGCCTGACGGCAGGCCCGGCGGTGGCGTTCCGCGGCCGAACAGCGCCCAGGCGATGACCGCCAGGGGCAGGACCACGGCGAACCCGTAGGCTGCGTAGACCAGGGCTCGGTTGGCGGTGAGCCGCGACTCCTCGCCGCGCGTCGCCGCCAGGAACTGCGGCTCGCGAGGCGGTTGTGAGAAGTCGAAGGCTGTCATGAAATTGTTCGCCTGCGCGTCCCGTCCAGCCAGCGGCGCCAGGCCCCAGTTCTCTTCGATGAACTTAAGGATCGATGTGAAGTCCAGCGTCGTGCTTTCGACGTGTCCCAGCCTGGCGTACGGGCTCACGAGCAGCGTCGGCACGCGGAAGCCGTAGCCCCACTCGTCTACCTGGGGCGGCGCTACGTGATCGTAGAACCCGCCCCAGTCGTCGTAGGTCCACATAAAGGCGGAGCTGCTCCAGGCGTCGCTGCGCATGAGCGACGTGATCAGCGTGCGGACGAAGCGCTGGCCGGCGCGGATGCTCCCCGGCGGGTGCTCGCTCGCGCCGGACGGGACGATATAGGAGACCGACGGCAGCGTCCCACGCTCCAGGTCAGTGTAGTACTCATCCAGGTCGACGATGTGGCTGGTGAGCTCCGGGTCGTCCAGGTAGCGGGCGTAGTTCAGCAGCGGCACCCACACCACCTGTGACGCGCGGTCGCCCACGCCCTGATGGCGCAGGTTGATTGTCGGGTCGTAGTTCTGGACGTAGAACTTCCAAGAGATGCCCTGCTTCTCCAGGCGGTCGAAGATCGTCGGCAGTTCGCCGAAGCCCTCGTCCGGGATCGTCTCGCCGACGCCGGCGGTGCCGGTCACCCAAAACATGTGGTTGGAGATGCTGCCGCCGCCCGCCGACTGGAAGAAGCGGTCGAAGAGCACGTACTCGTCGGCGATGTTCCAGTAGTAAGGCAGGTCGCGGTCGTCGTAGTAGCCCATGGCGCCGCGGCCGTCGCTCGAGCCGTGCGTCACTGCGGACACGAAGCCGTCCATGCGCCCTTCGTTGTACTGTTCCAGGAAGGCGGCCCGGTCGTGGTCCAGGTCTCGCGACGGGTCGGTGCCCAGCCAGTATGGCTCCACGCAGCCGGCGCCGGCGTCCGCCGGGTCATTCGGCACGCAGGCGCCTTCCGGGATGCCGTCGGCGCCGGGGTAGGTGCCGAAGTAGTTGTCGAACGAGTGGTTCTCCTGCATCAGCACGACGAAGTGCTCGATTGGGGTCGTCGCCTGCGGCCCCTGCGCCGACACCGGCCGCGCGAAGAGCGCCGCCGAGACGGCGAATGCGCCGATGAGCAGGCCGCGACGGATCATGGCCGTACCTCGTAGATCACGATGATCTCCTTCTGGGTCTCGCCGTCCGGCCCGTCGACGGTCACCGTCTGGGTGTGGACGACGCGACCGTGATAGCGGTCCGCGTAGCGCAGGAGCTTGTCGGAGAAGAACGACGATCGGTCGGCGGAGAACGAGTCCCACACGATGTACTGCAGCTCGTTGCTGCGGATCAGCAGGTCCGGGTTGTCAACCGGCTCGTACGCCGGATTGCGATGCAGCGGGTTGGGGCTCACCGCCAGGCCGTACGCCTTCCGGTGCCCGTAGAACTGCACGATGTTGCCCATCGAGGGGCCGATCGTCAGGATCTGGCCGCCCTCCGGCACGTTTTCATTGATCCAGGCGCCGGCCTCGCGGCCGCCGGGCACGCCGCCCGAACCGGCCAGGAAGCTGTCGGTTTGAGCGGGCTGCACCCGTTGCCAGGCCGGGATCAGCAGCGAGAGCGCGATGACGCTCGCTAGCACCGGCCCCACCCAGGCGTTGGCCAGCCGCTTGCCGATCGACCCCAGGTCCGCGTCCACCGACCAGCGGGCCAGCGTCCGTCCCGCCAGCACCGCGAACGCAGGGGCGATGGGCAGCAGATACTGGAACCCTTTCACCGGCCAGAGCTGGAAGAAGAGCGCCGGCACCACGATCCAGGAGAGCAGCAGCGTCTCCCGCCAAGAGCGCTCCTTCCGGAGCAGCCAGAGGCCGGCCAGCGCCACCACGATCAGCAGCGGGCCGATCGCCCAGGGCACCTCCGACGGGTAGAACATCCAGTCGTGGTTCGGGCGGCGGAAGAGCTGCCAGACCAGGTACTGCCCGCCGGTGTCGGACCGCCCTGCCAGCAGGACGGAGATCGGGAACGGCAGAATCACCAGCGCCATGATGCCCAGCGAGATCAGCCCGTCGCGCAGCCGGATCGCTACCGACGGCGAGAGCGCGAAGAACGCGTACATCGCCCCCAGGAGCAGGATGCTCGTTTCCTTCGAGAGGAACGTCAGGCCCATCGCCGCGCCGGCGCCGTAGAGCCACGCCGCCCGTCCCGACAGCGCGTAGCGCGCCAGCAGGTAGAGCGTCAGCGTCGAGAAGAAGACCATCGGCCCGTCCAGCAACACCTGGCGGCTGACGATCACGTGGTAGGGCATCAGCGCCATGAAGAGCCCGGCGAAGAGCCCCGCGCGTCGTCCGTAGAGCTGGCTGCCGAGCTGGTACGCCAGGATCACCGTCGCCACGCCGAAGCCCGCGCTCAGCAAGCGGCCAAAGAGGTCGCTGACGCCGAACTGGAAGCCCAGCGACAGGATCGACTGAAAGAGCAACGGGTGGGCACGGAAGACCGGGAAGAACTTGCTCAGCTCTGGGTCGTGCGCGATCGATGCCGCCTGCCCGGCGTACACCGCCTCATCGCTGTTGAAGCCCAGCGCGTTGATCTGCCACAGCCGGACGAAGATGCCCGCCCCCACGGCCACGGCCAGGTAGACCCAGATCGCTACCTGGCTCAGATCGGCGGTGTCTAGCGACCGCAGCCGCGCCGCCGCCGGACGGGGTATCGATAGCTCAGTCACGGACGGTCTCCCTCTGCGGCACGGCGCGCAGGCTCGGCGGGCTGGGCGGCCGGCGGTCGATTCGCTTCTCAGGCTCGACAGGGGCGACGGCGCCGCCGTTCAACAGGGCAGGCAGGCGCTGGCCCCAGTCCATCTTGGTGCTCGCCAGCGACATCGACGGGACGCTGCCCAGCGCGCTGGCGACGATCGCCCGTTCCTGGGCCTTCAGGTCCCGCTCGCCCGAGCTGTGCAAGAAGCCTTCGATCTCGTGGTACGGCGGGAAACCGTAGGCGTCCTCGCAGTTCGCCATCAGCACTTCCAGCGCCTCGTCCGCCCCCAGAGAGCGCTGCCCGTCGCCGCCGCGTTCGATGACGAACATCGCGGCGAGCTGCGACTCGCGGGCCAGCGATACGCCCGGCACCAGCCGGTCGATCTGGTACTTGGGCGGCGGGATCAGGTACTGAACGATGGTGTTGATCGTCGCGGCTGGCAGCCGCGTCTTCGCGATGATGTGGGCGAAGATTCGGCCTGACCGCGAGTGCACCCGGCTCTGGACGAAGAGCGCCAGCCGCTGCCAACGCGAGAGCAACGGGGTGTTCACGGCGGCCACCGTGTGCCGGCTGACGGTCAGCGGCTTCGGGTACATGAGGATGCGCCCCTCGGCCGTGATCAGGGTCAGGTCGTCTGAGACGAAGGAGTAGGGGTAGCGGTCCAGCACCCGCAGGACCGTCGTCGTCTTGCCGGTGTCGGTCTTCGCCGTGACCAGGAACGCGCCGTCCCCGAAAGCGATGCAGGCCCCGTGCACCAGCGCATACCCCCGTTCGACGAACGTCCAGCGGAGGATTGGCTCCACGACGTTCGTGTAGAGGACGTGAGGCGAATGCCGGAGCAGAGGTGACGCCACCACCTCGACGGTCTCCCCCAAATCGATCTCCATCCCGAATCCAAACGACCCCAGCCCCTCTTCGTAACGGAGGTGGCGGTGGGCGGCGCCGCCGTTGTGTCCGTTTCGTCTGTTTTGGCCCATGCCCACCGGGCCGATGCGCACGCTAATCGTCGGCTGCGCGGGCGTCTCCGCGATGCGGAAGCGCTCCAGCTCCGGCAGACGCACGTCCGATACCACGCTGACGATGCCGTGGATGTCGTAGTTGTGCGCCGGCGGCGCCTTCGACCGGCCCCGCGCCCGCGACCAGATCCACGAGTCGGCGATGGCGAATCGGACCGCCGTCAGCGCGCCCAGCGAGATGAGGTTCGATACCAGGTAGTGAATGCCGATCCCGGAGGTGAGCACGAGGAGCATCGGGCCACGCAACGTCAGCGCGGCGTTGTTCAGGCCCAGGAAGAGCAGGCAGCGCCTGAGGGCCCCATGATCCTGGTTGCGGCCCTGGAACACCCACTTCTCCGTGAGGGCGAAGTTCCAGAGCGACGAGCCCTGCGTCGCCAGCACGGCGGAAGCGAGGTAGTGCAGGCCGAACCCGTCCGTTCCCAGCGCGAGCAGCCCCTGGTTCACGCCGATGCCGGACGCGCCCACCACCGCGAAGCGGGTGAACTGCGACGACGTCTGGCCGAAGCGAAGGTGCCAGAGGTGCGAAAAGTAGGTCAGCCCTTCCCGCATCGATGCCTTGCTCTCGCCCGCGTGACGCTCGCCGAACTCGAACGGCACCTCGGTCACGCGCAGGCCGGCCGTGCGCACCAGGATCTCCAGCAGGATCTTGAAGCCGCGCGGCCGCAACGCCTCGATGTCGAGCGCATCCTTCCGAACCAGGAAGAAGCCGCTGAGCGGGTCGGTCACAGAGCGAAGGCGGCTGGGGAAGAAGACCCGCGCCGCGGTGATGAGCGAGCGGGAGATCGCCTCGCGCAGGCGGCCCAGGCCGGCGCGTGTGCCCTGATCGGCGTAGCGGCTGGCCACCACCAGGGTGGCGTCCGTCTCCTGCGCCTTCGCGAACATGCGCGGCACCAGGTCGGCGGGGTGCTGGAGGTCGCCGTCCATGACGCAGACCCAGGGCGCGCGGGCCAGGCGCAGGCCTTCGACCACGGCGCTGCCCAGGCCTCCGGCGCGTTCCTCCGGCTTCCGATGCTTCAGGCGGATCCGGTCGTCTTCTGACCGGAGCCGCCCGATGACCGCCGGCGTCTCGTCGTCGCTGTCGTCGACGAAGATCACCTCGGTCGCGATGCCCTCGGTGGCCTTCGCCAGCAGCTCGACCAGCCGCTCGACGTTGCCCGCCTCGTTCCTCGTCGGAACGATGATCGAGAGCAGGTAGCCGGCGCGCCCGTCCGCGTCGCTAGCGCCGTTGGGACCTGCCCCGGCGTGACCGCCGTTCCTCGTCCGTACCCCGTTCACTGGTTGCAGCACAGCCTTCGCCTCCCCTTCCCTGCGGCGACAGAGCGAAGGCCGTCTGCTTGCGGGCGGGAGCAACGACTCCTTACGGGGTCGACGCATCAGGTGCCCAAAGCCCTGTCGCCGAGCGTCGCGTCCGTGAACGGATCGCGGCGCCGCCTATTAGTGCCTGGTGTTAGGGGATCTTGCCACCCCGGCGATCTCGCCGGATTGCCCAGCAGTCGATAGTGAGTTTGTTACCAGATCCCCCCGCCGGATCCATCCGAACCACAAACGAACCACCGCTGAGCCTCGGGACCTACTTGTCCCCGTCCATTAGCTAACGGCTGCGCCAGGCCAACGTTACTCCGTCGCGGCATCTTTTGGAGCTGTCCGCTGAAGCTGTCTGGAGGAGCGCCCACCGATGCGCTGCTTCCCATATCGAGACTCAAACGCGGATTGGCGTGAGCGTGTGACAGCCGCCAAGACGGGGTGCCGGGGAGAACCGCTATCCGCCTTCCCTCCGCTGGTCCCCGGCCGGACCGCTTGCCGGAAAACGAGGCGGCACGAGTAGGGCGCTGACAAGGGGGAGCGCAGAGGGGCGCAGCCCATCTGTCGGGGCCTGCCCTGAGCGAAGCCGAAGGGGTCTGGGGGTGTCCCCCAGATGCAACAAACTTTTCAGGGCGGGCGGGTGGGAAGAAGGGCATATCGTTTTTGAGCATCCTGCCACGACTTGACGTATCACTTCATGGGCCCGTCCGTTAGACTAGAGAACCATGCTCGGCGCGGTGGAGCTTCCATGATCGTCTTCCTGGGCGGCCTCGCGTTGATCGCGCCCGTGATCATCCTCTTCGTCGATCCCACGCATGATTACAACCCCGTCACCTTCCATCTGCAGGACCTGGTCGTCCTGCCTCGCCTCGCCGCGACCGCTGCGTTCACTGGCGGCGCCCTCCTCTGGGGCGCCGTCCTGATCGCCCGCGATCGCTGGCCTGCGAGGCGCTGGCCGGTCGCCATCTGGGCGTCCATCATCGCCTTCGGCGTCGCTAACCTACTCGCCCTCCTCTTCGCCGAGGACTGGCGCGCCAGCATGTTTGGCGAGAACCTCCGCTACCAGGGCCTGGCAACGACGCTGGTCTACCTGCTCCTCTTCGCCGTCGCCGCCGTGGCCGTGCGCTCCCTGCGCGACCTACGTCTCCTGCTGTGGGGGGTCTTCGCCGGGGCGTTGGTGACGGCGGTGTACGCGCTCGTCCAGAAGGCCGGCCTCGACTGGATCGGCTGGCAGGGCGTCTCGACGGAGCGGCCCTTTTCGACGATGGGCCAGGCGAACACCTTCGGCGCGTACCTGGTCGCCGTGATCAGCGCCAGCGCCTTTCTCGCCGCCGGCGCTCGCCAGCGCTGGCTGCAGGCGCTGCTCGGCTTCGGCCTGCTTGTCATGCTCGCCGCGCTCTTCGTCACCGTCAGCCGATCGGCGTACGTTGGCCTCGGCGTCGTCACCTCGATCTGGGGACTGGCGGGGGCGCTTTGGTTCCTCCGCGAACGCCCGGTGGCGCTCCGAGTCGCCGCCGGTGGGTTTGCCGCCGTGCCGCTGGCCGTCTTCGTCATCGCCATCTTCTTCATCGGGCTGCCGCAGGGCCGCGTCGCTGTCACCGGAGAGGAAAACAGCCAAGCAGTCGATGGCCGGCTCAGCCTCTGGCGCCTCGGACTCGAGATGACGGCTGACCGGCCGCTCTTCGGCTACGGGCAGGACGGCTTCAGCATTCAGTTCCCCAAGTACCGAGACGAGCCCGACCTCCCCGGCATCCTGACCGAGTCCCTCGACCCCGAGAGCGCGCACAACTTCGTGATCGACCTGCTGTCCGGCACCGGCGTACTCGGGTTCCTCACCTTCGTCGCGGTGGTCGGCTCGGTGCTGTGGCTGGGCTATCGCCGGGCGCTCGCCACCGGCGATGCCTCTTTTCGCATGGCGTTGGTCGCTCTGGGAGCCGGCGTGACCGGCTACCTGGCGGCCGTCTTCTTCGGCTTTATGGAGGCGATTACGTCCTGGGCCTTCTGGCTGCTCCTGGGCGCCATGGCCGGCCTGCTGGCGAAGACGCCGGCGACGACCCCCGTCGCGCCCGAGGCCGCTCGTACGGAGACGGGGGAAGCGCCTCACAGGAAGACCCGGCGTAAGAAGCGCCAGGAGCGGCAGGAACGCCGCGCTCTGCGTGAGCAGGCGCCGGTGCTTGTGATGCCGCAGGCCAGCCTGATCGTCGCCGGCCTGGCGGCGCTCGTCCTGTCGCTATTAGGGGCGGCCTGTCTCGCCTGGTCGGCTACCGTCGTCGCCGCCGACCTTGCCTCGGAGCAGGCGGAGGACGCCCGCGCCCGCGGCGACATCGCCGGCGCCGATCGCCTCGCCTCGCGGGCGGCGTCGCTCAACCCCCTCCGGCGGGAGTACCACAGACAGCGTGCCGAGATCGCGCTCAGCGCCGGCAGCCCCGACGCGGCGATCGCCGAGTTCGAGATGATCCTGGACCGCTTCGAGCCGGGGGCGTTCGAAACGCTCGGCCTAGCGAACGCGGTCCTGGCGAAGGCGCGTCAGGAATCGCGCCTCCTCTCCGACGTGGCGCCTTTCCTGGAGCGGGCGGTCGCGCTCGACCCCTACAACGGCCAGCTGCGCCTCACCGTCGCCAACATCTACGAGCAGATCGAACTGCCCGGCAAGGCGCTGGAACATCGCCTCACCGCCCTGTGCTGGGAACCCCACCCCTGCTAGATATCGTATCGCGTCGTGGCTGACACCAGACGTTCCATCGAAAGCTCCTGAACGAGATAACCTTGCTTAATATTTGCGCAGGGAGCCGGATGCCGCCAACGGGGAGGGCTCGGCTCCAGCTCCGGCCGCGGTCTTGGGTTCTAGCAGGTGTTGAAAAAGGGGGGAGCGCAAAGGGGCGCAGCCCTTCTGCCGGGGGTCTGGGGGTGTCCCCCAGATTCAAACAAACCTCCCGGGGGGTGGGTGGGAAGAGGGACATTACTTCCTGAGAGCTTTTCAGCAGCCGGCTATGCGCCGGGTTCGAGGGCTTCGGTCTCTGGGCGTTCTGCGCGCAGCTCGGCGATGTGGTGGCGGACGACGGTGTCCGGGCAGAGGCGGAGGAAGAGCGTCAGCCCGAGGCCGAGGACGAACACATCATCGAGCTGGCCCAGCACGGGGATGGAGTCTGGCGCCAGGTCGAGCGGCGCGGCCAGGTAGACGAGGGAGAGCGGGATCAGCAGCTTCGCCGGCAGCGGCACGCCGGGGTCGCGGAGCAGCCGCAAGGGCAGGCGCAGCTTCGCGCGAAGGGGCAGCGCCATCAGCTCCTGACGGAGGCTGGGCGTCTTCTGACGCCGGCCCAGCAACCTCACGATGTCTCCTTCCCTCGCTTGGCCGTCGTGGCCTGCTCTCCGAAGCGTTGTACCACCTGGCGCGCTGCTGCGTCGACCAGCGCCACGTCCGGCATCGCCAGACGCGACCACAGCTCGTACCCACCCACGCCGTCACGGTCACCGAAACTGGCGACGTACAGCGTCAGCGCCGTGCCGTGCGAAACGACTGCGACGTCGCCCTCGTGGCGCGCCGCGATCCCGTCGATGCAGGTGGTGATGCGCGCCGCCGCGATCTCGCGCGGCTCCCAACTCGGTATCGCCTCGCCTGCCAGGTAGCGGCGCGTCGCGTCGTCGAACCCCTCATCCAGCCAGTCGTCCCGCTCCACCTCGCGCAGGTCTGGCTCGAAGCGGATCGCTAGGCCGTGCCGGGCGGCGAGGCGCTGCGCCGTCGCCGCCGCCTTGGGCTCGGGGCTGGTGTACACCATCTCGAGGCCGGCCCAGCGCGGCTCGGCGGCGAGCGCCTCGGCATCGGCGCGACCCTCCGGCGACAGATGCCATTGCGCCGGCGGCAGCTCCGGCCGGACACTCGCCTTGGCGTGGCGCACCAGGTACAGCAACGCTCCTACACTCCGATCAGGCCCAGCAGCTCCGTCAGCGACGCCACGACAGGGCAGTCGACCGCCGGCGCCCGGCCCTCGCGGTCGAGGAGCACCGCGTCGATCCCCACCGCGCGCGCGCCCAACACGTCGGAGACGTACGAATCGCCCACGTATACCACCTCGCTCGCCTCCAGGCCCGCGCGGGTGAGCGCGAAGCGGAAGATGTCCGGGTGGGGCTTCGCCGCGCCCATCGCCGCCGAAGCCACGACGAAATCCAGGTGCCTGGTCACGTCGTGGGCGTGGAGCAGCGGCACCAGGTCCGTTCCCCAGTCCGAGACGACCCCCTGCGCCAGCCCCGCCTCGTGCGCGCGGCAGAGCGCCTCCAGCACGTCGTCGTACGGCTCCCACTGTTCGGGCCGCTGGTACCAGTCGTAGAGCGCGTTGCCCGCCGAGACGAGCTCCGCCTCCGGCAGGTCGACGCCGGCGTCGAGCATGGCGTGCGAGTAGTACGACGTCCAGAAGCTGCGGGCGTGCTCGTCCGAGTCGTAGGCGCCCAGCCCGTCCCGCCCCACGCGCGAATAGAAGTAGTGCCCCACGTCGGGCAGCGCGCGCTCCCGCGCCAGGTCGATGCCGAGCTGGCGGGCGAGGAAGTCCCACACGTCGGCCGCCTGGGGCTTCGGGCGGACGAGGGTGCGGCCGGCGTCGTACAGGATGGCGCGATAGGCAACCATGGGCGCTCCGGAGGCGCGGCGAACGCCTCCTCACGCCATGATACCGAGCGCCCGGCTCGCGGGCGAAGGAGGCTCAGTCCGCCAGCGCGCGCCAGGCCGCCTCGCCCAGGCGGCCGAGGATGATGTTGCCTTCGGCGTTCGGTCCGTCGCCGGGCCCCGTGCCGCCCTCGCAGAAGGCAGCCATCACAAACATGCCGCGCGGCCCCTTGAAGATCGAACCTCCGCAGCGGAGGCCGTTCAGGAACGAGCCGCCCTTCTCCGCCACCCAGCGCTCGCGCGGATCTCCGAGCATGTTCAGCTCGTTCCAGGGAAGGAAGCGCGACAGCTCGCTGCGTGATTGACAGCGGCGTGTGATGCGCAGCATGTCTTCGTCCGCGTCAGGCGAGACGCATTCGTGCCGGGCGAGGCGTTCCAGCAGGTGGGTCATGTCGCGCGCGCTGCTCACCCACATCTTGCGTCCGTCCAGCCCGGCCTTGGGGTCGCCCCAGCGCTGGAAGAGCTGTGTGCGCTGCATGCCTTGCCGGCGCGCTTGCTGGTTGATCCAGTCGATACCGATCAGATCGACCACCATGTTCGACGCCGCGTTGTCGGAGATCATCATCATCAGCATTACCGCGTCGCGAACGGTCATCTCCAGCCCCGGCGAGAGGTATTGCAGCACGCCGGAGCCGAGCGTGCGGTGCGCCTCCTCGTAGCGCGTCCGCGCGTCGAGCGCGAGGCGCCCTTCGTGCGCAGCCTGATAGAGCGCGGCGAGGATCGGCGTCTTGATGAGCGACGCCGCCGGCATGACGCCGTCCTCGTCGATGGCGATGTGCTCGCCGGTCGTGAGGTCGGTCAGCGCGCAGGTCCACGCGCCGCTGTACGCCCCGCCGATCGTTCGCAGCTCCGCCTCGAGCTGCTGCATCCGGCTCGATAACGCTGCCTTCTGCTGTACCATGGCCTCCTCCCGCCGGTTTGTCGCGCCGACGGGACGATGCTACGGCGGCAGCGGCGTCGTGTCAAGCGTCACAAACGGCCCGGGTGTGTCTTTCAAATCCGCGGCAACAGACTTCGGCCCTCCGTCCGAGTATGCAGGCGATGGTGCTGACCAAACGGCGCGTTCCCGTGCGGGGGAGCGCTACCCAACCAAGTCGCTCCACGTCCTGGGCCTGGCGGTTGGCCCCGGCCACCCTGGCAGTACTGGTTTCCGTATCCGCCCTCATCGCCGGCCCGTCGTTGCTCAGCGGAGGCGAGCGAACAACCGTCCGGGCCCAAACGGTCGACAGCGACGGCGACGGCTGCACCGACGCCCAGGAGCTCGGCGCCGATGCGCTGGCCGGTGGCCTGCGCGACCCCGGCAACTTCTGGGACTTCTTCGACACCCCCGACGCGACCAACGTCCGCGACCGCGCCGTCAACGCTGCCGACCTCCAGCGCCTCGTCGACCGCTTCGGCGCCGCCGGGGTGGCGACGACTGTCGTCGACGCGCTCGCGCCACCGTCCGCCGCCGGCTATCATGCCGCCTTCGACCGCGGCGCGCCGCTGTCGGGAGACGAGCCGTGGGACCTGACACCTGCCGACGGCGTCATCGCCGCCGGCGACGTCTTCTACGCGGTCGGCCAGTTCGGCCACACCTGCGCGCCGTCGACCGCGCAGTCGCAGCCGGCTGCGCCCATTCACGCCGCTTTCTTCTACCCGTGGTTCGCCAACGCCTGGGACCAGGGCGGCGTCTTCCCTTACACCAACTTCACACCCTCGCTCGGGTACTACGATTCGCAGAACGACGCCACGATCGACGCGCAGCTCCAGCTGGCGAAGCGCGCCCATCTGGAGGCGTTCATCGCCTCGTGGTGGGGGCCAGGTCACCACACCGACGCCGCGCTCCAGCACATCGCCGACCGCACGACCCGCGCCGGCTCGCCCTACCCGGAGATGCGCTGGTCGATCTACTACGAGGCCGAGGGCTACGGCGACCCCGGCGTCAGCCAACTCGTCGCCGACCTGCAGTACCTGGACGCGAACCTCCTCAACCACCCGGCCTTCCTCCGCGTCGACGGCCGTCCGGTCGTGTTCATCTGGGCCGATGGCGCCGACGCCTGCGGCATGGCCGACCGCTGGGCGCAGGCGAAGGCGCAGCTTGGCGGCGACCTCTTCGTCGTGCTCAAGGTCTTCCCCGGCTACGCCGGCTGCGCCAACCAGCCAGACTCCTGGCACCAGTACGGCCCCGCGGTCGCCTACGACGCCCAGGGGCCCTACTCCGCCACGGTCTCGCCCGGCTTCTGGAAGAAGGGCGAGGCGCCTCGCCTCGACCGCGACCCGGGGCGCTTCGAGGCGGACGTCCGGCGCATGGCGGCGTCGGGGGCGTTCTGGCAGCTGGTGACAGCCTGGAACGAGTGGGGCGAAGGGACGAGCGTGGAGCCCGCCCAGGAGTTCGGCGAGACGTACATCGATATCCTCTGCCGCAACGTCCCCGGCCCGGCGCCGTGCGCGGCCGGCGGCCCGACGCCCACACCGCCGTCGCCTGGCCCGACCAGCACGCCCACGCGCACGCCGACGCCCGGTCCTACCGGTACGCCCACCCGCACGCCGACGCCCGGTCCCACCCGCACGCCGACCCGCACGCCGACGCCTGGCCCTACGCGCACGCCGACGCCCGCGACGACACCGACGTCGACGCCGACGTCGCCGCCCGGTGGCGACCCGGTGCTCGTCGGCGCGGGCGACATCTCGGACTGCGGCAACAACAACGACGAAGCGACCGCGCGCCTCCTCGACGGCATCGCCGGCACGGTGTTCACGACCGGCGACAACGTCTACGAATCGGGTTCCGCCGCGCAGTTCACGAGCTGCTACGAGCCGACCTGGGGCCGCCATAAGGCGCGTACTCGCCCGGTGCCCGGCAACCACGACTACGGGACGTCAAACGCCTCCGGCTACTTCGGGTACTTCGGCGCCCCCGCCTGCGCGACCGCGGTCTACTGCGCCTACAACCTGGGCGACAACTGGCGTGTCTACCAGCTCAACAGCGAGATCTCGCACGGCGCCGGCTCCACCCAGGAGCAGTGGCTGCGGGCCGATCTGGCCGCCAACCCGCGCGCCTGCGTCGCCGCCCTCTGGCACAAGCCTCGCTTCTCCTCCGGCGCGAACCACGGCTCCGACTCAAGCTACCAGGCCCTCTGGCAGGCGCTCTACGACTTCGGAGCCGACCTCGTGCTCGTCGGGCATGAGCACAACTACGAGCGCTTCGCCCCGCAGACCGCCGGCGGCGCGCTCGATACGACGCGCGGCATCCGCGAGTTCGTCGTCGGCACGGGCGGGCGCAGCCACTACGGCTTCGGCTCGCCGCTGGCCAACAGCGAGGTGCGGAACGGCGACACCTTCGGTGTGCTCAAGCTGACGCTGCACGCGTCGAGCTACGACTGGCAGTTCGTGCCGGTGGCCGGCGCATCGTTCACGGACACGGGCTCGACGGCGTGTCACTAACGCGATAACCCAGAACCGAGAACCTAGCAGGCTGCTGAAAAAAGGGGGAGTGCAGAGGGGCGCAGCCCTTCTGCCGGGGGTCTGGGGGTGTCCCCCAGATTCAAACAAACCTCTCAGGGCGGGCGGGTGGGAAGAGAGACATTGGTTCCTGCAAGTTTTTTCAGCACTCTGCTAGAACCGGCTACCCTTCGGACGTGGGTTCTGAGTTCTAGGTTCTCCTTCCTTGGGCTATGCTGAAACACGTAACCTTCCGCCCTGCGTTAGCGATCGGTCGAGATGGAGAAGACACGCCAGCCCGCGATCGACGCGGCGAGCGCTCCAGCGCCGCGGTTCGCCGACATCACACGCCTGCGCGCAGCGCTCGTCGCGCTGGCGCGGGCGCACTGGGCGGCGGCGACGCTCGGCGGCATCGTCATCTTGGCGACAGTGGTGCGCGTCCACGACATCGTCGGCAACCCACCGGGCTTCTTCGCAGACGAGGCGTCGTACGGCTACAACGCCTACACCATCCTCCATACGGCGAAGGACGAGCACGGCGCCAGGCTCCCGCTTTTCTTCCAGGCCTTCGGCGAGTATAAGCTCGGCGTCTTCATCTACTCCCAGGTCCCGCTCATCGCCCTCCTGGGCCTGAGCGAGCTCTCGGTCCGGCTCACCAGCGCCCTCTACGGCGTCCTCACCGTCGTGGGCGTCTACCTCCTGGTACGAGCGCTCTTCCAGCGGCCGGGCCTGGCGCTCCTCGCGGCCGGCACGCTGGCCATCCTTCCCTGGCATATCTTCTACAGCCGCACCGGCCTGGGCGAAGTAGCCGCGTACCCCTTCTTCCTCGTCTTCGCCACGTTCATCTTCCTCCTCGCGGTGAGCCGCCCCCGGCTTCGACCCGTGGCCGCGCTCGTGTTCGCGATCGCCCTCTTCTCGTATCGAGCGGCCTGGATCCTCGTCCCGCCGCTCGTGGTCGTGCTCGCCGTGCTCTACTTTCGTGAGCTGGCGCGCGGCTGGCCGTGGACGCTGGCCAGCGCGCTGGTGCTGGCCGGCGCGGTCGCGATCATCGTCACGCACCTGACGTTGGTGAGCACCGACCGAGCGCAGCAAGAGTCGATCCTCGCGCTCGACCTCAGTACGCAGGAGACGGTCGAGCGCTTCTTCCGCCAGTACGCCACCCACTTCGAGTCGTCGTTCCTCTTCGACGGCGCGGCGGAAGGGAACCTGCGCCACGTGCTGCCCGGCTACGGCTGGCTCTACCGCTGGCAGATCCCTTTCCTCGCCCTGGGCGCCGCCGCGCTCCTCTGGCGTCCGACCCGCCCGAAGCTGCTGGTGCTGGCGATGCTGGCGCTCTTTCCCCTAACCACCGCCGTCACCCAGGGTAGCCCCAGCAGCAGTCGCGCCTTTTTCGGCGCCGTGCCGTTCTCGATCATCACGGCGTACGGCATCGCCACCGCGGCCGCGCTACTCGGCGGCGGCCACGTGCCGGCGCGCCTGCGGCCGGCCGGCCGGCTGCTGGCGGGAGGCGTCCTGGCCGCCGTGGGCGTCGTTGCTGGCTTGGGGCTCGCCTCCTTCCTGGACGTCTACCACGGCGAGTACCAGCAGGTCTCCGCCGGCTACTGGGGCTGGCAGTGGGGCGCCGGCCCGATCGTCGAACACTTCGCCGCGGTCGAGGACGAGTACGACGAGCTGGTGATGGAGGGGGCTTTCAACGCCGCCGAGGTCTTCCTCCCCTTTTACGCGCCCGACGCCTGCGCGAAGTGCACCTTCGGCCACTGGGACCGCTACGACCCGGCCAAGCGTCAGCTCTTCGCCCTGCAGCCCTTTACCCTGGCGCCGGCTTTCAACTTCGACATCAAAGGATGGCTCTACGCCCCCAGCGGCGAGCTCGCCTTCGTCTTCGCCGAGATCGAGGGCGATCGGGCGACGCTGCCAGGCCACCTGCCGAACGTGAGCATGGAGTATGCCGGCGCGACGATCTCCCAGCTCGACGCGGTTCTCGCGTCCGACCCGCAGCGCGCCTCCGCCTACGTCGATCGGGGCAGCGCTCACTGGGCGGAGGGGAAGTTCTGGGAGGCGGTCGGCGACTACGGCACAGCGATCAGCATCGATGCCAACCTCGCCCTCGCCTACTACAACCGGGGTAACGTGTACGCCGCCGTGGGCGTGTTCGACTATGCGATCAACGACTACCGGAAGGCGATCGAGCTCCAGCCAGACCTGGCCGCCGCCCACAACAACGCCGGCAACGTCTACCTGCAGATCAAGGCGTACGATCCTGCCCGAAAGGACCTCGATCAGGCCATCGCGCTCGACCCAGAACTCGCTATCGCTCACGCCAACCGCGGCTTCGCGTACCTCGGCCTCGGTCAGGGCAGCTTCGCCGTGGCCGACTTCGACCGCGCCATCCAGCTCGAGCCCGGCCTCGCCCTGGCTCACGCCGGGCGGGCGACGGTCCTGCTGGCCCAGGGCGACCCGTCGCGCGCGCTGGCCAGCCTCGACCAGGCGGTGCGGCTCGAACCCGGCCGCGCCTCATTCCACCTCGACCGGGCGGTCGCCCGCTATCGACTCGCCGATTACGGTGCTGCTGCGGACGACGCCGACGGCGCGGTGGCGCTGGACCACGACCACGCGCTGGCCTACGCCTGGCGCGGCCTCAGCAAGCTGCGTCTGGGCGATGCTGCCGGGGCGCTGCCCGACCTGGAGACCGCCGTTGCGCTAGACCGCGGCTTCACCGCCAGCCCGGGCGGCCGCGCCAACTCCCACTGGAGCCTCGGCGACACGACGGGCCTCGCCGGCGACCTGCAAGCCGCCGCGCCGGCCTCCGGCGATGGCCAGACCGCCGCCCGGCTCCGGGACGTGATCGATGACCTCTCGATGCCTGACAGGATTGAGGGGTAGGGCGGTTACTCGGTTGGGGCGTTGTCCGCGCCCGCGCCGTGAGCCTCCGCTGCTCGCCGCAGATTGGCGACCAGGTCGAGGCGCCGCTCGCGCCGCGATTGCAGCTCCGTCGTCTCGCTCAAGAGCACGAGCAGCACCGTGACGGCCGCCAGCGCTGAAACGATGGGCAGCAGCCGCCAGTCCCCGACAAACGGCATCGCCAGCGGCACGGCCGCCGCGCCCGCCGCGACCGCGAGCGCCGACGCGCGCAGCCAGGTCGCCTCCCAGAGCGCGAAGAGCGTCGGAACGAGCCCACGCCCGAGCGCCTGCGCTAGGTTCGGCCCCGCCGCGGCCAGCCCTCCCAGCGACGGCAGGCCTACCGCCGGCAGCGTCACCTGCGGGAGCTGCCAGCCCGGGCCGGCCGCCTCCCCAGCGGGCACAGCCTCGAACGCGGGCGCCACGGGCACGCCTCCCAGCGCTCGGTAGGCTCGGTCGAGCTCGTCGAGCTGTTCCTCGGTGTCGAATGCGCCTCGTAGTCGGGCGTGCCAGAAGTGATACGCGAGGTCGACGATGGTCTTCGGCGCGTCCGGCGCCAGCCGTAGCACCTCCCACGGCGCCGGGGCAGGAGGCGCAGCCTGGGGCGGGCGCTTACCCAGCAGCCGGCGGGAACCGCGGCCCGCCGCCTCGTCCTGCTTTGGGGCGCGCGGCCGGTACTCCTCGTAGATGGCGCGGGTGGTGGGGTCGATGACCCGCGCGTAGGCTTGATTGAGCGCTTCGAGCCTCGGTCCGACCGTTGGGTCGCCCGCGCCCTCCTCCTGAAGACGATACACGAGGTGCCAGTACACCTCGACGATGAGCTCCTGTGGCGCCGAGGGCAGCACATGGAGGGCCGGGTAGGGGTTGGCTCCCGGCGAGCGTTCCGCTAGCGCAGTCTGGCCGTTCTGACTCATGCGTCTCCTCCGAGCCGGACAGAGCGGGACTGCCCCTCATTCACGATCAACGCCACCAGCCGACCGCCGTTACTCCCGGCTTCGTGGCTAGGGCGCCGTCTCCACGATCAGTTGCGGCGCGGTGGCGGTCTCGCGGCTGGCGAACGCGATCGCCGTGCTGCTCGGCCCCGTGAGCGCCAGGCTGACCGCGCCGTTGCCGCTGACCAGCGCCGTCACATCGACCGTCGTCCACGTTCCTGCGGCAAACGCGCCCGACGAGCCCGTCACCGTGGCCGAGGCGGCCGGCCTCGTCGCGTACGTGATGGCGCCTTCCAGCCAGCTATCGTCGCTCACGTCCCGCACGGCGTAGCCCGCGCTCGACCCGCCGGTGGCGTACACCCGCAGCGTGGCGCGCGTCACCGTGCCGCTGAGACCGGACGCGTTGAACCGTAGATAGCTCAGTAGCTCCGGCGACGCGTCCACCCGGAGCACGGTCGCGCTGCCGTAATTCCACGTTGGCTTCTCCGAGTTCACGTATGCGTCGGCAGCGACCACGAACGTCGACGCCGTCGGCGTCGGCGCGGGCGTCGGAGTGGGCGTGGCGGTTGGTGTGGGGGTCGACGTCGCGGTTGGCGTCGGCGTCGGAGTTGCCGTCGCCGCCACTGTGGTCGCCGTGGGCGAAGGTGTCTCGGTGGGTGTCGACGTCTCAGTGGGCGTCGGCGTCCCGGTGGGCGAGGGCGTCTCGGTGGGCGTCGGCGTTTCGGTCGCCGTGGGCGACGGCGTCTCGGTCGCCGTGGGCGACGGCGTCTCGGTCGCCGTGGGCGACGGCGTCTCGGTCGCCGTGGGCGACGGCGT
>Ga0247727_10005229_pt1 | contig 26613 bp, 22 predicted proteins | sample WisWelCaveWW1625_FD_202498 | JGI IMG/M metagenome (GOLD analysis project Ga0247727, IMG submission 202498) | Biofilm microbial communities from Wishing Well Cave, Virginia, United States - WW16-25 | ecosystem: Environmental > Aquatic > Deep subsurface > Groundwater > Cave microbial mat | place...
AACTTTTCCTTATCTATCGCACCACCACCATCTTTCTCACCTTCACTTCATTTCCGGCCTGCAAACGAAGCAAATAAATGCCGCTTCCGACTTGCTGATGGCTTGCAGTTTTTCCATTCCACTTTTGCGTATGCGTTCCGGCAGGCATTTTCTCGTTTATTAAAGTGGCAACTTCTTCGCCGAGCAAATTGAACACGCGCAGCGTCACCCCGGCTGGCCGCGACAAATCGAAACGAATCGTCGTTTCCGGGTTGAAGGGGTTCGGATAGTTTTGATGCAAAATGAAAATTTGCGGAATCTCTGTAAAATTGGATTCGCCAACAACCGTCAATAAGCCGGGTTCGGGCGGTGGTAAGCGCTTCGTGGTAAAAATGTGAAACTCGCCCGGCTGCAGAAGAAACGCCGTTTGTATGTTGTTGACGTTAATCGAATCACCGGAAAAATAATCATACCACCTGCCGGGGTTTTGAAAATTGGGGTTGACATTCAATTGGACAACATGAAAATTGCCAATGATCGTCACATTCATGCTGGAATGCGTGAGATTGATACGGCGATCGTATTGCCCCTGTCCCACATGCAGTGACACCTGCGTTTCCGCGCTGCGGAAAACTTCGTTCTCGTTGCGCGTTTTCAGCAAAGCTTGAAAAACTTTATACAGCTTTCGGCGCTCCGGCCGTTGATAATAATTCCACAAAACCGGCTTGGGATCAGTGCGCCCAGGCTCGCTGCCCGAGGGCAGATGCCGGTCGTACCCCAGCTCGCCGAATTGCCAAATCATTTTCGGCCCGGGGACGGTCAAGAAAAACGTCGCCACCAATTTGATGCGATTCAGCGCCGTATTCAAGTCTTTCACATTGTAACTGCCGCTGCTCCTCCCGAATTGCAAACTTTTGTACATCAGCCATTCTTCATCGTGGCTTTCCATGTAGGTGATCAATCCAGGTTTGCTCCAGCCGCGCGTTTTGTAATAGCCGCCGGACAAATCCGAACGCTGGCCTGAATCTTCCAACCAGCCCATTGCCGATTGGCTGTAGGCAATATTCAAATTCCCCCACAGCATCATGCCACGCCTATATTCGGCCAGCTCTTTCATTTCGCTATTGTCATCAATCAGATGCTCAATTATCACATATGCCGTTGAATCCACCGCCCAAATCTGATCGGCCATTCGTTTCAGGATTGCAATACGTGATTCATCCCGGCCGCCGCTGTATCCGGATTTGTTGGTAAATCCACGCGTAAAATCAAACCGAAAGCCATCAACGCGATATTCTTTTAGCCAAAAAGCATTGACACGGTCTACGAGCGCTTTCGTAGCGTTGCTTTCGTGATTGAAATCATATCCAAAGAAAAAGTCTGTATGTGGCGCAGTGGGATTATACCAGGGGTTATCCCGCGTTGGTGGGCCGTAACCACCGATATTGTAAAGCCGCACTAACGGATGCTGACCATCCGAATGTTGAAGCACCATATCCAAAATCACCGCGATGCCGCGCTTGTGGCACTCGTCGATAAAGCGCTTCAAGTCCTGCCGCGGGCCGTAATATTTGTCTGCGGCAAAATAAAACGACGGGTTGTAGCCCCAACTGATATTTCCGGCAAATTCATTGATCGGCATCAACTCAATCGCGTTAACGCCGAGATTTTGCAGATAACTCAGTGTATCGATCAAAGTTTTGTAGTCATGCGCTGCAATAAAATCTCGGATAAGAAGTTCGTAAATCACCAAATCTTTTTGCGCCGGACGTTTGTAATTTGTCGCCTGCCAGTTGTACGGCGACTGCGCGGTTTGCAACACCGAAGTAACTTCCTCGGTCTGCCCAATTGGATATTGAATGAGATTAGGATACGTCACATTGCTAATTGAACGATCTTCCGGATCACTGACCTGTTCGGCATAAGAATCGGCAATACGCAAATTCCCATTCACGAAATACTGATACAGATATTGATTGCTCGGCGCGAGATTATCGAGCGTGATCCAATAGCGGCTGCTGTCCGGCGTTCTTTTCATGAAGTAGTTCGCATCGATTTGCCAATTATTGAAACTGCCGATGACATACACAAATTCTTTGCGCGGCGCTTGCAATACCAGCGTTGCCGTCGTCGGGCCGATGTAATTGATGCCGTCTTTCACGCCTGCCGGCAGAGCTTGAACCACAAGCGGCGGATTGACGAGAATCGTGAACGTGGTGCTATCGGCATTTTGCGAGCCGGTAGTCGTGCGCGCGACGAGCTTGAGTTTGTGCACGCCGCCGGATAAAGGCGAGGGAGGAACGAAAGACAAAAATTTCGTCGTAGCATCATAATTTGCGCCAAGATTTTTATATTCGGTATTGTTGATATAAAGTCGTAGCGCAGCCGTGTCAATAACGCTGTTTTTTCCGGGAAAAATATAAGCACTGATATGCGGCAACGTGCCGCTCATGAGACCGGAGACAGTATTCGGCAACAAATAGTGAATCGTAGGATTTCTAACGTAAAGAATTGAATTGAATCGGTCATTCGCGTTGCGGCGCGGATTCAGCGGATCGGATTTCCATCCGGTACTCACGCCGTTCTCATTGAATTTGTATTGATAGGCGCCTTGAACAGCGCCGCCGCTGGCTGGTCCGCCGACGCGCAAGCGCACCGTTTTTATCCATTGGCCAGTCATTGCATCAAAATTCATCCGCGACGGCGCATTCGGCGCAATATTGCCGTTGCTGTTCGGCCCCCAGTTATTAAACTCACCCGGCAGAAATACGACGGAGGGATTGCCGGCGGGCTTATAAATAAAAGTCACATCGACACTGTCGGCTTGCGCCCATAAATTTTGTGCCGAAAAAAGAATGGCGAAAATAAAAAATAAATATCCGAAATTTTTGCGTGTCATTTTCATCTCCCGTCAAAAGTTAGAAAGCAAATCTTGCTTTTGGAAGCGGCATTGGTTATATTGATCACACATGAATTATGCAAGGTGAATTTATGCGAACAAAACAAAAGCCTTTCGTTTATCAGGAACTGGTTGATCTTATCGCTCGTTCCGATCCCCGTCGCGTCCTTGCCTTTCGTCTTTCCACCAAAGCAGCTCGACGCGTTGAAACTTTAGTCAAGCGGGAGAAGGAAAATCGCATTACTCCGGCGGAGCAAGATGAACTCAATACATATATGCACTTGAGCCGTATTCTTATGCTTGCCCAGGCTCAGGCCCATAAAATTCTGCATGGGACACATACCCCTCGAAATTCGTAAAATAGTTCGTCAAACATTTTTTCGCCGCGTCGTCATGACCATCAAAAAAATCCCGTCTGGCAAAGTGGCGACGTACGGACAGATTGCAACACTTGCCGGAAACCCTCGCGCGGCGCGGCAAGTCGCGTGGGTATTGCACTCGGCGTCGGATAAAGAGAAATTGCCGTGGCAGCGCGTCATCAACAGTCGCGGCGGCATTTCGTTGCCGCGTTACGGCGGCTATGAATTGCAGCGCGCTTTACTGGTCAAAGAAGGCATCAAATTCAATGCGGATGATCGTATCCATCTCGAACGGTTTCAATGGCAACCGCACGAAAACAAAAAAGATAAATTGAAAAAAAAGAAAAAAGGATGACTTTGATCATAAGCAGGTTATCACCTCTTTCTCGGTGACAATCACGTCCACTTGTTGATCGTGCGCTGCAATGGGAATTTTGTCGACAATTTGAAAGGCAAATGCCAGCGCAATTTTGGGCGCGGTGACTGGCGCGAGAAAGCGGTCGTAATAACCCTTTCCCGCGCCGAGACGACGGCCGGTGCGATCAAACGCCAGGCCCGGCACGAGCACGAGGTCAAATTGTTCCACGGGCGCCAGCCGATTGGAATCGGCTGGCGGCTCTAAAATTCCAAACGCGCCGGCTTGCAGCTCGAAAAAATCTTTAATGAAGTATTGCTGCAGCTCGTTGACGGAGTCAACTTTTGGCGCAACCACTTGCTTCCCATTTTGCAGCAAGCGTCGAATCAGCTCGTGCGTATCAACCTCGTGACGAAGCGCAACATAAGTCTGAATGATTTGCGCGCGTTGGAAAACCGGCAGCGTCTCCAAATTTGAAACGATCGCGGCGCTGGCGAGGCCGCGCCAATTTAAATCAATCTGGCGGCGACGGCGGCGTATTTGCGCGCGCAGCAATTCTTTTTCGGATATGACCGTCACAATTTTAACTTTTGCCTCAGACCAGCCACGAAATGCTTGTCGACAACTGCGATCACCCCGACGCGCTGCCGGCCGAAAAATGCGCCCCACTCCTGCATCGTGCCGATTTCCACGAGGTGCGGGCGAATCACGGCTTGCGCGAGCAGTCGCTCTTTGGTCGAACGTGAAAAGTCCTCAGCGACAATAAGCAGCGTCTGGCGCGGCCGGCGAATTTCACGAGAAACCGCGCTGGTGCCGATGATAACTTTGCCGGCGCGTTGCGCCAATCCCAGCAAGCCGATCATGTCAGGTGGAATCATGTTCGCGCAAAAATTTAATGATGCTCTCATAAATCTCGGCCGGCACCGGCCGGCGAAAGCCGCGATGCAATCCCTTCTTTTTTTTTAGCAACTCTCCACAGGCCAGCGCGCGGCAAACATACGCGCCTCGCCCCGGAAGGCATTGGCGAGAATCGATCATAATTACCCCGGATTTATTGCAAACGATGCGAAGCAAATCCCATTTGTTGGTTTTTCGACCACAGGCCAGACAGGTTCGCTCCGGTGTATGAGCCAAATCCGCATTCATCGAGTAGATTTATTCGGGCCGTTTTTGTCTGGCGCTTTTCATGAATTGGCTGAAGCCCGTCGCCCAGTGCGCCACCGTTTGTTCCGGTCCGACGAGCTTGAAAAAGTACGGCCCTTGCGAGGTTTCCAGTACTGCGGCCAACATGCGAAAATTCGGCTTAATTTTCTCAAATCGTCGGGCTGGTTTGGCGCATGGTGACATAAATTCTCCTTCAGTTGAAACGACAATCACAACGCAATATTGTCATGTTAAAAAAAATGCGCAGAATGTCAAGCAAATAAAAAGGCTCGGCCTGTTAAAGGTCGAGCCTTCTTGAAAATCCAAACCGGTTGTGTTCACAGCCTGACGGACAGCCGTCACCCTTTAGCGGCCAGCGGCTGCCTCCTGTCTGGGCCGCAAATCGAAAAAGCGGCCGCGATCATCGGACCTGGCGTTTTCCGGCAAAGCCAGCGGCCGGCCGTTTTCACTCATCGCGCAGTTGCCGTCAAAAATCGCCCCTTCGTCAATCACCAATTTGCCGGTTTTGACTTCGCCATGCACGATGGCATGCGCCTCGAGCACGACTTTGCCGGTCGCCAAAATTCGATTTTTGACGCGGCCGCCGATAATAGCATTCCGCGCTTTGATTTCACCCTCGATTTCGCCATCCTTGCCAACCACCAGTGAATCGCTGGCCTGCACCTGGCCATACACGCGTCCGTCGACGCGCAAACTGTTTTGCACCGTGAGCAGCCCTTCAATGATTGTACCTTTTCCAATCACTGTATTTAATTCACCGGACCGGTCGTTTTCAACGACTTCTTTTTTGCCTAACATTGGTATCCTCCAGCTAAAGTTATTTTAGCAAAACGTTATAAAGTACCAGCGGAAGGAGGCAAGTGAAGAAAGGAAATGAAAAAAAACGATTAGTGAAGATAAACTAAGAAAAAACTCGACAGGTATTATCAGACAATCATGAAGTCGCCGTAAAAAGTTCTTGCAAATTTTGCTTGAGAATGTTACTCTTTGTCAGACCAAGATCACGAAACAAGCTTAAATGATAGAACGACCGACATAATGCCAATCCCAACAGTTCCTTTGCAAGAAATTTCCGCTTTAGTCGAGCGCTTTGACCGCAATCGCGAAGCCTATCTCTCCGGCGATTACAATGAAACGCAACTCCGCCGCGAGTTCATCGATCCCTTCTTTGCGGCTTTGGGTTGGGATGTTGAGAACAAGCAAGGTTACGCCGAGGCTTACAAAGACGTTATTCACGAAGATGCCATCAAAATCGGCGGCTATACCAAAGCGCCGGATTATTGCTTTCGCATCGGCGGGGCGCGCAAATTTTTTGTTGAAGCGAAAAAACCGTTCGTCAATTTAAAAGACGACGCCAGTCCGGCGTTTCAACTCCGCCGCTATGCGTGGTCGGCCAAACTTCCTCTCAGCATCCTGACGAATTTTGAAGAATTTGCCGTATATGATTGCCGTGAGAAGCCTTCACAGTCCGACAAACCTTCCACTGGCCGGACGCTTTACCTGCGTTACACTGATTACGAAAAACGATGGGAAGAGATCAGCAGCATTTTCTCTAAAGAGGCGGTTCTCAAAGGTTCTTTTGATAAGCATGCCGAGACCAACAAGACCAGGAAAGGCACTGCTGAGGTTGACGAGGTTTTTCTCAAAGAAATCGAGAGTTGGCGCGATTTGCTCGCGCGCAATATTGCCTTACGCAATACGTTGTCACAGCGAGAACTGAATTTTGCCGTCCAGCGCACGATTGATCGTATTATCTTTCTGCGCATCTGTGAGGATCGCGGCATTGAAACCTACGGCGCGCTGATGGCTTTGCTGAACGGCGAGCGCGTGTACAAGTGCCTCAGCGAGATTTTTCACCGCGCCGATGAAAGATACAATTCCGACATCTTTCATTTCCAAAAAGAAAAGAATCGTCGCGAAACGCCGGACGAATTGACGCTCGACTTGCAGATTGACGACAAGCCGCTGAAAGAGATCATCCACAATCTTTACTATCCCGACAGCCCTTACGAGTTTTCCGTTCTCCCCGCTGACATTCTTGGCCAAGTCTACGAGCAATTTCTTGGGAAGGTCATTCGCTTGACTTCCGGCCATCGCGCCGTGGTGGAAGATAAGCCAGAGGTGAAGAAAGCCGGTGGGGTTTATTACACGCCGACCTACGTTGTTGATTACATCGTTAAAAACACGGTGGGCAAATTGTTGGAAAACAAAACGCCCAAGCAGGCAGCAAAACTTCGCCTTCTCGATCCGGCGTGTGGCTCCGGCTCGTTTCTCATCGAGGCCTATCAATATTTGCTCGATTGGCATCGCGATTGGTATGTGCAAGACAAGCCGGAGAAATGGGCCACTGGACGTTCGCCAACCCTTTATCAAGTTGCCGGAGGCGATTGGCGGCTGACTACTGCCGAGCGCAAGCGCATTTTGCTCAACAATATTTTCGGCGTGGATATTGACCCGCAAGCTGTGGAAGTCACCAAGCTCTCGCTGCTGCTGAAAGTGTTGGAAGGCGAAGACGAGCAGACGGTTTCGCGCCAGCTTAGGATGTTCCACGCGCGGGCGCTGCCCGATCTCGGCAACAACATCAAATGCGGCAACTCGCTGATCGGGCCGGATTTTTGCGCCCAGCAGCAAATGAGCTTGCTGGACAACGAAGAGCGCTATCGCATCAATGCCTTCGACTGGCACGCCGAATTTTCCGAAATCATGAAGGCGGGCGGATTTGATGCGGTGATTGGAAATCCGCCGTATATTCGCATTCAAACAATGAAAGAATGGGCGCCGGTTGAAGTAGAAGTGTACAAGCAAATTTATACGGCTGCCAGTGCCGGCAATTACGACATCTATGTGGTCTTTGTTGAGAAAGGATTGAGTCTATTAAACAAAACCGGAAAATTGGGATTCATCCTACCACACAAATTTTTTAATGCACAGTACGGTGAAGCTCTACGTTCGCTGATTGCTAAAGGCAGACACCTTAAGCATGTTGTTCACTTCGGCGATCAGCAGGTTTTTGCCGGCGCGACAACTTACACCTGCCTTTTGTTTTTAGAAAAAGCCGGTAGTGATAAATGTCAATTTGTAAAAGTTGAGGATTTGATCGCGTGGCAGACTGATGGCAGGTCTGTGAAAGGCAATGTTTCTGCTGTGAAAGTTACTCCAGCAGAATGGAATTTTACTGTCGGCAGAGGCGCGGCGTTGTTTGAGCGGCTAAATCAGATGCCGAAGAAATTGGGCAATTTTGCGGAAAGAATGGCTCAAGGAATTCGTACAAGCTCAAATGAAGTTTATGTTCTCGATTTGATTTCAGATAAAGGAAAATTCATTACTGCTCGCTCTGAATCACTAAATAAAGAAGTAACGCTCGAACGCGGCGCAGTAAGGCCATTTTTACAAGGAAGAGAAATCAAACGCTATCGGTTGCTGCCTTCAGGAAAAATAATTGTCATTCCTTATCGCATCGAAAACGGCAGGACAAAATTCATCGGAATAGCTGATTTCAGGGATTCTTTTCCAAAAACCTTTGCATATCTTTCTGAAAATAAAACCCTACTTGAAAATAGAGAGCGAGGAAGAATGCGTGGAAACAATTGGTATGCGTATGTCTACCCGAAAAATATAGACTTGATGAGATTATCCAAAATTCTTGTTCCTGATATTGCAGAAAGAGCATCGTTCGCGCTCGACGAGAAAGGTGAGTATGCCTTCACAAGCGGTTATGGGATCGTTCTTCAAGAAAATGTTACCGAATCTCCAAAGTACTTTTTGGGAATATTAAACAGCAAAGTCCTTCATTTCTACTTGATGAATGTCACAACGCCATTACAGAATGGTTTTTTTCGATATTTCACTCAGTATATAGAGCGGCTTCCCATTCGCCCAATCAACTTCTCCAACCCCGCCGACAAGTCCCGCCACGATCGCATGGTGAAACTCGTCGAGCGCATGTTGGTCTTGCACAAGCGGTTGGCGGCGGCGAAAATCGCGCACGAGAAAACCGCCTTGCAGCGTCAAATCGAGGCCACGGATCGGCAGATCGATGCGCTGGTGTATGAGCTATATGGGTTGACGGAAGAGGAGATCAAAATTGTGGGGGGGCGGGAATAATTGCATGGCGTAAAAAATACTTGCAAAATCGTTGCACAGTTCGTAATATAGTTAAACTGTAGGGATAATCTGCAAGACAATTCCGAAATGTTTTTTACGATGCCCCTAGGTTTAATGGCTTTTGCAGAGCTGATCCTACTCAGGGGCTTTCGTTTTATAGGGCTTGATTATGGCAAGTAAGCGTAAGCTTGATGTGATTGACGAAATGCGAAAATTGGCGGAATTTCGATGGGAGGCCCTTCGTCGCAACGATGATTACAAAGCAGAATACAAGAGTCTTTTTAGAGCCGTTTACGATCCGGAAGTGAGTTCTGAAAATATAAAAACAGGAGAAGATTGGGAGCGCTATGAGAATTACAATAACGAATTTACTCGGAAGTATGGTGAGGCGCCTTGCGTGAGCAAGAAAGATTTAGAAGCGATACGTCACATCGCATCAAATCCAAATAAAGTGTTCAAATACGGGAATTTACACATCGTAGCGATGTGCGAAATATGGGGCATAAGATATCCGAAAAATCCTGATGAGGATTTCAAACCACGCAAGGATCATTCACTGTTTCTTAACCATTACCCTGTTAATGTGCTTAATCACTACGCTGAGTTCGAAGCTTATGGTGAGCATAGAGCTTTGGACATGATGGAGTTTTATCTTAAAAAACGTCCTCTCGTTCAGCAAAACGGGGAAGTGACGAAGTGGAGCGAGGGCTTGCTTTGTGAGACAGATCGCTTGCGTTTCGCCGAAGTAGTCAAATGGGTACGGAATGATAGTCAAGAGTTAGAAAAAATTGGACAGAGGCAGCGTGAAGCCGGTCATATCATGTTCCTCGTAAATGTCAATCATCCGAAAGAGGTGATCTTGGCTCACATAGCGCAACATTTGGATTCTTTCAAAAAGGGTCGAACTAAAAAGAGACGGCGCCTTCCTGATTGGCGTTCATTCAATGCGTGGGACTTGAAGCAGAAAGGGATGTTCGATTCCGAGATTGCGAATGTTATTGGTCATACCGGAGTCCGTACTATTTCGAGTTGGCGTAAAAAGGTGAAGAAGATGATAGCAAAGGAAGAGGAGACACGTAATGCGCATAGAGACAAAGATGGGAATTATATGTTGTAAATACAGAAATGAGACGGCAAGTTAAGGAAAGGGCTTAACTTTCCTTGAAAGTCAGATATTTTTTTGCGATTTTATGCTGGCTGATATTTATCAGACCAGCATTTTTATTTTAATGACATGGATTTGTGATGAATGAAAAATTTCTTTTGGAAATCCGGAGGATCTTATGACAGAGTTAACCATAATGATTTTTGGGTACTTACTTTCGCTCTTTTAATCGTCGTCATTATAACTTTCGGAGGATGGAAAAAAGCCCATTTCAAAATCCTTCAAATTATCGAAATGTTTTTTGAAAAATAATCTGGCATGTTTGAAACTCATGTTCGATTAAAAACAGGTAATGAAGAATAGGAAAGATGTTGAGGTGAGATACCAACGATGACAGTAAAAGTACGAGCAGAAATAACGCAGACTGAACTTGCGCAAATGCTGCGATATTTATCTGAAAAAGTCGAAAAAGACGAAGCCTATTTGAATGTGGAGAATGCTGATCCGACTAATATTCAGCAAATTGCCGCGTCTCAAATTGAATTGTTGCCTGCTTATCATAATCTTGTGTTAGATCAAGCACGAAGAAGTTTTCGTTGGGCTTTGATTGCAGCCGGTATCGGCCTTGGTTTTTTCATAGCTTCAGTCAGTTTTTTACTTTTTCAACAAGCGCAAATATCAACGATCAGTCTAATCAGCGGTTCACTGATTGAAGTCATTGCCGCTATCAATTTTTATTTGTATGGGAAAACTTCGGAACAGTTGGCAAATTTTCAAGCTCGTTTAGATACCACGCAACGTTTTCTTCTTGCCAACAGTGTATGCGAAGTATTGGATAACGAATTTAAACAACAATCACGCGCAGAACTTGTTAAGGCAATTGCTGGAATCATCCCCAGCAATTGCGGCCTATATTTAGAAGACAAGCACAACAAAAAGAGTCCCCCAAACCACGCTTTGTAAAAGCAAAACTCTATAAACTTTTGGTAGAGAATACAAATTTGAGTTAATAAAGAAAGCGGAGAGGGTGGGATTCGAACCCACGGTAGAACTTGTGGCCCTACACGCGATTTCCAGTCGCGTTCCTTCGGCCGCTCGGACACCTCTCCGGAGTGCAGATTACAGTTTCTGTCTAAGAAAAAGAATCTTTATTCAAACCACTCTTTGCTGGAGTGGTCTCCCATGCGGTTTTGCAAAGCTTCCAAAGTGTGATAATAGTAGCTAAAAAGAAAACAAGTCCTGATGCTGAGATGTATTTTTCGTATCCTTTTAACTTAGTTTGTGATAATAAAGGATCGGGATTAAAAACATATAAAAACAAAAAAACTGCGGCGGGAATGTTACTGCCAGAAAAGAAAGTCACAATAAACGAACCCAAGTCTGATAACTCAAGACGTTTCTGACGAATGACTGTAATCGTTAGAACCACGCCCGTACAAGCAATACCTGATATTACAGAAATTTGGGTGATATCTGGCAAGAGTTATTTGTCCCTTTTAATGGCGGATAGATAAAGGTAGGCAGCAAGCGATGCCAAAATAGCTCCGGCTAAAACTAAAATTATATTTAAAGATGTATTATTAGCAAAAGTGCCAAACAATTTTGGAAAGGTGATGGCTCCGCCAATTATAGTAACAACAAAAGTTATAATTCCAATGAAAGTTTCATACGATGTCGATCTGCGATTTTGTACGGGTTTTGATTTTTTCGGCGTCGTTTCCATAGGAGATTAAGCATTGGTTTCTAATATTCAAGCAATTCTTACAAAAGCCAGCGGAGAGGGGGGGATTCGAACCCCCGATCGAGAGTTTAATCCCGATAACGGTTTTCGAGACCGCCGCTTTCGACCACTCAGCCACCTCTCCGGTCTACATAAGAATTGAGGATCGAAGATCGAAAATAGAGGATCGAGAATCGATGATTGTGAGTTTTCGATCTTCAATCGTCGATCATCGATTTTCAATCATCCATCTTCGATCTTCGTTATTAAAACCAGGTGGAGCAGAGCGGGATCGAACCGCCGGCCTCCACGTTGCGAACGTGGCGCTCTCCCAGCTGAGCTACTGCCCCGGAGGCAAAAAAGATAAGAAGAAAAACAGCGAAAAAGACGACAGGCAAAATTGAAAATTACTTTTGGCGCAGTTTTTTGAAAAACTCTTGTAACAGCGCCTGGCACTCATTCCGTTGGACGCCGATGACTAATTCGACCGGCGGGCCGAACGGATTTTTGTCGATCACGTTGCTGACCGAGCCACACCCGCCAAAACGCGCCTCTTCGGTTCCGAAGACCAATGTTGCAATTCGCGACAATAACATGGCGCCACTGCACATTGGACACGGTTCGACCGTCACATAAAGCGTTGCGCCTTCAAGTCGCCAGCTTGCCATCGTGCCGGCAGCGGCGGTAATCGCCAGCATTTCGGCATGCGCGGTGGCGTCTTGCAGCGTTTCAACCAGATTATGTCCACGCCCGATGATGCGATTTTCCGCCACCACAACGGCGCCGATCGGCACCTCGCCTTTTTCGAGCGCTTTTTCGGCTTCTTTAATGGCGAACTGCATCCAATGCTCGTGCGTCATGCCGATTTCCGTGTGATGCTTTGGTCTCAGCCTCTAAACAGAAGAAGGACGAATTTTGTATTACTCGCCCTTCATGAGTACGCCCGGAAGGATTTGAACCCTCAGCCTCTTGGTCCGTAGCCAAGCGCTCTATCCAGTTGAGCTACGGGCGCATAGTACAAAATATATCAAATTTTTTTGAAAAGTCAAACCTTAATTTGATTATTTTATTTCCCGAAAACGAGAATAGAAGATCAAATTGTTTTCTATCATCTATCTTCGATCATCGTTCTTCAAGAAAGAGTGGCGCATACGGGATTCGAACCCGTGTTACCGACGTGAGAGGCCAGCGTCCTAACCACTAGACGAATGCGCCAGGAAGCTTTCACACAAAATTATACGACAATTAGCGATCTTAAATTCTTTTTTCTTTCTTATCTTTTTATCTTTTTTGCTTTAGCTGGGGCGCCAGGATTCGAACCTAGATAGCCAGATCCAGAGTCTGGAGTCCTGCCGTTGGACGACGCCCCAGTTTAATTGGCGGATAAAATGTTGGCAGCTTTTCGCAAGCGCGCGACGACGCGATCTTTGCCGAGCAGCGCCATCATTTCAAAGAGGCCGGGGCCGACGCTAAAACCGCTGATCGCCAACCGCGTGGGATGAATGAGCTTCGAAGCGGCGATATCGAGGTCTTCCGCCAGATGGCGAAGAGCTTCTTCGGTTTTTTGCTGCGAAAAATCTTGCAGCTCGCTGAAGCGCGCCGACAACTTCTCCAAATACTCCGCCGTCTTCGGATCTTTCCAATGTTTCAATCGCGCCGCTGCTTCGTATTGCTCGGGATCGCGGAAAAAGTACGCGCCGAAACTCACAAAGTCCGCAATCAACTTCACTTTGGGTTTGAGCAGCTCGATCACCCGGCGGAAATAATTCCGATCTTCTTGCAATTCAGCGGCAGTTAAAGCGCCGGAATTGATGAATGTATTTTCAATGAGCGCTTCCAACCGCTCAACCGGCGCCGTGCTAATGTACTGGCCATTCATCCATTCAAGCTTTTTTTCATCGAAAACGGCGCCGCTTTTTGAGATGCCGGAAAGATCGAACAAATCAATGAGTTCGTCTTTAGTAAGAATTTCACGATCATCTCCCGGCGACCAGCCGAGCCGCGCCAAAAAGTTGAACAGCGCTTCCGGCAAAAAACCTTTGGTGACATATTCACCGACGGCAGTGGCGCCATGACGCTTGCTGAGCCGCGATTTATCCGGCCCGAGAATCAAAGGCACGTGCGCAAAGACCGGCAACGCCCAACCCAACGCGTTATACAAGAGCACCTGCTTTGGCGTATTCGAGATGTGGTCTTCGCCGCGAATCACATGCGTGATGCCCATCGCGTGGTCATCGATCACCACCGCCAGATGATACGTCGGCACGCCGTCCGACCGCAGGATCACAAAATCGTCGATGGTTTCGTTGTCAAAACTGACCTCTTCGCGAACTTCGTCTTTAAATGAAGTTGCTCCACCGGCTTGAATCGCGAATCGAATCGCGAACGCTTTGTTAGCGGCAAGATTTTGCTCAATTTCACTCGCGCTCAACTTGCGGCAGTGGCCGCTATATTTGAAATTTCGCTTCTCGGCTTTGGCGCGTTCGCGCGCGGCAGTGATTTCTTCCGGCGAGCAGAAGCAACGATAAGCTTTGTTTTCGCGCACGAGACGCTGCGCAAAATCCTGGTAGATCGGGAACCGCTGCGATTGATAAACCGGTTCGCTATGCCAATCCAAACCGAGCCAGGTCAAACTTTCGAGAATGGCGCGGGTCATTTCCTCGCCGGAGCGCTGCAGATCTGTGTCTTCGATGCGAAGAAAAAATTTGCCGCCGTGTTTTTTTGCAAAGAGCCAATTGAAAATTGCCGTGCGCGCCCCGCCGATGTGAAGATAACCTGTGGGGCTGGGAGCAAAGCGTACTGAGATCATTCTAAGTTTGAGTAATTTCGCAAAGAGTATGGTGCCGAGAGCGTGGCGATATGGTCTCGCTATGCGCTCGGCCCTCGGCGCTTTGCGCCAGCGGAGAGGCAGGGATTCGAACCCTGGGTAGCGATTTTGTCACTACAACCGCTTAGCAGGCGGCTCCTTTCGGCCACTCAGGCACCTCTCCGAATATTATGATGCTTCACTCTTTGTTTTATGCCGCGAGAGAAACAGGAACAAACAGGCTTGGAAGAAATTTATTTGTTGCGCTCTCTTCTCGTGATTTCATACGAGCAAACACAATTGGCTTACCTTCACTTTCCAACTTATCTAATAATTCTAAATTGTAAAGGCGCATCTCCGGATCATCTTCCGGCAAGATAACCAATTCAAACTTGTCCGGCAAAACGCTGAATACCTGTGGATTATTGAGTAAATACCTCATCACTTCACCGGTAAGCCGAATGTTTTTTTCGACAACTTTAGTCGGCGCATTTATTCTTTTTTCAACCATTCTTCATACCTCTTGCGGTATTTTACCCAATTGTTGATCAAGTCATTCATCGCGAAGTTCAAGGCTTCATTATAATCGTTGGTTGCCATGGCGGTTTTGACGGTTTTCTGATAAGGATGCAACCGATCACAATGTGCGAAACCATGTGCCGTATCATATCTCACTATCGGTGTCCAATCTTCCTCGTCACTGAAACGACATTCCAGTTGCACGACAAATTTGAGAACTTGACCATGCTCGACTTCAAATTTTACCCGAAGGGCGTTATCATAATCAAGGAAGCGGTGGAACTCGACAAGACGCATGACTATATTTTTTAAACCTGCAACCAACGATTGATCGCGGAGGGCGGGAGACTCGAACTCCCATGGGTGATAAGCCCAGCGGTTTTCAAGACCGCCGCCTTACCAATTAGGTCTAGCCCTCCGATAAAGAACAAGACGATAAATCCGTCGAGCTTATAAATATACGAATCATCACAGATTCAGTCAATGTTTTTTTCAATAATTTTGGATCGGCAATACTTCGCGCCGTGCCGCCGAATCAAGCATGGCCATGATCACGGCCTGGTCGGCGTAACATTGCTCAACCGTGCCTGGGAAAGTTTTGCCGTAACAAATTGCCTCATGAAACGCGCGCCATTCATTGCGAAAACCGTTGTCAAAATCAGCATAACGTCGCGTTTCTGCCGCCGGTGAAACTTTCGGACGATAAACGGTTAACTCGCCGTGAGAAACTTCGATGCTGCCTTCCGTGCCAAAGAGGCGCAGCCGAGTTCCAGGCTTCGGCGCTTTGGCGGTGTAAGTCGCCAAATAATGGCCGATGGCGCCATTGACAAATTCGATAGTCGCGGCGAGATTATCTTCGGCGTGAATAACCGGATGCACATTTTTGGTTAGCGCATGAACCGCGCGAATTTCGCCGCCCATCATGCGCAGCGCCGCCGCATGATGCACGCCGGCATCACTCACGAAGCCGCCGCGATACGCCGGCACTTGCCGCCAGGCCGTGGCGCCGTAACTGCGGGTGTGATCAACCTCGGTCACGGCTTCAAACGTAATTAAAAAAATTCCGCCGATATGTCCGGCGCGAATGAGCGCAACCGCCTCGTTGAAATCGTCGCGATAATAATAATTCTCTCCCACCAGTAAAACCACCGGCGCTTGCTTCGCAAAATCTCGCAGCTTCCGTGCTTCATCGAGCGTGTGTGCCAGCGGCTTTTCACAAAGCACGTGCTTGCCGGCGGCCAAACAATCGCGCGTGATGGCGGCATTTTTGTCAATCGGCAACGCCGCCAGAATCGCGTCGATTTCTCGCGCCTCGAGCAGTTTGCGATAATCCGTTTCAAAATAGTTCAGGCCGACAAGCTGCGCAAATTCACGCGCTTTCTCCGGCGTGTGATTGCAAACCGCAACGATCTGAAACTTGTCGGGCATTTGGCGCAACGCCGGCCAATGCAAATTCCGGACTGCAAGTCCACAGCCGATCACTCCGAGACGGATTCGCATAATAAGAATAAAAAGATAACAAGCCAATGCGTCAACAGGTCAAACCAATTATTGACGCATTGGCTAATTGACCAATTTTCTTTTTTATTCAATGAAATCGCGGCACAACTGCACGAGCAGCCGCACGCCGTAGCCGCTGCCGCCTTTTGGCATGAGCGGCCTGTCTTCTTTCGGATGCGCCATCGCGGCGATGTCCAAATGCGCCCACTTGTAACCTTCGGCAAAAGTCGCCAAAAACGCCGCGCCTTTGCTCGAGCCGCCGCCGCTCGGCTTGGAGGCGATGTTGCGAATGTCGGCAACGTCGCTTTTCATATAATCAAAAAATTCCGGAAAAAGCGGAAGTTCCCAAACGCGTTCGCCGGTTCGTTCAGCCGACTTTTTGATGCGCGACATCAATCCCTCATCATTCCCAAAAAGTCCGGCCGCCGTTTCACCCAGCGCAACATAAATCGCGCCGGTCAACGTTGCGAGATCGATCACGGCTTTGGGTTTGTAGCGATGCGCATACGCCAGCGCCTCAGCTAAAATCAATCGGCCCTCCGCATCGGTGTCGGCCACTTCGATGGTTTTGCCGTTACACGCGCGCACAATATCACCGGGGCGCTGCGCCGAGCCGCTCGGCATGTTCTCCGCCATCGGCATGAGACCGACGACGTGCAGCGGCGCCTGCAATTGCGCCAGCGCGCCCATCGTCGCAAGCACAACGGCCGCGCCGGACATGTCGAATTTCATTAAATCCATATCATCGGAAGGCTTGATGGAAATGCCGCCGGTATCGAAGGTAATGCCTTTGCCGACAAGAATAACCGGCCCATTTTCAGAACGGGAATTTTTGGCGGGATGATATTCGAGCACAACGAAACGCGGCGGATTCACGCTCCCCTGTCCGACGCCGACCAGAGCGCCCATGCCCAGTTCCCGAATGCCTTTTTCATCATAAACACGGCAAGCCAATTTCAGCTCAGCCGCTTTGCCGGCCGCGATCTCCGCCAGTTTGCCCGGCGGCAAATCATTGGACGGCGTGTTCTGCAAATCACGCGCGAAGCAGGTCCATTCGCCGACGATGGTTCCAACGCGCACGCCTTCTGCAACTTCCGCTTCCTGCCGTTCGTCGCTGATGAGCAGCGTCGCACTGCGCAGCGGCTTTTCTTTATCTGGAACGTTTGATTTATATTTCAAGAAACGGTAATTCGCCAACAGCAGCGCTTCGGCGGCTAATTGCGCCGCCAGGCGATAACCAAACTTCTCAACCATCGGGCCATCCAAACACAGATGCAAATGCTCCAGCGCCAGTTTGCGGCCGGCTTGCACGGCATGTCCGATAGCGGTTTGCGCGTTTTGTCGGGTTTCATTCTCGTTCAGTTTTTTGTTTTTCCACTCGCCCAGCCCAACCAGCAAAAGGCGCTCGGCATTTCCTTCCGCCGGATAAAGCCAGGCGGTCTCTTCCAATTTGCCGGTAAAATCTTTTTGGCGATAAAGCCGCGTGATGAGAGATGAATAAATCGATCTGGCAATAAAATTCGGCGCTTCGCCGGCGGCTGGCAGCAATAACGCCAATGCCGGACACTTCTCCGTCTCCGGCTTGCCGGTTCTGATGCGGATTTCCATAGTTGCCTCGCACGTTGAAGGTTCAAAGATGCTATGCTTCTGCCCAATACTTTAAATTTCCGTCCTGGCATGCTATCCCATCCTCCTTTAAGAAACATACAAAATCCTCAATTTATTACCAATAAAAATTTTTGTGAGTTACTGGCGCCGATGTTGCCAGCAATATTTCGAGCTCGGCTCCGCCTTGCGTTTACAGCGGTCGCCGTTTTTTGTTTTGCCCAGACATAGCGTGGCGGCAATTTTGCCGTTCGGTTGGAGAGAAAAAGCTTCTTTGGACGGGCTTGCCGAGACGATACAAAGACGGCACGGGCCGCGATCAACTCGAGCTTTCGATAATAACAGTTCGATTTTATTTTGCGAAAGCAAGCGGCAATGGGCGCGATGATATTTCTTGCCGGATCTGGTGACGTAAACCGTATCGTCAAGCACATTCGTCGTTGTCGCATTCGATATCGCAAATTTCCAATAGCCAGACCCGCCGGCTCTCGCTTCATTTTCGGCGGCCAGAAAAATATTTTTATATTTGAATGTCGTCGTATCCTCCCAAACTCGCGCCCATCCTCGCCGCAGCAATTCAACGTTGATCAATACGCTGTCGCGCCACAAATATCCAAACGTTTCCGGCAGGTTGTCATCAAATTCAAGCGCCATTGGCTTACCGACGACAAGTGAATCAAGCAATGAAATGATTTTGGAAAAATGGGCTGGTAAATTCGGAAACGATTGCACCCCGACGAGACGAATGATTTCACCGGAAGTCAGCTCGACACGACAACTCTCCATCACACGCAGAATCGAGCACGGCTGCCGCATTTGGCCGAAAACTGCAACCGTCAACGACAAAACTGCCAGCGGCGTAATTTTGACCGAAGCCCATCGCATCGCTCCGCCCTGCCAGATAAATGTTTCAAAATTAAATCGCGCTATTTAATAGATTAAGCAATATAATCAATCTTGCCGCAAAAGCAAGAGCGTTTTCACTTCCTTTCGGTTTTTGCAATTTGCCTCTCGCTCCCTCTTTTCTTTTCTGTAAAATCTTCGTATATTGCTTTTCGGTTTAATTCACCTATTTTCCAAAACGATTCTTTTTAAATATCATGGCTGAAAAAGAATACATCCTTATCAAAGGCGCACGCGAGCACAATCTCAAAAATATCGACGTTGAAATTCCCCGTAATAAACTCGTGGTCATTACTGGACTTTCCGGCTCCGGCAAATCTTCGCTGGCGTTTGACACAATTTACGCCGAAGGCCAGCGCCGTTACGTCGAATCGCTTTCCGCGTATGCGCGGCAATTTCTCGGTTTGATGGAAAAGCCGGATGTCGATTACATCGAAGGTCTGTCGCCGGCGATTTCGATCGAGCAAAAAACCAGCAGCCGCAATCCGCGCTCGACAGTCGGCACGGTGACGGAAATTTATGATTATCTGCGTCTGTTGTTTGCGCGCATCGGCGTGCCGCATTGTTATAATTGCGGCAAAAAAATCGAGCGCCAAACCGTGCAGCAGATGGTCGACGCGATTTTGGAATTGCCGCCGGGAACCAAGTTTCAGATTTTAGCGCCCGTCGTTCGCGGCCGCAAAGGCGAGTATCGCGAGATTTTCGATATGGCGCGCCGCGAAGGCTACGTGCGCGTGCGAGTTGACGGCGAAGTCAAAGAAGTCGCTCATGAGATCAAGCTGGATAAAAACAAAAAGCACAATATCGAGATCGTCATCGATCGGCTCGTTCGCGAGGACGGGATCAAAACGCGATTAACCGACTCGCTCGAAACTGCGTTGCATCTCGCCAATGGTCTCGTCGTGATCGATGTCATCGGCCAAAAAGAAATTTTGTTCTCCGAACATTTTGCTTGCGTCGATTGCGGCATCTCGGTTGAAGAGCTCGCGCCGCGCATGTTCTCGTTCAACTCGCCGTACGGCGCGTGCCAAACTTGTAACGGCCTCGGCACCACGTTGGAAGTCGATCCCGATTTAGTTGTGCCGGATTCGAAACTTTCGATTGCCGAAGGCGCGATTGAAACGTGGGGAGAGAACAATATCGATGGCTGGTATTATGGCCAGCTCAAAACTATTGCGAAAGAGTTCGGCTTTTCCTTCGATACGCCGTGGGAGAAGCTCACCAAAGAGCAGAAAAAAGTCGTGTTGCACGGCTCCGGCGACCGCGAGTTTAAATTCGACTACCAACGCGGCGACGGCAAAATGCAAGCGCAGTTCATGGGCAAATACGAAGGCGTCGTCAACAATCTCATGCGCCGCTACAAACAAACCGACTCCTCGTATATTCGCACCTGGATTGAAGGCTTCATGAACATCAAGCCGTGTCCGACTTGCCAGGGCGCGCGCCTGCGTCCGGAAATATTGGCGGTGAAAATTCACGAGAAAAATATTTACGACGCCACCCGCATGTCGATCAAAACCGCGATGGAATTTTTTAATAAACTCGATCTGAACGCGCGGGAGAAAACCATCGCGCACCAAATCATGAAAGAAGTGCGCGAGCGGCTCGGTTTTCTCGTCAATGTCGGGCTGGATTATCTCACGCTCGACCGCAATGCCGGCACGCTTTCCGGCGGCGAAGCGCAACGCATTCGGCTTGCCACGCAAATCGGCTCGCAGCTTGTCGGCGTGCTTTATATTCTCGACGAGCCTTCCATCGGTTTGCATCAGCGCGACAACCGCAAGCTCATCGACACACTCTATCGCTTGCGCAATCTCGGCAACACGGTGGTGGTTGTGGAACATGATCATGAAACCATTGAATCCGCAGATTGGGTCGTCGATCTCGGCCCGGCCGCCGGCGTCGAGGGCGGGCATATCGTTGCTGCGGGCACGCCGCAAGAAGTCGCGCAAAATGAGAAGTCGCTCACCGGCGCATATTTGTCGGGGCGAAAATATATTCCGGCGCCATTGCAGCGTCGCACGAGCAACGGCGCGTATCTCGAATTGATTGGCGCGAAGGGCAACAATCTCAAAGAAGTGAGCGTCAAAATTCCGCTCGGCGTGTTCAATGTGATTACCGGCGTTTCCGGTTCGGGCAAATCAACGCTGATTAACGAAACGTTGTATCGCGTGCTGGCGCGAGAAATCAACAGCGCGAAAGCGCAGCCGCTGGCATTCAAAAAATTGCTCGGCCTGCAGCATCTCGATAAAGTCATCGACATCGATCAATCGCCGATTGGCCGCACGCCGCGGAGCAATCCCGCTACTTATACCGGCCTGTTCACGCTCATTCGCGATTTGTTCACGCAAACGCAGGAAGCCAAAATTCGCGGCTACAAGCCCGGACGTTTCAGCTTCAATGTCAAAGGCGGGCGCTGCGAAGCTTGCCAGGGCGATGGCATCATCAAAATCGAAATGCACTTTTTGCCGGATGTTTATGTGACCTGCGAAGTCTGCAAAGGCAAACGCTACAATCGCGAAACGCTCGAAGTGAAATACAAAGGCATGTCGATTGCGGAAATTTTGGACATGACCGTGAGCCAAGCGCTCGACTTTTTTCAGCATGTGCCGCCATTGAAAAGAAAACTGCAAACTCTCTTCGACGTTGGACTCAGTTACATCCATCTCGGCCAGCAAGCGACGACGCTTTCCGGCGGTGAGGCGCAGCGTGTGAAGCTCGCAACCGAGCTTTCGCGAGTTGCGACAGGTCGAACAGTTTACATTCTCGACGAGCCGACAACGGGCTTGCATTTCGAAGACGTGCGCATGCTACTCGGCGTGCTCAATCGCCTTGTCGATATGGGCAACACCATCATCGTCATCGAGCACAATTTGGACGTGATTAAAACTGCGGATTACCTTATCGATCTCGGCCCCGAAGGCGGCGATGCCGGCGGACGAATTATTGCGACCGGCACGCCGGAAGAAGTCGCGAAAGTAGGGGAATCTTACACGGGACAATTTTTGAGCGGCATTCTAAAAACCGCACGGCGCGAAGACATCAGCAGCGGCAATGGAAAACTTATTGTTGAAGTGCCGGATCGGCCGTTGAGGAAATTGGAATCCGAAGTCGAATGGAAGAAACGCACGCGCAAAGCGGTGCAAGTGGCGATGGAGGAGGAGGAAGATGTTGGCGGCCGGCGGAAGAAAACCGGCAAGCCGAAAAAGAAAACGATCCGCTAAATCAGCTCAATCCGTTTACAAAAGCTTTTAAAGAGCAGTAAGCGGATTTAACGGATCAAGCGGATAATTGAGGGAGGCATGATGGAATCACAACAGCAGGATAGTCGTTACTTCTTTGTGGATGAATCCGGCGACCCGACTTTTTATGACGCCAAAGGGCATTTGATCGTCGGCGAGAAAGGTTGTTCGCCGATATTGATTCTCGGCTTTATCTCGACTGCTCAGCCGCAGCTTTTGCGTCGGGAATTACTTCGCTTGAAAAATGAACTGGTTGATGGCAAGTATTTAATAGCTGTGCCTTTCAAAAAAGGCTTGCATGTTTTTCACGCCAACAATGATAGTTCGAGGGTTAGACAAGCTGTTTTTAAGCTTATCGTAAATCTTCCCTTCGACAGCCAATTTATTGTTGCCCGCAAGATTGAAAAGGTTTTTACGAAGAGTTTTGATCGTGACGAAAACAAATACTATGATAACCTGGTATCGCGATTGTTTGAAAATGTGTTGCATCAACACGATCACAATTACATTTATTTTGAAAAACGAGGGTCGCGCAAACGACATGAACCTCTCGAGGCAGCGATCCGTTCCGGTTTAGAGCGGTTTGAGAAGCGCTGGAATACGAAGATTACCTCGCAAATTTACATTCAGTCGCAAATTCCAACGGTGGAACCGTGCTTGCAAATTATTGACTACATGAACTGGGCCGTCCAGCGTGTATTCGTCAAACAGGAAATGCGCTATTTTGACTTGGTTAGAGAAAAGGTGAGCCTGGTTTGGGATGTATATGATTTGGCAAGATACCCATATAACTACTATAACAACAAAAACAACCCGCTTGATGCCAAAAAAATAAGTCCCTTATGAGCTAGTCCCGTTCTCACAGGAGCACGGACATGGGCCCGACTTTCACTCATAAAAGACTTAGTTAAATATAAAACTTGACTATATAAAAGTCAAGAGATTTTTTGAGCTAAGAAGTGTTTGAATAAAACCGGTGGAAGAGTCAAATGACCACAAACAAAGATCTCAAAAAATTGCGCCTCTTCGCCGCGTCGCCTTCCGACGTGGCAACCGAGCGCGCCAGGCTGGAAACCGTGGTGGGCCTGTTAAAACCATTGGCCGATCACATTGGCCTGTCGGTGGACGTGGTGGACTGGCGCAAAGTTGTGCCGGACATGGGACGTCCACAGCAGGTGATTTTCGACCAACTGCAGCCAACAACCTGGGATGTTTTCATCGGCATTCTCTGGCATCGTTTCGGCGCGCCGCCGGGCGGCAAAGATCCGCAAACGCAGAAGGAATATCTATCGGGCACGGAAGAAGAATTCAAAACCGCCTTTCGCCTGTGGGAACAATTCCAAAAGCCCCGCATCATGATGTATCGCTGCACACGCCAGGTCGATCTCACCGTCGTCGATTTCGATCAAGCCAGGAAAGTGCAGGAATTCTTCGCGCAATTCGACGCGATGAAAGGCCAGCATCCCGGACTTTATCAGAGCTTTGATACGGCTGAAGCGTTCGAGAAATTGCTGTGGGACAATCTGTTAAAAATTCTGCTGAAATATAGCGAAGAAGAAACAGGACAGGTGATTTCACCACAAACGGTTGAAGCTATTGTGTCGCGCCGCAATCCTGATACGCTTCCACCTCGTGCTGCGTTCTTCGGGCGGGATAAAGAAATGCAAAGAGTCTTGTATGCGCTCAGTCCAGAAGAGCGAGGATGGGGGGTGGTGATCGATGGCATCGGCGGCATCGGCAAAACTGCGTTAGCCGTAGAAGCGGCGTATCGTTGCAAAGAGCAAAACCGTTTCGAGGCGTTTATTTTTGTTTCGGCCAAACAAAATCGTTTGGAACCGAGCGGTATTAAAGCGCTCTCTCCCGCCGCTGTCACACTCGATGAATTTGTCAATGAAACGGCGCGGGCACTGGGCCAAAGCGGTATTGCGAAACTTGATGGCGAAACTAAAAGAAAGACTCTGTTGGATGCACTCGTGACATGTCGTGCGCTATTGATTTATGACAATCTGGAAACCTTGACCAAAGGGGAACAAGAAGCGCTAGCGGATTTTTTGCGATTTTTACCACAAAGCTGTAAAGCAATTTTGACCAGCCGTCGACAAGGAGGCGAAGGCGCGCTGTGGCAGAGACTTGAAAAATTGGATTGGCAAGATTCCTACAAGATTATCATTCACGAAATAGAACGTGATATAAATTTGAAAGCAAAATTGCAACTTGTGGAAACGCGTTGGCAAGAACTGCATGATGCGACGGGCGGATCACCACTAGCGCTCATTAACACTTTGGGCCTCATGCGCGTAAAGGTCACGCTGGGTTTTGACGACGCGTTGTCATTGTTGCTGAGAGGCGCAGAGAGCAAGTCGGATTTGCAAAAGTTTATTTACGAAGAAGCGAGCAAAGAATTGGGGCCGAACGATACCGTGGTGCTCAACGCGCTCTCATTTTTTGTTCCTTCGGCTTCGTTTGAAGCGCTTATTACGGTGACAGAGTTAAAGCATACTGTGCTGGGAGTCGTATTGGAGCGCCTAAATGCACTCGCTCTGGTGAATATTTTAGCGGGCGAAGAACGTTATACCTTACATCCACTCACTCGTACTTATATTCGCGAGACCCTGTCGGCTGATGCTGCCAACGAATATTCTGTCGGAAGACGCTTCGCGAGTCATTGGGTGGACTATGCCAAAAAATACGGTGGGGGCGGTAATGAAAGTTATAAAACGTATAACCGTCTCGAATCTGAGTGGCCAAATTTGGAAGCAACTGCCATTTGGTTATGGAAAAAGGCAAGCGTTAAAACCAATATAATTGCGAATAAAGAAGCTGGCCAAATGTTGAATGGTTTGGCAAATGCATTATCTCAATTTCTTTTGTATTATGGACGTTGGGATGAACGGGTTCGGATTTGCGCTTGGGGTTATGAAGCCGCGCAAGCTCTACATGATTTGCACGAGGCGGGCTGGCGCGCCACAGAAGTGATGTGGATTCCCTATATGCGCGGTCGCCAGAACGATGCTACACTCTGGACAGATCGCTGCGCAGAGATGTGGGCAGGAAGTGAGGATAAATATAAAAAAGCAACCGTTAAAAGAATGTACGGATTGATGGCACAAGACCGCCGAAACTATAGCGAGGCGGAGCGGTTTTTTCAGGAGGCGCTTGCCATTTGGCGCGATTTAGGTTATAAGAGTAGCGTCGCCATGGCGCTCAATAATTTGGGCTATCTTTCTCGTTATCACAATGACTATGATGTTGCGGAGAAATACCATCTTGAGGCCTTAGAAGTGGCGTTAAAAAGTGGTGATAAAGAATCGCAATCAATTTACTACAGCGCCTTGGGAATACTTTCCTTTGATCGCAAACAATCGGCTAAGGCGAACCAATGGCTTGAACAGGCATTATCTCTAGCGAAAGAAATAGGGCGCCTTGATTTGATTGCAGGCGTTCAGCACAATCTCGCGCTGGTAAGGGAAGCCGAAGGTCGACTGGAGCCGGCACTGCTATTGGCGCAAGAGGCGTTAGCAACTCGCAAACAGCTACAGCACGAGAGTCTGACAGCAACTCAAAACTTGGTGAAAAGATTAACCGCGGCAGTGCAGAACGACGCGACGTGAGCGTGAAAGTAAAATCCCCTTGTACTTTTAAAGTCCATAGATTAAATTGACTGTGAGTCGTCGGAAAGGGAAAAACATATATCAGGAGACCACAAACATGTTTGATGTATTGCCGCCAAAGCGAAGAAGGACGCGATTACAAAATTCAAAATCGCCGCTCAATAGGTTGGAAGGCATGTATGAAATTCCCATTGATCACAAAAAGGGGATCGCAGGGTTTCTGAGAAGCCACAAATATCTACGCCCGCTGTTGAAAGAAGCCAAGCCGCAAATCATTTCTGTTTTTGGAGAGAACGTCAAGATTTGCCTCGAGCTTCATCATGATCCTGAGGAGGGGTGGGATGAGCTTTTTATTGTCATCAAATCTGCATACAATCCGGAGGAAGCGATCAAGCTTGAAAACCGGCTGGCGGAAGAATGGTTTCTTGATCGAATGAAGCACGCGAAAGGTAGGCTAAATATTACTGAGGAGCCATTATGAGCTTCGATTGGAGGGAGTATATTGATCTTGCCCTTGATCTTTCGAATCGGCAGGAAGAGTCTTGCTATCGCTCTTCCATAAGCCGAGCCTATTATGGCGCATTTTGTCTGGCAAGAAACAGAAAAGGTTATAAAAAATATGTCGGAGCTGATGTTCATCGAAAAGTTATCAATGCCTACAAGAATTCAATTCATAGAAACGAACAAAACATCGGACGGATTCTTGATAAATTGAGAAAGGCAAGAAACGATGCCGACTATG
>Ga0247727_10005230_pt1 | contig 26613 bp, 22 predicted proteins | sample WisWelCaveWW1625_FD_202498 | JGI IMG/M metagenome (GOLD analysis project Ga0247727, IMG submission 202498) | Biofilm microbial communities from Wishing Well Cave, Virginia, United States - WW16-25 | ecosystem: Environmental > Aquatic > Deep subsurface > Groundwater > Cave microbial mat | place...
GAAACATTGGATCGATGGGCACGACGGAATCGCCAAACCACACCGGCGAGAGGTCATTTCTCTCAAATCGGTCGCCCATCCGCGGACAACAGCTCAAACACCAATTTTGTCAGCAGCCTGCTAAGCAACCCTGCGAGGAACTTCGACTCCCAGAAAGCCCCCATCCAAGAAGGATGCGCGCGAATTTTCGAATCTCCGTAGAGGATGTGCTGCACCTCGGCCAAAATGCTGCTCCGTCTATAAGAACAAAGAGCGCATCTCAAAACATCACCAAGCCGTATCGCAAGGCCGCGTATCTCCGCGGTCTTGCGCGCGATCTATCCCTGCGGGTTCTCGACGCAGCTCCGGCTACGTCCGCGCTTCCTTCGGTCGAGATCGCGGGTCACTCTACACGGAGATTCGAAAATTCGCGCGACTCCCCTGCCGGAGGGGGCGCTCGGAGAGGATCGCAGCGACGAGCTAAATAAATCTGCGAGGAGCTGCAATTCTCTCCGAGCGCCCCCTCCGATGGAAGCGCAAGAATTTTGTCGGAGCGAAATTAACCGGCGGGTTCGGCCTGTACCACGATACGCGGCGTCACGAAGATGAGCAGCTCCTTGCGGATATCGCGAACCTCGGTGTTGCGAAACGCGTGACCGATGATCGGCAGCTTCCAGAGGTATGGAACGCTGGAGCGCCGATCCGCGCTATCCACCACATAAATTCCTCCGATCACGAGCGTTTGACCATCCTTGACGAGTGTTTCCGTCGTAGCTTGATTCTTCGCGATCGCCGGCGAACCAGTCGGCGTCGAAACGCTGTCGTCCGGCGCATTGCGCGTGACCTCGATCTTCATGATGATGCTCTTGTCTGCGGTAATGTGGGGCTTGACGTTCAAGCTCAGCACCGCGTCGATGAACTCGAGCTGGGCGTCGCCGTTTTCAAAAGTCTGGAAGGGAATCGACACGCCCTGTTCGATGGTCGCGTCGCGGTTGTCCAAGGTCACCACCCGCGGGCTCGAAATGACACGACCCTCACCGTTGCTTTCCGCTGCTTGCAACATCAACTCGAGGTTGTAGCGCCCTCCCAACAGGAAGGCTCCGATGTCGATCAGACCGGTTGCGGTCTCGGTAATCGGATTCTGAACGATGATGTTATTGCTGCCGGAGTCGTTGCCCTCGAAAATCCGCTGCTCATTGTGCAAGCGGAAGCCCTGCCGGCCGCCGTCCTGTCGAGGACCGGAGCTGTCGTCGAAGGGATCGACAAACTCCTGGAAACCAAAACCCCACTGGCTGCCCAACTCGCGCACGTAATCGAGGCTTGCCTCAACGATTTTGGATTCGATCAAGACTTGGGGCGTCTGCGTATCGATGGACTTGATCAGCGCCGTCGACTCGTCGATCACGGACGGAATATCCTTGATGATGATGGTGTTGGTCCGCTTGTCGGTATTCACCGTGCCCCGCTCGGTCAACAAGCGCTTGACCATCGATTCCATTTCGCGGACATCGGCGTAGTTAACCGGCTGGAGCTTGACGACCAAATCCTCCAACTTTTCCTTAGCACGACGCTCCTGTAGGCGCGCTTCTTCTTCCTGCTTGAGAAGTTCCGACGGCGCGATCCGCAGCACGTTCCCGATGCGTTCAAAGCCGAGCCCCTTGGTCAGGAGAATTACGTCCAGCGCCTGATCCCAGGGAACCTCGACTAGGCGAATCGTCACCTGTCCCTTGACCTCATCGCCCGCGATGATGTTGAGATCCGACACCTCGGCGATGAGCCGCAGCACGTCGTTGATATCGACGTCCTTGAAATCGAGCGAAATCCGCCGGCCGGTGTAGAGCTTGTCGTCCGCGAAGCTGCCTTCCAACAGCGGCTCATTGTCTCCGGAAAGATCCAGGGCCGCGGGGAACAACTCGTTTGCGGATCCAGTTTCAGGGATTGAGCCGGCCGCCGGGATCTCACTGATTACCACCGGCGTGGTCTCATTTGCGACCACCGGTACGGCTTCAGCATTCTTCACCGTAACAGAGGGCGCGCTCGCCGATTGCGCGGTTGTTGTTGCCTGTTGTGCGGCGGTTGCCTTTTCTTGTGCGGCGGTGCCTTCTGCCGACAGCTCAGCGACCAGCGGCAGCGACGCCTGGGTGTCCACCGCTACAAACTTCACGATCAGAACCGCACCGTTGCGTTGAATCTCGGGCTTCAGTGCCGGTGCGCGGCGCACCACCAAGCGCGCCTCCGGAAGCTTGCTCTCCGGCTGCTGAAAGCTGTTGAGCAACGAGAGTGGCCCCTCTCCCTCTGGCGTCAAATTGAGAGCTGCGCCGGGTTCCAGCAGCGCCCCTTCAAAGCTGAGGATCAGCGTTTCGGCATCCGGTTCGTATAAGCGGTACGCGAGCTCGCCGTCCGCCTCAAGCTGAATGCGATCGTACTCCGCCGTGCGCTCAAACTGAATGCCTCGGATGTGAATAGCCGCAGTGGTCGCTTCAGGCGCTGCTTCTTGTGGCGGCGCTGCAAGAGCGGTGTCGCCCGACGGAATCTCGGGCGCCACAGCCGCAGCGGGTGCCGGTTCCGCTTCTGCCGGCGCCTTGTCTTCCGTCGCGGCATTGACTGCGACGGAAGGCGTCTCCTCGATCACAATGAGGATGTCGTCAGCGTCCGCAGAAACCTCAAAGGCCGGGAATTTGCTCACGTCTCCACCGTCGACCACCACGCGCAATTTTTCCGCGTGCTGGCCTAAACGGATCTGCTCGGCATGCGGCGAACCCACTTCCAAGCTCTGATAGGCGGTGCCGTTCACAAAGCCCGGCAAATCAACCACCAAGCGCGCCGGATCTTCCAAGGCGAAACTCTCGAAAGGCGCAGCCCCGCCCCGCGTCTGCAAACGAATCACGCTGCGCCCATCCACTGTCTCGACTTGGATTCCTTCGAGCTGTTTAGTCTTTGCCGGTGCCGGCTCCGCGGCGGACTGTACCACCTCCGATTCCGGTGCGGTTTTACGGACGGCGGGCGGCTGCGCGTCGCTACTGGGCGCGGCCGGCTGTAACTCGCCCGCTTCAATGCGAGGATCTTCCCAGACCGCCGATTCCGTTTCATTCTCCAGTTCACTTCCACCGGCATCTCCGCTACCAGCGACCACCGTAGAAACGACGGGGTCGACCTGCAACAAAACAGCATCCTGTTTCTGCTCGAATTCGTAGTTGACGTTCGAGCTGAGTATCACTTCCAAGCGCGTTTCCGTCCGTCCCGCTTCGGTGACAAAGGTAGAAACCGAAATCGCCTTGACCGGTCCTTCGGAAACCGCGATCTCCTCCGCCAAGCGCTGCGGACGCACACCACTGAAGCGCACGATCAAGCGATCCGGGTCGCGCTTTTGCTCAACGGTGTAAGGCGCACCATGGATACCGGAAAATTGGATCAACGCGGCGTCACCTTCGGCAGAAACCTGGATGCCCGAAAGAACCTGCTCTTCTTCTGCCAAAACCGCCCGCGCATCACCTAAAGTACAGACTACGGCGGTGAGCAGGGCCGCGCGTTTCACGAACCTACCGGCTTTTCGTATCCGGTGCGGAATCAAAGCCAACATCGACGCCCACCCTCCTTAATCGTGTCGAATTCGCAACTCAATGTCTTTCGGCGTTCGCTCGCCGAGATAGTCAACGTAAACTTCTTTTACGAGCACCGCGCTGTCGTCAATCCGAATGATCTGCCCCTCGTTCTTGCCAACTTTGCTGCCTTCCTGAACAATGTAACTCGCTCCCGATGGATCCTGGATCAACGCTCGCGGTCGCGTGGCATCCCAGACCACTGCAACCACGTTCAACTGATTGAGCTCAAATTGCTCCAGCGGTCCGCGATCGGCACTCTCCTCGAGACGCTTGAGATCCAGTACAAAGGACCGAAATGGGTCGCGGCGTTTGCTGGCGTCATAGTGAAAATCTTCCTCCAAGCCGCCGAACGCCGCCGAGGCAGTGCTGCCCGCCGCGGTGGCTCCCGCCTTTGTCGGCGCAGCTTGCCGCTGAGTACGCCGCGCTAGCCGTTCGCGCTCTGTCTCGTACTCGGACGTCGTCGGACCGACTGACTCGCCTTGGCAAGCCAAAAGCCACAACGCTCCTAACGCAAAAAAAGAAAGAGTGCGCGCGCTCACACCCCCTCCTCGACCGGCCGCCTCGGATTGGAAGCGCGGCTGGCACCTGCGGCAGGGCGACCCGCCTTTGGTGCGGTTTCCATGGCTTCCCCTGCTCCTTCGACGAAACGAAATGTCGTCACGTTACCCGTAACGCGGAGGTGCGTGTCAAGCGCGCCCTCGCTGTCGATCTTCACGTTGACGTCGCCCACCGTAACGATGCGCGGAAGACGCGCGATCTTTTCAAAAAAATGGGCGATCTCGTGGAAGGTACCCGTGAATTCGACCTCGATCGGAACCTCCGCGTAAAAGCCTCTCGCCATCTCCGCCTGCGGCCGAAACGCCCGGAAGTCCAGCCCTGCGTCTTTGCCTAATGTGCTGATATCTGTCAACAGGATCGGCAGCTCCTTACTGTTCGGGAGTTGTCGCAGCGCTTGCTGGAATTGATCCTCAAGTTTTTGCAACTCTTCCTCGAAGCCAGGCAGATTGGCGACGACCGCGCGCGCTTCGTTCAATTTGCGTTGCATGTCCATCTGTTGGGCGCGAACCAGTTCTAAATCTCTCTTGGCGGGCGCATAAAAAAAGTACCAGTACGCAACCCCCAACAAGGCCAGGATGAAGGGGACCACGACTCGGCGTTGGGCCGGCGGAAGATTAAAGAACTTTTCCCCCAACTGATCGATTTTGTCTGCGTTGAGCGCCACTAGACACCCCCGCTCGGCTTGGCAGCGGTCGGCGCAGCAGGCGCCGCCTCTGCTGCCTTCGCCTCATCTTCCGGATGAGACAGCGAAGCGTCCACTTGAAAACGCGCCAGCTTCAGGCCGCTGACGGTTTCAAATTCCGTCTTCGCTAATTCGACCTGCGCAAAATAGAGAGACTTTTCCAGTGCCGTCAAAAACTGCGCCACTCTTTCGTTATCAAGGCTCATCCCTGACAACGAGACATCGGTCGTCGAAACCGTGAGTTCCGTGAGCCATAAGCGATCCGGTGCATAAGCAGCCAATTCATCGAGCATGTGCACGGGTCCGGTGCGCGAGCGCTCTAACCCCTGAATCACACCCAATTTGGCTTCGATGTCTTCCTTGCGAGCCCGATAGTCTTCGACCTTGACGAGTTGCTCTTTGTACTGAGTGAGCTGTGCTTCGAGTTGCACGATACTGCCGCGGACGCCATCAGTGCGCCGTTTCAGATTCAACTGAATCAAGACAGCGCCGATCAAGACCAACCCGATGAGTGCGAATATCATCCCGAGCTGTTTGCGCACGTCCGCCTTGCGTTTCTCTTCACGGACCGGGAGTAAGTTGATACGGATCATGACTCCTCGATCCTCCGCAGCGCCAAACCTACGCCCACGGCCAAGGCCGGTGCCAATTCCGCGAGCTGCGCCGAATCGAAACGCTTGCTCAGAGAAACGTTTTTGAGCGGGTTCAACATGGATACGGGAAGTCCGCTCTTCTCATGCAGAAGTTTTTCCAAACCTTCCAACCTAGAAGCACCGCCGGCCAAAACGATGCGGGTCGGTTTGCTGTTCGCGGCGGTAGCCGTGAAAAAATCCAGGGTGCGGACGATCTCCCCGATCATTGTCTCCGAAACGGACTGCAATGCTTCTTGGACCTCATCGGAGAACACCTCTGCCCCGGCGTTCTTGTCGTGCAATTTCAACTTAATCTGTTCCGCTTCAGCGGCATCAACCGAAAGAACTTTTTGCAACTCCTCGGTGTAGCGATCGCCCCCTCCCGCCAAATCGCGAGTGAACGCGGGCACATCGCCCACAGCGATACTGACGTTGATCGTCTGAGATCCGATGTTAACGAGTGCGATACTGTCTTCAGCTCCGCTCTCGCAATTAGCAGCGTACGCATTTTGAACTGCAAAACCTTCGACGTCGATGATTCGTGGTCTTAGACCGGCCTCGCTGATTACCTGCACGTAATCATCAATCAATTCCTTCTTTGCGGCCACGAGCAGGACGTCCATCTGTCCATCGGATTCCCCCTTGGACAAAATTTGAAAGTCGAGATTGACTTCGTTGACGTCGAAAGGGATGTATTGCTCCGCTTCCCAACGAATCGATTCTTCCAGCTCCTCAAAGCTCATAGCTGGAAGCGCGACTTTTTTCACGATGACTGAAGAGCCCGCAACAGCCACCGCGACGTCCTTCGTGCGAATCTTTCCGTTCGAGAGCGCGGCTTTGATCGCGTCCATGATCGCGGCAGAATTCAAAAAGGCACCCTGCACGATGGACTCTCTGGGCAGCGGCGCTACCCCCACGTGCGCGAGATCCAGCCCTTTCGGGTGGATGCCTAACTCAACGGCCTTCACAGAAGACGCGCCGATGTCGAGGCCGACTATTGATTTACTTCGCAAACGCGATGTCAATAACACGGGGGCTTCCCCTAGCGGTGCACGAGGTCGAATGGAAGCGCTGAGGTCGAATCATGCTCGGCCGCGTCCTCCGACGCAGCGAACACTCTGTCCTTATCGGATACCTTGAACCCCAGAGCCATTAGAATTTTGCGCTTCGTATCGAGCCGGCAGGGTCGTCCACTTTCCACTCGATCAATCGTCAGCGTGGAGAGTCCAGCCTTGCGCGCGAGTTCGGCCTTGCTCATCATCAAGGCCTCGCGGAATTTTTGGACACTGTTCCCCTGCAACGTCCCCTCCCACCGGTCCCGACTCCGGTTCCCTCTATTGCACCAGGGGCCGTATCGGCCCACGCTTTCGCAGACTTGAGCTGCTGCAGCACGCCTTTATTGTGTTGTAAATCACGGTCTTTCCTGCGCATTCTCCCCGCAAATCGGCTGCTATAAAACGGCTGCGAGAATTCCGAAGTACCGGCGAGCGCTGACGTTTCTCACGCCCCTTTTCAACGTGCCGATAGATGAGGCAGCAGGAGCGCATGTCAGAGCGGGTTCTCATCATCGACGATGATCTTTCTTTGCGGGACAGTCTTGCGCTGGTTCTCGGAGCAGAGGGCTTCTCCACCACCACGGCCGCCAACGCCGACGAGGCACTGGCGAGTGTGGAAAACTACCTTCCGGACGTCGTCTTCTGCGATTTGCGCATGCCGGGGCGCAGCGGCATCGAGTTAATCCCTGAGCTGCGGCGGAAAAATCCTGACGCCACGATCGTACTGATGTCCGCCTATGGATCGAAAGAACTAGCTCTCGAAGCCATTCGGCAGGGAGCTTACGACTACCTCGCTAAACCCTTTCAGCCTTCCGAAGCCCTGCTCACCATTCGCAAAGCCCGCGAGCGTGAGCGGCTCCGCCGCCAGAATCAACTCCTGCGCCGCGAGGTGGAGCGCGCGCTCGGCGAGCACCCGATCGTGGCAGCTTCTGAAAGCATGCTGCCCGTCATCCAACTGTTGGAACGAGCCGCGGAGTTCAAGGCCACCGTATTGCTGATCGGCGAGAGCGGAACTGGGAAGGAAGTGTTGGCGCGCACCATTCATACCCAATCTCCTCGCCGCCACGAGAGTTTCGTAGCCGTCAATTGCGGTGCCATTCCCGAGAATCTATTGGAATCAGAACTCTTCGGTCACGTCCGGGGTGCTTTCACCGGCGCCGACAGAGCGCGGCGTGGGCTGGTTCAAGAAGCCGATAACGGCAGCCTGTTCCTCGACGAAATCGGGGAGCTTCCCTTCAACTTACAAGTCAAGCTGTTGCGCATGCTCCAGGAGGAAGAAGTGCGGCCGCTGGGCGATTCTAAAGCTCACCGGGTCGACGTCCGCATCATCGCAGCTACGTCCCGCGATCTGGAAGCAGAGGTTCGAGCCGGACGCTTCCGAGATGACCTTTACTACCGCTTGAACGTCATTCGGATCGACCTGCCCCCCCTGCGCGAACGCAAGCAAGACATTCCTTTGCTGGCTGACTGCTTTTTGGCCCACTTCGCCCGGAGCCTTGGCAAATCGGTCCGACACATCAGCAATGCCGCACTACAGCAATTCATAGCTTACTCATGGCCAGGAAACGTTCGTGAACTTCAAAACGCAATTGAACGAGCTGTGATTTTGTGCGACGGAGACACGTTGACGCCTAAGGACCTCTCCAGCGTACTGGCACCGCGCTTACTCGCCGCATCAGCAACCGCTACTTTTCCGTCTGCCGAGGACTACTCACTGCGCCGAGCACGAGAAAAATTTGAAGCGGATTGGATCCGAAACACTCTTCAGTTCTGTGAAGGCAATCGGACTCACGCTGCGAACTTGCTTCAGATCAGCTACCGATCCCTTCTATACAAAATAGTCCAGTACAAGATTCAAATCTGACGGCGCCTCCTGTTAAAACCCTATCCTTCCGCCCCAGCCACAATGACTTCAAATTCTTGGATCGCCGTGCCGCCCTGAAGATCATCCACGGCGATTTTGACCGGAAACCGGCCCGCCTGTTCTCGCTCAGGTTTCCAACGCACAAGACCTAAGACCGGATCAATCCGCATACCCGGAGGGCTCTGAATCAGAGCGTAGCGGAGGCGTTTATCACCGTCCGGATCGTCGGCTTCGATTTGATAGACGAACTCCCCCTCCGCGTTGAGTCCGCTGGGTTGCGAAAGAAATCGAGGAATGGCATTGGCAATCGTCAGTGGTGGACTGCGGATAGCAGTGCTCTGTGAGACGCCATCCGTTGCTATCACCTCAACTTCAATCTGATCCCCCCGCCGGAAAGTTTCTGGAGATAACGTGCCGCCGTTTTCGGATTGCAATTCCCCGTTCACCCACCAGCGGAAGTGATACTCCAGGGCATCGCCGTCTGGATCGACGGCGCGCGGACGGGCACTGACCGCCTGCCCCGCCATCATTGCACCCAGAGGTTCAAGTACAACGGAGTGCAGAAGCGGAGCTTGATTCTCTAGCTGCGCAGTCGCTTCGTCGACGACATCTCCTCCCTTGCCATCACTCACCACAACACGTACTTCGACTGTTTCTCCCCGCTTGGCACCCACGAGTGAGAGGTGGCCTTCTTCTGTGCCGATCCGCTGTCCCTGCAAACGCCAGTGGTACCGAATCAACAGCGGATCTCCATCGGGATCCCATACTTTCACGGCGGCCCGCACCATTTGACCCGGCGCAGGATTCGCGGGCTCGATTCGGAGATCCGCGACCTCCGGAAGCCTATTTCCGGTACTGGCTTGGCCCGTTTCCGTTACAGAAGTATCCATTGGCTGCGCGCCGCTCTGCGCCGCTTGCTCGCGACGGCAACCGGCACTGAGAAGAATGGCTACGCCAACAATCCACAAGAGGCGTCGTTTCACAACTCCCCTCCCTTCACATAAAGCGTCGCGCTACTCATCCCGGGGGATACACGAGTCGAAGCTGCTTTAGGATATGGGCTTCGTCCGCTTCGTATTCCACCATGAGCGAGGCTCCAAACGCTTCTGGAAAATTTTGGAGCGTCAGGGGTTTTCCTTCTAAATCCTGCAACTTGGTGGATTCCACGACACGGTAGGTATCGCCGTCGATGACGACTGTACCGGCGGTAGGATCTTTCGCCGTGTACATGCCTAGGGAACCCGCCGCTGCAATTCCACTCCAGAACAAAACCACTACCATTCCCAAAACGAATCGAATTGAATTTCTCTTGCACCGTCGGTTACAGCACTTCATTCGCGTTTCCTCCCGTCAGCGCTCGCGCCAATTAATCAGTTTAACCCCACTGGACGGCACAGCACCGGCGCAATCATTCAAAACACCGCCATCACTCGTAATCATGAAGACGCGGCTCTGGCATTCCGGATTGGGGTCCGAAGCATCCGGGGCGGGGCCCACCGAAATTCTCGGAGATGTCGGAATACCCGTTCCAATCTGTTTCCGGCGCTGATCCTCTGGGTTCGGCCCTTCGTCGGGGAATTCCCCCGTTCCGCACTCCAGATCAAAGCGGTACACATAGGTGTCCCCACCAGCCGTGCAAGGATCGGCATCGACCAGCGGTATAAACGATCCTGTCCAAACATCTCCGAGAAAGATAAAGCTCGTGCTCACGAATTTTTCCATATCGCGCGCTAAAAGATAGTAACCCTGAAATGCACTCAGATTGGAACAATTCGCCACGCTATCGATGTTTGTCAAATGCAGACTCTCTTGAATTGGGTGAGGGTTCAGCCCCAAGGTCTCATAGGGATCGAGATCCTGCATCACGTAGAACCGATTATTTTCTGCTGTCGTGCTGGAAAATCCTTCGAAATCCAATTGATTTCTTTCCCCGGTTCCGAACGCTAGGTAAAGCTTCCCGTCTTTCAGCGTGCCGGTCGGAGGGAAATAAATACTCTTGTAATAGGTGGTTCCCGCATGCGTATACGTGGGCGCTGTAAAAAATTTCGTAAAGCTCCAATTCGCCTGCGCGTAGTCATGGCTGGCAGGAGTGGGGCCATCGCCCGGAGCAGCCGTGAAGGCTCCCATCTCGCGTACAACCCATTTCCACACGTTGCCACCTAGATCGCCGACGTAGATCACGTCGGCAAAACCATCGAAATCGAGATCGAATACCGCGGGGGTCGACGCAATCGAGAAGCGCATCCCCTGTTCGGCTCCCACCGCGGTGTGCTCGTATTTTTTGACCGCGAGCACTTTCCCCGTGGCGATGTCGAGCATAAAAATCGCGCGGCCGGCGCGGCTGGTTGAAGCATCGTTGCTGTCGTCGTAATTCACTTGATCATTCGGATCTCCCGCCACGTCGTAGCCAGCCCCGAAGATGGCGACCCAACGCTCGAATCCCTGTCCGCCGTTGTCCGAAGCGCCGATGGAGACCCTCACGCGTGTGATTACCGCATCGGACCAGCTCTGCCCCAGATAGGGGCGCCAGCCATCGCAGGTGACACTCTCACAGGGAAACTCCCACAAGTAGGTCGGATAGGAGTTGTAATCGGCCGGAGCCGGTGGACTGGGATTACCGGGAGGATTCGTCACGTCCAAGGCGTAATAACTGCGTCCGCCCTGACGCAAACTACCAATCAGGACCGTTTGCCACTCCGTTTTCACCTTACTGACTTGCAGCGGTATGGATGGAAACCACACGTCCGCAACCTGTGCGGAGCCATCCACGTAGTAATAATCGCGCGGCTGCCCGTCGATCGGAAGCTCTTTGATCGTCTGGCGGATTTGCCATGGCATGAAGCCGAACAACTCTGCACCCGTGCCGGTATCGAACGCCGGCGGTGTTGCTCCGGGCTGCCACAACCCCGCCTGGAAAGCGCGCAGGAAGCCGTCGTTTGCACCCGCGTAAATGACCCGGCTTCGGTATTGGTGGTCGGTCGCAAAATCGAGATACGAGGATTCATTGAGCGGCGCATTCGGCGGGCCCACCAGGATCGGATTCGAGTGGAAGATGTCGCCGAGCCGACTGCTGCGGTCTGAACACGGCGAAGATCCAAAGCTACACCCCCGCACGTAATTGGCGATCTGATCGGCAAGCTCTTCCGCATTCGCTGCTACGGGAGTCGGCGCCGGGGGCGTCGGATAAGTCACGATATCGGCGTCCACAACTCCCAGATCCGCGGCCGAAACCTCTGCCGCGTCAAAGTCCGAGCACTTGCTACTGCCATCGCTACCGCAATCGTCGCTACCTCCCTGCTTGGAAACATACAGGGTTCGCGATCCGGCCGTCGGTACGCCGTCTGCGGCATCCCAATAACCCGGGGCATTGCTGCGAATTTCCCCCCCGTCATCACAAGGCGGTGGATTCGGAAGCGTTTCCGGAAGATCTGAAACACAGTCGCCGTTGGTGTCGAGGATGTCTCCGGTCGCCGTGAATGCGAAGTTTTTCAGATGTCCCTCCCAGGGACCGGGGTCGGAAGCCGGGATGAAGAAACTGATGTAAATATTTCCACCGTTCACCGTGCGGCTCGCGGGAACCGTGGCGGCCGTGAAGCTCTGTGATTTCTGAATGATGTCCGTCATCGCCGCAACGACGTTGTCCGCGAGCTCATCCACATCATTGCTGAAGTAGAACTGGCCGTTGCCCACATCAGCCGCTTTTTCGAGCAGCTCATTGGCAAAATCCGTGGTCGTGAATCCAACCGTATAAATATCAAAGGTTTGATCCCCGGACATGTCGGGGCGAAAATCTTTTTCGTGCATGTATTTGGCGATATCATCCAGATACAAGGCAACGGAACAATTGACACAGGTGGGGCTGCTCCCTGGTTCTTCGTTGCCCGCCTCGGGAACCGCGTTATCCGGATTGTAATCGCCGATCAATTTGGTTTCGAAATTATTAAAACCGGCCGACCTTGTCAGTTCGGGTTGCAAAAAATCGTCTTTTGTCGATTCTCCATCTGTCACGATAATGATGAAATTACGCTGGCAGGAATACTGAACGGGACTATCCGGAACCTGATTGGCTGCGCCGGCTGCTCCACCAACGCCGGCATTACTAGTCTTGTAAACGTACTTGGGAAAAGGAGTAACGCCATCAATGCCGAGTGGCAGGTCCGTATCCGTTCGGCTCATAAAATAGGTATAGACTTGAAACAGCGCTTCTCCGAGTGGAGTCCAACTATTCGATTGAATGGACTGCAAAGCGCTGTTGATATCTGACGCCTGGGTCGAGTTGTAGTCATCGACGGCTTCTAATACGAAGCCACCGTTGACATCGCCGTTTGCCTCCGGCTTTCTGAACTTTGCGATTCCGAAACGCACCGCTGTCATCAGGTTGACTTCACAGACGATTTCCTTGATGGCCTGTTTCGCCGCCGTGATGCGAGCGCGCTTGTATTTCGCGTAAGGGGCGCCGCCGACACAACTCGAAGGGAAGCCATTTCCATTGCCTTGGATTTGTGCGTATGCTGCATCTGCTTCCGGGCTGAACAGCCAATTCAAATATTTTCCCGTGTAGCGAGTTTGTTCAGGGTTGACCGACGTATCGTGATAGATCGTGCGCGTTTTTCCGCATTGCGTAACGCTCGTGTCATTATTGAAAAAATACGTCGCGGCGTCGACGTAGACGTTACAAGTTGTCGCTGCAGCGGGATCAAAGTCGGGGTGCCAAACAATGTTGTTCATCGAACCCGAATTGTCGAGCAGCATCAGCACGTTGGGCGTCACGTTGGCCGTAAAGAGCAGCGTATCATCGGCGCGCCCCGCTGAACCCGAAGATAACGCCGCCAGGAACAAGAAAACTGACGCCGTAACCGATTTTCTCATGAATAGCCCTCTCATGGCTGCTTCTCCCGGCTTTAGTTGAATGGATAACAACGCGTCCCTGTTGCCTGAAGGCGAGACAGCGCGCCACTCGCCGTCTGGCCAGCAACGCGCATGTCCCACAGGCTCTCGCGCCACAAGGCATTGCTAGCGCTGCCAGACATCTCGATGCTCATCACCCAGTCGTCGCAAGTGCCTCCGCTTCCGATCCAATCGATGGGGTTTACGACCGCGGAATCTGCGGAAAAACTCGGGAGCCCGTACGGATAGAGCGCAGCATCGCCTAGATTCGTTGCCGGCAAAACAGGATGAAATGACACCAAGTTCGCGACGCCTTCGGGAAGATCCGTGGTGAAAAGAATATTGCGCGCGTTGGCCAAACCGGCCTCGCCTGCATAGAGAGCAGCGCGCGCCTGATTTTGAAATCCTGAAATCTGCTGATCAAAATTGACCGCTTTGAGCGATGCCAACCCAATCATCCCCATCATGACGAGCATCAGCATGGCGATCAGGAGCGCTGCACCGCTCTCCTGCCGCTTGATAAAGCACGGATGTTGTTCGGAATTCATCATCGCGTTCCCACATTGCGCACGCGCACAGTGGCGCCATAAACCCGCCGGTGAAAACCATCCGGGGGGGGGCCACCCGCACCATAAGTCCGATTCTCCGTTACCTGCGGCGAACCTTCGGCGTATTGATCCCTCGGATCCTGTGACGTCGTTATGGCGACGATATTGAGACGCACGGACCGCAAATCCATGTGATCATTCAATTGAGGGTTGTACTGATTCGCCTCTCCCTGCCACTCTCCTGCATCTTCTTGATCGTTTTCGTTTGCATCGAACCAATAGGCGATCTGAAGGTCTTCAACGTTGTCAGCCAGTACAATTCCGTCGCGCTGCAGTGCAGTACCCGCTACAGAGTAAAAATGTGCCGGCGCAGCCCGGCGGTCGCCGAGGGCCGGGATCGCGCCGACGAGGTTGTTGACCGTGAGTGTCGTACCCGCAATCCCCGCCACGCTGCCGCACGCCACGGCACCGCCGGCATCATCGAGACTTGCGAAGAGAGCGCCTCCTCCGACACTAAAGTCGTTGTCGCCATCGCTATCGATGTCGAGCGTGGATAACGTGATCTGATTTCCAACTGCATTCGTGATCTCGGCCGACCAATCGACGGGAACCAAATTCATAGGCGTGGTTGGATCTACCGTGCGCAGCAAGTCGGCCCCGGCGACGGCTATAGAATCCGGTCCATTCGTGTTGTCGCTGCCGCAGACCGCCATGCGCTCTGGAATTTTAAAACCTGCGCTCCGCAGGTCCCGCTCCACCAGACTTGCAACAGCGCGCGCATTGCCCTGAGCTTGGGCTACGTCATCCACCACAACGTAGGTTTGATGATGCGCCGAGAAACCAGTCAGTACATAGACCAACACAATGCCGAGAATGGCTACGGCGACCAATAACTCTACCAACGTGAAAGCAAATTGAGATCGCATCTCTTAACCGCTCCCGTTGTAACGGGTCGTGGAGAGTGAGAGCGTCCGCTGCAGCGGACGACTGGGATCGTTCCATGTCACCATCAGGTCGACGTTCATTAAATTGGATGCAGTCGGAACGGCTGTGACGCGCCAGGTCACACTGAACACGCGCACGACCTGAGTCCCCGCGCTCGGACTCGTCATCGTCACCGGAACATCGCCTTGGGGATAACCCGGATTATTGATCCAATTCGGAGCGACAAAGCCCGCCGTGGGTGCAACCTGTGCCCAAGGTAAACGGCGAGCGATTTCGAGCTGGTCCCGGCCCACCGCCGCTGCCTCGGTGGCACCCCAGCCGCTAGACCCCTGTGACAGCGCCTGGACCTGCATACCCGCGAGCGTGAGTAATCCAAAGCCTAGAATTCCCAGCGCGATGATCACTTCGATAATGGTGAAGGCGCTTCGCCGCCGTTCTGTTTTTTTGACAAACCGCCTGTCCACGGTCATCTCCACTGCCCTTGAGCGCTATCCCAAGCGTGCACACGCACACCCCCGAGTGGCCTCAAGACGGCGGCGTAGTCTCGACCCGGGCTGTTCACATAAACCGCACCGCCCGCACTGCCAATCGCCGCCTCGCTGTACGGAACGGCAGAAAAAGCAACGGGAACGCCGTCCGGATGAAATGCGATCCACTGCGCCGGCGCTCCGCCCGCATTCTGAAACGTGAAGCCCGGAAAACCGGGCGCAAAACTCCCGAGCGAATCAGGGTCGCTGGGGGCGGGAACCGCAGCGGAGCTGATACCCCAAAAGACGTCCGTCACGGGTGGCACACCGGCGACGACTTCCCCGCCATCGATCTGGCCGTTCTGATTGCTATCTCGAACCGCCACACCGGCGTAGCGCACCGCAGGATCCGCCGGATTTACAGCCGGCAGAGGATTTCCCTGTGCGTCCATCCCGAAAAAAACCAAATGGTTGTCGCCGGTACGACCGGCCTCCGTGCGAGCGATCTCGAGCAATCCCGCAATCGATCGCGCCGCATCTTTTACGCGCAAGCCCGCAACCCAGCTGCTGAGATTGGGAACCGCCAGCGCGCTGATAATTCCTATGATCGCAACAACAACCATGACCTCGGTGAGCGAGAAACCCACCGCGCGGCGCACGCGCAAAGAGAAGAGATGGGCTGAAGTCAACGCCATATCCGCTTGCGGAAAGCAAGTCGCGTGCCGCTAGCTGCACAACGCTAACTTATTAGTTCCTCAGCTTTTTTCGCTCCAGTGCAACAGCGGCAGTACCCCCAACACCGCAAATTCTGGCGCGGCCCGCATTTTTTTGCACAGTGCAGCACACCGCACCTTGCAACTCAGCGATCTCGCCGCAGCGGCGCGGGTGGACACCGAGTAGCACCGCTCACCGCCTCGACTTGCGCCGGGAGCCGGAGAACAAAACTCGCTCCTGTTGTTACCTCCGCCGGCCTCAGCTCCACCGCCCCACCTTGTTCCTCCGCGAGCCGGACGGCGCTCGCCAAACCGAGGCCAGTTCCTTCACCGGGTTCCTTGGTCGTGAAAAAAGCATCGAAGATGCGCTCGCGCTGCGCTTCCGGAATTCCCGGTCCGTTATCTCGCACCTCACACTCGACGGCGTCGAATACGCTGCGCGCAGGCGGTTCGCCGCGCCCTTCACTCGCACGCAACACAAGGGGCGCACCTCGGAGCAAAATTCGCACCGCTGCCGCGGGTCGATCACGCACTGCGTCTGCCGCATTCAACAGCAAATTGAGGAGGATCTGGAGCGTTGAGCTGCGGCCACCCAAAGCCATGGGCACAGATTCCGTTTCCTCCACTGCGATGTGAACTTCCGCATAACGGCGCTGCGCCGCGACGAGCGCCACGACTTCATCGACCAATTCACGCAGACGGAACACCTCTCGCACCGCGCGGGGTGGACGCGAGAAATCCAAGAGTTGACGCAGGATCGTGCGCACGCGTTCTCCCTCGCGCTGCGCACGCACCAGGTACTCACGGGTCGTCTCGGAAAGCATGGCATCGCGGCCAATGAGATCGAGAAAGGCGAGCAACGCGCCGGCGGGATTTCCGATCTCGTGAGCCACGCCGGCGGCCAATTGCCCCACCGCCGCCAGGCGTTCGGAGCGGTGCAAGCCCTCCTGGGCCGTGCGCAAGTCGCGGTTGACGGTGCGTAGATCCGACACGGCCTTTTCGAGTTCCTGTGTCCGCGCGGCGAGCGCCGCGGTCATCTCGTTGAAGGCGGCGGCCAGTTCCACCGTCTCGCGCGGACCTGCTTCTGGCACGCGCGCGTGTAAATCACCGCTGGCGATCTGCCGTGCAGCCGTGGCGGTGCGCCTCAGAGGCAAGATGAGGCGCCGCCTCAACACGAACACACCGAAAGCACCGAACACCAAACCGTCGACGAGCAGAACGCCGGCCACTACCGCACGGCGCGCGGCGCGCAGGCGCAGAGAAGCCGCGCGGGGTAAGCGCGCGACAGCAACTCCGCCGTCCACGGTGTGCGGCGTCGCAAAGCGAATTTCTTCCCAGGGGCGTCCGAGGCGGAGCAGTGCGGCACGTCGGCGCAGCGCTTCCTGTGCCAGTGCGAGAGATGCGGCGTCCATGTTCTGCAGCGTACCCGTCCGTGGTGCGGCTTCACCCGTCGAATCCAATACCCACCAATGGGTTCCCTCTACCAGAGCTTCTCCGGCGGCGCCCTGCGGCCGGCGCGCCTCGGCCGCCAAGGCGCGGGAGAGCAAGGCCGTGAGCTGCACCTCTTCGTCGCGCACCAGGACAATGGCGAGCACACTCACCGCCCCGAGCATCACGACTATAAAGGGGAACAGCACCTCCGCCTGAAGTCCGAAGCGGCGCGGCATTGCGATCCTAGTCCCCAGCGTCGCTCAAATCGTCGAGGCCGAGCTTCTCTAGGCGGTAGCGAAAAGAGCGAAAGGAAATCCCGAGCAGGCGGGCAGCCTGTTTTTTGACACCTCCCGCTTTTCCCAAGGCTTCGCGCAGCAGGTCGCGCTCATATTCACTCACTAATTTTTCCAACTGAACGCCCTGGGCCGGAATCCGGGAGACCAATTTGGGTGAGGCACCGCTCAAAACCGTGGGCGGCAGTGCCTCAACTTCCATGCACTCGCCCTTGGAAAGCGCGACGGCGCGCTCGATAATGTTTTCGAGCTCGCGCACGTTGCCGGGAAAGCTGTAGGCGAACAAGCAATCCATGGCCTTCTCGCTCACCGAATTCACGTTCTTTTTGAGCTCGCGCGAATACTTCTCCAGGAAGTAATGGACCAAAAGCGGGACGTCTTCGATGCGCTCGCGCAACGGCGGAATCGAAAGCTGGATGACGTTGAGCCGGTAGTAGAGATCTTCACGGAAACGCCCGGAGGCGACGTCGCTCTCCAGGTGTCGGTTGGTGGCCGCTAGGATACGCACGTCTACGTGGTGATCCTTGGTGTCTCCCACGCGGCGGATCGTTTTCTCCTGAATCGCGCGCAAAAGTTTGACCTGAAGCGGGGCGGGAAGTTCACCGACCTCGTCGAGAAACAACGTGCCTTGATCGGCAATCTCAAAGAGTCCCGCCTTGCTCTGAACCGCACCTGTAAACGCACCCTTCACGTGACCGAAGAGCTCCGATTCCAACAGGTTTTCGGGAATAGCACCGCAGTTAACCGTCACAAGGAGCTTGTCGCGTCGATCGCTGTTTTCGTGAATCGCGCGTGCCACCAACTCCTTACCCGTTCCACTCTCCCCACTGATCAAAACGTTGGTTTTCGTTTCCGCGACCTGGCCGATTAAATCGTAGATCCGCTGCATGCTCAAAGAGTTGCCCACAAATGGGCGGCTACGACTCTGGCTGCGGAGTTCGCGACGCAGGCGCTGGTTCTCGCTGGCGAGGCGTTTCTTTTCGAGCGCTTTCTCGACGATGATGCGGATTTCGTCGACCTTGAAAGGCTTCGTGATGTAGTCGTAAGCGCCCTCTTTCATGGCTGCGATCGCCGTCTCCGTGCTCGCGAAGGCCGTGATCATGATGACGATGACGTCAGGGGCATGTCGGCGGAGCTCGCGCAAGAGATCGAGACCCGTGCGGTCGGGCATCTGAATATCCGTGATGACGACGTCGAACTCATCGGCTTCGACGGCGACGAGGGCCGTTGCGACATCTGGCGCGGTCTCGACTGCGTAGCCCTCTCGCTTGAAGAAAATCTCCAGAAAGTCCCGCATGCTCTGTTCGTCGTCGACGACGAGTACGCGCGTATTAGAGCTCACCGGCCGTCTCCCGAGAGCGGCAGGCAGAGGAAAAACGTCGTGCCCTGATGGAGTTTGCTTTCCACGCGCACGCTGCCTCCGTGGTTCTCAACGATCCGATGCACCGTCGCCAGGCCGAGTCCCGTGCCGTCGGCCTTCGTCGTGAAAAAGGGATCAAAGATGCGTTCGAGGGCCTCAGGAGAAATCCCGACGCCGTTATCGGACACCGCGATTTCAACGGAGTCCGCACCCTCCCCTTCCGAAACGGCGTTTCGGCCCTCGCATGCGGCCTCTTGAGAGGGAAGCGGCCGGCAGCAGCGAGCAGAAACCGCGATCGCACCGCCGCCGGGCATCGCTTCGACGGCGTTCAACAACAAATTCCACAGCAATTGACGCAATTGAGCGGGATCCAACGCCACGGCCAAGCGCGGATCGATGTCGATTTGGAACTCGAGCGTCGCACTTTGTGAGGCGTGGAAAAGCGTGGCTAATTCTTCAACCACCGGAAGCAAACGCACGCTGCCCCGCACCGCCGGCCACGGCCGCGCATACTGCAAGAAATCCCGCAGCAGCGCGTTCAGGCGGTCGGTTTCCCGCTGGACAATGTCAACCAGCCGGCGCTTCTCCGCATCCGCGCCGTTATCTCCGAAGCTCGTGCCGAGCAACTGAATGGAACCGAGGACGGCAGCCAGCGGATTCCGGAGCTCGTGCGCCATGTCAGCGGCCATCTGTCCCACGGCCGCCAAGCGCTCCGACCGGCGCAGCTCGACTTCCATGGTCACGACGTCGGTTACATCCTGGAAAATGAGAACGCGCCCGCTCGCCTGCCCTGCTTCGTCTTTCAGGACCGAGCCGGCCACGCCGAGATAGCGCTCTTCACCCTTGGGTGTTTGATAGGAAATGCGAACGCGGCGCCGTCCGGGCGCTTTGTTTTCGTCGCCGAACACCGCGGCTGCCGCACCCGGTAACACGCGCTCCAGAAAAAGGCCCACCGCTGCTTCCTGCGTGAATCCCGTAATGCGTTCCGCTTCAGGATTAAAAGAGGTGATGATGCCCACGGAATCCGCAGTCAAAAGACCGCTGGTCAGACTTTCAACGGTTCGCTGGTGCAACCGCTGCAGGCGGCGCAGATCGCTGGTGCGGCGGTCGAGCGCGCGGCCCGCGCGCTCACTTTCCTCTGCCAGCAGACTGGCGAGAAAGGCCACCAGCAACAACATCCCCGCGTGCACACCCCATACGGTCGCCACGACGCTGAGCGACGCGCGCCCCGCCTCGCCATAGGCGGGCAGCCAGTCGTTCTGAATGGCCATGAGCACCAAGCCGTAGGCGACGCTGGCCGCCGCCGCCGCCGTGATGGCGCCGCGGGAGTGAAACAACGTGGCCGCGCAAATCGTGACCAAGGCGTAGCCGATCGCGAACACGGACTCGCTGCCGCCCCACACGTAGACAAGGGCCGTTATTAAACTGATATCGATCCCGATCTGAAGCGCGCCGAGCTGGAGCAAATGCCGGCTGCGGCTCAGAACCACCGCGCTGGCCACCGTCGTGAGAAAAGCGGCGCCCAGAACCACGCACAGACCGACTTCGGCGCCCGATTCGAGCCCGCGCCCCGTCTGCTTGAAATAAACGGCGATACCCAGAACAGCGAGACAAAGCAAAAGCCGCGCCGCCATAAAGCGAGCGAGACGCCGCTTCAACCCCACGCGCTCGCGGCGATCGTGACGCTCAGGAGTAGCGGCTTCGGGCTCTGCTATTGAGAACTGCATAAAGAATGTTCTGTTTCTCCGTCGGCGCAGCGTAACATTGCCGATGCAGGTCCCAATAACACGAGCGCTACTTGATGGTGTCCGCGATAGAAAAGATGGGAAGGTACATCGCGATCAAAATCGAGCCGATGGTACCGCCCAGAAAGACCATCATCAGCGGCTCGAGCATCGAAGTCAGGGCTTCCACCGCCGCGTCGACTTCGTCGTCGTAAAAATCCGCAATCTTGGAGAGCATGGCGTCCATGGCACCGGTCTGCTCCCCCACTCCGATCATCTGAACCACCATGCCGGGGAAAATCTTTGATTCACCCAACGGCTCCGCCACCGTGCGTCCCTCGGAAATTGCGTTGCGCGTATTTTGCAAGGCTTCCTCGATGATGACGTTGCCCGCGGTTTTTGAGACGATCTCCAAGCCGTCGAGAATGGGGACACCGCTCGCGATCATGGTCGACAACGTGCGGCTGAAACGGGCTACCGCCACCTTCTTGAGCAGTGAGCCAAAAATGGGCAGCGCCAGAAAAAAAGCGTCCGTCGCCTTGTGAAAACTCGGAACTTTCTTGCGCGCTAATCCAAACAGGAAGAAGCCCAGCGCAATCCCTCCCAGGATGTAGAGGATGTAGGCCTGCAAAAAATGGCTGACGTCGAGCACCATCTGAGTCGGTCCGGGCAGCGTTCCCCCGAAATCCGTAAACATTTTCTCGAAAACAGGGATCACCTTGACCATCAGCAGAACGACCACGCCGACCGCGACGACCATGATCGTCGAGGGATACACCATGGCGCCTTTTACCTTGCGCTTCAGACTGTCGACTTTCTCGAGATACACACCAAGCCGATTCAAAATCACGTCGAGGATACCGCCCACCTCGCCGGCGGCGATCAGGTTCACGTAGAGGTTATCGAAGGCGCGTGGGTGCTTGCCCAGGGCATCCGCGAACGTCGAGCCCTGCTCCACGTCCGCCTTCACCGTCCGCAGTGCTTCACGAAAGGACTTGTTCGGGTGCTGCTCCGCCAAAATCTCGAGGCACTGAACCAGAGGTAAGCCCGCGTCGATCATGGTGCCGAACTGGCGCGTAAAAACCACCAGTTCGCGGGTGCTGACACCACCCCGGAAGCCTGGAACTCCCGCCAGTAGATCCTTGGGCTTGAGTTTGACGTTGATCGGAACGAGCGCCTGGGCGCGAAGTTGGTTCATGACCATCGCTTCGCTGGAGGCATCCATGACGCCTTTCTTGATCGCCCCCTGGCGGGTCCGCCCCTCCCATTTATAAATCGGCATATTGACCCCTCACCGCGGGCGCCGCGCCGGTGGAACGTCCTTTTGGACGATCCACTGCTCGGCCCCATCCACTGCGCTCGCTAGGCCGTCCCCATCGTCCGCCGTGCACCAGCGGACCGCAGTGCCCCTCCGCCCAAAAGATCGCGCAGCTCGTCCGCGTCGCTGCTGCGCGCGATGGCGTCGTCCACCGAGATCAAGCGGCGTTGAACCAACGAGGCCAGCGATTGATTGAACGTCTGCATTCCAAACTTGTCCTGCCCAATCTGCATCTGCGAGTAGATCTGATGCACTTTGTCCTCGCGGATCAGATTCCGAATCGCCGGGTTGGGCACCATGACTTCAATGGCGAGCGAGCGCCCCGTCCCGCTGGCGCGCGGAATCAGTGCTTGCGACAGGATTCCCTCCAAGACAAACGAGAGCTGCGCCCGTACCTGGGGCTGCTGATAGGGAGGGAAAACGTCGACGATGCGGTTGATGCTCTGCACCGCCGAGTTCGTGTGCAGCGTGGCGAAAGCCAGATGTCCCGTTTCGGCGACCGTCAGGGCCGCCTCGATGGTCTCGAGATCGCGCATCTCGCCGATCAGCACGATGTCGGGATCTTGGCGCAGAATGTACTTGAGAGCGTTCTTGAAGCCCTGTGTGTCCGCCCCGACTTCGCGTTGGTTGATCAAACAACTTTTGTGAACGTGCAGGTATTCGATGGGATCCTCGATCGTCACGATGTGCTCGCTGCGCTCGCTGTTGACGCGGTCGATCATGCTGGCCAGCGTTGTCGATTTTCCGGAACCCGTCGGTCCGGTCACCAACACCAAACCGCGCGGCTTGCGGCACAGGTCGGGCACCACCTTGGGCAGACCCAGTTCCTCGAAAGACAGAATGCGGAACGGAATGGAGCGAAAGGCACCGGCGACTGCCCCGCGCTGCACAAAAATGTTGGCGCGGAAGCGGGCTAACCCCTTCACGCCGAAAGAGAGATCCAGTTCGCTCTGCTCTTCGAAGCGGTGCTTCTGCGCATCGGTGAGAATCGAGTAACAGAGCTGTTTCGTATCCTGCGCGTTGAGGGCTGGTAATTTGAGAGGGAGAAGTTTGCCGTCGACCCGGATCTGAGGAGGCGTGTTGGTGGTGATATGCAGGTCGCTCGCCCCTTTTTCAATCATCACCTTCAAGAGCTGAGATAGGTTTGCCACGTCGGCTTTCCTCTCGCGGAAGAAAAAACGGGGGAGACATGGCGTAGAGCCACCGCCGCGCGCCCTCCCCACGAAACGCCTGAGCCAACGCGGCCTTACCGCATTCCCTGCACAGGCAAGAAAACACTTCAAACTCGGTCAGTTATCGGACTTCCGAGGCGGCGGCTTTACCATCCGCGGACGCAGCGGCGGCCTCAATCTCGCGCCACGAAGTGTGGCGCCGCTGCAAGACGAAGATGCCCGTACCCGTCACTACGAGCCAAAAGCAGGCGTGCACTAAGGTCCCGAGCGCAACCGCCATAGCATCCTCGACGCCGAAGCGGGACAAAGCCTGCAGGCAGGCGTAGTGGTAAGGACCGAAAAAGCCGGGAGCGGACGGCACCGAAATAAAAACTCCGACCAGCACCAGGGTCGTGTAGGAAGCCGCGAGCGCACGCGAAAAACTGCCCAGGTCGACCCCCAGCGCCAGCAATCCGCCCCAAAAAGGCAGTACGGCCAACACCAACCAGAGCAGCACGGAATGAAAAGCAATCCAAAATAGGTGCATGCCACCGCGCAACGACCCCATGCCTTGGGAAAGCCGTTGCACGATCTCCTCCAGGCGATCCGCAACCCGTTCCCGCAGCACGGGCCGAGTCACGGCCCTCGCCAAGCGCGCAATCGTATGGGGAGCGAAACGCAGACTGGCGATCAACCCAAGCATCAGGAGAAAACCCGCCAGAACGGAGACCAACAGCAACTCAGCACCGCTGCCGAAGACCTGGGAACCGTAAATAGCGAGCAGAACAGCGGCTAGGCCGACGATCACGAGTGAATCGATCACCCGCTCCAAGATGACGGTCCCCAAAATCGCCGCGCTGTGCCCCTTGACTTCGCGGGCCAGATACCAGACGCGCACGAGCTCACCCACTCGCAGCGGAAAGATGTTGTTGGCCATGAGACCGACGGCGGTCGCGCGAAACAACGGACCGCGGCCGATGGGCTGAACCGCGTCGGTCAAATGGCGCCAGCGCAGCGCCCGCACATAGAGGGCAGCGACGTGAGCCGGAAAAGAAATGGCGGCGAGCAAGAACAGGTCCGCACGCGTGAACGCGTCCCAGAGCTCAGCGAATGAAACTTTCCGCAGCACCAAGCCCAGGCACAGCACGGTAACGGCGAAGCCCAGCCACAGGCGCCAATTGCGCAGGTGCTTCACTCGGATTCCCACGCTGGCGCGCTGCCCTTGAGCCGCTCCCGAGCTGCTTCCACGTCTCGCGCAATTTGTTCTTTCAGCTCCGCGGCGCCGGGAAAACGGCGCTCATCCCGCAGGCGCAAACAAAACGCCAAATCGACGCGGCGGTCGTAGATCTCTCCCGAGAAATCCAAAAGATGGGCTTCCACCACCGGCCGTTGGGAACTCGTAAAGGTCGGACGCAGGCCGACGTTGATGACCGCCGCAAAGGAAGCGCCGCGCTGGGGCACTCCCTCATCGAGGAAACGCAGAGCCCCGGCATACACTCCGTTCGCGGGCCGCACCTCCGTCTCGGCCTCTACGTTCGCTGTCGGAAATCCCAGGCCTCGCCCCCGGCGCTCCCCGCCTACGATGCGACCGCGCACGCCGAAGCTGCGCCCCAGAAGTTCCGCTGCCGCTTCAACCGCCCCCTCCGCGATCAACTGACGAATGCGCGTGGAATTGACGTCCCGATTGCCGACGGTGACCTCGGGAACGATCGTCACGGCGAAGCCGAGGCGCGGCCCCAGCTCGGTCAACTGGCGCATGGAACCCTCGCGATCCTTGCCGAAATGGAAGTCGTAGCCGACGTACACTTCGCGCGGGCGCAGCGGTTCGTAGAGGAACTCCCGCACGAAGCGATCCGGAGGCGTACGCGCAAACTCAGGCGTGAAAGTTTCAACGATAACGGCGTCGATACCCAAATGCTCGAGCAGTTCGAGTTTTTGATCCAGCGTGGTGAGCAGTGCGGGGGCACGCTCGGGTGTGAGCACCTTGCGCGGGTGCGGTTCGAAGGTGTAGACCACCGCCTCGCCCCGGAGCGCCCGCGCGCGCGCGCAGACGACCCGCATGATCTCCTGATGCCCGAGGTGCAATCCGTCAAAGTTTCCGACCGTGACGATCGGATGTTGCAAGCGGCGCGTGAGCGCCCGACTTCCCGCGATGACTTCCAATGCTAAGCTCCGGCGAATGCAGATCCTAAGCCGTTACCTCTTGTCGCGCTTCCTGCGCCTCTTCGCCGTGGCACTGTTCGTGCTGGCGCTCACCGTTATGCTCGCGGAGCTGCTGCTCCACATCGACGACGTCATGGAAACGGGAGAGGGGTTCAAGGGGGCTGCTACCTATCTCCTGCTCAAGCTGCCCGCCGAGTACCTTTGGGCGCTGGTCCCCATCGCCGCCTTCGTCGCTTGTTTCGCCTGCCTCGGAACAGCGGCGCGTTCGCTTGAGATCACCGCGATCAAGGCCGGGGGTGTCTCGCCGCTGCGGGCCTGTGTTCCCCTGCTGGTCGCCGCAGCGGCCATCTCTCTGCTCCATTTCGTCTTCTCCGAGAGCGCCGGAGTTTGGGCCCAGCGCGCCTGGAATCGCAAGTTCAGCGGAGCCGAGAGCGAAATTTCCTACCGCCGCGGATCGTTCTGGTACCACAAGGCGAGGGTCATCTACAACATTCGCAAGACGGAACCAGAGACCCAAACCTTAGAGGGCGTACGCATCTACGAGCTTGACGACGCGGGCCACCTCGTGCGCAGCATTCACGCCCGCCAGGCACAGCTCGTCGCGGGCAATCGCTGGCACTTCGAAGACGCGGCCATCCGAGAGTTCGACACCTCCGATCCCCTGGCACCGGTCCGTTTCAAGCGCGTCGAGGAGACCACCCTTGAACTAGCGGGGGAAGAAGATTTGGCGCTCTTCGACGCCGAGCCGGCCGGCCTCTCTCTGCGCAACCTGCGGGAATACATCAATGAAGAATCCTTCGAAGGCGAGAACGTGACGCGCCTGCGGGCCCATCTCCACCAGCGCATCGCGGATCCCTTCACGGCACTCTTGTTCGTCTTGCTCGCCATTCCCATTGGCCTGTGCGTCGAGCAGACGCGGAACCTCGGCCGAGCAGCGCTCTCCGGCATGATCATTATGACCGGCTTCTGGGTCGTGCGGAGTTTGGGCATTACGCTGACCAGCAAAGGAGCGATGGCGGCCCCCGTTACTCCGTGGCTCGCTCTCGCGCTCTTCGGTCTGCTCGGCCTCTGGTCACTGCGGCGGGTGCCGACGTAAGACGGTGGTATCGGCGGCAGCGAGGTTTTGGGCTGCCTAACAGGCTGCTGACAAAATCAGTCTAGAATCGCGTAGGATACTCGGCAGGAGGATCTGCCGATGATGGGGGAATCGAATCCGCAACGTGCGCTGTTTTATCAGCTTT
>Ga0247727_10005231_pt1 | contig 26611 bp, 42 predicted proteins | sample WisWelCaveWW1625_FD_202498 | JGI IMG/M metagenome (GOLD analysis project Ga0247727, IMG submission 202498) | Biofilm microbial communities from Wishing Well Cave, Virginia, United States - WW16-25 | ecosystem: Environmental > Aquatic > Deep subsurface > Groundwater > Cave microbial mat | place...
CGGCGGCGCATCCGCATCGCCTCGAGTCAGATCGTCCAGCGTTCGCAAAACGCGAAACTTCAGTTCTGCCCATGTCACTTTTTCACCGCGGTGAAAAACTGTGGGGAGGTAAACTCACTCCCCACAGTATAGTGTCACCAGGTTACTGGATACTCACCGCGCCCCGGTTGCCGAACGCAGCCGCGCAGTAGGTAATCTCCTGAAGGTCGCCCTGCCACTTGTTCATGGCGCCGAACTCGTCCCAGGAGAAGCGCTCCACCGACTGCATGTCGTCAAACGCTGGTGGGTTGTGCAGCATCACTTTGCGCCGGATGGCGAACAGGCTAGCGCCACGCATGGCAATCTTAAACACTGGATGCACGTGCTGTGCCTTGGTGATAAAGGCATACAGCGTCCCGGCCGAGCCGCCCTGTGGCGTTGCGATAAACGCCTCCTTGTAGTCGTCCATCACGGGCGAGCGGAAGGTCAATCGCTCGTTCGTCTCGTCAACGGTCTGGATTTCCAGCACCATCGTCTTGCCGTCGAGGAAATTCACGCCGTTGGTGATACCATAGGCAGCGGTACGGGCAATGTGCAGCGAGACGAAATCGCCTGCCGCGTATTGCGCGGTTCCCAGGTCGGTGCATTGAACGTAGTGGGTGATGCCGGCACTTGACTGACCGACGTACCACGTCGCGTCAATCGCGGTCGTGTCCGGGTCAGGCGCACCATCGCCCGCGGTGATAGGGGCTGTCACGCCTACTTGCTTTGTGATGTTGCCCGCATTCCACAGGCAGGCATCCCAGCTCTCGGCGTACACGGCATCGCGGTAGCGAATACGTCCGCCGTTCATAATGCGATCGTCCTGCAGGTCGCGCAGGTTTTGCATCCACTCGCCCTCCATCTGATCCCACAACCCGTGAATCACTGCCGGGGTGGTCAGCACCAACATATCGGCCGAGCCAGGAACCGGCTCCCCATAGGTGCCATAGCGCTGGATGGCGAACTTAGCGCGAACCGATAGGCGCAGGGCAACGTCGCGCATCACGCCGATATCGAAGGTGAAATCCTCCGAGGTGCCCAGCCCCGCAAAGGACGTGGCGCCTCCGGCATAGTTCACGACGTTGGTATTCTGGATCAGGGAGTCTCGAGCCAGAAGCTCATGCACCGACAGGATGGAGCCATTCAAGTGCTGGCGCAGGATACCGTTCACAAATCCACTTCGGCCGCCCGTAGCCCACATATTGATGAGCTCGTCGTAGGAGTGGAATTGCACCTTGTGTCCGTAGCGCTTATCTGCCACGATCCGGCGCTCGCGGGAGTCCAGGTACGCAGCGTTGATGAAGTTCTGGCGCAGGCCAATCGAGTTGTGGTTGACATGCCCCGGCAGAGCCTCGCGGCCCGTGGTCAGCGTGGGAGCCTTGGATCCAATCGGGTCCCACATCACTAGGGGAGAAAAGACAGCCGCCTGGCGGAAGTTAACCGCGATGGCGCTGTCGAACTCGTCCCAGACTTGCTTGTCCCACACCTCGATCGGGTTTTCGGAATAATACTTGTCAAAGTCGGACATGAGCTTTTAGGTCTCCTTGGCTTACGATGTAGTAGGCCCGGCGCCAATGGTGTGAGGCGGTCGTGGTCCAGACTTTCCCTTTGCCTCGTCCATCTTCGCCCAGGCTTCCTGCATCTTAGCCTCATACAAATCGAATTTGCCGTCCGACATTGCCTTCAATGCCTCGTTTGTCAGCGCTTCGGCTTCTTGTTCTGGAGTCTTGCCTCCCCCCGCTGGTGGCGGTGGAGGGGTTGCTCCCCCCGCCTGTGGTGCCACAGGCGGTGGCTCCTTAGAACCGAAGGCGTCGGCCAGGACTTTGATGTGTTGCTCGAGTGCTTCCCCTTCCAGAGTGGAGCTCATCACCAGCGGAATGATTTCCGGGCGGAGCGCGGCAGGATACTTCATCAGTAAATCCTGTCGGGTCGCCTTGCCGGTGAGTGCTGTGATCTGGGTCTGTAGGTCGGGCAGCTTGCCTGCTGTCTCTTTGAGAGCGACAAGTGATGTGCCTAGTTCCCTCAGCGCTTTGTCCCGTTCGCCTACCTGGGTCGTGAGGTCTGTTTGCTGTAGGCCCCACGCCTTTTGCGCGGCGACGGCTTTCTCGCGCACAGTTTTGGCCCATCCCTTTAGTCCGTCGTACTTCGCTTTCAGAGCCTTCGCATCGACCTGGCCATCGTCTCCCAAGGGGATGTCGGTATCCGGCATCTCCGGGATTGGGTCATCGATTTTGTCAGGCATTTAGCCCTCCTCTATTTGACGAATATCCCCCTACTATGCAAGACGGAAAATGCGTGCTAGAACGGTGCCCGCACCGGCGGTCAAGCTTGCCGAGAGCGTGACCGTCACGCGCCGCTCGGCAGTCAGGTATTCACCATCGGCCTTCGGCTGGGCCGCGGTCAAGCTGCGCGACACGTCGCCGAGCGAGGTCTCGGTGATATCCGCCGTTGCGATGTAGGCATCAGCCGTCGTGCCATCGCCCACATCGATCGACGGCGTGCCCCCGGCAAAGGCGGTTGTGACGATAAAGATCACCTCATCCAGAAAGATGGGTTCCTCTACGGAGGCCGGGATTGCGAGCTGCAGTGCGGCACCCGCGGCGCTGAAGATGAAGTTCAGCCGCAGTACATCCTCAACGAGTACCTTGCCAGCAGCCGGGTCGCGGGTCGCATTATTTTGAATGGATGGTTGCGCCATGTGCTACTCCTCCTACCGATTCTTGAGGTGCGAGAAGACGCAGGTAATCTCTGCCACGCCCGCGCTCGCGTTGTTGTTCAACCCGGTGTAGGTGGCAGTCAGAACCTTTCGCTGCCCACCGTCCAGCCGACCCAAGTTGAATTGCTGCACGATGATCTGATCGGCAATCGACAGATCCACCGCGGCCGCAAAATAGTCTGGGTCCGAACTTATACCAAGCTCCAGCAAGTCTGATCCTGTATCGTTGAAGGCTGTCTGCACATCTACCAGGAAGTACATGACGATACAATCAGCCGGGAGTGTGAACAGGTTTTTGGCTACGCCCTCGGCGGTGTAGCGGAGCTTGGCAGATTTGGAGTGAACAATATTGGAAATGTCAGCCATGTCAGCTCCTAGGTAAATGCTACCATGTCCACAACGCTGTACCAGGTACGCACACTCAGCGTATTGGCTGCGTTTCCGCCGGTCAGATCAGCAACCGTTGAGCGCAGAACCACGGTCTGGTTAGCAACGGGTGTGGAAATCGCGGGCGTACCCCCGAGATTGTAGAGACGGGCCTGGTCTGTGGCCTGATCGACAAAGCCTGCCTCGGTGATGGCCGCGATATCGGCGCCGTCAGCGCCATAGCCGACAGCCAAGGCTGCTGTGCCTACTGTATACCCGGTTGTGGTCACATCGAAGAAGAACTCGAGAGCGTGCACAACGTGCGCCTTGTTTGCGCCGGGAGCGGCAATGAGTACAATGTCTGTGCCCAGGAGTGCTCTCATCTGAGCATCCGTGACCTGGACATCGGCGTATTGGAGAAGGTCCTGCTCCACACTTGCACTCAACACTTTTGGTCCATGCAATCGGACAGCCATGCGCTACCTCCTGCGGAAAACAAAAAGCGCGAACCAGTTTTCGCCGCGGCGAAAAACCGATCCACGCTTTCGAGTCAACGTCGTCTTGGATCTACAGGCTGTTTAGGCCCGAGACAGGCTGCGTTTCCACAGCCCTATTCAGTTATTCGGAATATTGATTGCTTCGGCTAAGCGCCGAGGCTTCTGCAGAACCTCGGTCGACCCACTGCCCAGGTGTGCCAACAGTCTGATTTGGCTCTTGCCTTGTTCGTCCTTGACGATGGTGATGGCAACTAGGTGAGTGCCGTTCCCAAAAGTCAGGACACGCTTCGCAAGCTTCAGAGCACTCTCGGGCAGGTCTACCATAAGTCAATGTACACTAATCCTATGTGCTTGTCAAGTAGTATGATATGTCAATGCTAGACTGCCTTCTTAGGCAGATCTCTCAGATGGGCGCCAATAGTATTCTGGCTCGTCACCATCTCCCTGCTCAGTCCGGTAACGCCAGTAGTGAGATCGGCTGACGATGAGCCAAGAGCACTGGCGAATAGAACAAAGGTGGGCTGCGTACCGCCGTTCGGGAAGATAGCCAATCGCAGCCAACCGGCCGCGAGGTCCTCCACATACTGACTTCGACCCTGAGCAATCCACAGATCGCGTACCGTACTATAACCCGCGTCACCAGGAGCGAGTGGAGAGACAGGAACAGCAGCCATCAGAATTTCGACTTCACAACCTGGAATGAGTCCTCGCCCGCGGCCACCAGCGCTCCTTTTCCCTCGAAGCGGTAGTACCAAAAGCCGGAGGCTGTGATGTCCACATCGAAGTGATACTTGCCCGTCGCGTCCTTGACCAGCTCGGCATTGGTCAGATAGATATAGACTGTCTTGGTACCATCAGGCTTCCGCAATCGGGCTGTAATGGTAGTAGGATCGGAATCAACGCTGAGTAGGGTTTGGAATACGACAGTGCACCTGATCCGATCTCCGATATCATAAGCCATGTCTCAGTATCCAGTACAGTGCCATAGCCAGCAGAGGTGTATTGGATAGGATGCTCTTGCCACCTATCTCCGTATCTGACAATATGGCCCGTCCACTGATCAGAGCATCGGCTACGGCAGCGGTTCCCGGTTTAGCCGTTGTCGCGCTGTCTACTAAGTAGGGACCGAATAGCTGCCCGAACGACGCGACGGTGCGGCCTCTGACTGCGGCCATGACCAGCTACTTGCCCCATTTCTCGATGACGCTACGTATGAACTCTCCCATCAACAAGAGAGGCGGCAGGAGTACATTCCACTTGGCAGGCCGATCGAACCAGCCTGACCCCGTAGGAACCCCCCAGGTGCGAACGCGAGTAGGATGGCCCTCGCCGCTCGGCTGCGATCCTGAGTCCACCAGGTAGGGTCCGAATAGCTCCCCCATCGATGCGACTGTCCTGCCACGTGAGTAGGCCATAGCAGATTATCCCTTTAGTAGACTGAAGACAATCCAGAGAGCCACACTCATAGCCACAGCTGCACCCACAAGATATGGGCGTATCCGGCTGTCTATCTTGATCGCCTCAACCTTCTCCTCTAGGTACCCATCCCACACTATACTGCTCCGGTGAGTTCGTCGATGGGGGCGTTGGCTGCGTCGGTAGTGATCGTCTGCGAAGCATGAATGGTAGTGCCGTTGCTCCTATAGATCTCGAGCGTGCCAGCATTGTCTCGAACGCGGTGAACTGCCTTCATCACGGCCGCGCCAAGACTCTTGACACCAGCAGATGCCTCCCAGTTCGATGAGGCACGAGTCATTAGACCATCCGCAATCTCGTTCACAGCGTCAGCGGCCAGCTCAGAGGCTCCGATGGCATCGGGAGCAATAGCAGCTGCGTCGATCGCACCTGCGCCGAAACTGGTAGAGACGATGCCGCCCGCCGCTGGATTGGCGGTAAGTGTCTCCGTGACGTTGAAAGCCGCATTGTCGATAGCCCCGGCCGCGAAAGCGCCCGAGGTGATCACAGCCGCGGCTAGGGCTCCCACGAAGGCGTCCACACGGCCCGACTGCAGAGCGTTGACCGCCGTCCCTATCCACAGGGCCACGTCGGCCCGTGCTGCGGGCAGAATCTCGTATGTTTGCGTGGCAACTGCCTGGGTAGTGGCCGGTGAGAAGGTGATTGTGTCCGTTGCAGCGTTGAAGCCGGTGATGAGTCGCACCTGGTTCGCGATCGTGCCCGAAGTGAAGAGGATACTGCATCCCTTCCAGTAATCAGCGTCGGCTTCGGTTCGAGCGGCGTCGACCATCGTGGTTGTCGAGCCGCTGTCCGACGTACCAGAGGCAAGTGAGCGGATTTCGGTCACTGCATCCGCCGCCAGTGCGTTTGCATCTATAGCACCCGCGCCGAACTTAGCCGCAGTAAGAGCCGCGGCCGCGATCGCATCGGCATCGATGGCACCCGTACCAATCGCCGCCGCATCGATAGCGCCGGCACCAAACTTGGCCGCGGTGATAGCCGCGGCAGCAATCGCATCCGCATCAATAGCGCCTGTCCCGATCGCAGCCGCGTCGATAGCGCCGGCTGCGAATGTTGCCGCGTCAATCGCGCCGTTGGCTATCGCTGCGGCCGTGATCACATCGGCGGCCAACGCTTGCATATTGGCGTCCACTCGCCCGGCAATCAGGTTGTTGGGCGAGGTGCCATTCCACAGTCGAAGGTCGGCAGCTGCAGCCGACAGGATCTCGTAGGTATTGGTACCCGCCGCCTGGGTAGTAGCAGGCGAGAAGGTCAGGGTATCTGTGGTAGCGTTGAAGGCAGTAATGAGTCGTGCCTGGTTGATGATCGTGCCGCTGGTGAACAGAATGACACAGCCCTTCCAGTAATCCGCATCGGCTTCCGTCCTCTCTGTGTCGACGACAGTAGTGGTGGATCCACTATCTGCCGTTCCAGTGGCCAGGGACCGAATCTCGGTTACGGCACTGGCAGCCAGAGCATTGGAATCAATCGCGCCGGCGGCGAACTTGGCGGCGGTCAATGCCGCCGCACCGATTTCGGCCGCGTCCAGCGTGCCAACGATGTTGTCGAAGTCGACCCCGGCATTGCCTCCGGCCGTCACATCAAGTCCAGTCCCAGACGTCACCGGGAAGAGCAGATCGACCAGCTGGCGAGTGACGGTATACATCACATTGACTGCCGTCTTCGCGTTCGTCGTCGTAGTCTTTGTGATGACGGCAACAATATCGGCATTCATCTCGGTCGCTGTCAAAGAGAGGGTATACATTCCCGATGAGGTAGCGACCTCTACGGCCTCGTTGGTTCCATCGGTAAACGTGCCGCCGTCCTTGCTCACCTCCGAGTCCAACGTAGCAGCAGCGCTTACCAAGTCGCCATCATTGTCGTAGATGGGAAAGGTAACAGTAAAAGCCGCATTCTTCTTAGCGGGCCAGTCAGCGATGGCTTTACCCTCCGAGTCCTATCGACCCTATGTGTCACATCTGACACATAATCGGCGTACTCTATTAGTTCTTACTAATCAACCTCTTTGCGAGGCCTGCGAACAGACTCTTCTTTGGCACAATCTCGGGCGGTGTCAAAGTGGAAGTCTTCGACCGCTCTTCCTCTACCACGCGCTGCGTCATGAGCCAGTCCTCACCCTCAAGGAGTTCCATGCTTACGACCAGCGAGGGCCGAATGTTCGTCACCGCTACGGGCCCCGGTGCTCGCGCCAGCTGCTCTTGCCCCCATCCACGGCGCGTGTCTATCTTCATTGTGAGAAGAGTTTCGTCCTGCTGATCACCGGCGTCGGCCAGGATGATATCGATCAGCTGGGCCTTGAAGTGTCCCTTACGCTTGTGGTGTACAGCATACACCTTGTTTAGTTCTAGGTCAATAGTTTTCATTCGATCCTCAATTCCAGCGTGCGGGTCTATCCCGATAGCCTGCGGCGGTTGGCTGCCCCTGTCCTCGGGGCATGTACGGCTGGCCCGCAGGTGCTCCGGCCGCAGTAAAGGCACCCTGCCAGCCATTGTCTCTAAACCAGGGCATCGCAACAGGTGCGTGGTTTGCCAAGACCGCACCCGTCACCGTCAGATGACGAACTCCACTGGTATAGTCTGGCTCTGGCGAGCCCACTCCGAACAGAGGCGCATAGAACACGATCGACTGCGGTCTGACTCGGATCTGACTTACCCGGCTCGCTAGAGCTGCGACCTCAGCATCACTGAGAGCCACGTTCCAAATCGTCACCTCGGCAATGCGGCCATCGAAATAGTTGGCTGGGATGCTATCCCCCTCTCGACCCACACTGATTCGGTCCGATCCAGCGGGTGTGGCGCTTGTCGTTATTGTTCCCTTGCTTCCACCGTCAATGAATACCGCCCTCAAAGTGCCCGAGGTGGCAACCCCACAGGCATGATGCCAGGTGTCAATCGAAAAGCCGGTAGTGGTCGAAGCACTGTTTGAGCCGCCGCCTGCCACGGTACGAAAGCGGAAAGGGTCTCCGGCAACGTCTCCATTGATCCGCAGCTGCCAACTGTGGAAATTGTCTACGTCCTTGTCACCAATGTAAATCAGAGTCTCTTGAGCCGTGTTCCGATCGGGCCGAACCCAACAAGCGAATGTGAATGGATAAGCCGTGACCGGCGCACTATCGAGTTCTAGCCGGTCGAGATTCGCAGCGACAAATTCTCTCGCCATCAGGCATCACTGTAACTGAGTAGTAACTCTACCACCTGAGCTGCAGCTGCCATCGTGTCGCCAGCGGCGACACCATCCCGAGCGAACAGGAATTCCACTGTTTCGCCAGCGGCAAAGTTGCCGGCCGTCAGAGAGATAATGACACGCAATCTCCTATCCGTCGCGCCTGGCGCGGCATCTGTGACCGTCACCGCCTCCTCCGTGCCCGTTTGGTCAAGCGAGTTCGCATCGTCACCGGCGACAGTCCGATAGTCGAAATCCCATACCACGTTGCCTGTTATCGCCGTTGAGGTCCAGATGATTACAATGGTTGCCCCGCCCACGTAATTTTGGGGAACGGTGAAGGAACCATAGAGCAAATCACGGGTAGCAGTATCGAGAAATATCCAGTGGGGATGACGCCACTGATCGTTCGTCGCTTTGATACTGTACGCCTCTGGAAATACATTCCCGCTGGTGTCGGGGAGCACATTGCCTAAGATACTGATCTCGTGTGTGGCCACTACTCCCTCCTAGATTTCTGCATTAGGAATCTGATGAGAAGCAATCGCTTCACAGCACCCGGTAGTACAACGGGGGAGGTAGCAGTATTGATGGCAGCATTGAGGGAAGGCCGGTTGGCTTCAAACCAATCCTCGACGGCCTGGGCCGCCGCATTGATCTGGGCCTTGGTCCAGTTAATTCCTACCTGGTCCTCAGCAGCAGCTTGCCTCAGCTCAACTAATTGATTTGGAGAGAGAATTGCCATGGTCTCAGTTCCAACGTGACGGTCTATCCCGATAACCTGCCGCAGTGGGCAGGCCCTGATGACGAGGCATGTAGGGCTGGCCTCCAGCAGGCGGTGGCGCAGTGAATGCGCCCGGCCAACCGAACACGCCGATGTAGGGCGCTGAGCAGGGTGGGCCGTCCGCCACGACCGCGCCGGTGACTGTGCCATTCTGCGCCAGGCCGCTCCAATCCTCGCCGCCGACGTTGAGCGGTAGGAACAGGCGTAGGCTGTTGGTGACGCGGCCCGGGTAATGTGCCGCGACGTTGAGTTCTTCCAGGCCCAGGATGCGTTTCCAGAACTGCATGTTGGCCAGGCGGCCATTGAGGGTGGCGGTTTGAGCGGAGATGTTGCCGACGCAGTAGCCGGTAGCCGGGGCAGCGCCGCTGCCGATGGGTGTTGTTAGCTCGGTGACGGTGACGCTTGACAGGCGCTTGTCGCTGGCGGTGTCCCAGATATACATGAGCGGGTCGTTGGCGACGGAACTGTAGTCGTAGGTCAGGGCAACACAGAACCATCGGCCCAAAGCCAGCGAATCAGTTGGCGACCTCCAGATGCCGTCGGCCGAGCCGCCGCCGGTGAAGTTGTATTGCAACTGCATTTCGGTGTTTGTTGCGCTGGTGAGGAACCAGCGCAGGTCGGTGCTGGCCTCAGGTAGGGCGAGCAGCCGGACTGATGCCTCGCCAACGGCGGTGATGTAGAGCCAGGTAAGCATACTCATCACCGTGCCGGAGTCGAGAATGCTGGCGGTGGTGTGCTCAACTTTATCGTCCACGCCATCGAAGGAAAGGGCCATGATCAGGCGTCCACGTACTCGAACAAAAGTTGAAACAAGATCACTGCACCGACGAGCGTATCCCCTGCGTCTGCTCCATCTCGGGCAAAGAAGAACTCGACTTCTTCATCGACGGCAAAGTTGCCCGCCGTGAGCGTAATCGACGCTTCCATGCGGCGTAGGGCTGCGCCGGGCGCCGTGTCTGTAACGGTAACGCTCTCATCCTCACCCGTCTGGTCGAGACTGGTAGTATCATTTCCACCAACCGTCCGATACACAAAGTCCCACACCACATTATTGGTGATCACCGTCGAAGTCCAGACGATCTTAAGCGCAGCGCCACCCACATAATTCTTAGGAACGGTGAAACCCCCATGCACGCCGATGCGTGTCGCCGTGTCATTGAAGATCAGCACCAGTCTGTCCCAGACATCATTGGTCGCCTTAATATCGAATTGCTCGAAAAAGCAGTTTCCGGATGTATCTGGGATGGCGGAGAAACCAAGAATCGGAATGCTGTGAGTAGCGATGGTTCACTCTCCTGTTGGAAACATATACGCTAATTTTCCGAGCCGATCCATCCAGAGGATATGGCTCCCAGCGTAGTTTCGCTAACGACCTGCCCATTCAGGAAAAATATGTCACGCTCCGGCGTATCCTGCGGCGTTGGATTGGATACCTTCTCTACACTCAGTTCCGTGCTGTAGAAGCCCACGAACGCCGACTGCATTTTGATTGGATGGCAGTCCATACCCGGAGTTGTGCAGGCCGGGTTCAATTGCCCGAAGCGCGTCACGAAGCCTTCGGCGGTGATGCGGCCTACTCGCGCATCCGTGTCAAACCCCGCCAGGTTGTCCCATTCACTAGGGATGTTCCCCTGTACCTCATGGATCGTGCTGGTGCTGTTATTGTAACGGCAGCCTGGGGAGGCGGCATAGTTCGCGCCGCCGTCTGCGGAGCATAGCCAGATGAATGTAAACGGGTGTGCCAAATCGTTCCAGTCAAATACCTGGTAGGTATCGCGCACCCGAAACAGCACGGCCAGCAGCGATGAGCCGGAGGGCGCGACCCGGAATGCGCTCTTGCTTGTCCAGATAGAGTTCGTGTTGGCGTTGCTACTCAATATGGATCCGCGGCTGGTACGGCACTTCCCCAGCTGAGGCAAAACCTTGAAACCGATACAATCCACCGAGATATACGGGCCGAGGCCGGAGGCGTAGCCGGGCAGGGGCCGGGTGGGGTAGAGCATTACGTCGCCCTGGTAGGGCACGACGACCTGGCCGTAGTCTACGTGTTGCACGACGTAGACATAGCCCTTATCGGCAGGATTGTCCGGCTTGCATTGGCGAAGAAGGGCGGCGATAGAGTGGACGCGGCCTTCCAATTCTACCGAGTAATGGCCGAAGTTGTGATACTGAATGGCGCTTGCGTCCACCGCCACCGTTCCGCTCTCGAAGCCGACCGTACACCCCTGGGCCGCGGGAATGTCCACCTGCCACTTGAAGCCGCCGTGTTTGGCGACGTTCTCGACGGGCGATGAAGGATTGGTATGCCCTACACCCACGTTGCCCAACAGGGCGTACAGAGAAAAGCCGGGGAAGGCATCGGCGACGGCTAGAGTGAAGGGCAACTCGCCGTGTTCGTGGTCGTAATGGCACCCACGTCCGCTGTCCCAGAGCGTGTGGAATAGACTGTTGTGATGGGACAAACCAGAGTCTGGACACAGTGGGGCGCCGGGATAAGGCGCAACATGCCCGGCCGGCGTCTGCGTAACAGTGGGTAGAGCAGTCGCAGTCGGCAAAGCCGTTGCCGTGGGAGTAGGTGTGGTGGTAAATGCCGGCGTAGGCTTTTTCACCCCGGAGGCGGCATTCAGCACCCATGGCAGATACCGGTTGTGCTCAGGCGCAACAAGGGTAGAACTCGAATTTCGGACCAGGAGCAGAACTGCCGCTGCCAATAGCCAGAAGAGCAGTCGTTTGAGATTCATATTCATGTTACTCCCTCATGGAATGTTGAATTTGAATGCCGTAATATTACACAATGTAGAACCATTAGGCTGAGGCGCACAGCCCCTAAACGCCAACCTATGAAAACCTATTGAGAATTGACTCATATCGATTGTGATTGTCCTAAAAACCTCAGTGGGATTTGCTAGACGCAGTAGCGCCGTTCCATCATACCCATTGTGGAAATCCGGATCGACGGTTACCAAACATTCTGAAAGGGGGTATGGACTATCTGAAGCACAATAGAATCGAATGGGAAAGGGTTTTCTAACTGGACGGTTGGGTACAGGGGTACCACGAATGACCGTGCGGGCGTAATCCGCCCCGGTGTACCAAGACTTTCCCTCCAGCTGCTCTGATACCACACTATCTACGATACTCCGACCATTAGAAATTGTGGCTGTATGTCCAGAGGAAATCAACATGTGTTTGCCATCTGGCTCGGCAACTAAGGCATGAAGCCGCCACGTTTGTCTTCCATCGTAAGGTAATAGGGTAGTATTTGCAACGATTGGAATACGCCACTGGCAAGTCTGTCCAATCGGACAGGTCAGTGGGGGATTGAATTCGACTAGAGCCAACTGGGCTACTCGTGTACCTATGTTTTGAGCATCGGGTATGTCAATGTCTACAGATCCCAGCCTGCCAGGATTATTGTGCATCGTGATCAAGAACTCAAATGGTACTTGCCCACTGACTGACTGGTAAAGCGGAAAGCAGGTTGCCAAGTGAACATGCCCGAAGTCGGAGCCACCCTGACCCGGTGTTTGTATCCACCATACCTGAGTGTCGATCCATACCCGCCTGGGACGATAGCCTTCGCACGTGTCTGTATTCGGGGCAATCCGTGTAAACCCCAACATCAGAGCCGGCATCAAAACTATCATCATGATTCTAGTGATGTGGTGCAAGTTCATGTGCCACTTCTCAGTAGGAACCTTATTTGGTCGAGACTGATATCGATCAGCACCATCGCCGCCGTTATTTTGTCTTGCGCTGCCTCGATAGCAGTCACCTCAGCCAAGACCTTAGTCACGTCCACTGTACTACCAGGAGGAGGAGTCTGATTGGCTGCCACGATTGCCTTCCAAGAGGCATAAGCGGAATACTTGAATGGGTCCCCGCCCGTATCCCACAGTGTGCGCGATACCAGTCCAAAGCGGCCGGCGTAGGCTGGCGGCAGGTCGCACAGCCGGTGCAGAGAGGCATACTTGATACGGCCTCGAGACTTGATGACTAGGAACCCATCCTCGATGTGCTTCTTCTGCAAAGCCTCATCGGCCAGGTCGTTGGGTCCTGGAAGCCGCTCGCGGCCCCACTCTGTTAGCCAGATGCTCCGAACTACGTCGGCCAGCAGCACCGAGTTGAGCAAGGGACTGTTTATGGCTACTGCCCTATTGGCCATCGAGTACGGGTGAATGCTCCACGCCTCAAACGGTGCCGAGGTGAGTCCCCGCATTGCAGATACAAATGGCGTCGTGTTGTCTATCGACCCATAGTCGCTGAATGGTGTGCCACAAGCCACCTGGATAGCAGGGTCGACCGACTTGACTGCTACAGTAAACAGAGGCAGCCAGTAGGCCATCTCATCTACCGTCTCCTGGACGGAACCCCACCAGGGCTCGTTACGGAAAATCCACTTCCGCACTACGTCCTTATACCGCGACACGATCTGCTTTACCTCAACTATAAAATCTGCACTGGACTTTGTTTGCCGTTGGATCTTGCCGGCCCCGGCATTCCACTGAGCCGGCACTGCCTCGAATAGAGCAGCACTAATGGGCACCCCGGCAGCGCGGAAGGCGTTCACTGTGCCATCGATCAGTGACCAGTCCATTCCAGACTGATATGAGATCAGGTCCCAGTTGATCCCGATCTGGGCCTTACAGCCCAGGTCTTTCAAGAGAGCTACGATCTGAGGGCGCCGATCTCGTTCAAATCCAGGGCGATTGTCGTACACCTCCCAGACGGCCACGTCGACCGCCGTCTTGTCACTGCCCGTCGCCACAGGCGGAGGTGGCGGCGGAGGCGGAGGTGGTGGCGGCGGAACGTCAACTTGCACAAGTGAACAGCCATCGATGAACCAACCATTGTTCTTGAATCCCCAGCGGCTGCGCACTTCAAAGCCCAGATCAATTAGACCACCCGCCCAGGTAAAGGCGACCTTTACCGGCGTATATGCTCCAACCGGAACTTGAACCGCATTCAACCAGCCTACATCTACGCTGCCCGCAAATACTCTAACCTCAGAAGACAGTGGATCACCAGGGCGCACCAGCTGCCCTGGCTGAACTTCATGCCATTGGTCAGGGAAGATCGGGACAGTCCACTCATACCGGCCAGCAGCCAGGTTTATCATCTGGCGATAGCCTGCCCCGGTCGGCCCCCACCCCTTGAACATCTTGAGTGCCTTGAGGTCAGTAGGATCATAGATCAGATGGGTTTCTGGAAAGTCGACCCCCAGAGTCACTACACGGACTTCAGGCTCGTACCAGATGTCGTCTTGTGGGATAAGTTTACCATCCTGGGCATCAGTCCAGGTAAATAGTTCCCATCCTGGAGGCCCAAGACCGGATAGAGCTGGCGGCAGGGGTGTATAGGGAGGGCCATCCTTGAAGGAGAGATTCACAGGCCAGGTAGGTATAGCCGGAGGAGGTGGCGGCGGAGGCGGAGGAGGAGGCGGCGGAGGCGGAGGTGGTAGTGCCACACAAGTCGGGGCCATCGCCAGACCACCATTGACGAGAAGATTCGGATGACTGCGTAGGACGTAGCACTTCGTGCCCGGCGGAATCTTATCGAGCCACCAGGCAGTTCCCTCCCTGGTAATGTTGGTGAACTCGAGCCAGCACTCGCTCGGATTTTGAATGCCCGGAACGGCTCCAGTTACGATAAACCAGGCGCCACCCTGGCTATCGTCCATAAGACCGACGTTGTTTACCCTATCCACGCCTGTGTAGACTGGCAGGGATAGGTGAGCGAGGTTATGAATAAGAACTTGTGCCATCTCGGCCTCCAGTGTTGCTACCAGATGTGATACTACCCTTGTGCCGGCGATGTCCCAGTCTCCCCACGTGCTGGCATTGCCTACGGTAAAGATCGTTGCACCCGCCACAAAGTTGTCACGGCGAAGCTGCCGATCATACCATAGAAGTTGTTCAGCGTAATATTTTTCCGGATCTCGCTCTGCGCCACGCCAGTAGGGTATTGGATCGGTGCTGCCATCCTGGCTGTTCCAGTAAGAGATCAGGTTCTTCCATGCCGCGGCCGGCATTCCTGGACAGCCGCCGCCAGCACGATCGCAGCCCAGCTCCGTGATAAGAATGGGCACCTGTAGACCCTTAGGAACCAGAAAGCCCCAATGCACCTTGCGGTAACGGAGGGTCAGCCAGCCTTCCGGGGCACCCGATAAACCCCAGGCAGCCTTATTGCCACAGTTTTCCAGTTGGTAGCCGTCGACAAACCACCAGAGCCAGGGACCCACATATTCGTGCAGGCCGAGAAAGCCACTATACAGTCGGGCAGCACTCAGCGCTGGAATGAACGCTTCCCATAGCCGCCAGTCGCCTACCTCGGGATATCCCGTGCTGAAGTTGCCGACAACACCCCGCAAGTTCATCTTGCTAAGTAACCCAAGGCGCTCCGCCTCAAACTCTCCGTACCACCGCATTGCCTCAATGGCACCTGGCGTGTTAGGAGAACCAAAAGATTGCTCGTTCGGTCCCTCCCAAATTTTGATCGAGGGGTTGGCGGTGTACTCCGGTGCTTGACGCCCGACAAATAATTGTGCTGCCTGGGCTGGCGTCAAGCCCCGTGCGCGGAATGTCTGAACTGTGTCGTCGTCTATCTCCCGACCCATGATGATTGCATTGGGATACGCCGCAGCGATTTCACTTGCAAGACCGTAATCCCCCACCAACTTGATGACCCGTGAGCCAGCTACCATCAGGCGCTTGGCGTCGTTGGTAGACTGCAGACAGTGAGGACCAAGTTTAGTGGTCAAATCAGCACCTTGCGTATCCTAGCCCACACCAAGATGCAGACCACAAGCAGAACCCAGGTAAGAACGTGATCAGCAAACCGATCGCGCAAAGTGGGATAGCCTAGAAGTCGTAACACAACAGCAACCTCGAGGAGCATAAAATAAAGGCCAAGCCCTACTTGATACCAGACGATATTCTTGACCCCGAAGCGCACAGCCATTCCGATCAGCGGTATCGCGGTCGCCAGATATAGAATCAGCCGGAGGTACTGCAAGAATAGATCCACTACTACAGTCTGCCTAACACAGTCGCTACAAAGCCCACAATGGAAGTAAAGCCGCCCTGGAGAAATTGCCAGGTAGTCACCCTTCCCTTGACTTCAGTAAGCCCAGTTTCGATCGTGCGTAGACGAGACTCGTGATCGTCTATCAGCTTGCGGAGCTCGGTAGTGTAGTAAGTGAGCTGGCCGATAACCGTATCTACTTTTTGGTTGATCAGCGCCAGCGATTGTTCGTTGTCCACCTAGCCCACCTCTATTTGTCCGGCAGGGACTTTCCCAGCTTCGCGTCCGGCTTTTCCTTGTTCTTGATCTCGACCTTACCATAGTGACGGTAAGACGATCGCCCGCTCAGATCAGCTTTGTGTTCGAGGTTCTTGCGGGCGGTGCGAACCCAGCCACGGGCGGCATTGACCTCTTGCACACCCAATGGGGTTACGTCTACGCCATCCACAAAGACCAGCTTGTTGATGAGATCCATTGTCTATTTCCTTCCTCCAGCTATCTCGGATAGAGGGGTCGATTTGCCACGCTTGCCGGCATGAATGTTCAATCCGGTCTTGCCTCGGTGGCCACTGTCGCTCGCCTTCCAATTGAGCCGCACCATTGGCGTGCCGCCAATGACCTTTACGATGGCAGTATTACATCTGGAGCACTTGATTCTTGGCTTCCTGTACATGGAGTGCAAGAGCTCGATCCCCCGACCACATTTAGGGCACTGGTAGTCGTACAACGGCATTCTCTTACCTTATGGCGTTCGGAATCGCAGTGTGGCCACAAGAGCATTCGTGAGGGCATCACACTGTGCTAGTGCTATCTTGATCTGTCCCTTGATGCCATACTCGATCCCGAACCCTGCTATGTCAGCGCCAGCAAGGTCCTGGGGAACCTTGCGTGGTGCTACCAGTCTATCAGTTGCACTGTTGGAGATTACACACAGATCGCCCAAGGTGGGATTGATGTGTGAGATCGTCACATCCGTAGTGGCAGGTGCCGAAGCGTGATAGTTGAGATACACATCTAGCAGAAATGCGTCGAGAATCAGCTTACTCGTCGCTTCCCCTGTTGCCACGCCCACGCCGCCGGTAGTAGTGATCCGGAGTGTCTCCATGAATATGCGTGGCATGTGCTACTCCTTGCCCTTGTCCTGGCCACGAGCCTGTTCGATCTTGCGGCGTAGGCGGCGAGCCTCTCCGGCAGAGATCTTATTACTCTTCTCCAATCGGGATACGGCCGCGGAGGCCTGACTCAATACCTCTCCGGCCGATTTGGACTTCCCATTGTGGCGCAGCCTGATCGCGGAGTCGATCTGCTGAGCCGTTTCCATCGGGAACGACGTGTCTCCGGTGCGTTCCTTTGTCTTAGCCCGGTCGCCGGGCCTCACTGTAGCTGCCATGATTGTAATACTCCTCGATGTACAGGTCCTGCAACTCTTGGGGCAGATAGGGAACTGCTTTCTCGTCTCCGAGTCTACGGTTGATTAAATTGATGTGAGCAGAAATATCCTCTGTCTTGTAATTACCCTCAGCATCTTTCTGCCTTCGCCCATCTACCATGACTATGCGCCTCACCAAACCCTCTGATGGGTTGCACGCAAGGATATTCCAGCCCGTTACGTCTTGGCCATCCAGTATCGGTACGAACCTCAGCATGAGAGGGCAGTTCCTTCCACTGTACCACATTTTACACCCCAACTGCCATCATCTCGATATTGGCCTCAAGCGTTCCCGCATTGCTCACCAGAATGGCGGTGACAGCGCAATCACGCAAGTAGACCGACTTGCCTACAATGACTGTCGTGCCCCCATTGAACTTGAAGCTCACATTCTGGTCCGAAATGAGCAGCAGTGCCTTCACCGTCGTGAGACCACCCAGCGATATCGCTTGGTCCACCGCGGCCGCGGCAACTTCAAGGTTTTGGCTGACTGCTTCATCATGAAACTCGTCGCTCACTGACTCCTTCATGCTTCCAGTGACGATGGTAGTGGATTGCCGCTTGACCGTGAAAAATACGCTCGTGGTCAGCTGTACCTTAGCCATCCTACTTGCCTCCCTTGGCAGTCACCACGGGAGCTGGCTTTCCACCACCAGCCGCAGGCGGGACAGCCGGCTTATTGAGTTCGGCCTGGAACCTCATCCACTCCCTGACGCGGCTCATGCCCTCTGCGATATTAGGAACGTCGCCAAACTTCTCCATCGCCAGATCGGGCCAGAGAGAGCCGTCGTTCATACGGAGCGTGATCTCGTTCGCCAGGGCTTCTCGGTCGATGGGTGCTTGAGGCGCCCAATGGACCCTCTTTCGCAATCCCAAACTGCTCTTTTCAACCTCGAAGAGGCCCCGATTGGCCGCGATCCGCATGACCATCTCGGCTCGCTTGGAGAGACCCGTCGTCCAGTTGATACGCTCGATATTGACGTGGCTGTGCATCAGCCAGCCAAGCGAATGCACCGTATCGCCCGAGCGCTGCGTGCCCTCCAGCTTGCCTACAACAGATGAGGTCATCATCAGCTGAAGATACAACATCTCGATGGTGAAGTCTACAAACTTCATCGAGATTTCGCTGCCCAGCGTGCGCTTGATGACCTCCATGCTAGGCTCCGGCCCCTTGCCCAGCGTCCGGCCACCATCCAAAAATGGCCTACCATCGGGAAGCATACGCAAGCTCGGAGAGCCAGAAGGCATATTCTTGCCGAAGATGAATTCGTGTGTTCCCAGGTAAATGCCGTCTCCAATGTCGGCCGCCCGACTATTAATCTCTTCCATCACACCTAGAGCACCCGACACAAGACTAATGCCCCACATCGATCCCTCTCGTATATGAGGGATGTAGATAAATGGCACGAAGCCATCCGGATTTTCGCCTACCAGGGACTCGCCCGTCGTGGGATGCTTTGCATCTCGACCGTCCACAGTGATCTCGCGGCTTGTGGGCGTCCAGTGTTCCATGTACTCTACTTCATCATCATACACCTGGACGCCGTATTTCTCTGCCTCCACGCGAGCAATCCTGCGCTTGAGCCAGGCATCGGTTGGATTCCAGTAATCCGTCCCGCGCCAGCGGAACCATACTTCATCCGGGGTAAAATACTCAAACTTGATGCCCCGGAGCCTGTCGGGTGACTCTCCCTCCCAAGTGACTCGTTGCACAATTCCGCCATAAACTTGTGACAGAAGCATACCCTCTGTGTCCATGGCGGCGGCATTGTTTTCGTACTCTACCTGCCGGAGCACCTTATTGGCATGTTCGGCCAGCGCGATTGAATCGTCGTCCTTCTCGTCCGGTGGGTCGAAGAGGACCGGCGCCGGCACATCGGCAGGATCCTTTGTGTCTCCGATCAGAGCCTGCTGATGAATGCGGCTGCCAAGAGCAATGAGATTCAGCTGGAGCGGCCACTTGTAGGGCGCCTTCTGGCCCTCCTTGGTCTTCTTGGACTTGGTGAGCACCTTGACCGCCTCACCGCTATGCCACGACCACCACTCGTCATAGTCCTTCACGCGCTCGTCCCAGGCCGATTGCTCGTCGTCGGTCAGACCCGAGCGGTTGTTGGGAGCAACGGTCTCCACCGCTTTTTGAGCAGCCGACCGCAGACTAGCGATGGTCTTCTGGAGAACAGGTAACATTGATATACTACACGTTGTAAGAAAAAGTGGCTACCTGGCCGGCATTCTTGTCCCAGAGAAATGCTTCGGCGGCCTGTGTAGCGCGGAAACCCTTGCTATAGTGCCACGCGTCCGCTGCCGAGAGAGAGGGCATCACCGAAACTCGTACTCCCTTGTACTCTTCGCCGGTCATCTGCAGCATGTCCTTCTTGTGATGAAGGTGCCCAATCTTGAAGTGGCGCCAGTGTGTCGCCGCCCACATCTCGGGACTCTCGCTCGCCATGATCAACGGCAGCTGATCGAGTTTCCCTTCGCTGCCATGACTGTAGGCGATCATACACTGGCCGTATTGATAATACTTCCGAACCGCCGCAGAATTATCTACCTTGACATTCGCATCGTTGTGATAATAGCACTCGATCGCATCCCCGAGCTGAAACATCGAAGCCGCATCGTGATTGCCTGGCACCACCAAAACATCGACTGGCGCAATGCTGACCAACCTATCAATCACGGCCACCAGGAGTTGGCGGCCGTCACGAAAAATCTTCTTGAAGCGGCTGTCTGAATCGACTCGTGTGCCCAAGGCCGTCTCGCTTCTGTCGTTATCAATGTGCAGAAAATCCTGGCCGATCGGAAACAGAAATTGCTCCACCTCATACCGAGCGGCATGACCCAGAAGATCGTTCACGGCTGCCAGAAGCAGGTCGCGGGCAATCTTACTGTCGTAGTCCTTGCCAGTCTCTTCTCCCCAGGCCAGTTTCCCGAGATGAAGATCGAAGGCTGCTATCTCACACAGCATCGGTTGTGTGAGTTTCTTCCGTAGCAGAGCGGGTCGAGCTGGCGCAGATGCGAGCAGGTCACGCTTCAGCTCGGCTACTGCCGACTCGATCCTTTCGGGTATACGCCTCTTGAGCCACGCTTTCACCTGGACAACAGGCTGGAGTACCATGCCCCCATCGTCTTGAACATACCCGGTGGCAATACCCTCGTGCCACTCCATCTTGCTGCGCTTGTTGCTACGCGCCGCCGACCACCGATTGATTACAAAGTGGTCTACCTCCCAAATATCCCGATCGACGTTGCAGAACGTCAGCAGTTCCTCCAGTGAGTGCAGGTCCTCGGTATTGGACTCGATGAGTGCCTCATCCCCTTCGTAGCTTACCGTCACCGTGGGCTGATGGGGCCTGATTTCCGCCTTGGCGCACCTACGCTTGCGCTGGGATGGCCTCTGTTGCTTCTTGAGACGCTCCTGAATACGCCTCCGGATGCTACGGGGATTGCCCGCTAACTGGTGATTCTCGATCAGTTCCCGCAGGTCTTTTCCGTCTTTGTAATCCTGTGAAACGGTATCCCTCTTCGCGTCTGAGAGAAGCCCCCAGTGGACTCTTGTCATTGGATGCGAATGGTTAAGGTGATGTAGCCATCGCCTCGCTCGAGCAGTCCCAAAGGATACTCCTCCTTGGATTTTCGATCCCAACCGATAGCCACATTGCCGGCGATCCGAAAGAGTCTAACGACTCCCATCGCTCCCTGGTAGCAGAGATAATCACCGAGAAAGTAGAAAACGCGCTCTCCCGGCGCCCGTTCAATATACGACCTTGGCGCGGTTTTGTCAATTGTATAGATTGTTCAAAGTTTTCGCCGCGGCGAAAAACCGTCACGGCTACCTTCCGGGTCGATGACTAGCCTCCCGCGTCGAAAGTGGCCTTCCACCTCTTTCCTGTATGATGCCACTCTCATCCGGCAAGGAGCGTATGAGCTTGTCGTAAGCCTCGTGCTTCCAGCCGTATGTTTCCGCCAGCCACCAGGCGACCATCATCAACATGGCCACGATATCCTGCGGCAGTTTGTCATCGGGAATATCGTAGCGACCCAGCTGATACTTGATCGCCTTGATATCGTTAGGCCATTGGAAAAGAGCCTTCTCGCAGAACAGCTGAAGGGCACGCAGCATCAATGGTTTGAGTCCAGTGAAGTCTATCCCCAGGACCATATCCATTTCCTCGTCCACATGGCCCGCGAGCTCGTTGAGGTGCTTCTGCAAACCCGTCGCATCCCAGCCGCAGCGGAAGGTAGTCCCAAAGAGAGTCATCCACAACTTGAACTGCCCGATGAAGGGACTAATTTGGCCACCGCCATTGCCCCACCAGAAAGCACGCATGACAGCCGGCCGCTCTGGAAATTCGGTAATATCGAACACGCCGATCACGGGCGCATCTCGATAGGGCGGAATGCCAGAACCCGGATCGCCCATCTGGAGATAGATCCGGCCCGGCTCGGGCGGCATGACCCAGCTGACAATCCCCGCGCCGTGGAACCTCTCCGTGTGAAATCCAACCTGGTTCTCGAGCTCGGCCTGGGTCATGATGGCATCCAAGCCAGCGTTGGAACACCCAAGGATAACCTTGCCGGGGAAATACTTGCCCCGTCCGATCGGCCTGGCACCTTTTAGATGCTGCTCGATTTCGTCCTTATTGCCAGTGATGGAGGCGCGGCCCTCCATACGTTTGACCTGAGAGTCGGTGAGATGCTTGTTGACGTAGGTCGAGACTGTCAGGGAGAGATAGGTCTCCGGGTCGATCTCCTGTAGGTCATAGTAATTCCACAATACCGGGTTGTCATTGGAGTTCGCCAGTAGTGTCAGCCGGCCCAGGCGTGGCCTTCCATCAGGACGCTCACCCCTGGTACGTGTGCCAAGATTACGAATCGCCTCCTCGAGATCGGGTTGTTCCTCGGCTTGGTCGAGACAGATCCAGTCGCAACTGATGTTCTTGATCTTGGTTGCGTTCTTGTCTGAAGAAAGGAACATCAGGCGCGACGTGCATTGCTGCACACGGCCATTCGGCAAGCGAAGGCCATACTTGATGACAATCAGTGGATTGGGCTTCTCATTGACCTTGCCGCCCTGGGCAATAAAGCGGTCATAGAAGGGAACGCCCTCGAATAGACGTTCCTTGAGATACTGGAACATCTGATACGACTGATTCGCAGTGGGCGCTACATCGTAGAAGGCGAAGTATGGAGTCATGGTTGCCCAGGTGATCGCAGACATGGCGATACCCGCGGTCTTGCCACTTCCAAAACCACCGATCACGGTGATGTCAGATTGGCTGGCGTGGTGCAGAGCCAGCTGCCAATCGTCGAAGAGCCAACCCGTCTCCTTACCGGGGTTACGAAAGTAATAATCGGTGAGGGCGTTGGCATTCTCGGCGGCGAGGGAGAAGATTTCCAGATCGCCGTCTGAAAGAATATACATCAGGACTGGATGAGCTTGTAACCCGGGATGTAGAGGTTGCGTCCGTCCCGCCGGATCAAACCCTGACTGAGGAGAATCTTGATATGGTAGACCACCAGGGTGTGGGTCTTGACAATACCTGCGGCGACATACTCCCGATAGGTTGGGGTATTCCCCTGGTTCTCCCTCTTGAACATGACCAGGAAGTTAAAGACTTTCTCTGTCGTTGGATTCATATAGCTTCCTACCCACCTTTAGCACTGACCAAAGGAACACCCCCGATGTCGGTTTTGCCTCGCCAGCCTCATTGAGGGACGTGCAGCCCAATCGGGAGCAAACGATTTGATCGGCCACCAGTTGCCACCCCAGCTTTTCCAATATCGGGGAGGGCTGGAAAGACGAGTGGACCAATTTGAATGGGCTTCGACAAGTGCCACATTCCACTCCGGCCTGCTGAAGAGGCTCCTTCCAAAGAATAGTAGAAACCGCATTAAGCTTAGGAGGCATTTGGCTTTGGCAGCTTTCCAGCCAGGATGTCGCTCATCTGGGCCACGGTCATATTCCCTTTTTGCACTACAGCCAGCATATTGAGAACTACTGCGATCGGCGCTGTCACAACATCGCGAACAAAAACATGACAGGCCTCTGATACACTGACGTTCGGTCTGTCCAGTGTAGCAATCAGCTGTGTCCGGCCGGGCTTGACGTTGAATACCCCCACATATTGATAGCCCTCCCCCAATAACTGAAGCACATCATGGGCTGTGCCCATTGGAACGCCAACGGGTATGGCCCAGGCGCCCATGGTATTGACTACCATGCCAGTATCCTCGCACCGGGAACCTGCCGATTATAGGGTTGATCGAATGTTACAACTTGCACACCTAACTCCCGAGCCTGCATGATTTGCCAGGGCGAGTCTTCAAAGGCGAGAGACGGATTAATGCTAGCCAGGATGCCTGGTTTTAGGTCTGTCTCCGTGATGATCAAGTCGTCAAAAGGAAACTCATGCTTCGCAACCCAATCCCGCGTTGCGTCAATCGTGCCAGCCGGTCTTGCCGTGAGTGCGATCACGGAGAATCGTGTCTTCATCTGCAGAACCTTCTGCAGCCCTCTTGGAATAGGGACCAGGGCAAGATACACTGCCGGGTCTTGCACAAAGGCCCGAATCTCCTCGATAGGAGTGTCGGGGTAGCGCTTGCGGAGGTCATAGAGTGTCTGGTCACATGGGCCAAAGTGCTGAATGATCGCAGAGTCGAAGTCGGCCAGCACGCCATCGAGATCGAATACGACGATCTGTCTATCCTCCATCACTCGTCTCTTATATACCTCACGTTGTTAAGAACAACAACGTGAGGCATTTCCTCTTGATATTCCGGCCATAGGCCGCGCATACACATCAGCGCTATAATACCGTAGTTGATCCAATCGATCCAGGAATCGTCCACCTTCTCATCCTCGGAATCCATGCCAATATGTTGCAGAAGCGCCAGGCGCAGCCGCTTCTGCTTGTCGCTGGCACGGATCAGACAGCCTACCTCCCGAAACTCCGCGATGTTATCAGGACCGTACTTCCTTTGCCGCTGCTTGAAGATCTCAAACGCTTCTTCGACTACTAGAAGGTACGAGGCCTCTAGTTCTGGAGCTCCTGAGGAACCATCGGCGTTCAATTAATTCCACCTTTGTTTGGTGGGGGCGGAAGAGCTGCCCCCACCAATGGTATTGGTGAAGGTCTCGGTGTGGCCGAGAAGACATAGACCGATAGGGCCTCCCGATACACCGTCATGGCGACTTGGGCTGCGTGATCTGGGGCCATCCCTGATTCGACAGCCAATTTGTAATAGTTAATACTATCCGCAGTCGCCAATTCAGATGCGGTTTTCGCAATTTCCAGTCCGTCAGCTCCGTCACCGAGCGATTGTTTCGTCATCGAGATTCTCCTGAGTATGACCATAGCAGACAATGAACAGACTGTCAAGTATTGACATTTCCGTCAAGCTGTGCTATTCTAGCGTGAGATGAGCAAGTACAGCGTGATTTTGGCAGACCCGCCCTGGCAGTATAAAGTCTGGTCGAGAGATACCGGCCTCGGCCGCAGCGCCGAGAGTCATTACCCAACGATGAGCATCGAAGAATTGACTACATTGCCGGTAGCCTCTATTGCGGCGCCTGATTGTGTTTTGTTCTGTTGGGTGACATGGCCTCTATTGTATGAAGCCGCGCCGGTATGGAAAGCCTGGGGGTTCACTTACCGCACGGCCGCCTTCGCTTGGGTCAAGGTGACAAAGAACGGTAAACCCGCCTTCGGCATGGGTTACTGGACGCGGGCCAATACCGAAATCTGCCTGCTCCTGACCAGGGGAAGTCCAAAGCGCAAGGACAAGGGTGTGCCGCAAGTGATATGGGAAGAATACGAAACCGAAACCATCATCGCCCCCTTCCGGGGTCATTCAGTCAAGCCCGACGAACAATATAGACGCATTGAGCAATTAACTGGCTCACGTTACGTTGAATTATTCGCGCGTCGTCCACGCATCGGATGGGATGTTTGGGGAAATGACATTGAAAGTGATCTTGTTCTAGTAGACGAAGGGGAAATTTGACGTCACCGGCTTCCTGACGGGTTACGCGGCGGCGCTCCTGGTGGTTAGGCCTCGGCGGCTGCTCGCCTACATCGCACGCGGAGGACGCAATGAATGTGAATATTGAGCGGGCCGAGTGGCTGAACGAAGCCTCCTGGACGGACGAGCAGGTACGCGACTTCCTGCTTGCCATGCTCAACGAGGGCACGGTATATGCGGTGTACCGACCTGATGGCGAATTAGACTTCTTTCGCCCCGATTCATTGGGCATGGACGACGCGCTACCGCTCAAGGTGGCATTGGCCGAGTTGGGCGCGTGGCAGTTCGATGAGGCGGGAATGAGGATAAATCCATGAGTGATGTAGTCGTAACCGTACCCAAACGCCGGTGGCGTGAATGGTTGGCCGAGGGTGACTGCGCGGGTGAGCCACCCGCGCGACCAGGCGATGGGGCGGGCGGAAACCTACACATTGCCGCTGATGGCGATATAGGAGGCATACTAGGAGGCATACCATGAGCGCATACGCGACGACGACCGTACCCATCGAGCGCAGCAAAGAGGCCATCCGGAAACTGCTCATCCATGCCGGCGTCAAGGGGGTTCAGTTCGCGGAGAATTTCGAGACGGGCGAAATCAATGTCCGTTTCGCCAAGGAAGTTGAAGGCGATCTGCGGACGGTATCGGTGACGATGCAGGTCCCCGAACCTCCGCCGGTGAAGCGCAAAAGATCATGGAGATATTCGAGAGGCCGTATCGTCTATGCCAAGACTTCCGGCCAACGGCGCGAACAGGCGGAACGGGCCACTTACCGCGCTCTGCACTACTGGCTCAAATCTAAGTTTGAGGCAATCTCATTCGGCCTGCTATCATTTGACGATGAATTTTTGTCGCACTTCGAGTGGGTCGTGGATGGGCAACGAACGACCGTAGGCGCGTTGATCAAGCCGAGACTCTCCGCTGGCGCAAATCTATTGTCTGCCCCGCGATGAGCGAGGTAGTCCGTTCTCTGGTGTGGGGAGGATTTTGCTTGACCCGCTTAAGGAAACAAAATGGAACAAACATCAACTCGACCGGGGCCGGCGGTTGTGGCGGAAACGCCTACCACTCATCGACCGGGGCCGGCGGTTGTGGCGGAAACGCCTACCACTCA
>Ga0247727_10005232_pt1 | contig 26603 bp, 23 predicted proteins | sample WisWelCaveWW1625_FD_202498 | JGI IMG/M metagenome (GOLD analysis project Ga0247727, IMG submission 202498) | Biofilm microbial communities from Wishing Well Cave, Virginia, United States - WW16-25 | ecosystem: Environmental > Aquatic > Deep subsurface > Groundwater > Cave microbial mat | place...
GTCGGCGCGGCGGCGTACTCCTCATAGCATTTGCCGTCGCGCAACGAATCGCGCAATGCCGGCGATGCCGCCGGTTGCACGCCGATGATTTTGCATCGCGGCGCGATATTTTTCGCGGCAATCGCCATCCCCGCAATCATTCCGCCACCGCCGACCGGAATGAGCATCGCATCCACGTCCGGCAAATCCTCAAGAATCTCTAATGCCAGCGTGCCTTGCCCCGCGACGGTGAGCGGATCGTCGTACGCGTGAATGAACGTCGCGCCGGTCGCGCGCGCTAAAGTTTCCGCCGCGTGATGCGCGTCCGCGTACGACTCGCCGACCGCGCGGATTTCGACCGGATACTCGCGCAATTTTTCCACTTTGGCGCGCGGCGCAGTGCGCGGCAGAAAAATCACGGCAGGCGCGATGCCAAACGCGCGCGCCGCGAGCGCGACGCCGAGCGCGTGATTGCCGGCGCTCGCGGTCACAATGCCGCGCGCGCGTTCCGCGTCGGTCAGCAATGCCATTTTGTTCAGCGCGCCGCGCGGCTTGAACGAGCCGGTGATTTGCCAATTCTCCAATTTCAAAAACACGCGCGCGTGGACGCGCTGGCTGAGCAGAAAATTTTCGCGCAGGGGCGTGCGAAAAATGTGCGGCGCAATGTGCGCGCGCGCGGCGCGGATGTCGTCAAGCGTGGGCAGGGTTGGCATTGAAGGTGAAGCGCATTTTAGTCGAGGTCGCGGTGAAATGCAACGCGAGTAAATAGTAATTGGTAAGTAGTAATTTTCTGATCCATACCCATTTCGGCAATCCCCAATTACCACGTACCAATTACCAATTCCCATTTTTCAATTCGCAATCGCAGAACAACTATGCTAGAATATTCTAACAATGCCAATTCGAATATTACCCGCCGACCTCGCGTCCAAAATCGCCGCCGGCGAAGTGATCGAGCGGCCCGCGTCGGTCGTGAAAGAGTTGATCGAAAATTCAATTGACGCCGGCGCGCAAGAGGTTCGCGTCGAAATTCGCGGGGGTGGACAGCGGCTGATTCGCGTCGCGGACGACGGCGCGGGGATTCCGGCAGATCAAGTCAAGACCGCGTTCGCGCGGCACGCCACGAGCAAACTTTCTTCGGTTGACGATCTGTTCCGCATTCACACGCTCGGCTTTCGCGGCGAGGCATTGCCTTCGATTGCCTCCGTCGCGCGCGTCACGCTGACGACGCGTAAGCGCGGCGATGCGAACGGCGCGCAAATTCGCGTGGACGGCGGAAAAATTATAGATCAACGCGCGGCGGGCGCGCCGGCGGGCACGATTGTGTTGGTCGAAGATTTATTCAAGCACGTTCCCGCGCGCCTAAAGTTTTTGAAATCGCCGGCGACGGAAGCCGGGCACATCGCGGATTTGCTGAACGCGTACGCGCTGGCGTTTCCGCAATTGCGTTTTGCATTGACGAGCGACGAACGTCTGGTGTTTCAAGCGCCGGGAAGCGGAGATTTATTTGACGCGGTCGTGAAAGTATTTGGCGCAGAAGACGCGGAACAAATGATTCAAGTCACCGGTCACACGTCGCAAGCCACAGAAGAAACTGCGGCTGGCGACTTGCGACACGCAACAGCAGAAATTCAAGTTTCAGGATTTGTTTCCCCACCCCACCTCCATCGCGCGACGCGCAAACATATTTTTTTGTTCGTCAATCATCGCTGGGTGCAAGACCGCGCGCTCGCGCACGCCGTCATTCAAGCGTATCACACCGCGCTGATGGTCGGACGCTTTCCGCTCGCCGTCCTGAATGTTTCCGTTCCGCCGGACGCGGTAGATGTGAACGTGCATCCAGCAAAATCGCAAGTGCGGTTTCGCGAGGCGAGCGCGGTTTTCTCTGCCGTGCAACGCGCGGTGCGCGCGACGATTACCGCGTCCGCGCCGATTCCGTCCGTCAGCGTCACGCCGCGCGATTTTTCGCAACCGCGGCCCGAAGACGCACAATTGGCAATCAACTTGCATCGTCCGATGTCCGGCGTCCAGAGTCCGGTGTCCAACTTCCAATCTCCAACTTCTAGCATCCAACAACCAATCTCCAACATTCAACCTCCATCTACCCAACCCCCTCACCACCAAACCACCCAACTGCCGATGCTCCGCGTGTTGGGGCAAATTCATTCGACGTACATCATCGCCGAAGGACCTGAAGGAATTTATTTGCTTGACCAGCACGCCGCGCATGAGCGCGTGTTGTACGAGCAATTGCGCGCGGAACGCGCCGGCGCGCAAATCGCGACGCAAGCATTGCTCGACCCCGCGCCCCTTCAACTCTCGCCCGCGCAATTCGCCGCGTACGAAACGCATCACGCCGCGCTCGCTTCCGTCGGCTTTCAGACCGAACATTTCGGCGCTCAAACAATTTTGTTGCGCGCGATTCCCGCCGCGTTGAAAAAGAACGAGCCGCGCGCGACCTTTATCGAAATTCTCGACGAGCTGGAGCAAGGCGAAGAGCCGCTCGAAAAATCTGCGGAGGCGCGGCTGATTACGAGCGTATGCAAAAGCATCGCGATCAAAGGCGGGCAAGTGTTGTCGCTCGATGAAATGCGCGAACTGATTCGGCGTTTGGAGCAAACCGCGTCGCCGCGCACCTGCCCGCACGGACGACCGACGATGATTCAATTGAACGCGGCGTTGTTAGAAAGAGAGTTTGGAAGAAAATAAATACAAATTGCGGATAGCAAATGATGAAAAAGCATTTCCGCAATTCCTAATTCGTAATTCACTGGAGGAATGATGCAGACTAGACGACCCCGCGTTATCTTTCCCCTCATCCTCATCACCGCCGGCGTTTTGCTTTTGCTTTCCAACCTCAATCTATTGCCGCTTTCGTTTTGGGACATCGCCGCGCGCGGTTGGCCCCTCGTCCTGATTCTCATCGGCTTGCAAATTATTTTCGGGCGGCAATCGCGCGTCGCCGCGCTCGCGATCGTCGCGCTGTGGATTTTGCTCGTCGCCGGCGCGCTGTGGTTTGCTTTCACCCCAAGTAATGCCGCGCCGAACGCGGCGATGACTACCGCCACGATTTCCGAACCGCTCGGCGAAATCAAAACCGCCGTCATCAATTTGGATTTGGGCGTTTCGACGACGACGATCAAAGCGTTAGGCGCGGACTCGAACGATTTGGCGAGCGGCGCGTATCAGCACGCGCAAGGGACGCGTCTCGACAAAAAATATCAGGTCGTTGGAAGTGAGGGGCGGCTGTCGCTAGACGAAGAAGGATTTTTTTTCGTCGGCATTCCGCACAGCAGATTGGATTTGGGATTGAGTTCGCGCGTGCCGCTTCAATTAAAGATTGACGGCGGCGTGGGAAACGCGACACTGGATTTGTCCGAGCTGAACGCGCCGACGATAGACATTGACGGCGGCATCGGAAATACTTTATTGATCGCGCCGAAAATCGGCGCGATGAAAATCAAAGTGAGCGGCGGCGTCGGCAATTTGCAAATCACGATTCCGCCCGGCGTTGCCGCGCGCATTCGCGTCAATACCGGCATCGGCGGCACGAATATAGACCCCGCGCGCTTTCCACGCGCGGACGGATTTTTTCAGAGCGTAGATTACGCGAGCGCGCAGAATCGGATCGAGCTGGACGTGCGCGGCGGCGTGGGAAATATCAGTATACGATAATAATGTAGCAGGGCGTTTACGCCCGTTTTGAGTACACACTAGTCGGGCGTAAACGTCCTTCCACAAAAGGAGAAACTATGGGACGCGCCGATTTGATCATTCTGATTTCCGCGCTCGGCGCGGGGCTGTTTGTTTTCTTGCGCGTGGTCACGCTTCCAAGTTGGTGGAAACTGTTGACCGCGCGGCTAAATGTTTCGGCGGGATTCAATTTCAAAGAGAGTTGGGCGTCAAACATCACGCTCGGCAGCGCGTCGCTCGGCGTGATTTTGCAACAAGTCGGCGGCAAAGCGCCGGATGATTTGACCTCACTCAATTTTCTGTTCGCGCTGATGCTCGCGCTGAGCGCGCTGACGTACTTGTCCGGCGCGGGGCGCGTCGCAATTTTTCTTTTCGCGGATACACTGGCATTGTGGAGCGTCATCGGCGCGACGAGCGGGCTGTGGGTCGCGATTCAGCAGATCGCGTGGTTCTCCACGCTCGCGCGCACGATTGCCGTCGTGATTCTGCCGCTATCGCTCGTCGGCGTCGCGGTCTACGCGTGGCGCGCAATGGGCGCGCTGTTGAGTAACGTGCGCGCGGAGATGGAAAGCGCGGGCGCGGCGGCAATCGCGGAAAGCGAACCGCCGCGCGTGGAATGGACGTTGCGGTGAAATGAAACGTGCGACGCACCTCATCGGTGCGTCGCACATTATTCCGCGCATTCTCTTTTCAAAATCCGCTCCAATATCGCGAGTGAGGTCGCGTACGTCGGATCCATTCCATAGTACGATAAATGAACCGCGCCGAGATTTTTCCCTTTCGACGAGGGCTTGTCCGTCGCGTAATGCAAAAACCCGATGTCCATTTCGGATTGATAGAGCCGCACGATTTCATTTCCCGGAAAACGCTTTGGATAACTCATCTCGTAAATCGCAGAGAGATACGGACCCGCTTCCATCTCGATATCAGTATACCCCTCGCTATAAAACACGTCCACAAACTTGCGATTCTGCAAAAAAGTTCCCTTGACCGTAATCGCTTTTTGATTGTCCAACACCGAGCCGTACGCCAAGTACGGCGCGAGATCGCGCGCGCTGAAACAATTCGCGAACAAGTACGTGTTGTGCGAATGCTCGTCGTACACGACATTCGGAATGATCACGTCGCCGATGCGGCCGTTCAGCGTCGCCGCCTTGCCGAGCACGTACATCCCTTTGATTTGCTCGACGTTTTGCGTCAGCTCGGAATAAATTTGATACGCCGCCAGTCCGAGCGGATAATCAATATTGAAAATGACCGCGCGGCTCTGCCGCAATTTTTCCAAGCCCGCGCGCGGCAGGCGCGGGTCGAGCCGTTCGGGATCGAGGCAATTCAGTTCGATAATTTGCGCGTCCACGTCGAGATACCGCTCGCTGTGAATGTGCGTAATGCCGGCTTCTTTTTCCATCCGCGCTTTGCGCGCAGCGGCAGTGGCGTTTTCCGGATCGGATGTGAATTTTTTCAAAAGATAATACAAAAAATTTTCTTTACTGCTCCGCACTTCTTCCGCTTGAATCGCCTCGTATTCACGCAATAAATCCTCGCGCCGCGTGTCGCGAATGTATTCGATCAGTTCTTTTTCGTGCGCGAGCGCAAACCCTGCAACGAGATTGACGAGACTATGCGTGTTGCTCGAGACAAAATAAACCGGGCGGTCGGCAAGCGCCGGACCGGCTTGTGCCGCGATATTCTGCCACCAGCGTTGCGTCGCCTTGCGATAATCCACGAGCGAGCCGGCGAGCAGGCGCAACGCAAAACGCTTTTCCGCGCGCGCGATGTCGAGAAAATTCTGCGCGAGATGCTTGCCCCAAATATTTTGCAGGGTGCGCAAGTCATCCGCGCTAATCCGCAAATCCTCCGCCAAGTGCGCGAGCATTTCCGCGTTCAGCGCGTCGGTTTTTTCCAAACGCGCCGCCGCGCCGGCTTGCCGCAACAAGTGGTGCAGTTTGTTCCATTCGATTTCATACGCGGTCAGAGTGGGAATGAGATCATCAATATCGGACGCGCTCGCGATAAACGCGGCGAGCGTTTCGTTGCCATCGAAAAATAATTTGCGCCGTCGCCCCTCCGCGCTCACCTCTTGCCATTCCGTTACGCGCGCAAAGCCGGCTTTGGCAAAAACCTCTTCCGATTGTCCAAGAAGCACCAGCCGCGCGTGCTTGATACACTCGGGCAAGCGCAACGTTACGTACACAAACGCGGCGATGTCGGGGGACGGCTCGCGCGCGCGGACATGCAACGACGAATCCATTTGCGTATGCGTCTCGATCAGCGTCTTGATCTGAATTTCGCCGCTCGAACGCAAAAGCGAATAGTACGTCCGCATATACAGTTCGATTTCTTCGCTCGCCGAAGTGGGAATGCCGCGATCCATCGGGATTAGTCCTTAGTCAATAGTCGTTAGTCGTTAGTCGTTTGTCGTTTGCCATTCGTCATTCAGAGTTTGCCTTTCAATAATGCGTACAACCACGCCGGCTCGCCGACCGCGCGCGTCGCATAATACCACACGAGCGCGAACGATTCGCGCAACGTGTACCACGCGCGCGGCATCGGCGCGTTCGATGCCGCGCTATGCGGCGCGGGCGAGCCGTACGCTTCCAGCCCGGCATCGCGCGCCATCGCTTCTGCGCGATACAAATGAAAACCATCGCTGACGATCAACGCAGTGCGCCAGCCGCGCGCGTCCATAATTTTTTTCGAGTTCGAAATATTTTCGAGCGTGGAACGCGCGCGGTCTTCCAGCAGGAGCGCGTTCGCCGGCACGCCGGCATTCGCGGCGAGACGGCGCATGACTTCGGCTTCGCTCGGCAAATTGCTTTGCGTGCCGCCGCTCAGAATCAAATGGGGCGCGTAGCCGGCGCGGTACAAATTGATCGCGTGTTGCGTGCGCGCCAAGAGCGAGGGACTGGGGCGCGCGCCGGGATAGACGGCGGAGCCGAGCACGATGATCGCGTCGGCGACGCGCGCGTCATCGCGCTGGGCGCGCGCGTCCACTTGCGCGAACAGCGCGCCGAACAGAGCCACGAGCGCGGCGCAGAGAATCGCGGCGGCGCGCATCAGACGGCGCGCCAAGAGAAAGCGTTTCATCGCGCGGCAATCATACCCGCGCAACGGAGACGTGTCAACAATTTGCGTTCAATCCCGCATTGTGCTATACTCGCGCCAGTTCTATCCCCGCACGACCTTCTGAAAAGTGGGCATCCCCCACTTTTTCTGTTTGTTGGGGCGGTTGGTGCGTCACGGCGAATCGTTCGCCCTGACGTGAGGAGCCATTGAGGAAAACGCACATGAAGAACGATTTTCTTGTTGCCATCACACAAATTTGCAGTGAGAAAAACCTGCCGAAAGAAATCGTCGTCGAAGCGATCGAGCAGGCATTGATTTCTGCGTTCAAGCGCAATTTCGGCGGCACTGCCAATATTACCGCCGTGATGGATCCGAACACGGGCAAGGCGAAAATTTTCGCCGAAAAGGCGGTGGTCGAACTAGTGCAAGATCGCCGCGCTGAAATTTCTTTGGACGACGCGCGCCGCCAAGACCCGCTAGTGGAAATTGGCGGCACGGTGAAAATCGAATCCACGCCGGACGATTTCGGCCGCATCGCCGCGCAAACGGCGAAGCAAGTCGTCTTGCAACGCATCCGCGAAGCAGAGCGCGATGCGCTGTACAATTTTTACGCGGAACGCGACGGCGAAATTGTTCTGGGCAACATCCAACAGATGGATAACCAGAGCATCGCCATCAACCTCGGGCGCATCGAAGCCAGTCTGCCGCGCGCAGAACAAATTCCCAACGAACGCTATCGCCACAACCAAAAAATCCGCGCGTTGATTATCGAAGTCAATAAATCTTCGCGCGGACCTCAAGTGATTCTCTCGCGCACGCATCGCAATATGTTGCGCCGCTTGTTCGAGCTCGAGGTGCCGGAAATTTTCAACGGGCAGGTCGAGATCAAAGCCATTGCGCGCGAGCCGGGTCAGCGCAGTAAAATTGCGGTCGCCGCCAAGCAGGACGGCATTGATCCGGTCGGCGCGTGCATCGGGCAACGCGGCGTGCGCATTCAAAACGTCGTCAACGAATTGAGCGGCGAAAAAATTGATATTGTCGAATGGAGTTCCAACCCCGCCACCTTGATCGCGAATTCGATCAGTCCGGCAAAAGCCGTCGCGGTGGACTTGCAAGAAGACGATGATGGCAACAAGGTCGCGTATGTGATCGTGCAAGACCGGCAACTTTCGCTCGCCATCGGTAAAGAAGGTCAAAATGCGCGGCTCGCCGCGAAACTCACCGGCTGGCGCATTGACTTTAAAAGCGAAACGCAAGCCGCCGAAGCGCGCGCCCATGTCGCCGCGCAAGAAGCGGAGCGCCTCGCCGCGTTAACGCCGGAGCAAATTGCCGCTGAACAGGTCGCGCCGGCGGAAGAATTGCCGGCAGTGCTGAAAGCCGCCGCGCCGATTGAAATGCCGGCAGAACCGGTCACGCTCACGCCAATTGAATCGAGCGCGCCCGCGCCGATCGAAGCAAGCCTGCCCGCGCCCGCACCGATCGCGGAAGTGGTGATCCCCGCGCTCACCGGTGCAGTTGAACCAGACCAAACATTTGAAGAAGCGCTCGCGGAATCGGAAGAAGAACCGGAAAGTCTTGAAGAAGCCGCGAAGAAAAAAGCGGATAAACGCAAACGCCAAGTGCTTGTCTTTGACGCGAAACTCGGCAAAGTCGTCGCGCGCAAACGCCACAAAGGCGCGCGCGGTAAAGATTGGGTCGAAGAAGACGAACCGGTTGAAGATGAAACAACCGAAGAAGTATCAACCGAAGGGAAATTGACTGAAGAGGAAGTTAAAGAATAGGGTTTTCGATGGGCACGAAGCACATCCCATTGCGCACGTGCATTATTTGCCGAACGACGCGTCCGAAACGTGAACTCGTGCGCGTCGTGGGAAATGATCCGCGCGTGGCGATTGACCCGACCGGCAAACAAAATGGACGCGGCGCGTACGTGTGCCGCCAGCAAAATTGTTGGATGCCTGCCCTCGAAAATCCGGCGCGGCTCGCGAGCGCGCTCAAGTTGTCGCACGCGCTCGCGCCGGACGATCTCGCGGTATTGCGCGCAGAGACTTCCAAGTTTCCGCAACAGATCGAAACTAGTACCGATGCGCCTCCGCGCGCAAAATGAATTAGAGGATGGGACCCGCTCAACTCAGCATTATCAAGTTAATCGAAGCGAACGCAATCCCGCGTGCGTCGTGCGGATTGGAGACGCCGATGAAGTGACCACCGCTTGGCGCTCTCCAACTCTGCCCCGCGCGTCCGCCTCGTTTCACACTGCCGGTTCCAGTTTCGTTCCTCTAAAAAAAACGCTCGACCACTGCCGACTGTCCTGAAAGTGTTTTCAACATTAAAGTCGGCTCGAACAGATCGCCCCGCAAGATTTTTATTGCGCTGGCGCGACGCGTTCGGAAAGGAATGAGGCAAGATGGCAACTAGTACCGCAAAACCTCCGGTCAAAAAAACCGACGCTAACAAATCCGCGCCCGCGCGAAAACCGGCAAAGCCGACGGCAACGACTAAAACTACGGTTCTGCCACCCACCGCGCCGGTCGCGCCAAAACCGGTAATGCCGGTAATACTCGCGCCCAGCGCGCCGGCTGTTTCAAAACCGGCAATGCCGGTGATGCCCGCGCCCAGCGCGCCGGCTGTTTCAAAACCGGCAATGCCGACAAAGCCCGCGCCGCCGATAGTGCCCGCGCCCATTCAAGCGCCGCCGAAACCTCCGCCGCCGCCGATCGAATTGCCAGCGTCACTCACGATTCGTGATCTCGCGCTACTGCTCAAAGTGACGCCCATTGATATCATCCGCAAACTGATGGCGAGCGGCATTATGGCGAATATCAATCAGCAAATTGATTTCGACACCGCCGCGCTGGTCGCGGATGAATTGGGATTCAAAGTCAGCGCCGTCACGCCGGTCGTCGCCGAGCCGGAAGTTTCGGCATTGACGAGCATTCCGAAAAAACGCGAATATACCGAAAAAGAATTATTACAACTCGTTCATCGTCCGCCGGTCGTTACCGTGATGGGGCACGTGGATCACGGCAAGACGACATTGCTCGACACGATTCGGCAGGAGAATGTCGCGGGCGGCGAAGCCGGCGGCATTACGCAACACATCGGCGCGTATCAAGTGACGCACAAAGGCAAGAAAATCACTTTTCTCGACACGCCCGGGCACGAAGCGTTCACCGCGATGCGCGCGCGCGGCGCGCGCGCGACCGACATCGCGATCATCGTCGTCGCGGCGGACGACGGCGTGATGCCGCAAACGCGCGAAGCGATTGATCACGCGCGCGCCGCCCAAGTGCCGATCATTATCGCGATGAATAAAATTGATATGCCCGCCGCGAATCCAGAGCGCGTCAAGCAACAATTGTCCGATCTCGGTCTTGCCGTGTACGGCGGCGCGGATGAAGTCACCCTCGTCCCGGTCTCCGCCAAGCAAAAAATAGGCATTGAAGAACTGCTGGAAAATATTCTCGTTGTGGCGGAGCTTGCCGATCTGCGCGCGAATCCGGAAAAACCGGCAAGCGGTGTGATCATTGAAGCGCGGCTCGACAAACAACAAGGTCCCACGGCGACCGTGCTGGTGGATGAAGGCACGCTACGCGTCGGCGACGCGATATTGATTGAAACCGCGTGGGGCAAAGTGCGCGCGATGTTCGACGAACACGGCGCGCCGCTCAAAGAAGCCAGCCCCGCCTCGCCCGCCGTCATCACCGGGTTGTCCGGGACGCCGAACGCCGGCGAATCCTTCCAGGTCGTCGCCGATGAAAAAGTCGCGCGTCATCGCGCGAACACGCGGCTGGAAGAAAAACGCGCCGCCGCATTGAAAAACGCGCCGGCGCTCAGCCTGAATGATCTCTATACCCAGTTCCAAGCCGGCAAAATCAAATCGCTCAACCTCGTCATCAAAGCGGACGAGCAAGGTTCCCTCGAACCGATTGTCTCGTCGCTGGAAAAACTCGGCTATCAGAATTTGCAAGTCAAGATCATTCATCAAGGCATCGGCACGATCACGCGCTCGGACGTGATGCTCGCCGTCGCGTCGCAGGGCATCGTGATCGCGTTCGATGTCGTGATCGAACCCGCCGCGCAAACGCTTGCGGAAAATGACGGCGTAGACATTCGTCAATATAATATCATCTACAAACTGATCGAGGACATTGACAAGGCGCTCAAAGGCATGCTCGAGCCCACTTATAAAGATGTCTTGGGCGGGCGCGCGCAGGTTTTGCAACTATTCAAACTCCGCAAAGTAACCGTCGTTGGCTTGCGCGTGACACAAGGCAAGATTGCGCGCAACGCGACCGCGCGGCTCATGCGCGGCGGCGCGGAAATTTTCAAGGGCACGATTTCGTCACTCAAACGATTCACGGATGACGTGAAAGAAGTGAACGAAGGTTACGAGTGCGGTCTCTCGCTCGAAAAATTTAACGACTGGGAAGAAAGCGATCAGCTGGAATTTTACGAAAAGGTGAGAGTGAGTTAATTGTCCGCCGCGCCGCCCATCCTTCGGCGGAGTTTACCCTGACGAAGGATGGGTTCGGACCCGCTGGACTGCCACCTCACAATGTCGGAGTTCTATCGTGCCCGGTTATCGTCAAGAGCGCATTCGTCAACGCCTGTTCCAGGAAATCAATCTCATCTTTGCGCGCGAATTGAGCGACCCGCGCGTCGTCGGCGTTACCGCGACGCGCGTCGAGATGAGCGCGGATTTGCGGTTTGCGCGCATTCACATCGCGCCCCAACCCACACCAGCCGAAACGGATGAAATGCTGGAGGGGCTGGAGCATGCCGCCGGTTTTATCCGGCATCGCATCACGCTCGCGCTCGATTTGAAACACGCGACGGATGTGCAGTTCAAGATTGACCGCGCGATTGAAAAGGGCGATCGTTTTTTGCGCGTGCTGGAGCAAGTGCAGGCAGAGGAGCGCGCGGCGGTTTCAGAGAAGAAAGCCCGCGCGCGGAAATCATCTCGCAAAAAAACCTTGAAACGAAAAAAGTAAGCACGGGAGCAAGGGAGCAGAGGAGCGCGGGAGTAAGACGCCCCTGCTCCCCCGCTCCCCAGCACTCTTGCAATGTATATGAACCAAACCCTGACCTTTGACCAAGCCGTAAACCTATTCAAAGAACCCAACCGTATTTTCATCGCCGCGCACATCATGCCGGACGGCGATTGCATCGGCTCGGCGTTGGGGCTGACGTGGGCATTGCGAAAAATCGGCAAGACCGTGAACGTAACTTGCAACGATCACGTTTCCGAATCGTTCAAGTTTTTGTCCGGCTTTGCCGAGCTTGCCGCCAAAACGCCGACCGACGAAGATTTTATTGTCTTTGTGGACGGCAGTTCGGCGGATCGTTTTGGCGCGGCGTTCGATCCGGAATTATTCGGCGCGCGCCCGGCGCTTGCCATTGATCATCACACGACGAACGAAAATTTTGCGCCGCTGAATTATGTGGACGCGACGAGCGCGTCGTGCGCGGAAATTATTTTTCGCGTTACCCGCGCGCTCGCCATCCCGCTCGACGCGACGATCGCGCAATGCCTGCTCACCGGCATTATCACCGATACGCTCGGCTTTCGCACGACGAACACTTCGCCGGACACTTTGCGCGCGGCGACCGCGCTGATCGAAGCCGGCGCGACGATTGGCGGCGTCGTCGAGCAAGTGTTCAATCAATATTCGCTGCCGTCCTTGCGTCTGCGCGGCAAAGTATTCAGCGAGGCGGAACTCGACGGCAAAATTTTGTGGGCGCAAGTCTCGCAAAAAGATCTGCGCGAGATTGGCGTCACGAATAACGGAACCGGCGGCATCATCAACGCGCTATTGGGCGTGGACGCCGCGCAAATTGCCGCGCTATTCACCGAAAAAGAATCCGGCAAAATTGATGTGAGTATGCGCGCGCGACCCGGTTACAACGTTGCCAGCGTCGCCGCGAAACTCGGCGGCGGCGGACACAAGCAAGCGGCGGGCGCGTTGCTCGATGGCTCGCTGACAGCGGTGCGCGAACGCGTGCTCGCCGAATTGAAAAAATCAATTGGCGTAGTTTAGCGCCTTGTGCGCGTTACGCCCACAAAGGGCTATGCTACAAAACCTGCACGGCATTCTCAACCTCAACAAGCCCTCCGGCATTTCCTCGCACGACGCGGTCAACGCGGTGCGCCAAATTTTGCAAACGCAAAAAGTGGGGCACGCCGGCACGCTCGACCCAATGGCGAGCGGCGTTTTGCTAATGTGTCTCGGCAATGCGACGCGCATCACGGAATATTTGCAGGAACACGACAAAACTTATTGCGCGCGCGTCCGGCTCGGCGTCGAAACCGACACCTACGACGCGACCGGCGCGATAGTTTTTGAACGACCACTCTCCACAACCCCTAAACAAATCGAAAAAGCCGCGCGCAGTTTTATCGGCAAACTCAAGCAGACGCCGCCGATTTATTCCGCGATCAAACAACAAGGCACGCCGCTCTACAAACTCGCGCGCCGCGGCGCGGATGTGCAGGTCGCCGCGCGCGCGGTCGAAATTTACGCGATTGAAGATGTGCGCGTCGAATTGCCGGAAATCGAATGCGCGATCCGCTGTAGCAAAGGCACGTACATCCGCTCGTTCGCGCACGACCTCGGCGAAAAACTAGAGTGCGGCGCGCATCTTGCCGCGCTGACGCGGCTCGCGTCCGGCGAATTCAAAATTGAAGACGCGCTGACGCTCGAGCAATTGCGCGAGACTGCCGCGCGCGGCGATGTCGCAAAGCATATCCAGCCGCTCGACCGCGCGCTCGCGCATTACGACGCCGCGATATTGGACGCGGACGCCGCGCGCAAAATTCAGAACGGCATTTTCGTCGAACTGCGCGGCGATTTCACGTCCCCGCTCTTGCGCGCGTATAATGACGCCGGCGTTTGCATCGCGTTGCTCGAACCCACCGATCAAGAAAGCATTTGGAAACCAAAGAAGGTTTTTTCGGCGTAATGGAAATCCTCCGCGACCTCACAACTGCCCATCTCCCCAAACCCACTGTTCTCACCATTGGCGCGTTCGATGGCATTCATCGCGGGCATCAGCATTTGATCGCGCAAGTCGTTCAGCGCGCGCAAGCCATCGGCGCGGCGAGTGCGTTGATCACTTTGCATCCGCATCCCAAAATCGTCCTGCGCCCGAATTCGACTCTGCAATATCTCAGCACCGTCGAGGAGCGGCTCGATTGGCTCGCGGCGCGCGGCTTGGATTATGCCATTGTCTTTCCGTTCAGTTTAGAAACATCGCAAATTCGCGCGCGCGATTTCGCGCAACTGCTGATTGACCATCTCCTTCTGCGCGAATTATTTTGCGGCGCGGATTTTGCGTTCGGCTACAAGCGCGAAGGCAATGTCGCATATTTGCGCGCGCTCGGCGCGGAGCAGAATTTTTCCGTAAACGTCGTCGAGCCGTTCGTGTACGAAGGGCAGATTATTTCGAGCACACGCGTGCGCGATTTGATCGCGCAAGGCGCGCTCGCCGACGCGACGCGCTTGCTCGGACGCTATCCGTCCGTGCGCGGGCGCGTCGTGAAAGGCGATCAGCGCGGCCGCACGCTCGGCTTTCCGACCGCGAATCTCGCGACGGCGGAGCGGCGTTTGATTCCGGCGAACGGCATTTACGCGGTGCGCGTGCGCGTGGGCGGCGATTGGCGCGCCGGCGCGGCAAGCATCGGCATTCGCCCGACCTTTGGAGGCACGCAACGCTTGCTCGAAGTCTTTATTCTGGATTTCAGCGGCGATTTATACGATCAAGTTTTAGAAGTGCAATTCGTCCAGCGGTTGCGCGGCGAAGAAAAATTTGAAAGCGTGGACGCGCTGATCGCGCAGATGAAAAGAGACGTGGCAGAGACGCGTCAGATTCTCTCAGACCCGAAAGGTTTTTGATACCTTTCGGGTCTCTGCTTTACGAACATCGCCAACTTGCCTATAATACTCGCACTCTTGAAACGCTTTGAAGAAATCCCGCACACCGCCGATTGGTCGTTCCGCGCATTCGGGCGCGATTTGCGCGAGCTGTTCGCGAACGCGGCATTCGCGATGTTTACTTTAGAAGGCGCGATTCCGCCGGCGGCAGGCGCGGCAGAAATTACGCGGCGCGTCGCGGTCGAGGGAATTGATTACGAATCGCTTCTTGTGAATTGGCTGAGCGAGTTGCTGTACTGGCAAGAGCAGGCACGCGAAACCTATCACCGCTTTGTGATCGAAGAAATTTCGCCGACCGAACTACGCGCGGAAATTTTCGGAACGCCGCGCGGCAAAATCGAAAAAATTATCAAGGCGGCGACGTATCACAATTTGAAAATTGAACAGACGCCGGAAGGTTGGCAGGTGGTGGTGGTCGTGGATGTGTAATCGGTAGGGGCGAAGCATTTGCCAGAAAAAGATTCATACGGAAGTTGTCTGGCTCGAGCCAGTTCAAATCCCGCAGGATCAAGAACGTGCAAATGCTTCGCCCCTACGAGGACGCGATGATGATTCGCAAACAAGATTTCACGCGCCTTGACGAATTCGTTTGGGAATTGCCGCGCGCTTATCGTTACGATATGCGCGTGCCGGCGCGTCTGTACGCCGACGAGGGCTTGCTCGACAACGCGCTCGGCGATGACTCGCTCACGCAGTTGGTGAACACCGCGACTCTGCCCGGCATCGTGAAATACGCGATTGCAATGCCGGATATTCATCAGGGGTACGGCGCGCCGGTCGGCGGGGTGTTTGCGACGCAATTGCCGGACGGCGTGATTTCGCCCGGCGCGATCGGCTACGATATCAATTGCGGTGTGCGCGTGCTGGCGTCAAAAATTGACGCGGCTGAAATTCAACCGCATCTCAACGATCTCGCGAACGCGCTGTACAAAAATTGCCCGAGCGGCGTCGGCGTTGAAGGCACCACGCCGCTGACGGAAGATAAATTGAATCACGTCCTCGAACTCGGCGCGGAGTGGGCGCTACAAAATAAATATGCAACGCGCGACGATTTGCAACACACCGAAGAGTACGGCAAGATGCCGAGTGCGGACGCATCGAAAGTATCGAGCCGCGCGAAAAATCGCGGCAAGGATCAACTTGGTACGCTCGGCGCGGGAAATCATTTCATCGAAGTGGATCGCATCGCGGAGATTTTCGACGAATCTGTCGCCGCACAACTCGGTTTGTTTCCGAATCAAGTGGTCACACAAATCCATTGCGGCTCGCGCGGCTTGGGGCATCAAGTCTGCACCGATTACGTGAATGTTTTTCAACGCACTGCGCGCGAGTACGCTTTTCGCTTGCCCGATCGCGAGTTGGTTTGCGCGCCCTTTGATTCCGACGAAGGGCAGGATTATTTGCGCGCGATGGCGGCGGCGGCGAATTTCGCGTTCTGCAATCGCCAAATGCTCGCGCATCACATTCGCCGGTCGTTCGAGCAAACGCTAAAAGGGCGCGTGCGCGATTTTCGTTTGCATCAAATCTATGACATCGCGCACAATATGGGCAAGGTCGAAGAGCACGATCTCAACGGCGCGCGCGTGAAATTGTGCGTGCATCGCAAAGGCGCGACGCGCGCGTTCGGTCCGGGCTCGCCGGTTCTGCCGGACGATTTGAAAGCAATCGGTCAGCCCGTTTTAATTCCCGGCTCGATGGGCACGGCGTCGTACATTCTCGTCGGCACTGCCGGCTCGATGGCGCAAACATTCGGTTCGAGTTGTCACGGCGCGGGGCGCGTGATGAGCCGCTCGCAAGCAAAACGCAACGTGCGCGGCGATCAATTGCGCGATGAACTTGGCGCGCGCGGCATCGCAGTGCGCGCCGGCTCGCTGTCGGGTCTCGCGGAAGAAGCGCCGCAAGCGTACAAAGATGTTGCGCGCGTGGTCGAGGTCGTGCATCGCGCCGGCATCGGGAAAAAAATCGCGCGGCTAGAGCCGATGGCGGTGATCAAAGGATGAGCAGGAGTGCAGTGGCGCAGGGGAGCAGGGGTGAAAAATCTCCCCCCTCTCCCTTGCTCCCCCGCCCCCTTGCTATGGCATATGCAACTGAAAAATTTTTCGGTCGATCAGTCGCCCGGCGCAATTCTCGTTCATAACCTCATTGGCGCGGACGGACGTAAAATATTTTCCAAAGGGCATCTCGTCCGCGCGGAAGACGCGGAAAAATTGCGCGCGCTTGGATTGCAAACCGTTTACGCGGCGATCCTCGCCGCGGACGATGTGCGCGAAGACGTCGCGGCGGCGCGGCTCGCGCGCGCGGTTGCCGGCGACGGCGTCGAAGCGAGCAAGCCGAGCGGCGGGCGCGTGAATCTGTACGGAACGAGCAGCGGTTTTTTGCGCGTGGATCTTCAGAAGCTCAAACGAATAAACGAATTGCGCGGCGTGACGCTCGCAACGATTTCCAATTATTCGCTCGGCGCGCCGAAAAAAATGCTCGCGACGCTCAAGACGATTGGCTTGGCGTTGCCCGAAAAAATTTTGCGCGACGCGGAAACGATCGGCGCGGCAGTGCGCATCGCGGCGGTCGCCAAGAAAAACGCGGCGATCATCTTGACCGGCAGTGCGAACGGCAAGGCGCGCGTGCAAGAATTATTCTTGCCGGCGATTCGCGCGCGCATCATCGCCGGCGGCGCGCAGGTCATCGCGGAGGATTTTGTCGCGGAGGATGAAATAGAAATCGCGCGCGCAATTGAGCAGGCGATCACGCGCGCGGGCGCGCAGATCGTCGTGCTCGCCGGCGAGACTTCGATTATGGATGAAGCGGACATTACGCCGCGCGGGATCGCGCGCGCCGGCGGCGCGATTGAAGTGTACGGCGCGCCGGTCGAACCGGGCAATTTGATGTTGCTCGCGTATCGCGGCGATACGCCGATCCTCGGCGCGCCGGGTTGCATCAAATCGCGCGCGACGAATGTCGTGGATTTGATTTTGCCGCGGCTGTTGATCGGCGAGCGCGTGTCGCGCGCGGAGGTGATCGAGTTGGCGGAGGGTGGGTTGTTGTAAAAGACCTGCGAGGTTTTGAAAACCTCGCAGGTCTAAAGCCGGAGAAAAATGCCAAAACATCTTGTCGTTTACACGCGCACTTTTAATTGCCCGTATTGGGAACGCGCCAAAGCGTTTCTCGACGCGCACGGGATTCCGTACGAAATGCTTTATATAGATCAGGACGCGCAAGCGAAACAAAAAGTTTTGACTTGGACGGGAATGGAAATTGTTCCGACGCTCGTGATCGCGGCGGAAGGATCGCGCGATCCATTTTTTCCGCCTGCGCCATTGGCGGACGACCAATCGCCGCACGGGGTGGATCGCGGCACGATGTTTAGCGAGCCGAGTGATCGGCGGCTGGAAATTTTTCTGCGCCGAAACGGGATTATGAAATAAAAGAGGGGCGACCGCAAAAGTCGCCCTTCTTTATTCTTCCACCAGCCCCAACTCGCGCAAACGGTTTGTTTCCTCGCGCCAATCTTTCCACACCTTGACCCACAATTCCAAAAAGGCTTGATGTCCTAGCCACGTTTCGATTTCTTGCCGCGCGGCTTGCCCGATTTCTTTTAGCATCGAGCCGCGCGCGCCAATGAGGATGCCTTTTTGCGAATCGCGCTCGACGTAGATCGTCGCGCCGATGTGCGTCATCTGCGCGTGGCGATCTTGCCATTCTTCAATCACGACGGCGACCGCATGCGGCACTTCTTGCCGCGTCCTTTGCAACACTTGCTCGCGAATAATTTCGCTGGCAATTGCTTGCAGATTTTGATCGGTCACTTGGTCGCTGGGAAAATATTCGGGTCCCGCCGGCAATCGCGCGGTGATGAGCTCGAGCAATTTGGCGAGATTGTCGCCGCGCGTCGCGCTCACGCGCATCCAGTCCGCGTGCGCGCACAGCGCCCAATGCGCACGAGTCACCGCCTCGACATTCTCCGGCTTGAGCAAATCCATTTTGTTGAGCGCGAGCAGAACCGGCGCGCGGCAACGCTCATCCAAAAAACGCCCAATGTGCGCGTCTTCCGCCGTCGGCGCGCGCGCGCCGTCCGTCAGCAAGACGACGACATCCACATCATTGATCGCGTTCTGCGCGGCGCGCACCATCACGCTCCCGAGTTTGTGCTGGGGCTTGTGTATGCCGGGCGTGTCCACGAAAATAATTTGCTCGTCCGGGCGCGTCAGAATGCCGCGCAGAACGCGGCGCGTCGTTTGCGGTTTGGACGACACGATCGCGACTTTGGCGCCGACGAACGCGTTGACGAGAGTGGATTTGCCGACGTTGGGCTTGCCGATGACGGCAACGAAACCGGATTTATGCATTGTAGAGTAAGGGGCAGGTTGCTAACCTGCCCCGCGTTTTTTATTTCGCCAGCGTTTTCAAGCGATCATATGCCGGGCGATTGAGAATATGGAATGCGCCCATCTCGTGACTCATATCTTCAAAATCGAGATTCCACAAAAATGCCGCGCCAACATAGCCGTAGCTTTTCATTCTTTGAAACGCGGTCAGCGTCCATTGCGCCTGCTGCTCGAGCGTGATAGACTTGGCGTACTCGTACCCTTTTTTCGGATTCGGATCCACCGCCCAGCCAAATTCCGTGACCCAAATCTTTTTGCCGCTGTCGCCGTTTTGCGTCATCACGTCGCGATAACGTTCGAGCGTGCCGCGAAAAAAGAAGGACTCGTGACTGATAAACGCGTTGCAATGATTTTTCGTGAGCGGCGCGGCATCGGGCGCATTGCAAAAGCCGCTCGGATGCGCGCCGATCGCGTCGGCATTTTGCTTCAGCCCGTTTTGATACAACTGCTGCAAAAATTTCACGTCGTCAATCGCGGTCGTGCCGTCGTCATAGCCGGTCGGCGTCGGCGCGCCAGAGATAACGATCAGGTGCGGGCAACTTTTTTTGATCGCCGCGTAAGATTTTTTCAGCATATCCATATACAACGCCGCGGAGATCGGCTTGCCGTGCCATTCCGTCGCGAGATTGTGCTCGTTCCATACTTCGATTGCGCCCAAACCGCGCTGGCACGTATACGCGGCAATCCCGCTCATAAAATCCGCGGCGTCTTGCATATTATCCGGCGGACCTGAGCCGCCCGCGCCGCGGTCGCGGCGCGACCAATTCGGCGCGCATACCACGCTGAACAACACACGTGTCCCGCGCGCTTTGGCGGCATCCATAAACCGATCAATGAGTCTCAGATCGGCAACCCCCTTCGCCGTTTCAAAATCGCACCAGCGAATCTGAATCTTGACCCAATCGAATCCCAGCGCTTGCACTTCGGCGAGCGATTGCCGGGGATCGCGTTGCGTCCAATTCACTTGCAAACCATAACCCATGCTATAGCGCGGCGCCGGCGTTACGAATGGGGTAGTTTTGGATGAGGGCGTTGCAGATGAAGATGTCGCGGGGACTGGAGTTGCGGTGGAGTTTCCCGTCACGATTTCGGCGACTTTGGTCGGCGCCGGTTCAGCCGGTTCTGGATCCGCCGGCGGAGATTGAAATCCGGATGTAACGAGATCCAAAGTTTCACAACCCAAGAGCAGTAAACTGCCGATGATCAAAAAGCGCAGACGCGCCGAAAATTGAAGAGGCGAGTCATGCCCGCCTCTGGCGCGTTTACCATCGAGACCTTCGCGGTTTTGGAAACCGCGAAGTTCTAATGCCGCGCGATTTTTCGCGCCGTTGTCACGAATCGTTTTCAAATCCATATCTCTTTCGGGTCAGACTTGCCAAGTTTCGGAAAACTTGAAAGTCTTACGCGCAAATTTATTTTGGCATACTCGCCAGCTTGCCGAACGCCGGCGCGCCCTTGATGCGGAACGCGCCGACCTCGCCGCCGGAAAAATCAAGTTGCCAGGCGAACATTGCGCCAACCCATCCTTGCGCTTTACTCCATTGATATGCCCGCACATAATAGTCGCCGGCAATCTCCGCGTTATTGAATTGACCGGCGGGATGCGCGCCGCCGCCGGTGCCAACGGGCCACCCAAACTCGGTTGGCCAAATTTGTTTGTTGGCGTCGCCATTCTGCACCATCACCGCGCGATAAGCATCCATCGTGCCGCGAAAAAAGAAGGAACGATGATCGGCATAAGACCCCAAATTGTCGGGGGCGATGTCAGGCGGACTGCGGAACCCGCTTGGATGCGCGCCAATCGCGTCCGAGTAATCGCGTAAGCCATGTTGGTACATTTGTTGCAAGTAGACAACATCGTCAATCGCCGTTGGGCTATTCAAACCATTGGGCGTGGATGCCTGTGCCACGACAACAATGTTCGGGCAGGCGGCTTTGATGCCGGTGTACGATCTCTTCAACATATCCATATACAACGCGGCGGAAATTCCGCGCTTGTCGTGCCACTCGACGTCAAGGTTCGCTTCATTCCACACTTCAATCGCTTCAACACCTTTGCCGCAATAGCGACCCGCGACGTGAATCATAAAGTCTGCCGCATCTTGCATATTGTCCGGCGGACCTTCGTCTCCATGCGAGCCGCTGCTGTAGTTGACCGTCCGTGACCACCGGGGCGCTTTGACGATACTCAACAATACTTTGATTCCATTGCTACCCATGATATTGACAAAGTTGTCGTACCCACCGAGCGTGTAATTGCCTTTGTTTGGCTCGCCATCTTTCCACGGCAACTGAATCTTGACCCAACCGAAACCGAGCGCCTTGAGATCGGCGGCTTCAACTGCCGGATCACTACCATTCACTTGAATGCCGTAGCCAAAAAGATTTTTGCCGCGAAAATTACTAGAGACCGCCGGCGCTTTGGGCGCCGCCGGCACCGCAGTCGGGCGCGGCGCAACGGGCTCCGCCGCGCGCGCGACCTGGATGGTTTTGCTATCCGCCGCGCCGATCGTCGTTTTGCCTTCATCGAGCGAAAGCAATGCTTCGATTTTCGCGTCGCCGGCAGTGCGCGGCGCCGTCCACGCTTGCCTGGGATCGTTCATCGCAGACTTGCCGATGGATTGATTGTTGACTTTCCAAACAATCGCCGGCGTCCCTTTGAGATTCGACGTTTGCAAATCGCGATACGTTTTCAAAACATCCCACGCGCGCGGATCGAGCGCGTCCGCGCTCAAATCGCGCAAGGCAACGCCGCGCAGATTAAATTGCAACGCGAGATTGAGTTTTTTGGCGAGCGATTCCGCGTTCTCGATCACGACGGTGTGATTGATGTTCTTGGCATCTTTGTACGTAAATAGATAGACGCCGGTCGCCGCGTCGGATTTGATGCCGCCGGCTTCGCGCAGGCGCGGCAGATCGAGCGTTGTTTTCGAATCGGGCGCGACACTCGCCGGGGCTTGGATCGGTCCCATCAGTTTGAGCGCGTTGGTGAAACTGACCGGCGCATACGAATTCTCGAATTCATCGCGGCCGAGAATGGAAAATGCGACGTTCAATTTATAATGATCAATCTGCCCGACCGCCCACTGCAAATACAAATTCACCGGCGGTTGCGCGCCAGCGTACGCGTTGCGATCCGTCGGCAGAGGAATCCGCACGACATCGGCGGCTTGCCCAATCGCCGCCCAATCGAACGCGCCGGTCTCCCACACTTCCGGCGAGCGTTGAATCGGGAGCGCGAGCGTTACGCTGAGCAATTTGTTTTGCGCGTGCAACGCGGCGGCAAGTTCGCGGACAAAAGTCGTGAAATCGCCGCGATAGTCCGAGCCCGCACCTTGATAATCTATGTGGACACCCGGATAATTTTGATCTACGGCGAGCGCGACGAGCGCGGCGATGTGCGTCTTGCGCGCATCCACATACCCGACCATATCTTCGACGATTTCGGCGCGCAGTTGATTGTTCACAAGATTCGTCACCGTCGGCAGAATTTGCGCGGCGCCGACGTCCGGCGTCGCGGCGGCGCCAGTAATAGACGCGCCGTCGGAGAGGTAAAAACCGGCGGGGGAAACTTCCGCGACAATATTCGCGGCGAGAACGGGGTATGCGCTTTTCTCGTTCACCTCCGCCGCGATGGTCGGCGGTTGCGCTTGCGTCTGCGCGACGATAATCGCTTGCGGAATGGCGAGAGTGATGTAAGTTTCGATGCGTTGATCGTCAGTGAAAATTTGAAAAGGAAGTTTGCTCCACTTTTTTCCATCGTAGCCGAAGACGGTGATGGTATTGAGCGGCTCGGACGCTTCGGGAATCGGCATCGAGAGAATCGTTTGCGAGGGTAATTCGCCGCGCACCTCCGGCTGATAAAGCGCGCTTTTCACGTCAAGTTTCGCGGGCAGAGATTTCGAGAGTGAGTCTTTGAGAAAATCAGCGCGCGGCTTGCTCGCAAGGCGCAATCCAACGCTCGTGCGCGTTGCGCCCGACGCGACGGAAAGCGTTGCGCCGTCCGCAATGGAAACTTTGCCGCCCGCGCTCGGGTTCACGCTGGTGTAGCCAAGCGAAAAAATGCGTTCGGGGATCGAGATCGGCGGCAGGACGAGCGCGAGCAAAATGAGAATGGGGATGACGAGGAGATTGATGAGCCACGCGCTGGCGGTGCTTTCGATCAGCGCGTCGAGCGTTCGCAAAAGTGGGTTGTTCGGTTTCGCTGCCAAATTAATTCACCTCATCGTTGATATTACAACGCCCGTCGCGAATTGGAGCGATCCTTTTCGCGCGCGGGCGTGAGACCGCAAAGATTCTAGCATAGGGCAAGTGAATCGGCAAATTCTTTTATGCGCGAATACTTACAAATCTTCCTCAAAGCAATCTGATTGCATGGCATCGCGTAACCTCAATCACAACCAAAATCTCACCGCCGCGCAACGCGTTTGTAAATACATTGACGCGCGCGCGGCGCGGGGCTATAATCGCGGCAATGTCCGCGCAACCGCCTTTCGTTCTCACGCTCGACATCGGCTCTTCTTCGATCCGCGCGATGCTGTTCGATTCGAACGCGCGCGCAATTCCCGATGCATCCGCGCATATCCCGCACGAATTTCGCGCGACGCCGGACGGCGGCGTACAAGCCGATGCCGATGAGCTCTTTAGCATTTGCTTGCGCGCAATAGACGACGCGCTCGCGCGCACGGGTGATCGCGTGAATCCGGTCGCGGCGGTGGCGTCCGCGTGTTTTGCGATGAGCATCGTTGGCGTGGACGCGGCTGGCAACGCGGTAACGCCGATTTACACGTACGCGGACGCGCGCGGCGCGCGCGAGGTCGCAGAGTTGCGCGCGCGGTTCGACGAACATGCATCGCATCAGCGCGTCGGCGCACTTTTTCACACGAGTTATTTGCCGGCGCGAATGCTTTGGCTCGCGCGCGAACGCGCGGAGGAATTTTCGCGCGCGAAATATTGGCTGTCGTTCGGTGAATATTTGTACTGGCGTTTGCTCGGTACGCGCGCAGTCAGCCATTCGCTCGCGTCGTGGACGGGGCTGTTGAATCGCGCGACGTTGGATTGGGACGAGGAGTTGATAGCGGCATTGCCAATTGAGCGTGGTCAGTTATCAGTAATCAGTGATCAGTCTTTAGTAAACAGTTTGCGTCCCGAGTTCGCAGCGCGTTGGCGCGCGTTGCAAAATGCAAAGTGGTTTTTGACGGTTGGCGATGGCGCGGCGGCGAATATCGGAAGCGGCTGTTTCGATTCGTCACGAATCGCGGTGACGATTGGGACTTCGAGCGCGATGCGCGTTGCAATTCGAGCAGGGGAGCAGGGGAGCAGGGGAGCGGGGGAGCGAACGGAAAAGCAAGCCGGGGAGCGGGGGAGCGGGGGAGCAAGGGAGAAAAACGTCACCTCTGCACCCTTGCCCCCCAGCACCCCTGCTCGGCTTGAACAATTCAAAATCCCAAACGGATTGTGGTCATACAGAATAGATCGCGACATCGAACTCATCGGCGGCGCGCTGAATGAAGGCGGCAATTTGATCGCGTGGATGAAAAAAATTTTCGCGGTGGACGCGGACATTGAAGACGAAATCGCGGCGATGCCGCCGGATGCGCACGGCTTGACGATTCTGCCGTTTCTCACCGGCGAACGCGCGCCGAATTGGAACGCAGACGCGCGCGCGGCAATCGTCGGCTTGGCGCAAAGCACGCGCCCGATCGAAATCATTCGTGCGGGAATGGAAGCGGTCGCGTATCGGCTCGGCATCGTTTATGATTTACTACGCGGCATCGCGCCGGACGCATCCGAAATTATCGCGAGCGGCGGCGCGTTGCAAAATTCGCCGGCGTGGACGCAAATCGCCGCGGATGTTTTGGGCGCGCCGGTAATTGCATCGGCAGAACCGGAAGCGACGAGCCGCGGCGCGGCTTTGCTTGCATTGAAAGCGATAGGAGTGATACAATCATTTGCAGAATTGCCGGCGGCGCAGGGCGCGCGGTTCGAGCCGGATGCAGAGCGGCATCGCGTGTACGCGGTTGCACGCGAAAGGCAGAGCGAGTTGTATGACGCGTTGATAAAGGAGAGGGCAAATGCACATTGACGATTTCATCTGGTTGCCCGACATCCTTGAAAAATTGGACGTCAAGCATCATGCCAATCAAGATGAAGTAGAAGAAATATTTTTCAACAGCCCAAAATTTCGATTTGTCGAAAAAGGATCCCGCGCCGACGAAGACGTTTACGCGGCTCTAGGTCAGACCGATGCAGGCAGGTATTTGATTGTGTTTTTCATCAGCAAAGCGAGTAATACCGCGCTCATCTTGAGCGCGCGAGATATGAATGAACGGGAGCGGAAACGATATGGACAAAAATAAAAAAGCAACCAGCATTTCAAAATCGCGCACGCTAAAAGAAATCGGCGAGTTCTGGGACACGCACAGCTTGGCGGATTACTGGGATCAAACGCGCGACGTGAAATTTGAAATACGCGCGCAACGCCGACGCCGCGTCACGCTTGACCCCGATGTCTATGCGCGGATCGAAGCGCACGCACGCACGCGCGGCGTTTTGCCGGAGACGCTAGTAAATATGTGGCTGGCAGAGCGGCTGAAGGAAGCGGCATAGCATTGCATTAGCCCGCGCAGGCGGGCTTGGCGCTGGCGGTGCCGCGAATTTATTCGCCGCAATGCTACAATCGGCGTCAAACTTATTCAATTCCGATGCGCGCCGCGTGCCAGTCGCCATTCGTTGAAACGAACGGCGGTTGAGTAGAAAACCTGCTTCGCAGGTTGAGGATTCGTAATGAAACGCCAGGGCGCGTTCTATCAATTGGTTTTTCATTTCAATTGGGCAACGAAAAATCGCGCGCCGATGCTGACGCCGACGGTCGAAGCGCGTTTGATTCCGTACATCGCCGCGAAATGCAAAGAGTTGGGGTATGAATTGCACGCTATCAATGGCGCACTCGATCACTTGCATGTTTTGGTTTCGCTGACGCCGAGCATTTTAGTTGCCGACGTTGCGAAAAATCTAAAGGGCGCTTCGTCACATTACATCAACAATGAAAGCGGATTGAATGAAACTTTGTACTGGCAAGATGGCTACGCGGTGATTTCGGTTCGCAAGCGCGAGATTCCCGTGATTTCGCGGTACATTCAGCGGCAGAAAGAGCATCACAAGTTGGGAAAATTGATTGAGGAGTTGGAAAAGACTGAGGGATAGAATCGCCATCGCCATTCGATAAATCGAACGGCGACAAAACACCAAACCCGCTCTGCGGGTTTCCTGCCCAATCGGCGTCGAATTTATTCGATGCCGACGCGCTTGCACCTGAACTGGCCGTGTTCACACTCACGCGTTGTGTTTCATATCATTCTAACAACTCATTCGTGAACAATGCAAAAACATTGGAACAAAAGTGGTGATAAAGCATATGATCTCTACTGAGCGTCTCATAATTTACTAAACTTTTCGGATGTGCTACAACCGTAGCATGTCAAAGAATAAATCACAATCAACAAATTGGAAAGAGCGACGCCGTTTTCATGCACTGAAACTTAAGCGT
>Ga0247727_10005233_pt1 | contig 26601 bp, 20 predicted proteins | sample WisWelCaveWW1625_FD_202498 | JGI IMG/M metagenome (GOLD analysis project Ga0247727, IMG submission 202498) | Biofilm microbial communities from Wishing Well Cave, Virginia, United States - WW16-25 | ecosystem: Environmental > Aquatic > Deep subsurface > Groundwater > Cave microbial mat | place...
TGATTCTGTCGATGCGAAAGCAAGGATGGCTATGGACGGAAGAATTTATCTGGCACAAAAAAAACTGTTATCCTGGCAAGTGGCCCAATAGATTCCGTGATGCATGGGAAAGACTTCTGCAATTTAATAAGGACAAGAAATTCAATATGTATCAAGAAGAAGTGATGGTTGGCATGGGAGATTGGGCAAAAACTCGACTCAGAAATCTTAGTGAAACCGACAAAAGAAGAGATAATTCTAAAGTGGGTAGCGGTTTCGGCAAAAACATTTCGAATTGGCTTAATCGCGAAAAAGCATATCCAACCAATGTTTTACATCTCGCAACTGAATGCAGTAATAAGAATCACAGTGCCGCTTTCCCCGAAGAATTGCCAGAATGGTTTATCAAATTATTTACGAAACCAGGAGATACCGTTCTCGATCCGTTCACGGGTTCGGGCACTACAAGTATCGTCGCACAGCGAATGAAACGAAATTCCATAGGGATAGAAATAGTACCTGAGTATTATGAGATGGTGAAAAAACAAACTGAACCAACTCGGCTTCCGTTATTCGAACCTGAAGAAAAGTATGGCAAAACTAAAGTTGATGGACGTATTGCAATACGTTGAAAACAATATTGGAGCTTTCCACCAAAAGAGGATTGATAGTCTAAACAGGCTCAAACTAAATACTATTCTGAGAAAAAAGAATCCGTATTTATTCAAAGCAAAATATTTGCTCACTGCCGAACAAATCATAAGAAGTTTGACGGATGCCTTCATTTCATCTAATGAAGAAACAATTTTCGGAGATTGGTTGGAGGGACTGGCAATATTTATAAACCAAAAAGTTTACTCTGGCCGCAAATCGGGTGTGCCGGGAATAGATCTGGAGTTTGATCAAAAAGGTGTCCGATATATCGTCGCGATCAAGTCCGGCCCAAACTGGGGAAATAGTAGCCAGATTTCGAAAATGAGGACTGATTTCAAAATGGCTATGAAAACGCTGCGGACAAGCAATTCCAAGTTACACGTTGTAGCGATTAATGGCTGCTGCTATGGACGAAATAACAAACCTGACAAAGGTGATTATTTCAAATACTGTGGGCAAAGATTCTGGGAATTTATTTCAGGGGAAGCAAATCTTTACACCGATTTGATCGAACCCCTCGGTCATAAGGCAAAAGAAAAGAATGAGGAATTCCTGCTGGCTTATGCCAGGATGATAACTCTGTTCACCAAAGAATTTCTTAATGAGTACTGCGGTTCCTCTGGCGAAATCAATTGGGAAAGACTAGTGAAGTACAACTCTGGAATTTAAAAACAATCCGCACGTCGATGCACTATCAAAAAGCCATTTTGCAATTTTGGCGTCGCTTCTTTTCCACTAAACGCCAATAAGAAAACAAGCTGTGAACATGAAAGCTGTCCTGAAAAAATCCTCCGCGCAGACATCGAAGCACAAAACCCAACACTCCCCACTATACTCAATCCTTCAAACCCTCTATCTCGATCACAGAAAAGTCCCCTGATTTTGGCCAATCTTTTTTATGTCGGCCAGTCGAAGCTCTTACTTTGCGTAAGAAAGACGGCCTCGCCAGCTTCAGAAAGATCGTAATCAGCCGAAATTCTAATAAAAATCTTCAGGAGGTTCTATGATTTCCGAATTCAGAAATCATCCGTTAAACGATTTCTCAAAGGATGAGAATCGTCAAAAAATGCTGGAGGCATTGAAATCCGTGGAACGCCAGTTCGACCGCGTGCACCCGCTGTACATCGACGGCAAAAACGTGGAGACCGGCAATCTGCTCAAGTCATTCAATCCCTGCAACAAAGAGCAGGTAGTGGGGACGTTTCACAAGGCTGGACCAAAAGAAGTCGAGGACGCCATCAAAGCCGCGTGGCTGGCGTTCGAGAGTTGGAGCCAAACCTCTGCGGAGGAGCGCGCCAGTTATTTGTTCAAAGCAGCAAAACTGATGCGCAGGCGGCAAATGGAGCTGAACGCGTGGATGGTGTACGAAGTTGGAAAAAGCTGGGTTGAGGCGGACGGCGAAAGCGGCGAGGCCATCGACTTCCTGGAATTCTATGGCCGCGAGATGCTGCGCTATGGCGGCAAACAGCCGGTCACGCCTTTTCCCGGCGAGAAAAACGAGCTGGTATACATTCCGCTGGGAGTGGGCGTGAGCATTCCGCCGTGGAATTTTCCATTGGCGATTCTCACCGGCATGGCCAGCGCGGCCATCGTTACCGGTAACTGCACTCTGCTGAAACCAGCGAGCGATTCTCCGACTATCGGCTACAAGTTTGTTGAAATCATGCAGGAGGTCAATCTCCCCGCCGGCGTCTTAAATTATATCCCCGGCGATGGCAGCAAGATCGGCGATCAAATTGTCAGCCATCCGAAGATTCGCTTCATTTCCTTCACGGGTTCGAAAGAAGTTGGACTTCACATCAACGAGCTGGCAGCCAAGTACCAGCCGGGACAAATCTGGCTGAAACGCGTGGTGGCCGAAATGGGCGGAAAGGACGCCATCGTCGTCGACCGCGAAACCAATCTCGACGCAGCCGCGGAAAGCGTGGCAGTCTCGGCATTTGGATTTCAGGGGCAAAAATGTTCGGCCTGCTCGCGCGCCATCGTTGACGAAGCTGTTTACGATGAGTTTTTGAAAAAGCTGGTTGAGCGAACCCGAAAATTCACCATGGGCCCCGTAAACGACCCGGCAAATTACATGGGGGCGGTGATCAACAAATCTGCGCAAGAAAAGACCCTGCAATACATCGAGATTGGCAAAAAAGAGGGGCGGTTGCTGTTCGGTGGTGATAAGGGTTCGGATTCCGGCTACTACATTCAGCCCACCATCATCGCAGATCTTTCGCCGAAAGCGCGGCTGGCGCAGGAAGAGGTGTTCGCGCCGGTGTTAGCCGTCATCAAAGCGCGGGATTTCGAGCATGCGCTGGAAATTGCCAACAACACCGAGTACGGGCTGACTGGCGCGGTGTATACGGACAATCGCGCCAAGGCCGAAAAAGCCAGGCGGGCGTTCCATGCTGGCAACTTGTATATCAACCGCAAGTGCACGGGCGCGTTAGTGGGAGTCCATCCCTTTGGCGGTTTCAACATGTCGGGCACGGATTCCAAAGCAGGCGGGCGGGATTACCTGTTGCTGTTCCTGCAGGCGAAATCAATTTCAGAAAAGGTGTGATAAAAACCGTGGCGTGGTTGACGTTTACATTCTCCCCCTCCATTTTTCAGAGACTTTTGAAAAGTCAATGAAAGTCGCCGGCATAGCGTCTCTCTGCGGTTCGCCACGAATCAATTCCCCCTTAGTGAGACTGTTGAAAAAGGGGTTTGTCACTCCCGAATGCTTTTGTCGGGAGTCCATAAGCCGTTGTTTTCATGGATGCCCGCCAAAAACATGCGGGCATGACAGCGACTCTTTTTGACTTTTTCAACAGTCTCAGTAAAGGGGGTCAGGGGGTTGTGCTTTTTGTCGTCGCCATTGCCGGACAACCCCCTAAATCCCCCTTTGCTAAGGGGGAATTTTGTACTCATCCTTTTTCAAGGAGGGGTTACGGGAGATTTTTACGAAAATCAGCGTCCCGGTTTAAGATTGACTCCTCGAAGCCGCACCACCCCCTCCTCACCCAAATTTCCCTCGACGGCAATTTCAGTGTTCATAAACGCCCGGATGACCTCGATATTTGTCAGCAGATGCTGAGTGATTTGCGGGGTTTTGAATACCGAATCGCCTTTGGCGATCGCCAGTGGCAACAAAAGTTGATCCGCCAAATACTCGTCGAAGACTCCGCTGCTACTAAGAAAGTTCAGCAGAGACTCAGCGGATTCAGTCGCGACTTTTTCGGCTGGTTTGCCGCGCGCGCCCAACGCAAAGTGGCAGCTCAAAGAGTGCTCGAAGACTGCCATCAGAAGCATCATGGTGTTGATGCCCGGGGAAGGCCATTCTTTTATTCTGATTGCTGCTTCCATTTCGTGGTCGCGTAGCACTAATCTGGCCTGGTTGACTTGACGTTCCGCTACCTGCCGGTTGAGATTGGCGTAGGCGGAAATGCCTTGAATCGTTTTCAATTTCCCACGATTGGTAATTTGCAAAGAAGAAAGCGTTTCGGCCGGATGAATTTTGGCCACGATTTTCCCACCGCCTTTTGGATAAAAACCGGCTTGAACAAGCTGCAATTCGGCGTCGAAGCCGAGACGTTTCATAAACGGCAGCCATTGCAATTCGAGGTAATCGTAGCACGGCGACCACGGCACATGCGTGCCGCCGGTAATAATCACGTGGGAAGAAGTTGATGCGAAGCTTAGGGGAAGAAAGATTGTTTGTAAAACCAAAGCCGTGGCGCCGGCAGTGCCGATATCAAACCTGTATTCGCCAGGCAAAACAGCCCCTGGTTCGAAAATCAATTGGGTAGAGTTCAATTTATTTCCGTCGAGATGCGCCCGGCAAATGGCGCCGGCGGCCTGCACACATTGCAGATGTTGCGGTTGCAGTCCTGGCTTGGGACGATGCCTCCGAATGTTTTTTATGCGAAAAGGCTGGGAGGTTAAAGTTGAAAGAGTGAGGGCTGAACGCAAAATCTGGCCGCCACCCTCCCCGGTGGCGCCATCGAGTTCAATCATTGAAGTATGGTGAGTCTTATCGCGAGAGTTCGTCCAAATGGTCAGTGGCAACCCTTTTCCATTCCGAATCTTGGTCTGTATCCTTCTCGAGGTATTTTTTCCAGGCTGCAATCGCACTCTCTTTGTCCTTTAGCAATTCCAGGATTACGGCCCGGTTATAGTAGGGCTCCCGAAGTTCGGGATCGAGTGAAATGGCCTTATCTAAAAGATTGAGGGCCTGTGAATAGTCCCTGCGATCGAAGTAAATAAGCGCGAGATCATTGTGAATTTTTGCATTGTTGTCCAACTCTAAGGCGCGGCGGTAATGCCGCTCGGCCAGCTCCATCTCACCCCTGAAAAAGTATAATGTCCCAATCTTGTGATTCAAGTCGCTGCTATTCGGCTCTATCTCCAGAGCTCGCGACAAGGCATTTATATCGAAAGTGACAGCTGGTTTTTCAGCGCGCGTATTAAACTTAAACTTAAACTCACCTGTTGGTCGGAGTTCACCATCCCCGAGCGGTTGATTATTTTGAAAATCAACGTAGGTTGTATTAGCTTTTTCAATAACAGTATGAGCATTAAAGGTGAGCTGGCTCAAAAAGGCAAGAACTATAATACCTACTGACGCTATACCTAGCTTATAGGCCCAATTAATTCGTTGCCATTGCAACCTCAAAGAATCGATAGTCCGAGTCATGCCATTCGTGACCATGAAATAGCGGCGATAATCTGCCAAACGATCGGGCACATACGCCGCTTCAACCTGTTCAAGGAATGTCCTATCTTTCTCGCTAAGCGATGCAAGTGTGACCTTTGCTATATCACCAAATCCATGCAGGCAGTCATCACAAGCAGCGAGGTGCTTATGAACTGCGTTTTTTTCACGTTTGCCAAGGGAACCCTGAAAATACTTTTCTTGAATTTGTTCAGAAATATGCTGCACATGGATTTCCGGATTGGCTGCTCGGGTAACCTGCTCTTGCATTGAAATGATGCTTTGGTTCATTTTTCGGGTAAAATTCAATTCTTCCTGGCAACGACGACACGTTTCTAAATGGCGCTCAATTAAAAGAGCAGCTTCTGCTGATAATCGGTTATTAATAAATCCGAAAAACTCATGAAATCTCAAACATGAAATGGTTTTCATAAAACAAAATTCCCCTTTTACAAATTAAAATGGCCGTCCAGTTGGTCATGCACTACCATCTACTCTTACGTTAGATAAGACAGTACATAAGGTCGAATATTCTCAAAAAAAATATCGAAGATAGATTTTTTCAAGGGCTTGTTTCGTGCGGCTGATGATTGTCTCAATGCCGCTAACCGTCAAACCGGTATCGATGGCGCGCTGGATTTCATGCGAGGTGAGGCTTTCGAAAAAGTATAGCTTGAAGATAGCAATATCACGCTCCAATTTGCGGCTGCGATAATAAGTTGTCAAAGCCTGAATGATATGCTCTTTTACAAACTTCTCATCCAAATTATTTTTAGTGTCATTAGAAACCGGAGACATCGCATCCGGCTCATATTTTCCTGTGGCAGACAGGTTGTCTGGAACGCGCCGGCGCTTTAGCATTTCGTTTTTAGAAAAGTTTTTCGTCAGGTTAACGGCAATTGTTTTCAAATACGCTTTGAACGAATCCGGGTGGCTACCTCGGAAATCCTTTAAGGCTTTGCCGCCGTCCTTGAGAAGCTTTGCGTACACTTCTTGTCTGATGTCTTTGATGGCCTCCTTGAATTGATTGAGATCGGGAGAATTCCAGTGCTTTTTTAATTCAGAAACGATCAAATATAGAATGAATTGCCCGAATCGCTTTTCGAATTCGTTCCAGAAAACGTTCCAGTGTTCAGAACGTTCGAGACACTTTTTGATTAAGTCGTTATCGGAAAGATTCTCGGCCAGATGACCTTTTTTTGTACCCATTGCCGCTTCGATCTAGGTCTTAAAACCCCCATGCATTAAGATTTTTACTAACCTGAATAATTTATATTATTATAACTTCATAAACCGCAAAGACGCAGTGACGTAAAGTTCGAGAAAATAAAGATTAATATATAAAGCGATTAGGATCTCAACACGCTTTGGCGAGGGCAGGGCAGTAAATTGCGAAGGGTGAGATTTGGCGATCAAAGATAGTAGCCGCGAATTTTCTTTCTGCGGCAGACCGCTTTCTAATGAAACAAAACCGAGTACTGCCTCCTTATAAATACTCCACGATGGCATATTGGGAGACCCTAAATTTAGCCCGTATCAATGAGTATATGTATAAGTTGTTTTTTAATTTTTCGTCGATTGGCCGGTGGTGCAAATAATTGGTTTATTATTTACTTATTAACAATCTAAAAATCAAGAGTATTTTAACAAAAAGTAAAAAATCTAAAGGTTCAGCAAATAGGTGAGTTTCGCAAGCAGGGTACGGTTAAATGTATTCAAGCCGGTGGTGGTATCCAATTCTTCGTTATAAACCAGGTAGAAATCGCTGCCGCGGGCGTAGATATAACGAATTAACAGGTTGCTGATAATACGTTTGTCAAAATCGTTCCACTGGAGGTAGGCTTTGGTGAAGAGGTTGGTTGAAAAGGAATAGTTGATTCTTGCTCCCACAATCGAGGTTGTGAATTCACCATTGGCAAAAGGCACGTCCACACGGTTCCAGTTCCAATTCAAATCGAAGCGCAATTTGCTGGTGGGCTTCCAGTAGTTTTCCAGCCGCACGCCAAGGAACGTGCCATCGTAAAACGTGCCACCGCCAACTTGCAGGCTGCCACTGAATTTTCGGCTGTGATCAGAGCTGAACATGGCTGAGCCAACGTTATACTTATAAATGCCGCCGGGTATAAAAGCCGGCCCGAGGAAAAATCCTGGGGCCGGAATATTGTCATAATAATTGACAAGCCCCAGCGACAAGTACGCCTCGTTTTTGAATATATTCAACAGGCCCAAATTAATGGTGCGATACTGCAGATCGTTGTCGTGATTGGTTATATATTCCAACGAGTATGAGAAATGGGATTGCCGTATGTTCCAGAGATTAGGGCGCGGGCTGAGAAAAATTTGCAGATTGTATTTGCGGATATCTGTCCACTGCAAGAAGCCCATCTCCGGATTAAAATTCTTGCCGAGGTCGGTAAACGAGCCTCGTGCATACACTTTATCGCTACCCCACGACAGATCCACGAAACCGTTATAGTCGTCGCCCTTCAATCCCGGCGTCACTGTTTTGGCAAAATAGCCGGTCAGCGCTAAGTTGTTATCAAACGAAAAAAGCGCATCGGCAGCAAAAGTGCGGTTGTAGCCGCCGCCATCGATCTGGTTTTTGCTGAGCGCCATCACCCCTAAGTAAGAGCGCTTGAAGATATCCCGTTTCAGGCGGAATGAAAGATAGTTGGTTTTGGGAATCGCCACGCGGTTCGTGTCGAGGTTGGTGTAATTGAGATCGTCGGTGAGGACATCGAGAAACCCAATTTCGTATTTCCCTTCTTTGCCGGTGGTTTTCACGCCGCCGATAATGGGCACCTCCCGGACTTCGAATGTAGCGGCATCGGTGTGCAGGCCGATCTGGCGGCTGAAAAAAAGCAGGGTGAACGGCTCTGAATACGCCTCCTCGCCAACATTAAAAATGTCTATCCCCTCTAAAAAGAAGTCGCGTTTTTCCGGGAAGAATAGATTGAAACGGGAGAGATTCACCTGCTCCACATCAGCCTCTACTTGGGCGAAGTCCGTATTGACGGTGAGATCGGAAATGATGTTGGATGTAATGTGAACTTTCGCATCCAAGCCGGCATCGGCGACGCGGTCTTCCGATACCGTGGGCGCGAAATTTTTTTCGAGGCCGCCTATGGCGTAGGGTTTGATCTGAAGCCGATCACTATTCCCCTGATATGCGATGCCTTTCATCACGCCAAATTTTGAGACTTTAAATTTGCCGTAATCGTTGAAGTCGTCGTCACGGCTGATGGGCGACCAGTACGCCTCTTCCCGCTTCCGTGGAATATATCGCCCAAAATTGATGCCCCAACTGATGTCTTCTCCCTCTTTGAATCGCAATGTTTTGAACGGAATTGCCACCTCGGCAGTCCACCCCATATTGTCTTTGCGTGCGGCGCTTTCCCAGATGCCGTCCCAGTCCCAATTGATGTGCGCACCCTCGGTTTTGACTTCCGAGTCTAAGCGCGCGCCCAGCGAGTTGGTTGCAAAATAATAGGCGTTCCTTTGATCGTAAAATGTATCGATGATGATTTCTACGTAATCGTTGTTGGAGAGGTCGGAATCGCGGCGCATTTCATTGCCGACAATTTTCTGCGGTTCTTTATCGAAGCAGCGGATGCCGAAATAAATGTTCTTGTCATCGTAGGTGATCAAAACGAATGTGGGCTCGGAGACCGGCTTTCCTTCATGCGGTTCCTTTTGGGTGAAATTAAAAATCACCCCAGCGTTTTTCCACTCATTTTTGCTCAAGTAGCCATCGATGGTTGGAGCTCGCCCCCGGCCGTTCAGCGAAATCTGCAAGAGATTGGCACGCTTGTTTTTGTCGTTGGCGAGTCCTCCCGACACGGCAGCGGTGAGTAAACCGGCCAACGCCAGCATAATTTGACAGTTGAATTTCATTGTTGAAAGGTCTTCCCAAAGAAAGGCGTTAAAAATATATAAAAACCGACAAGAAATGTCAAAGAAAAAGTGAGAATCTGCGAAAAAGTCGGGTTCGAACTCAGCAGTCGTATCAGACCTCTTTTGCCAAAAAAGTGATTGACAGCCAGAACTCGTTTCGTTATATTCGGGTTGTTTTGAACACCTCAAACCTCATGAGGGGAGATGAAACGGACCCGGATTCTTGTAGCGATAGTATTCCCTGTTACTCTCATACTTTCTTCACAAATCTGTTTCGCCAAACTCGGCCCGGCGCAATCACACTTTCAATCCGCCTTGGCTGCCGCCGAGAAAGACGATTTTGCTCAAGCCATCGAGCAGCTCAAGACGCAGATTGACGAAGACCCCCGCTTCACAGAAGCCTTTTTGATGCTTGCAAATTTTTTCTACTACACCGACCAGATCACCAGCGGAGAAAAGTACTTCAACGATGCAATCTTGCGAACTCCCGAAAATGCCAACGCGCAGCTCGGTAGCGCACTCATCAGTCATTATCTCGGCATCGAGGAACGCGCCTTCGAGCATGCTCGTTTGGCTTTGGATTATGGAGTGTCCGAGCCGGCGGCCATGCATCTATTGGTTGAATCGGCTTTGCAAATCAACAACCTGGAATCCATGCAAGCGGTTTTCCGCCGCCTGAAAAAAAATCCTGCCCAATCTCACCTGTCTGACTTCGGCTTCGCGCTGTGGAAATTTCGCACGGATAATTTAACCACCGCAAAATCTTTTCTATTAACCTATCTCAGCAACCGTTCGGACGATTTCGCTTATCAATTACTCGGTGATGCTTATCTCAAATCTTCGGAGTTTTCAGCGGCAACATCGACCTACAGAAAAGCTTTGCAGCTAAGCGGCGACAAGCCGCAGCGGAGCCAAATTTCGCTGCTGAGAGGTTTAGGAACCGCTTATTTTCAACTTGCCGTAGCAGATACCGCTGCATACTATCTTTCGCAGGCGCTAAACTTATCAAAAAAACTTGGCGACTTGCGAGAGCAGTTGGAGATTCATTCCACGTTCATCAAACTTTACCATGATAACCAAAGATATCCTGCAGCCATCGAACACGGCACAACTGCCATTTCATTAGCGGTGCGTTTGCGCGAAAAACGAAGGTTGCCGGATTTGTATTGCGAAGTAGCTGCTGCTTATGAACAAATCGGCGATTATCAACGCGCGCTGAAAAACTATCTGACGGCAGCAGCGGACAGCTTCTTAGTCCGGAAGGCAAGCGCCCACTACAACGCCGGCCGCATGTTGGCGCAATTAGGCAGCTGGACCGCGGCTGCGGATCATTTTGACCTCAGCATGGCTGCCGCGCCAAACGCCGGTTTCGACGAAGTGAAGCCTCTTGCACTGATGAACCTTGCCAATCTGCATCAGGCGCAGGGAGATTGGGAACACGCCATAGACGAATACAGTCGCGCGCTGAGATACGTACAGGATGCTGAAAACCACGGCCTGAGTCAGTCCTGTTTATTAAAACTGGCCAATCTTTATTTGCGCTCGGGAATCGACCTCGACTTCGCCGGCCATTATTTGATTTTGGCCGATGCTGCGGCTAAGCAGACCTTGAATCTGCAAGACGCAGCCAACATACGTTGGATGCAAGGGCGACTAACATTGGCCCACCAAAACGTTGAAAAAGCCGAAACCTACTTTTTAGACGCTATCCAGCTCGGGCGTGAAATCGGCTCAACAGTTTCAATTCTGGCAGGTAATGCGGGTTTGCTGGAGACTTACTTGGCGGCCGGCTTTTACGATTTGGCCGCGGCCCGCGCCGACTCCGCCATTAAATTGCTGCAAGACTCCGGTGCGCGCTACTTGTTCGATCACAACGCCGAGATTTTTGATCTCAAAAAAGACCTCGTCATCCCCGCCATTGCCGCTTATTCGAAGGTACATCAGGAGTCTAAAATATATTATGTCAGTGAAATGTACAAAGCGCATCAGCATATGCGGGAGATGGCCGTCATCAAGTATTTATTAAAGATGGACCCTCCCGACTTACAATGGAAATTGGATGAATTCGAAAAAAAAATCAACCACAAGTGGGGAGACCTCTGGAGTGCGTGGCGCAGCGACCAGCAGGACAACATCGACATGAGCTCGAATATCAAGCGCGAGATTATCGAGCTTGAGAACCAACGCCTGCAGTATCGCGGAGAACTGGAAAGAACTCATCCGCAGATTTACAGTATCATCCAACCGGTGCCGGAGGAAATCGACGTTCTCAAACGTCGGCTCGCCGACCTAAATAGCGTTTTCATTCACTACATCGTTGGAGAGAATTCAACCGAGATGATCGTGGTGCGCGTCGATTCTACTTTTCATCGGCGCACAAATTACGGCGCAGCATATCTGAAAAATCTGATTGAACAAATCAGTCCGGTTTTTTCAGACGATGGAGATTTGATCTACGGCGTTGACGATGCCGACAAGCAGTTCCGCCTTGATTTGGCCGGTGAACTTTACAAGATTATTTTTGAACCGATAAAAAAGCACCTTCCGAAAAACTGTATCTTGATCATTTCCCCGGATGATATCTTGAACCGCGTGCCATGGGAGTGCCTGGTCTCCAACAATGAGAATCTAACAGATATTTACGATGATAAAAACGCCCACTTCCTGGTAGAAGACTATGCCATCAGTTATGTTCCTTACGCGAAATTTTTGGGTTGGCCATACAAAAAGGCCAGCCGCAAACAGAAATCGCTCATCGCATTTTCTGAAATTCCCGGCGATTCGGATACAGACAACCATACCAATAGCCATGGCAATGGCGTTTCGAAAACAAAGCGGGAAGCAAAACTCATCGCGCAGCTGGTTGGCCATTCGGACGTTTACTCCGGCGATGATGCCTCAAAGGATCGATTCCTCGAACAAGGCGCCCGGTACAAAGCGATCCACTTGACGCAACCGCTGGTTTTCGAGAATGGGTCGCCGCTGTACTCTAAGTTCTATTTCAGAAGCTCAAAGGCCGCACGAGATTCTATCGAGAGCCGCGAACTTTTTGATTTGCAGTTGACCGCTGACATAGTGGTTCTCAGCGAAATCTCCCGACACCGATTGGTTAGTTCCGAAAATGAGGGACGCGGCTTGAGCGGATTTCTGCATGCCTTGAATTATTGCGGCGTTCAGGCGCTCGCGCCCAACCTGTGGCAGGTGTCGGACGAGGCGAAAACCGATTTATTGCTTAATTTTTACGAGCGGCTGAAAACAGGTCTCAACACTTCAACCGCATTGCAGCAAACCAAAATCGCCTGTATGTCAAAAGGTAACCGCAATCCTTTGTACTGGTCAGGCCTGGTCGTTTATGGCTCGCCCGCCACCACCATAGAATTCGACCGCAGCAACCTTACGCTAATTGGGGTAGCCGCAGGTGGCGGTGTGGCGCTGATGGCGGCAATGGTGTTACGGCATTTTCTAAGTTGGAAGGGAAAGAAAAAAAGGGGATGACTTACAGCTCTCTTTCGTACTTGTCTTTGAATTCCATGATGCTATCAAAGATGGCGTCGGCTATTTTCTGTTGAAAGGAAGAAGATTTCAGCAGTTTTTCTTCCTTGCTGTTTGAAAGGAACGCCGTTTCGACTAACACATTCGGCATCGAAGATCCCACCAGCACATAAAAACCCGCCTGCTTCACCCCGCGATCTGCAAGTTCGGTTTTTTTCTCAATCGCGCTCTGAATCATTGCCGCGAAGTCCTGGCTTTCTTTGTTGTAATCGTTTTGCGCCATCGCCGCCAGAATCTTCATCTCCGCGGAATAGTCGGCGCCGCTGCCATTGCTGCCTTCGTAGCTGATGGCGGCGTTTTCTCGCCCAGCAATGTCCGAAGCCTCTTCTGATTTTGCTAATCCCAAAAAGTAAGTGGTGGCGCCGCTGACTTGCGAATGGCGGTTCCAGTTGGCGTGAATGCTGACGAAGAGCTTGCCGCTATTTTTATTGGCGAACTGGGTGCGGTCTTTGAGGGAGATGTACTCGTCGGTCTCCCGCGTCATGAACACCTGGATGCCGGTTTTCTTTTCAAACAGTTTTTTCAGCTTTTTGGCGATGCCTAACACGACGTCTTTTTCATAGACGCCGCCGCGGCCGCGGGTGCCCGGATCTCGTCCGCCGTGTCCGGGATCGATGACGACGCGATCGATTTTCCACTTCTTGCGATCGGTTTTGAGCTTCTCGATGATGCTGCTGTTCAATTTGTCCGGGTTTGGAATGGTAATCCAGATTTCGTTTTCGTGGTAGGTGATAGTCATATCTTTCGTTGCGATATCCTCGTTGAGCTGAAACGATAACTGGACCATCTGTTCCATCTGCAGCGGCACTATCTGCTTCACCAGGCCTTTTTGAATTTGCGTTTGAAACAATTTGTTGTCGATTTTGCCTTCGAGCACATCGAGGTAGAGCCAGTTGCGGCTGTAACGGGTGCTGATATTGCTCTGCGGAAAAGCTTGCCGGGTTTTGACGATGATGAGCGTGCCGTTGGCTTTTTCTTCCACCGTGATGCCGAGAATGTTCACGTCGGGTGGGAGATCGGAATTGGCGCCGCCGCTGCGCGCCAACACATCGCGGATGATGGGAGCGAAATATTTGACCGGCACAAGGATTTCGCCATCATCGAATTCGGTATCGATCGGCATTTGCAAAATCGCCGCCCCTACCAGCACATAAGGATTGTAGGCGGTGACAGTGATCTTTTCTTCTCCGAGGTACAAAATCGCTTTTCGGACTTTGCTGCTGTAGAAGGTTTGCGCCGACAGTATTTCCGCCACCTCCTGTAAGCCAATGTACTCGACTTTGTTCAGTTTGTTGGCGCGCGAATAGAGCTTCTGTTCCCATTCCGGGCTCTGGGCAAATGCAGGTGCGGAAAGATAAGAAAGAAGAAAGGAAATCAGGAAAACGCGTGTACCGAAGAATCTATAGCAGACGGCGCCGCGCGCGGTGGTGCACATGTTATTTCGAACTCAGTTCTCGGGTTCTTTTTGCCGGCTCAATTGTTCGCTTGCTTCCTGCAATATTCGTTTTTCCTCGGCATTGAGGTTGTCATAACCAACCTCGTTAATTTTGTCGAGAATGGCGTCAACCCGTTCACGGAAGCGCTGCATGTTCTGTTCTTTTTTGAGTTTTTCCAGCAACTGCCGCGATTCGCGTTTTCTTCGCAGCCAGGTGTTGAAGTAGTCCATGCGCCAATCTAATTTCAGGTAAATGAAGCCTGCTGCCATGCCGCCGAGATGGGCAAAGTGCGCCACGCCGCCATCGATTCGAAATACGCCATAGAAAAGCGAAATGGCGGCAAAAATCATCACTAAGTATTTGGCGAGAACCTGCACCGGCAGGAAAAAGAAAAGCAATAGTGTGATGACGCGATCCGGGAAAAGTACCGCAAAGGCTACCATCACCCCATAAATCGCGCCCGAGGCGCCGATCACCGGCGTCGGCGAATTGAAGAAAATAATCACGTGCAGCAGAGCTGCGCCCACGCCGCAAATCAGGTAATACTTGACAAATTCGCGCGTTCCGAGGGTGCGTTCGACTTCGCCGCCGAACATCCACAACATAAACATGTTGAAAATCAGATGCAGCGGATCCGGTCGGCTGTGAAGAAACATATAGGTGAAGAGCTGCCAGATTTTGAATTTGGAAAAGAGCGTGTGGGGGTACAGGCCAAACCAGCTGACCATGCTGTCGCCAATCAGATGCTGAAAGACATAGACCGCGATGTTGATGATCAGCAGATATTTGATGGCTTTGGTCAGTCCGCCGCCGAAGCCAAATCGTACGGTTCGATCATAATATGTCATGATTTGACTGCCCCAAAATGAAATCGCTGAATATGTTTTTGATTTTTCGAAGCATAAGCGTTTTGAAGACTAACAATCAAATACCAGTTCAGAAGATGAATTGCGGAATCACTTTTACTGCGCGCCGCGATGGCTTCTTTTTGTGGTCTCGACAGGTAGGGCTACGTCTCTTATCTTCATGATGACACAGTCCAAAAACCTGGACAATTGTAGGAATTAATGGCTTAAAAGTCAAGGGAAAAAACTGGTGGGCAGTCTACCCAAATTTTTTAAGACTGATTATTTTATGTTACGCTTACTCGTCATATACCCCAACGATATTATCGTTCATATAGTGTCCTTTGGACTCAGCGAGAAGCAACTCCTCATAATTTTCCCTTTTCACATTTTGATAACGATAGACACTGCCACTGGTGAAGACTACTTCTAATTCACGCGTTTTCGTGTCGTATCCCACGGCGCAAATCATGCTGGTTTGAACGGGTATCATCTTCATTTTAGGCCTTACTGAAATTATAATTGTCACGTGGTGACCACTTTGTTTTTGGTGCAACCGGTTAATTTCGCCGATCGTAAGCAATGCCTTTCTCCACTTCGTTAATGGCCTTGCGAACATGATCCAACGCTTTCTTGCGGTGGCCGCCTTTGTCCACGGTGGCTTTTTCGAGTTGATCTTTGGCGGTTCGCAAAGCGTCTAATGCAGCCTGCATGTGGGGTTGTTGCGCGAACGCGCGTTGCCCCAAATATCCGTCGGCCGCAAAAGCCCCGACGAGCGCAATAATCAGAATTCCAATCCGGGTTAATTTGCCCATTCGAAGCCAAATGTACTTCATTGTCTCCTCCTTAAAATGATTTTATGTTTCAGCAGGTTGATTTCCGTGAATTATATCTAAGAATTCCTGAAAAGTCAACAACCAATTCTGGCATTTTTTAAAATGAAAGACAACCTTTTTTGATTCGCCCTGTCTTAAATAATTGTGAGACGTAACTTCGCCAACTTGGAATCGTCTATTAACGCCGGCGACACGTCTTACACCTCAAATCTAACGGATTCAAAAATCTTGGGCAGCTAATTTTTTAGGAGCGATTACCATGAAACGGCTCATTCTGTTTTCCCTATTGCTCATTCTAACTGCGAGCGTTTTGGCATCTACGCCCTCTACTGAAAAAAAAGTTTATATCGCAACACACGTCAATCCTCACCCGCCGGTCATTGACGGAAAACTCGATGATGAGATCTGGCAGAAAGCCGAATGGACTGGCGATTTCACCCAGCGCGAGCCCAACGATGGCGTTCCGCCCTCGCATCAAACGGCGTTCAAAATTCTTTACGATGAAAACAATCTCTACGTTGGCATTCGCGCCTACGACGCCGAGCCGGACAAAATCGTCAGCCGGGTCACCCGCCGCGACGCCTTCGACGGCGATTGGGTGGAAATCAACATCGACAGCTATTTCGATCATCGTACCGCGTTTTCGTTCACCCTCAACGCCGCCGGGGTGAAGGGCGATGAAGCCGTTTCGAGCGACGGCGACTATTGGGACAGCAACTGGAATCCGATCTGGTTCTGCGACGTCGCGCACGACAGCGAGGGCTGGACCGCCGAGTTCCGCATTCCTTTTAGCCAACTGCGCTTCGCCAACAAAGACGAGCACGTGTGGGGAATTCAGATGCAGCGGAAAATCTACCGCTTCGAGGAGCGCTCGGTTTGGCAATACATTCCGAAAAACACCGGCGGCTGGGTGAGCTATTTTGGCGAGCTGCATGGACTGAAAGGCATCAAATCTTCGGGCCGCATCGAGCTGATGCCCTACGGCGTGAGCGATCTGCGCACCTTCCCCAAAGAAGATGGCAACCCATTTTCGAAAAGCCGCGAGACCAACTTCTCCGGCGGCCTCGATGCCAAGATGCGCGTCACCAGCGATCTCACGCTCGACGTCACCGTCAACCCTGATTTCGGGCAAGTGGAGGCCGATCCCTCGGAAGTGAATCTCACCGCCTTCGAGACTTTCTTCCCGGAGAAGCGCCCATTTTTTATCGAAGGCCAGAGCATTCTCGACTACAAAATCATGGGTGGCGACGGCGGCTTTTCCAACGATCGCCTGTTCTACTCCCGCCGCATCGGACGTTCGCCGCAGTACTCGCACGATCTTGGGGACAATGAATACGCGCTCGCGCCAACCAACACCTCGATCATTTCCGCGATGAAATTGACCGGCAAAACCAAGAATGGCTGGTCCATCGGCGCGCTCGACGCCATCACCGAACGCGAGACCGCGAAGCTCGATTTCAACGGCGTTCGCCGCGAAGAAACCGTCGAGCCGCTCACCAATTATTTCGTGGGCCGATTGCAGAAGGATTTTAACGCGGGCAACTCCGCGTTCGGCGGCATTCTCACCTCCACCCATCGCGACCTCGATCAGCCGCACCTCCAATATCTGAATCGCGAAGCCTACAGCGGCGGCTTGGACTTCCGCCATCAGTGGCAGAACAAAACTTATTACTTAGACGTGCGCACCGCTTTCAGCCACATCCGCGGCACCCGCGCGGCCATCCTCGACGCGCAGACCGCCTCTGCGCGCTACTATCAGCGTCCCGATGCCGACTACGTGGAAGTTGACTCCAGCCGCACCTCGCTCTCCGGCCACGGCGGGGTGATCAGCATTGGCCGCAGCGGCAACAAAAAATTGCGCATGGACGTCGGCGCCATGTGGCGCTCGCCCGGATTGGAGCTGAATGATCTCGGCTTCCTCCGGCAAGCCGACCGCGTGATGCAATGGGCGTGGATGGGTTACAACAGTCCGAAGTCATTTGCCGTTTTCCGCAGCCTGCGCACCAACTTCAATCAGTGGTGGGGCTGGAACTTTGGCCGCGAGACCGTGTTCGCCGGCGGCAACGTCAATGGCGGCGGACAACTCGCCAACTACTGGTGGTTCTGGATGGGCGTCGGCTACGAAGGCAAAAATCTATCTACTGGCGAATTGCGTGGCGGCCCGGCGTTGAAGGCCCCTGGCTACTGGAACCAATGGTATGAGCTGACCTCCGACAATCGCAAGGCGGTGCAGGTGGGCGTCAACGGCAACAACAGTTGGGCGGATGTAGGCGGCTCGCGTTTCAACCGCGTGAGTCTGTGGGCGAATTTCCGTCCCCGTAATTCCATCCTGCTGCGGGTCAATCCGTTCTATCAGATCAACAAGGATGATTTGCAGTACATCGACACCGTGGACAACGGCGGGGAGGATCGCTTCCTGTTTGGCCGCATCAACCAAAAAACGCTGGGCATCGTCGTCCGCATCGACGTTTGCATCACGCCGGATTTGTCGATTCAATATTATGGGCAACCGTTCATCTCCGCCGGCAAGTATTTGAACTTCAAGCGCATCACCGAATCACGCGCCGCTAACTACGCTGACCGCTTCCACACTTTTGCCGGCAGTGAAGTGCAATTTGACGATGCAGAAGACGTCTTCAATTTTGACGAGGATTTGAACGGGACGACCGATTATTCCATCGACCAGCCGGATTTCAACTTTCGCCAGTTCCGTTCGAATTTCGTGGTGCGCTGGGAGTACCAGCCCGGCTCCACGCTCTTTCTGGTGTGGACTCAGGAACGCACGAACGACTCGTTCAGCAACGGCCGCTTTTCTTATGGCAATGATTTGGGAGATTTGTTTGATACCACCGGCACCAATGTGTTTTTGGTGAAGGTGAGCCGGTGGTTTTCGCTGTGAGGGCACGGCGACAACATCATGAACTGAGATCTAATGCCAAAAATGAGCGGCAGGAAAACACAAAACGAAGCTTGATCGACGGGGCTATGAAATTAACTCAGTATGAAATTAATGCCGCTGTTTCCTGTCCGCCGTTTTTTAGCCGCATAATGTATCATCCTTTTTGAACCTTCGCTCTTCGTCTTTTGACTATATGTCATTTCTCCATTGAAGTTCTAGCTAGCAGGTTGCTGAAAAACTCACATTTTGTTGATTGAGAATGGAACAAAACTGCTGAAGCGCGTTAATATGAAAAACTGTTTTCACGAAATTCAGGAGACGAAAATAATGCGCGGCAGCAACCACCAGCAAAGCATGATGTTCAGCTATATTTCTCCAGAAGCGCGGGTACCGCAGGATCATCCGTTGCGGACGATTCGAAAATTGGTTGATGGGGTGTTGCGTAAAATGTCGCGACGGTTTACGGAGATGTACTCGCACACCGGCCGCCCGTCGATTGCGCCGGAGAAATTGTTGCGTGCTTTGCTTTTGCAAGTGCTTTATACCATTCGCAGCGAACGCCAATTGATGGAGCAGTTGGATTACAATCTTTTGTATCGCTGGTTTGTTGGCCTGCAAATGGACGACCCGGTTTGGGACGCGACGGTGTTCAGCAAGAACCGCGACCGCTTGCTCGAAGGCGACATTGCTCAAACATTTTTTAACGCAGTACTTTCCGAAGCGCGCCAGCGTGGGCTTCTGAGCGATGAACACTTTAGCGTCGATGGCTCGCTGATAGAAGCCTGGGCCAGCCAGAAAAGTTTTAAGAAGAAAACTGCCCCGTCCGACACTACCAATGATTCCGGCAATCCATCGGTGGATTTTCATGGCGAAAAACGCACCAATACCACGCATCAATCGAGCACCGACCCGGAAGCCCGCCTCTATAAAAAGAGCGCCGGCGCGGAAGCCAAACTCTGTTATCTGGGCCATGCGCTCTTGGATAACCGCCATGGTTTGTTGGCCGATGTGCAACTGACGATAGCCTCTGGCACGGCGGAGCGAGACGCCGGCACTGAGATGATGCAAAGACGGCAACGACGATGGCCCCGTAAACGGCTGACTTTGGGTGGTGACAAAAACTACGATACTCGTGACTTTGTGCATAAGATGCGGAAGCTGAATGTAACGCCACACGTTGCGCAAAATAATAAAAGCCGTTCCAGCGCAATTGACGAACGTACCACCCACCATGCGGGTTATGAAGTCAGTCAGCGCAAACGCAAATTGGTGGAGGAATTTTTTGGCTGGATGAAAACCATTGGTCTGATGCGCAAGACGCGGCATCGCGGAGTCGAACGGGTAGGCTGGATGTTTACCTTCACCGCTGCCGCCTACAACTTGGTGCGCATAAAAAATCTTGAGGCCTGCCCATCTTAAACCGCGGCGGGGTCTCCCCTCGGGGCTTTGCGCTGGTACTAAACCACTCCGGCGCAAGTCGAATAGACCAGTCGAATAGCGTTGATTTGTCTTACGAATGTGTTCAAAAATCATTTTTCGAGAATTGTTTTTCCAATATCTGAGTTTTTCAGCAACCTGTTAGTCCTTTGAAGTTTGAGATAAATGAAGGCGGATCGATAAATTGCATTTTCAAGTGCCAATTGCAGTCGCCAATAGCGAAGGTAAAACAATATTGAAATAGCACCCGAAGCAAAAGCCATCAGCCACCCAAGATAGAAGATGAAAATACTGAAAATTAGACTCGTGATAACCATATTTCTGGAAAACAAAGACATTGCATAGAGACGTGCAATCGTCTCATTTGTCGAAGGGCAGTAGTCTGAAACTATACGCATGCTCAATTGAAGAGCCACTCGTGAATTAACCTCACAATTGAAAGTCGCGCGTAGTTCTTGCTGAAGATTACCGATGAGTTTAAACTTATCTTCCGGTATTCTTATTTTGAACAATCTTTTCGTCAAGCTATTAAGTTTCGGAATTAACGATGAAACAAGTGTGAGCAAATGCCCAATGATATATCCTCCAATGAATAACACCACGTACTTATCAAAGCCCGTCGAACTCAGTTTCGGGTCTATTGGGAAACCCCAAAAGAAGCAAGGTAACAAAAGAAGTACACCAGGAACGAGATAAGAAAAAAAATCAAGAATCCCCAGAGAAAAATCTTGGTTCATTGGATGCGCTCTAAATTGGCTGATTCTTACAGGATCGATTTATTTTTTTCAAATTTTCCATCGTATAAATCTTTTTTTCAATCTGCCCAAAAGCCCTTTGTCCACTCCACACAGAGTTAGGGTCGCAAAGCAAAGAATTTATCTATCTATAAACTAACTTTACTATCATTTTCCTTAACAGGCGTGCTTTGACTCTTAAAATCTCTAATTCTTTGTTCGATAGAGCCCTCAACTATTTGCACATCACGGCCATATTTTAGTCTAGAAATTTCTCGAATGCCCTCGCTTATTTTTTGGTCTCCAACTTCGTCACTTAAAATGTTCCACATAGTGAATGGTGTTTGAACCTCTCCTTTGATAAGTAACTTGACACATGTTGCATAGTTCTCTAAGTTTTCTAAGTCTTGGGGGGTAACGGGGTAACCAAATTCCCTTGCTAAAATATCTGCGTCTGTTACTCCTACTCTAAAGGCGATGAATGTACCAACGTTTCCAAATATTGCGTCTATTAGTTTTTTAGAATAGTATTTGTCCATTAGTTGTCCAACATGCTGATTTGCTATTATTAGGTTTAGCTTGTACTTTCTTGCCTCGGAGAGAATAACATCAAATCCACTAGATGCAAAATTCTGGAACTCATCAACATACAAATAGAAATCTCTTCGGTCGATTTCATGCATATTTACTCGACTCATTGCTGCCCATTGCAGTTTACTTATTATGATCATACCCAGTAATGAACTATTGATCTCACCAAGTGCCCCTTTTGACAGGTTAACTAATAGAATTTTCCCCCCATCCATGATCTCACGAAAATTGAACGCTGATTTTTCTTGACCAATAATATATCTCATCATCCTATTTGCAGTAAAACGATCAAACTTGCTGATTATATAACCCAACATTTCGGATTTGTGAAAATCGCTTGTCTTACTCATGTGTTTCCAATACTCCTTAACAGCCGGATCTTGAACCTTTTTAGACATGATATCAGCAAATTCCTTATCTGTAAATACAAGAGGAACTTCAAGTAGTGTACCCATTTTTTGGGGGTCGTCCATTACTGTTAGCATTGCGTTCCTCACATTATGCTCAAACATCGGTCCTACATGCTCTTGGAGAAATAGTTTATAAAGAATTGCAATCATTTCTTGGACAACAAAATCTTTATGGTGAGGATAATGCGGATCATGTTCGAGCATATTTAATCCGACTGGCCTCTGGTAATCGGATGGGTCTAGTAGTATTACGTCATCCACTCTTTCAGCAGGTATTCGAGGTAAAATAAATTCAATTAGGTCGCCATGAGGATCTATGACACACACACCTTCATTGTTTTTGATATCATTCTGGATCATAGAAGACATTAAAGTCGATTTGCCAGTCCCAGTCTTCCCAATAATATATACATGCTTTCTTCTATCTTCTCGCCTTATTTTAATAGGAATACGTCTATTGGCGGCAGGGTGAAAACCCTCTCCAATCATTACACCATCTTGCGGCAATACAGCTACTGGTGCTGGGATAACGCTAAACAACGTAGGTATAGCACCTGAAACTATTCCAAGGGGTAACCTAAATGCACGACTGGCATCATAAGGATTGAATAGAAATTTCTTTCTTCCAAGTGAAAGATCGGTATCATCAGATACGCGAAATTCTTCGTGTTCAAGGAAAGTCAGGTTGTTAATTGCAACCTCATTTTCTTGATCGGAATCAGGTTCATGATACTCATATTCATTGCCGCCAGCTAATTCATTGCCAACCGTATTAATAAGCAAACCTGAAATGGGCTCCTCACTGGCGACATAAATTTTCAAAATACAGCTTGGCAACTCCGCATGTGATCCCTCACTCATCATTTTGTGTATTGTGGTCACGTTTGATAGATATCGTGATGGGTTTGGTTCAGAGCCTAACAAAAACATTGAAGCATCCATAGACAACGGCAACTTCTTTATGTCAGAAATGGATTTTTCGAAATAGGCGATCTCGGGTTCTGTAAGCTGGATTGGATGCAGATTCACACTGAAGATTGTTGACGTTTTCTGTCTTAACATCATTTCGCAGATCGTAATCATTGTACTGTTGCCTTGAAACGGCATTACATCAAATCCATTTGTACTCGATCTGAGTTTACGTGTCACCTCTACTATATGGTTGAAATTGAATGGCCTGAAATAAGAAAAGAATAGTCTTTCCTCAGTAAAGGAAACGGGTTCGAATTCGTACGCGTTTTGCATTGTGATTGAAAGCAGATTAAAAATATCGTGTGAAAAATTATGAGCGAGCATACGCGATTGCTCACTATCAGGGTGATTGACTTTTCCAATAAGCGCGATTTCAATACGCTTGCCTATGGGCGATGGATCTGGAACAGTAATATATCTTAATGCAATTGAGGTATTCTGATTAGAGAAATGAGTCAACTTAGAAATGAATTTTATATGATTATCGATAGAATCTTTTTGCTCTTGCCTTTTGATTAATCTGAAAACGAGGAAAGATGGCCGCTGTTCTGTTTTTTCTGTGACTGTATGAACATAGGGGCTTATTCCCTTGTAATATTTACTCTTAAGTTTTTTTCTTACAGCTCCATATAAACTATCCTCATATTTCTTATAAGTTGATTCGATTTCTGCAATTAGTTTGTTCTCTTCGGGTTGCATTTCTCACCGATATCTTTCAAAAAACTTAAGGATTCGGCAAGATTTTCAAATCTCCATTCATTCAATGAATGGAGATTTTTGGGGAAAACAAGACTCTCCATACAATAGTCGATATCCTCTTCATCAAGGGTTTCTGTATTATTAATTACCTCCATTAGCTTCGTTTTTAAAGTCTCTGATTTACCAAACCAATTGAATATTTCATCTTCTCGGTTAATAATAAGTGTTCTCTTTTGATCGAGATTACTTTGCATATAAATATGCATAAAATCTTCATACCCCAAAATATTATCATATAATAAAGGAATTAGACCTACTTGTTTAGAGGTAAAATAGTTTTCGTATGAAGTCGGTTTTCTTGTAAACTGTCCACGAACGTTTAGATCTACAATTAGAACCGCTTCTTCCCCTTCTGGTATTTGAAAGCTCCCACTATTATCAACAAATGGATCTTTTTTATCAAAATGACAAAATATTTTCGAACCACCACCCATCATAGCATTAGTGTAAATTACTGGCTTATAATAACGGGTTATGATCGACCAAGCCTTGTTTTCAAAATCTTTGACTACGGGGGAATAGGAGAATACGACAATAAAGTCCGAACTACGAAAATCTGTGTCATTCATAAAGCGACTTCTATAGGTGTCCGTGTCATGAATGAAATCAATGCATAGAAAAACAGGGAACATAAATTTGAAGCCGTTTTTTTCGAGCCACTTGAGTTCCCACTTATCACCTAACTTTATTTTACTCTCAAATTTGGACCTCGTTAATTTTTCAATGTGTTCTGTTCTACCGTCTGCGAAAAATATAGGACAAATACTCTTGCCTTCATCTTTAGTGCCGATGCGTAGATCAACTTTTCCGTAAAAACCTTGATTGGCATTTAGAACAGAATGACTGCCTCCGATGATCGAAATTCCTTTTTTTGAGTAGCTTTTCAAAATTTCAAGACATGACGCAGGTATGGAGTATTCAGGAAAAACCAAAAGATCGACCTTTTTTTCAGCACATAATCTTAAAATGTGTTCTAATTTTCTATTCAACATTCGGGAGTAGTTTTCACTAATATTCTGTCTGAACCTTTTGAGATGATTCATAAGCTTTTGTTCAGACAAGCGCAAAGACGTAATACCTTTTTCTCCTTCTTTAAGATTGGCAGGTTCCTCAAGATAGTTTATCCCTAAATTGGCAGCCAAATTAAAGTCCATTTGAACTGCCGCTACTCTAATTATTTCCTCATGTGTTTTCATTTTCGCCTCATTCAGAACCAAGCAACATCAATTGATGAGTGATGCTTTGAACGGGAACTGATGATTGTACAATCTTAATAAATCAGCGTGGCTAAGCATACCTCTGCCGCCGCAATTCAGAACATGCTTGCCCTAAATGTTGGCTGAACTTTTGGACCTTGTCGTCCAGCCCACACTGTCCGCCTTCAGGCAGCGAATGTCGGCTCAGTTAACGACTCGAAAGGAGTGAGAGAAGTCTGTATTGAACAACTCTCATAAGATAAAAATTTGAGAGAATGAGTCAAGAGAATTTTTGGGGCTAAGCGCGGAAAGCCATGGAGCGAAGAGCGTAGAGCGAAAGGGCGAGACAAAATAACGGCGGTCATTTTAAAATTTTACTCGGTCTTTTCCCAAACTTACCGTGGTCATTTCTAAAATTAAGGCGGCCACTTCCGGGATTATCGATTAAAAGTGTCGCGGGAAATCCATTGAATCATGAAGAACTCTGAAGATCTCTATACCCTTTCTTCCTTTGCGGTAAAAGATTACGTGTCTTCCACAATGGTAACTTAAAGGTGAGCCGGCGATTTCGTACCTCCGCTTGCCGGCATTGGGATTTTCGGCAAGTGTCATAAACGTCTCCTCCAATTGCGTCAGGTATTTGCTCGCCTGATTCTCACCCCATTGCAGATTGGTGTATTCCCATATCTCCTCAAGATCGAGATCCGCTCTGATGGTGAGTTTATAATTGCCCATTGCACTAGGCTTGTTCGTTTGTCTCTTTGCGCTCAATAATATCCCGAATAGACCTGTTGCTAAATTGTCCTTTTTCTGCCTGATCCATGCCAATGGCGACGGCTTCATTTAGCTTGCTCAGTTTCAGTTGATCCCGTTCTACGGCTCTCAAAATAGCTTCCCTGATAAACTCCGAAGCGTTTGGATAGCGACCCGACGCCACCTTGTCTTCAATGATTTGTTCCATCTCCGGTGAAAGTTGTATTTCCATACTTGCCTCTCCTAGTAAACTGCTATTGATACAATTGATACACTACAGTGAAGATAAAAAACTGAGAGTATGAGTCAAGAACATTTTTAGCCAAAGCCAGAGGGCTTCGTTCACGGAAGCGGAATCCGGGAAAACCTCTGCCACGTCTGGAGACAGCACAACAACGTTGCTGCCCTCGGCAAGACGCTTGATATATTTGCCACGAATGCCTTTACTGAAATCATATTCATCCAGCATGTCGGTATCGCGTCGGGATTTTTTAACCTTCTTCATATTCTGTCATTTATAAATTCTGAACCCGGTGTCATCGATTATTATAAGATGTTTCGTTGAGAGTTTATCTTCATGGCTTTCCAAGAACTTCTTCATTATGCTCAACAAGTATTGGGTTCTGGTTATCTTTAACTTGAACAAAATAACACCAGCCACTTCATGACTCTTAAACTTATGATAGCTTTCGAAATCAGCATCTCTTGTAATGATCCATGATTTGCTTTGTTCAGCTATTTCATAAACCGCTCCATTCTTAATTCCCGACTTCCCCATCTTTTTCAAATGATTTACACGAAAGCCTTTCTTTTCCAAAAAATCTATCAGCGCAAACGGTAGATTTTTCATCCAACAGAAATTCTATCATCATAAGGCATAAGCTTCATATTCAGTCAATTTTGCGGCATAGTGCAGAGCCGCTTGAATGTCTTCAGGAGTCAGCGAAGGATAGTCTTTAATAATCGATTC